>Ga0335084_10000030_pt1 | contig 79574 bp, 75 predicted proteins | sample Lox_Sample_44_FD_206721 | JGI IMG/M metagenome (GOLD analysis project Ga0335084, IMG submission 206721) | Soil microbial communities from Loxahatchee National Wildlife Refuge, Florida, United States - Lox_Sample_4.4 | ecosystem: Environmental > Terrestrial > Soil > Wetlands | place: USA...
CGATGGCGTAGATCCAAACCGCATTTACGGGAGGGCGGGGCAGAATCGGCTTTGTAAACAGGATGAACCGGAGGCCGGCGATGAAGAGCGTCCCTCCGAGGATGCCGGAGAAGACCGGCTGTGAAAGGGGGATCATCCCCCCCAGGTAGGCGGCCGGGATGGACGCGAGGATGAAGGGCCATAGGATCCGAGAGGTGAAATAGCCGGCGCGATAATAGTTGGTGAACCCGGTCACGGTGACCAGGATGTTCAGGATCAAAACCGTCGGCGCGATCTCCGGCCGGGCGTAGCCGGCGAGGACCAGAATGGCGAGATAGGCCGAAGCGCCGCCGTGTCCGACCGAGGAATAGAGCATCGCGGCCAGCAGAAATAGAGGAAGAAGCCAGATCAGGTCCGAGGGCATGGTGACCCGGATTGTTGCCGAAGACGACCCGCATTGTCAACCGTCAAAGCAGCGCTAGTCGACGCTGAACCAGCCGCCGAGCATTTCGGTCGCGGAGATCCACAACACCAGGGTGACCAGATAAACGGCCACGATCCATGTATCCCTTAGCGTCATATTTTCCTCCTTTCACTCCGCCCATCTTAGTCGTCAAAAGAGATTTTATCGGCGATCAAGACTCCGAGCGCGTTCAAATGTCCTTCCACTTCCACCTGCACGTTTAGAGCCAGATCATTCGAAGTTTTTCCGAGGGGTTCGTACACGGTCGCTCCCGTTGTCGAAACAGGCTGGCCGTTGACATTGAAGTTGGCGGGGGAGAGAAACTGGGTGATAAAGCCTTCCAGTTCCACTCGGGTTCCTTCGGTGCTCGGGATCTCCTGCGTCTGGACTTCCACCTGGCTGGCGGTCAGGACCCCGCTGCTGTAGCAGGCCGTGGTTTTCACCTCGACGAACATCCCGTCGCTGAGGCCCCCGGAGGGAAGATCCTCGGGATGAACTGCGCTGTAGTCTACCATCAGGTTGCCAATCTGGAAGGTCTTCGCCGTGGCATCCAAGTTTCGGATCGTGCCCTTGACCTCGGATTCGTCTCCGGGAGAGCAGGACGTGGATTTTAGTTCGATATAGGTGGCCAGGAGAGTTCCATTGGACTGCGGCAGGCCGCTCACCTCGATGACATATCCATCCTTTAAATCGTCGAATCCTGTGACGACTGCATACTGTGTTTTTGAATCGGTCTTCACCGGCTGGCCCATCACCATAAAGGATTGATCCACCGTCTGGATGCTTCCGGTTTGGATGGGGCCCTCGAGAATATCGTTGAAGTCGATCTTTTCGGCCGTCCCGCTTGTTCCGTTGGCGTCGAACGTGCCCTGGACGGCGACGACCATCCCGACCCGAAGGTCGTTCTCGTCGGACGCGCTTCCGTTCTTTGTGATGGAGGTTTCGGTTGTTGTTGAGAACTCCACACCGTTGACGAATACACTTCCGAATCCCGTGATCGGACCCACGCTGATCCCCGTTCCACCCACCCCCCCGCCGGCGGTGGGCCCGCCGCTGCTTCCGCAGGAGGTTAGGGCCGTTAGAATGAATAAACTATAGATTGCGGGCACAACTCTAAACCCCTTCATTCTTCTTCTCCTTATCGGGTGGCTGCGCGTCATCCTCAAAATAGAAAATTCCAATCGTCGCTCGTTTTCGACCGGTTCCTTTCGATGACGGATTGATGTCCCGGTCTTTTTGAGACATCAGGCGGTCCAACTCCTCCAGCAGTGACTGTCCCTTTTGGACGGCCTGAATACGGATCTCTGACAGGGCTTCGGCCGGCAAGTTATCGTAGGATACTTTCCGCTGAAGAAAGCTGTCGGACGGGTGGCTCTGCAGGTTGTGATCGATGGTGGAGATCAGATCCCTGACATCGGTACCAAGTATTCTTATTTTGTCCGCTTCTTGGGCGTGCGGAATGAAGGCTCGCGCGATCAGCCGGACCCGGCCGTCCGGCAATCGCTCGACGGCCCCCACTCTCAAGAGCTCATCCAGCACGGCGCGTGAAGGGACATCCCCTCCGTAGCGTCTCACCAATTCGTTGAAGGATGTCTCTTTGCCTTCAATGGGAAGCTCGCTCGGTTGACCCTCCTTATTCCAAAAGGCCCTGTCCCTAATCCAGCCGCTGATGACCCGTGCGCCGCGATTATACCGCTCAAGCTCTTCGCCATTTTCCAGCGAGGGAGGTTTTTTGATGAGACTCACCTCTTTACGTGTCAGTCCTGTGATGATCGAGACGCGGGAGATGGACGGCTTTCGCCCTGGAATGCCAAACTCTTCGAGCGCCACATCGACATAGACGCGCTTGGCGAGATCGGCAAAGGCCCCGAAGGGGATATGATTGCGTAGAAGAATTCTGATCAGCGGACGAAGAATATTCAACGCGGCTGTATACAGTGCTTTTTTAATTTCACTCATTATTTGGGATAATATTCCCAAATTATGATTATTGTCAAGCTAATTTTAATTTCGTTTGAATAAAAAAAAACGGAAAAAGGATTTGATACCGGAGGGCTGGAGCTTATCGATAGCAAAAGGAAAAAATGCTACCAACGTTCCGACCTGATCAAGGGGAAAGGGACGCCCAGGTTTGTGAGGATTTGGCCGCATTCCTTGATCATCCGGTCCGGTCCACAGAGACAGTATAATGTCCCGATAGGCCCGATATGGTTTTTAAGAAAGGCCTCGTCAAATCGTCCTATGCGGCCTGTCCAAGATGTTTTGTCCGGACGTGTAACCGTATAGGTACAGTTAAGATTGGGGTGCATTTTCATCGCCGCGTCGAATTCCGCTTTGAAGGCAAAGTCCTCGCTTGTCCGGGCACTGTAGAGAAGGGTGACGCGGACCGGCAGTTTTTTAGCGAGGATGTAGCGGATCATACTGCGGTAGGGTGCGATTCCGATCCCACCGGCGATCAGAACAATTTCCTCACTCTCACCCTCCGTGAACACAAAGTTCCCCTCCGGCCCTTTGACGTTCAGGGTATCGCCCACCTTGACGGTATCGTGAAGCCACGGTGTAAGGCGGCCTTCCGGATACCGTTTGGCCGCGATCTCGATGTAATCTTCCTCGGTGGGGGAGGACGACAAGGAGAAGGCGCGGTTTGCCGTTCCCATCCGGTTGCGTTTCGGATTCCAGACCTCGGACGTGAGGATGACAAACTGGCCGGGTCGGAAAGAGAAAGGCTTGTTCGCCCCCAGATCCAAGCGAATCGATTTGATCTCCGGCGTCTCTTGTCGAATCTCACTGACGACCAGGCTCATTTGTTTTTGATCGCGCGCCGCCATGGTGACCTTATCTTACCCCGGTCCCGCCGCGATGTGCAACATTGTCGGTGTTTATTCTCTCGCCGACTTCTCCCATCGCCAAGGGCGGCGTTTTTTTATTTCCATGAAGTATAAAGCCCTTTTTTCCCGCCTCTTGCCACTGGATCATAAACATGATACCTTGGAGGCGGAAAATGCCGATGCGGATCCTCATCATCCTACTCAGCCTGATCCTGCCATCGTATGCCGCGGCCGGAGCGGCCTTACCCGGCGGTTATGACCGGGCCGGTTGGGGCATCACCGTGGCCGAGCTTCAGAAGCAGGTCGATATCGAGCGGGCCGAGATGACGGATGGGTTCGGATATGCGGAGCACCTGGAAGCGGATCCGGATGTCTATTTTCGAATGACACCGAACCACGAGCGGGTTGAATATTATTTCTATCAGGCCCGTCTCTATAAGGTGTTTATCATCTATGACCGGATTTATTTCCACACGCGGTTTTACGAAGACCTCGTCGGGGAAATGAAGAAAAACTTCGGTGAGCCCAATGAGGTTTATCAGGAAGATTTTTTCGGTCTGCCCATCCAACATACGCGGTGGGAAGATGCCGACTCTATATTAGATCTTCGCAAGGGGGCCGGTTTCATTTATCAAGTCCGGATCGATAAGGCGGCGAATCAAAACAAAGCGAAGGCCGGGACCAAGAAAAAAAGCATCTGATCGCAGGGGATCGCGCGATGGAACTGTTCAAGGTGATGGCCAAAGAGGGGCACGAGCAATTGATTGTCACGACCGATTCGGAGACCGGTCTGAACGCGATCATCGCCATTCACAGCACCCTGCTCGGACCCGCCCTGGGCGGCTGCCGTTTCTGGTCCTACAAGACCTTCGAGGAGGCGGCCACCGACGCGCTCCGGCTTTCGAAAGCGATGACCTATAAGGCCGCCATCAGCGGGTTGAACTTGGGCGGCGGAAAGGCGGTAATCTGCGCGCGGCCGCAGGAGAAAACCCCGCGATTGCTCCGCGCGTTCGGTCGATCGGTCGATTCTCTGGCCGGTCTCTATGTTACGGCGCAGGACGTGGGAATGACCCTCTCCGATATGGAGACGATCCGCGAACTGACCCGCTACGCCGCGGGAATCCCCGAAGAAAAGGGGGGAAGCGGCGATCCGTCTTCCATGACGGCCCGTGGCGTTTTGGGCGGGATGCGGTGCTGTCTAAAGGAGGTGTTCGGATCCGATTCGTTCCGGGATCGAACCGTTGCGGTGCAGGGTCTTGGGAAAGTCGGGCGGCATTTGGCCGGACTGCTTCATGGAGAAGGAGCCCGGCTGATCGTTTCGGATCTGGATGCGTCAAGGGTGAAGGCTGCGGTGGCCGAATTGAAAGCCGAGACCTTACCGCCCGCAAGAATTCATACCGCGGTTTGCGATATCTTCGCACCCTGCGCGATGGGAGGGGTGCTGAATTCGGCCGCGATTTCAAAACTCCGTTGCCGGATTGTCGCCGGCGCGGCGAACAATCCGCTGGCCAGCTGGGCGGATGCGAACCTTCTTCAACGCCGGCGCATTCTTTATGCCCCGGACTATGTCATCAATGCCGGAGGTTTGATCAACATCGCCTGTGAAATGGAAGGTTATCACAAAGAAAAGGCGGAGGAGCGTGTGGCCGGGATCTCGGAAACCCTGTCCCGGGTGTTCGCTCGTGCGAAGGAAGAAAAAATTACGCCTCTGGAAGCCTCCAACCGTCTGGTGGAAGAGCGACTGGCGAAGGCTCGTGCGGGGCGCTCGGAAGGCTGAAAGATTATTTCCGATGCATTTATTCATGGGAACAGATCATAAAAACCGCATAAAAGGATGGCTCCTTGTTTTGCTTTTCTCTTTGGCGGGATGTGGGGGGAGTAGCATCGGTGGTGGTGGCGGGGGCGGGGGTGGCGGTGGGGGCGGAGGTGGCGGGGGTGGCGGAGGAGGCGGTGGCGGGCGCGGCCCCCAGGGCCCTCCGGCCCGCTTTGCCTATGTGGCGAGTGCCTCCGATAGCACCCTATCCATCTTCACGGTAGACGCCGCCACGGGTCAACTGCGCCACCGTGGGTATACGGCGACCGGATCGCTTCCGCAGTCGGTCGCCGTCGATCCGGCCGGTAAATTTGTCTACGTGGCGAATGGATCCTCTAACGATGTTTCGGCCTATGCCGTCGATCTTTCGACCGGGGCGTTGACGGAAGACCTCAACTCGCCGTTCGGGGCCGGAACAGACCCTGTTTCCGTGACGGTGGATCCCACCGGGAAGTTCGCCTACGTGGCCAACAATGGCAGCGACGACGTCTCGGCTTATACGATCAACCCAAGCACGGGGGCGCTCATGCAGATCGACTGCGGCGGGGGACCCGGGTGCAAAACCAAGAATTTTTTGGCAAACACGAATCCCGCCTCCGTGACCGTAGATCCTTCGGGTCAGTTTGCCTACGTGGCGAACAATGCCAGCGGCGACGTCTCGGCCTATACAATCGACGTGAACACAGGGGCGCTAACGCAGATCGACTGCGGCGGGGGAGCCGGGTGCAACGGCATGAATTTTCTGGCGGGCACGAATCCCGTCTCTGTCACTATCGATCCCTCGGGAAAATTTGCCTATGTGGCCAATGAAGGTGGGAAAAACGTCTCGGCCTACACCATCGATCAAACGACCGGCGAACTAACCGAGGACCTCAACTCGCCGTTTGGGGCCGGCACGAACCCTGTTACCGTGACGGTGGATCCCACCGGGAAGTTTGCTTACGTGTCGAATCAGGGCTCGAATGACATTTCGGCCTACACCATCGACCAAACGACCGGGGCCTTGGCCAAGATCAACGGCTCGCCGTTTAAGACCGGAACGAACCCCAACGCAATCACCGTGGACTCCTCGGGCCAATTTGTTTACGTGGGGATCAACGGAGCGCATAACATCCTGAGTTACAGTATCGGCTCCAGCGGCGCGCTCACCTCGCTCGGTACAGTCGCATGCCGCGGGGCCAACGCGATGGCCATCACCACGGGCACCAACCCGGTCGTGTACACACCGACGTTTGCCTATGTGGCGAATTGGGGCTCGAGCAACGTCTCGGCCTATACGATTAATCCGACGACCGGCGTGTTGAGTGGCGGCTCACTTTTTAATGCCGGCACGAACCCTAACGCGGTCACCGTGGATCCGACAGGGCAGTTTGCCTATGTGGCTAACAGTCTTAGCAGTGTCTCGGCCTACACGAGTAATCCAACCAATGGTATGTTGACGGAGCTCAGCAATTCGCCGTTTACGGCCGCGTCCGGCGCTATCGAAACTGCTATTGCCGTGGAACCCACCAGCCGGTTTTTATACGTAACGAACAGTTTGAACAGTATCTCAGGATTTGCCATCAATCAAACAACCGGTGCTTTGGGGTCCCCCTCGACAGTTTCGGCCGGCACAAGCCCCACCGGAGTCGCCGTGGACCCTACAGGCCGGTTTGCCTATGTAGCGAACACCTCGAACAATGTCTCGGCCTACACGATTAATCAAGCGACGGGTGCTTTGAGCAGCGTTTCACAGTTTAATGCCGGCACAACCCCGAGGGCCGTTGCCGTGGATCCCACCGGTCGATTCGTCTATGTGGCGAATCAGGGTTCAAGCAACGTATCGGCCTACACGATTAATCAAACGACGGGCGCGTTGAGTGGCGGCGCGCTCGTTAATGCCGGTACATTTCCGATCGGAATCGCCGTGGATCCCTCCGGTCGTTTTGTCTATGTGGCCAATGAGTTTGGGTTCAATATCTCAGTCTATAAGATCAATCAAACGAGCGGCGGGTTGACGGCGGTCGGCTCGCCGGTCCCGGTCGGCGCAAGCCTGACCGCGGTCACCGTGGATCCGTCCGGTCATTTTGTGTATGTGTCGAACACCTCGGGCAGCATTTCAACCTTCAAGATCAATCAAACGTCGGGCGGGTTGACGGGGGTCGGCTCTCCGGTTACGGCTGGTACAACCCCGGTCTCCATTGCCGTGACGGGGACGATTCAATAAGGGTGGAGGTGGGAGATTTACCGATTCGGGTGAATGCGGAACCATGCAGACCGGTTCGGTATTGAAGCGCCGGCCGGAAGGCCGGAGTCCTTTCAAGATGGCTCGGATCCTCCCGGTTCCTATCGGTTTTTTTCTCGTTTTATTCTCTGTAAATCTGGTTTCGGCCCGATCATCCGCCTCGATCATTCCCTTCGATCAACTCGCCCAGCCGAAGCAACCGGTCCGGATGGCCGTCCGCTTGGTGACGGGCGGATTGGGATTGGTGAACCGGCCCGTGAGCGGCGAACGGATCGAGTTTCTTCTGAAAGACCGCTCCCTGGGGCAGACCCTCTCGGGGGGCGATGGAATGGCCGTCAAAAGCTTTGTCCCTTCCAAGCCGGGGCTGTATACCGTCACGGTCCGTCTTGTAGAAAACCCGAGGTATGAAGCCGGGCCGGTTGAGCTATCGATTGCTTGCCGTAATGCCTCGACCCCGATTTTACTCGTGGCCGTCTCCTCCGTCCGAATCCCCGGCGAGCCCTCACCCGCGCCATTTAGCCCGACTCCCCCTTCGGACGCGATGCCGGAGGCGGTCAAGGTTCTTTCCCGACTTTCCAAACCGTATCAGCTTTTATATGTCGAGACCGGAGACGAGGCGCTGATCACGGAGGCAAAAGATTGGCTGACTCACCAAGGTTTTCCACCGGCGCCTCTTGCGGCCTGGCCGATGCCGGACGATGCGGAACGCCGTATGGAGCGCTTTGTCGAACGGCTTCAGGAAGTACGGGACGCGGGATGGAGGAAGATTTCGGCCGGAATCACCCGTTCCGTGGCGGAGGCCGAGGCGCTCATACGACTGAAGATCAAGGCGGTCCTTATGGCGGAGGAGGATGAGGAGGACGACAGGCCGGCAGGGGCGAAGAAGGTTACGGATTGGAAGGCCGTCCCGGCGGCCTTCCAATAATCGTCTGCAGCGGCCGGATGACAGTCACGATGAAATGGTGTAAACTAAAACCCTATTCCGGTCATGGGCATGATGAAAGAGGAGCCGATGAACACAAAAGGGATCACGCTCACGCGTCACATTCTGCTGGAGCAACGGGCTCACCCCTCCGCGACGGGCGAGCTGTCAATTCTGCTCGACCAGATCGGCCTCGCGGCCAAGATCATCGCCCGGGCGGTAAGTCGCGCCGGGCTGGTGGATATTCTGGGCGTGACCGGTCAAGTCAATGTACACGGGGAAGAGGTCAAAAGGCTGGACGAATACGCCAATCAAACCTTCATCAACGTTTTCGGACACAGCCGACTGGTCTGCACACTGGTCTCGGAGGAAATGGAAAAGCCCAGGCACCTTTCGGAGAACTGCTCCCGTTCGAAGTACACGCTTTTTTTTGATCCGCTTGACGGTTCGTCCAATATCGACGTGAACGGGACGATCGGGACGATCTTCTCGATCCATCACAGGCTGGGCGGGGATCGGCACCGGACCGAGGAGGAATGGTTTCAACTCGGCTCGGACCAGGTTGCGGCCGGATATGTGATGTACGGCCCCAGCACTCTCCTGGTCTATACCGCGGGGAACGGCGTGCACGGTTTCACGCTCGATCCTTCCATCGGCGAGTTTCTCCTCTCGCACGAGAACATCCGCATCCCGTCCCGGGGGAAGACCTACAGCATCAATGAAGCCAATTATCCGGTCTGGGAGCCCCATATCCGCGCCTTCGTCGACTATTTAAAGGAGAAGGATCCCGCCACCGGCCGGCCTTACTCATCCCGCTACGTGGGTTCGCTGGTGGCCGATTTCCATCGAACACTTCTCCACGGCGGCATTTTCCTATACCCCGCCGATGCCAGGAATCCGCGGGGAAAGCTTCGCCTGCTCTACGAAGCGGCCCCGCTCGCCTTCGTCGTCGAGCAGGCCGGCGGACGGGCCATTAGCGGCCGGGAACGAATCATGGAAGTCCGTCCCGTCGACCTTCACCAGAGAGTTCCGCTGATCATCGGCAGTCCGGAGGCCGTGAGCCTGGCGGAAGAATTTTCCGGGGGACGGAAAAAGCGCGTCCGCGGAAAAAGAGAAAAAAGATAGATCGGACGGGTGCGTCGGTGGAAATCTTTGACCTGGTCGTGATCGGGGGTGGCGCGGGAGGGTTGGTGACGGCAAGCGGCGCGGTGCGCCTGGGCGCCAAGGTGGCCCTCATCGAGCGGGAACGTCTCGGCGGGGAATGCCTCTGGACGGGCTGCGTCCCCAGCAAGGCCTTGATCCGCTCGGCCAAGATCAAGCACCTGACGGAGCATGCCGGCTCCTACGGGTTCCGGGACCAGACGCTTCCGGTCGACTTCGCCCGGGTGATGCAGCATATGCGGGACGTGATTTTGACGATCCAACCTCACGATGATCCGGACCGTTTTCGAAAGATGGGTGTGGAAGTGATTCAAGGCCGGGCCGTGTTCGCCGGCCACGACCGGCTGGAGGTCAACGGCCGCGTACTCAAGTCGAGACGGTTCTGCATCGCGGTCGGCGCCGATCCGCTCCTCCCTCCGATCGAGGGGCTCGACCGCGTCCCTTACATGACACACCAGAACTTCTTCGAACAGTCCCGGCAACCGGAACATCTCCTGGTGGTGGGCGGGGGCCCCGTCGGATGCGAGATGGGGCAGACCTTTCATCGGCTGGGAAGCCGTGTCACGGTCGTTGAGACGCTCGGTCGCATTCTCAACAGGGATGATCGGGAAACGGCCGGCCGGCTTCACGAGATCCTTGTAAAGGAGGGCCTGCGGATCGAGCTGAATACGAGGGCCGAACGGGTCGAGCGGCAAGGCGACCGGATCCGTCTCCATTGTGTTCGCGACGGTCAATCCTTTCCGGTCGAGGCGGACGCGATGCTCGTGGCGGCGGGAAAACGTCCGCGGGTGGATGGGCTCGGGCTGGACGAGGCGGGGGTTGCGTTCGATCAAAGTGGAATCAAGGTGGACCGAACCATGCGGACGACCAATCCGAGGATCTTCGCCTGCGGCGATGTGACGGGCGGCTTTCCGTTTACGCATACGGCCGAGTACCAGGCCGGGCTGGTCGTTACCAATGCGCTGGTTCCTCTCCTGAGGCGGAAGGCCGATTATTCCGTGGTTCCCTGGTGCACCTTTACCGATCCCGAGCTGGCCCAGGTCGGCCTGACCGAGGAACAGGCCCGGCAACAATTCGGCGAAGGGGGTTACCGGGTCTGGCGGTTCGCGGTGGCCGACAACGACCGGCACATCATCGACGGGGAGACGCAGGGAACCGTAAAACTGCTCACCCGCCCGAACGGCCGGATCATCGGCGGCACGATCTTAAGCGCCCATGCCGGGGATCTGATCCATGAATATGCCCTGGCGCTTAAGAAAAGGGGAAGGGTGGCCGATATCTCGGGAATGATCCATGTCTATCCGACCCAGGCCCAGGCCAATAAACGGGCGAGCGACCAGTATTATGCCGATAAATTCTTTGCGGGCCGTATTCCGAAACTCCTTTCTTGGTGGTTGAAACGGGTTCGTCCCAAGCCGCCCTAAGAGAACCGCGGGGGGAAGCGATCGTCACGTGGCCAAGCTAGAAGCACCGGAATGGTCCAAGATCCTCTCGGTCTTCCTCGGGTTTAGTCTGTCCCTCTTCCTGGGTTGCGCTTCCGGAGGTAGCGGGACGGTGTCTCTGGCACCGGAGGAGCGGCAAAAGATCACGGAACTGGTACTCTCGGTGGCCGAAGACCCGGAGGAAAGCGTCCGTCCGGCGAGGGAGGAGCTCTGGGCCATTCTGAAAAGGCGGGGCTCGCCCACCCCCGGTCAACTCGAAGGGCTGAGGACCCAATTTCGCATCATCGCCCGCGGCCATCCCCTCTTTTGGCGGGACGCCCAGGAAGCCTTGCAGTTCCATCGGATGGTGAAGAGCCCGGAGCGGGCTCGATGGGAAGACGGGCTTGCGCAAACCGGATGGCTTTCCGATCTTCAACGGACCCGGTTCGACGATCTCATGAAACAGGTGATCGAGGAGGAGCCATTTCCGTCCAACCACGGGGTGGAGGTTTCGCTGAGCCGGAAGATGGTGGACGAGATCGTGAACAGCTGGGACGACCGGGAACTGGAACGGTCGGTGGACGCTCTCCTGACCCCGCCGAACTGATGTTTCCGGCGCCCCCCGAGAAGATGTCTTGCCGTTAATTATTTATTCTTCTGACCGAACACCTTCTGGAAATGGATCAGGGCCAGGTGCTGGGCGTAATCGAAAAAAAGAGCGGCGGAATAATGTCCGGTGGGAAGCATGACCATGGAAGGCTTTCCGGCGGCTTTCCAGAGGGCCATAGCGTACCGTCGTTTGATCACGTGATCAAAATAACCTTCGATCATCAGGGTTCGTTTTGGATCGAGCCGGCTGGCATAAGTCAGCGGATCCACGTTTCGAAGCCGGCGTTCGACCTCGGCCCGAAGTTCATCGGGTGAAAAGTTTTCCTCCTTTTTGAATTGGTTGCGGAGGGAAACAACCGTGGGTTCCGAAGACGACAGGAGTATGCCGGCCAGGTCCCCGCCCCCCAGAATAAAGACCCCGGCCCGGATCCTCGGATCCGCCCCGACCGCGACGCTGCTGATGATCGCCCCCATGCTGACCCCGATGATGCCGATGCGCTGGCGGTCCACGAAGGGTTGTCCGTCGAGCCAGTCGACCCCTTCCATCACATCCATCACATCGTCCTTCAGCAGGGATTCAAAGCGGGTCAGCGGGTCGCCGCTGTTTTTGGCCAGCATCAGGTGGCCATGACTTTTGAATCGAAGGCTGATGAAACCCGCCCGGGTGAAATAAAGGGCCATCCGTTCCGTGAAGTAATCTCCCTGCGTGATCGGATGGATGATGATGACGGGGGCGGTTTGAATTTGATCGGGGACATACAGGAAGGCTACGTGGTGTTGGAATTGAAGTTTTTCTATCGTGTAGCCGTCGTGAACCTCGCGGGAGAGGATTCGCGGGGGCGCGGGGGAAGGGTCGGTATGAAAATAATCCGGATCAATCGAAGGGATGGGCGGCGATTCGCGACGGACGTTCTGCGGACCGTAATATACACAGCCGGCCAGGTCGAGGGACAGGCCGAGGAGAAATGGGATGAGGATGAGACGATGGAGGATGGACATCGATTTCAGATTCATGGTCATGCGGATTCCCGCCGGGTGCCGTTGAGAAATTTTTCAACATTCAGGGTTTTAGTAAATTATATCTTGATTGGGGACCTGTGTCATGACTCCATTTGAGGGGGGAAGAGATAAAAAAAGGGGCGGGTTTCGGCGTCAGGGCAGCTTTTTGAGCAATTCCTCCCAGGCCCGTTTGGCGACCTCTTCAAACGGGATCGGTTTCTCGCGGACATCCTCGCCGGCGACCGTGGCCGAAGAGGACCCTTCCCAGACGATCGCTCCCGAGGACACATCCCAAATCTGGGCAAATACGCGAAGGGAGGAGGACCGGGTTTGAAGGAAGCGGATGCCGAGGAAAGAAAAGCGCGTCGCCGTGTCCTGGGAGAATTGAAGCAGGCTTACCTGAATCAGATAGCGGACGTCCAGGGCCCGTCCGATTTTTTGCTGGCTCGTTTTTCGAAGGATTCCGGAAATTTCATAGGTTCGAACCATTTCAGCGTACTCATCCGCGAGATCGTCGTTGTTCAGAAGGCTCAAGGTTTCCTGGGGAGGGGTCTGGGGTATTTGGGGATAGGTTTCGCGCAGGGCCTTGGAAAAGGAATCGCCAAGGACACGGCGGTACTCGTGGAAAATATCCACGGCGACCGCGGACAGGATGGCGACCTTGCCTTCCTCAAGATTATGGTGCGAGAAGTCCGGCGAACGTTGCAACTCGACCGCGGTAAAATTAAACTGGCTTAATGGCCCCGCGCAGGCGCTCAGACCGATGCAGAGCAGGATCCCCGCAAGAATCTCCTTCATCCGGCCTCAGGAATGGATGGGAATGATACCGGAGGTTAGTATATCTTAATTAAGAAACTCTGTCATCTCCCTGTTGTGCGTCAGTTGTTTCCCAGAAGGACCAATGAACGGTACACGGCGTCTCCGATCGGGCCGAGGGACACCCCTCTCCAATAAGAGTAATTTTTGTTTTCGTAATCCGACGGATACATGATGTACCCGTACGCCCCGTTGCAAAGGCCGCAGAGCATTTCAAAGGGAGCGTGTATATCGCGCCGCAGGTCCTTGCCGATGTTGGGAAACGCCTCTCCTGGAATGGTCAGGAGCGTCAGTTCTCCCATTTTGACATAGCTGAGCTCAAGCGGAATCGTATGATCGTCGCCGTTGCGTGGATCGGGCACCTTGTTGAAGAACGCCGCGATTTTGAACCAAGGATTTGCCAGCGGCACCCTCAGGACATCATCCCGCACGGTAATCGCATAATCAGCCGACGGCACGGTGTGTAATTCCATGGCCGTATCGCCGATCATCCGCCCGAAACGGTCCGCGGCCGGCCAATCGTCCTCGCCATTGCGCTTGATGGCCGGACCCACATGCCCTTGGGTCCCGTTCATGAAGATGCCCATCCCGCCGCCGAGTTCCCGCACGTGCTCGTAGAACGAGCCGACAAAATCGGCGGTGATAAAGTTTGTTCGCATGATCGTGGGATGCACGGCATAGTTGACGAGAGTGAAAAGCGCCTCTTCTTTTCCATCCCGGATCCTCGTGGCGCGCATGACCGTGAACGCGGGATCGGGTATGGTGAGATCGTGTTTAAATCTGGAATATTGAACCGTCGTAGATCCAAAGTGCAATGTGATATCTTGCATATCACGCATCGCATCGTTCAAACACGCCGCCGCGGCGTCAATCGTCTCTCGCATGTAAGGCCCGTCTCTCCCGCTTAAGGGCCCGAAGCCCCACAAACCAGTGGTGTCCGGCCCGCTGTGAGTATGAGTGAAACTCACGATGATATGCTCCGGTGCAAGTGCGGGCACCCCTCTCTTGATGGCGACTATGTCGGGTCCGAGCATCCCGATGAGATCCATGCTCACGATGCCCACGCGCGTTTTTCCGTTGGAAAGCACGAAACATCTCGCGGATAAGGGGTCATGCACGCCTTTGCTTACTCGGCCGCTTTGAAAACCGGCAAGATACACCGCCTTTTGCGGTGTTATGTCTTTGATCGCGACGCCCGCCTCCCAATGCGCGCCAACGCTCTCTTTCTCAATCCGCGCCGGTTCCGTGGATGTGATGTACTTCTCCGCGCACCCGAACAATCCTCCGACCGCCAGAAATAGCGCAATGAAATGTCTTTTTTTCCGTACCATGCGAATTTCCCGTTAGCTTAGGGTGTAAAAAATGCTGTCGGTAAACGGATTCATCTTAAACGCGTTTTCAAACCACATAGGGGATTTCGGATCGTGCTCATGCATTCCTTACCGTAATTCTATCATAAAGAATAATTTTGTGGAGGCGGGAGTTCCATCCAGATCATTCGACTGGTAATTTGGACCCGATCTTGGGACGGTCGACCGGTGCTGGCCCTCAAGATCCGTCCGGCCAGATCCCGTCCCATCCCTTCGGCGCGCTCGAACACGCCCTTTCCATCGGGAGGATGCGGCCGTTGATCCGCCACGGCCCCGGAGGTATAAAGGGCGACAATCTCCGGATCTTCCTGTTTCGCCCGTTCTTCAAGGACGCGGCTTAGCACTCCCGGAAAATCGCTCGACTTCAGTCGGTTTTCGCTGCGCAACACGGTCGGATGCGCCGAAAAGTTGACCAGATAGGCCAGGGGTCGGCCTTCCGGCGTTTTGAATACGAGGAAGATCAGGTCCGGATCGGTGGGGCCTCCCTTGATCATGCGATTTGCGATCCGGTCTCCCGCATCGACGCGGCCGTAGGCCACGTCGGCCGCTTGAAGACGCCGATACGCCTGGATCGCGGCCTGCGCCGCGCGGGTCGTCGTCATTTCAAAGAGCCCGTCGTTGTATGGCCCCGCCGCCAGACTTTCCCAGAAACGTTTCCCGAGACTTCCGGGTCCGGAATGGGTATGCGTGGCGGCGATCAGCAAATGGTCCTCCGGGAGCGGTATCACGGCGCGTATTTTCTGAGAAACGGAGTTAAAAAAATCTTCCGTGACCGCGAGAAGCTCCACGCTTACCAGAACGACCGTCTCGCGGCCGTCGGAAATCGCGAGCGCACGGGCCATGATGGGGTCGTGGACGCCGGTGGATATCCGGGCGCCGTAGGCGGCCAAGGGGAAGCCGACGGGGGGCGTGATTTCGATTTTCGCCGTTCCGATCCGGAGGGGGCCACGCGGATGTTCCCCGGGCGCCTTCTGAGTCAACGCGTTCAGCGCCTGTTCCGTCCGGTGAAAGAAGGGCTGTTGATCAATCGGTGTGTAGTCGATCGAGAGACATCCCCCCAGCGATGCGATGACCACCGCGTAGAGGGATGAGCGGAGGAATTTTGTTCGGCGCTTCATCATAGATTTAAGTCAGGAGTCGTTACAGACGCGGGTCCTGTCCTGCGGCAGCCCAACCGTGCTCGCCACCCCGCCCGGTATAGGGACCCCGGCTGCGCTAGGTGGGGCGCCCCGCCTCCGGCCCCCCGCTTTCTACGGTTTGTTCTGGATCAGATCGATTAAGGCCCGGGTCACCAAGGGCGCCATCTTCGAACTGGTCGAAAGCGTCTCTTCGTAATGGTCTTTGGATCCGCAACGGTCGGTCCCGAAAACCGGTCCGGGATTGAAAGTCGGAAAAACGAAATCGTTGGCCGGGACGATATAACCGAGTTCATCGTTGGCGAGACCGAACAAAAAAGAATACGGGGCCGTCACGGATTCCCGCAGGACAGGCTCTTTCGGCGTACCGGGGTTGGAGGCCGCGGTCCGCTCCTTGCCGATGCCGTCAATGGATTTTTTACGTTCGGTGACCGTCCAGCAGGTGGCGGTGTCCTCCAGGTAGCCGCCCAGCGCGATCTCCGGAAACAGTTCGCCCGGCACCGTGATGATCTGTGCCAGGGGAGCCTCGATCGGTTTGGGCCGGGCGTCTTTCGTGCCGGTCCGTCCCAGAAGGGTGATGAGGTCCACCTCGGTCCGGATATCCTGTCCGACGGCGGGTGGCTTAACCGGCCGGCCGTTCGTGTACGTTTCGCGTTGGATCACGCTCTTTGAGATAAGCGTTTGGAGGTAGCGGTTGTCGAGAGGGATCATGAGCGTTTTTGTCTTAACATCCAGTCCGAGGATCGATACCGGGGACGATCTCTGAAGCGATTCGAGGGCGGCTCCGGCGATCAATTCCCCGATGCGTTGCATCTTTTCCCAGGAGCGCTGCGGCAAAATATTCCCGGATTCGTCTTTGACCTTTGTTCGCAAGGTCGACATGAGGCCCCCGACCGCGCCGTTGACGTAGATGGCGGTTCCTCCAATGCCTTCAACCCTCCGGCCTTGCAGGGTAAAACCCCCCTTCTCGATGTCCTCGCGCACGTAGTGGGGAAAATCGGAAGTGATCAGGCTGCCCGTCCCGCCCGTGGTCTCCGGATGAATGGCGCCGTTAATCACGGTGGCGATGGTCCGGCCCTGGAGGTCAGCCACCTTTAGGATCATGAGCCGATTGTCAATCACGATTGGATCCCGCAGGTCCGCGATGATTTGTCCAAAGGCCTCCGGCAGGGTTGTCTTGGCAAGGGTGAGACGGGCCGGTTGGAGCCGGCGGTCGGCTTCGCGAAGCGCCGCGAGGGTCTGACGCCGGATGTGCTCCATCAGGCGCGGATCTTTTCCGTCCGTGAAAGGATTGGGCCCCCAGAGGCCGACGGTGTCCGGACCTTCGTGCGTGTGCGTGCTGGCCACGATCAATTGGCGGAACCCCAGATCCGCGGCTTCCTTCCGGATGGCCTGGACCTCCGGGTAAAGGTATCCTACGACATCGAGGGCGACCAGCGCCAATTTCACGTCACCGTATTGAAGGACCAGGACTCGTGTCCAGAGCGGATCATGCACGCCGGTGGCAGTGTAGTAGGATTTTTTGTGCTTAAATCCGGCCAGAAACGGTCCGTCCCACTTCCCGTTGTGGTTGGTGTCTTCAAAGCGGTCCGATGCGGCGGATGGATTTAACGGGTCCGGGGCGTCGTAGCGCCCGTTCCCGTTGTCGTCTGTATAAGGCTCCTGCCAGAGATGTCCTTGCTCGTCAACCGGCGTGATGGTTTCCGCGGCGGCGCCGGCCAGCAGTTGGGCCGTCGCGGGGGGCGTCGAGTCTTGCACGGAGCCTGAATAGACCGAAGGGAACGTCAGGAGCGACAGGAGAAAGGCCGTGATCGATAAACGAGTCACTCCCGAGAGTTTCATGATCAAATTATAGCATAATCATTCTGTTGCGTTGCGGCATCCGGGTCGATGGACTGTACTAAATCCAACGGGGACCGGAATATCCGGACCGGCATAGGGGCGGTTCACCAACTCGAAGACGGAGGACCGGGAGCGGATCCGGAAATTTGTAAAGAGATTTTAATTCCCCATCCCAGAAAATCGCTGCGGGTTTTTATAAAACAGAGACGCCGCTTGAAATGCGTAGGCACCACGATCCGTGTTATCACACCGGCATGGTGAATCTTTTCATGGCGGTCGCTCCTTGCTGTCCGTCAAAAATAATAATTGATTCCTGCCGACCACTCCTGCCGGCTGTTTATCACGTTCCATCCGGCTCGAATATCGGCGTTTTGGGATATTGAGTAGCGTTGGACGGCGGAGGCTTTATAATAATGGGATTCCTGGCCCAACGGAAAACTCAAATAATCTCCCGTGATCTGGATTCGCCAATCGTGAGTGAGATCGATCAAGGCTCCGAACGTTCCTCCACCTCCGGCCCGATACCAGCGATCCAGATCATGGGACAGTTCCATTTCAAGATCGACCATCGAATAAAAGATAAACGGGGAGAAGAAACGGGGTTGATAGGACATCCCCAGCCCGTAGTTCCCTTTGAACGAGTTGCAGTAACCGCAATCCAGATCCTTGGGGGTGTCCACGCCGACGTTCAATTTCCATGAAAGTTTATTGAAGAGCGGATCGTACGGTGTCAATGAAACGATATCGATGAGTTTGAGGCTGTCGATTTTGGTTTTTTCGGATTCGTTGTATCTCCGCGCGGTCAGATCAAAAAATAGGATCTGGGAGTCCTTCCTGTAGCCGGTGTCGTTGGCCAGAAGGTCATGATAGGCCGGCCGGATCGAAATCTCTTCAAAGAATTCGTTTCCATTTCGGCCATACCCTATCCCAGCTCGTGCGCTTCCGTGCCCAAGCTCCGGCGGTGTGGAAAATTGGATCACCTGCGGTGACTCGTCATTCCGATAGTTCAATTGACTGCGCACCAAGAGCATTCGCCTTGTGGTCGGATCGATCACCGTTGCGGTTTTTTCCTTCTGCATGCTTCGATACTGGGCGTAATCCAGATAGGCGTCCAGTACGAGGGCCTTTTCGGGGAGAGTCAAATTCTGGTAGTCTGCTTCCTCGGTGGCGGAGGGATTCTTAACCAGACGATAGAATATCTTATTTTCACTTTCAGACATCCGGACCCGTTTGTTGTTCAACTGACTCAGAAGAGAGGGACGGTACACCTCCTTTGAAATCAGGCCACTGTTTCGGGTGAGTGCTTTGATCGTGTCTGCCGGAATCACTTGAAAGATAAACTGATCCGTCAAATGAAGGTCGGGATCGGCCACTTCCAGCAACGAGAGGATGTGGTAGGAGCAGTTTTCCTGAAAATAATAATAGTCGAAATAGTTGCCGCCCAACTCCCACAAGTGAAGCAACATGTAATTAATCTGATCGTCGTTCAAATTCAATTCATATTCCCACAAGTCCCGATTTTCAAGGTTGTTGTATTCCTGGACTTTAACATAATAGGGGACAAGAGAAAAGGCTCCTTTAAATCCCCCGAACAGTCCTTTAACGATATAGAACAAGGGATTGTCCGTGTCGGCCGTCGCCGCATAACTCACTCCGTAATCCAGGAGCTTTTGCTCCGAGCCTTGCCGTTTCTTGTCGATGCGCAAAAAGGTGTGTCCGAACATCGAGGCCGGATTGTTCATGTAGCTTGAGGCAAAAATGACGGTGACCTTCTCCGGGTTCAGATCTTTCAACCACCCTTCGAGACGCTCGCACTGCTGTTCCGGAAGCCGTGCGGGATCAAAGGCGAGTTGGCGTTTGAGCCATTTGTAACGAGCCGGGAAATTGCACTGGGGATGTTCCTGCCCGGGCTTCAAGGTTTCTGGAGGGGTGAAGAAATTTTTGAGTGTCGCGATCAGCTCTTCCTCGGGATTCGTCTTACCGGTGGGCGAATTGAAAAAATCGAGGCCGTCTTCCTGACTCTCGTATGTTCCGAAGAGCGTTTTCTTGTAATGAACCAGAAGATGCCAGTTTCGTTTCTCAGCCAGACCCTGCGTTCGGGCCTGAAGAATGAGCTCGTTTAGGTAACGTTCTCGGTCGCCATCGGCGTCACCAGCGGCATAAGCCGAAGCCGCGTTCCACGAGATCATGAGAGCGGTGATGGCAATGAGGAAACTTATCCGTGCCATGGCATGAAGATTTGGGGTAGTGCGGCGGCTCCGGGCGGATAAAAAAAGGGATACGACCATTTGCTTTGGACGGCAAAAATGATCGTACCCCCTGAATGTTATGATCTTCCTTAGTTGATACAGGTCGTCGATAGTTCGGTGTCGCGTGACACCACGCCCCGGACGGCGGTCAAGACTTCTGCCGGCGTGGTGGAATCGCTCGCAAAGATCGCCGGGTAATTATGTTGGGCCACGGTGTTGAATCGGGGTTGCTGTACCGTCGGGCAACCCATCATGCCAGCCAGTGCGGTAAGCTGTTCTCCTTGACCGACGGCCATGTCCTTGGCCAACCCGGAGAAATTGATTGCGACGAACTGCTCCTGTTCCAATTTAGACGTGTCAAATCCTTTCGCGTCGCAATTTGAAGTGCCAGAGGAAATGGCAAAAGTCTGATTGTCGGAGGTCCCGTTTGTCGTAGCGGCAAGAATCTGAACAGGTCCTTTTTGGTTTCCAAATAGCAGCGAGCCCAAACCACAACCGGCATCGCCATAACCGGCGGCGAATGCGGATGAGGAAAACAGGATCGTTCCAACAATCGCTAAAATATATTTCTTCATTTGATCCTCCTATAAGATTCGGTTGACAGGCCAATTCTGTAATCCGTATCTCATTTTTTTATATCTTGGAACACGATGCCGCCATTATCGGGTCACTCGACAGGTCTTTTTTCAGAGAGGCCAGCATTTCCGATGGCGTTTCCTGTTCACTCGAAAAAATTGCATTGTAGTTTTCTCTGGTGAAGGTTGCGAAGTGTTGCGTTTGGTTTGTGGAACAACCCATTAAGCCGGCCAAGGTGTCCAGGTTTTCCCCCTCACCCGCCGCCATTTCCTTTGCGAGACTGTGATAGTTACTTTCGACAAATTGGTTCTGCTCTAGTTCGGCCGCTCCCATCGAACTCTTGCATCCGGAAGTACCCGAAGTCATGGCGAATGTCTGATTGCTAAGAAAACCATTTAAAATTGTTGCGCCGAGCTGAGCCAGGATATCATTGTTCTTTCCAATCTCCTTGCCGCCCCATCCGCAGCCCGCGGCGCCGTAGCCTGCCGCAAGAGCGAAGGACGTCGGGATTAATGCAATGGCTGCGATGAGGACCGATAGCCCCACTTTTCTAATCATAAATCCCTCCTTAGGGTTGAAGGTTACGGATACACGCTTACTTACCTTTGACCACGGTGCAATATTCTCCATAGATGCCCAGGATATTTTTGGTCGAGTGATCAATCACGGAAACCTCAGTGATTCCCGCATTGGCCTTTGCGGTAGCGATTCGCGCATCGCCGACTGCAATCAGAGAGAAAAATGACTCCGCGCAGGCTTTTCCTTCTTTGGTGGAACCGGTGGCCGATGTGGACACGTCGCCGAACTGGACATCCGTGTATAAAATACCCCTCGCCGGCGTGGCCACGGCTAAGCAACCAGATATGCTTACCGATAGGACCGCCAAGATGATGAGGTGTCTACGCAATAGGTCCTTTATTTCAATTGTGGTTTTTCATTCGGAACGGAAAACGCTTGATGCGCGTCATTATTTAATACTCACGCCGGACATTACTGGCGATTTTACGAAGCGCCCCGCAGAATTTAGCGTTCGAGGCGTTTTGTTTTTAGCATTCTTGTTCAAGATTGTCAAGTTAAAAATGTTCAGAGGGTTCCAATATTCCTCCTCGCATTTCGATTAAATTTATTGGCGGCCGATGGTCTTTAAAAATTGGAGAAACTTTATATCGCGCAAGGCAATTTTTTAAGAATAACCTTGATCAGGTCAAAACCCCTTGACAGCGCGCGCAAACTGCCGTATGATGGTTCGACCCTCCAGCCGGAGAGGATGCAGTCCCTATAGATATGCGAGCGATGACCGAAAGCCCCAAACGACCGTTGAGGGCTTTTTATTTTGTGAGGCTGATCATTCGGCAGTTGATGCATCGATCGATGTTACGTGACGGCCCTACGGTCACATGAAGTTTGAAAGGCTGGTCCATGGAAGTCAAAGTTTACCAGGAAGGCCTTGAAAAGGCGATCAAGATTCTCAAGCGGAAAATGGCCAAGGAAGGCATTTTCCGGGAACTCCGTCGCCAGCAGGCCTATGAAAAACCGAGTGTCAAGAAGCGCCGAAAACGGCAGGACGCCCGAAAGCGAAGGCTGAAGGCGGAGCGCCGCGGCCGTTGACATGCCGGTTCAGTCTAACCGCCCGGGCGGACGAAGATCGGGTTTGAGAAAATCCACGGCCGCCACTGCCCGCTAATTCTGAGAGAAATCTGGACCCGATAAACTCCGGCCTCTTCAACCGGTACGCTGAGATGCGCCGTAGTCGCGGTTCGGATGACGGTTCCATTCCGCACCAGTTCCATCAATCCCACGACGGGGCTGTCGACCGTCAACGTTAATCCGGGCGTCTGCCGGACTTCGTCTCCTTGTATCCCTTGAAACGAATCATCGCCTGCCCAGAAAACAAATCCGGTGGAATCCGAGAATGTGTCGAAGGCCACATAGGCATGACCGGAAGCCAGGGCCCGCAGGACTTCGGACTCGTTCAATTCCTTCGCCAAAATGTGGGTCCGGACGAAGCCGAAACTCAGCGCATAGGGATCGATCTGATGGCCCAGGACCCGTATATTTTGATGCGCATCGTTTCCGGCGATGCCCGTCCACCGTCGCTGCCGGGAAAGTTCGTCCCATTTCTTAAGAGCGGCATCCGGCCGGTCGAGGATGGAGAGGATAACCTGATCGGAATAGTTGCTGTAGGAATATTCGATATCGGTTAAATATTCCGGGAACCGCCAAGGGTGATCGACGGCGTCGTCCAGAAGATCGTAGATCTCCATCCCGTCAATCCCCGGGAGGTCCCAATCTTTAAACCCCCCCGGGTGGGCGGCAAAGGCGAGCCCCCCTTGCTGTTTCACCCGGTCGATGATCTGGGCCATGGTCAGCGGTTTGGGATCCAGATAGTCCTTGAGCCCCAGCACCAGCAGACTGTCGCAGGTGTCGCCCGTACGGCCGGCGCATCCTTTAATGATCTCGGAGCCCCGAAGAACCAGGATGTTATCATACCAACCCTCAAAGCCACGGGTGTAGATCCGTGGGTTGTGGTGATCCGTCATGATCACAAAGGCCAAACCATTCTGTTTGGCCGCCTCGACGATTTCATCCACGGTTCCCTTGCTGTCGTGAGAAAGGAGCGAGTGGACATGAATCACGCCGGGGAAGTCGTGATAGCCTCCAACCGGCGGAACCGGTCGGCGCGTTTGCTTCAGCCCCTCGATCTGTTCCCGTTGCCTTTGCCAGTAGGAATGGGTGGCGCAGCCGGCGGTGAGAACGACCGTTATGAGGACCGCCAGGACCCGCGCGCCTCGACGAAACATCAGGCGTCCTTTCCGAAGCGGGTGTGGGGGCAGATATTCTGATAAGCGCAATACCGGCAGGCCATATAAGAGGGCCGTGCGGAAAAATCTCCCGAGCGTATTCCGGAAAAAACCTTCCGGATCGCGGCCGCCGTCTTTTCCAGATCCTCCTCCGTCTTCTTCGCGCGGCCGACACGGCCGGATTCCAGAAAATGCAGCTCCACGCCGTCCGGGATTTTTCCGTATTGTTTCTGGTAAGCCAGGGCGTAGATGGACAGCTGAAGGCTTTTTTGGGTTTCCACGTCCGCTTTCTTCTGGCTCGGAACGTTGGACGATTTATAATCGATCACGCGGACCTCTCCGCCGATTTCGTCGATGCGGTCCCAGCGGCCCGTGACCTTTGCGGACTCCGGACCCGGGTCGATGAAAAACTTGAACCCCTTCTCGACCGCGGCCGGTACGATGCGGGAGGCCTCCTCGTTTTGGAAGAATCGCCGGAGCGTTTCCCGCCCGGCCCCCAGACGACGCTCTTCATGTTCCCGGCTCAGGAAGCCGTCGTTGACCCAGGCCTTATCAAAGACCTGCAAAAGCTGATCCAGCGGCATGGATTTTCCCGTCATTTTCTGCCGGAGGTAGGCCTGGACCGCCGTGTGCAAGGCGCTTCCGTACATCACCGTCGGGTGGCGCGGGATGGGCGGCCGGATCAGGTGGGCGAACTTGTATTTTAGCGGACACGTGAGGTAATCGTCGATCTTGTAATAACTCAAGACGGGTGCTTCCACCGGATGATAGGCCGCGATGTTGGGATCGAGCGGCGGCCCGGCCGATCGGCGGATCACCTCCAGGGCGGCCGAACGACGGACCGGGACGGTCTTTTCATTCAAGCCCAGGGCCTCCAGAACGAAGCGGCTGATCCGGCGGGATTTTCCGCTGCCGTAGTCCCGCGCCGAGGTGAGATACAGCTCTTCCTTGGCCCGGGTCATGCCGACGTAGAACAAGCGGCGCTCCTCCTGAAGGTGAAAATCGCCGGCCGGCAGTTTGTCCTTGATCAGCGTCTCGGGAAAATCGATCGGGTCGCCCCGCTCGCGGCTGGGGAATTTCAGCTCCACCAGACTTACCATGAACACGACCCGGAATTCAAGCCCCTTGGCCTTGTGGACCGTCAGGATGCTCACCCTGTCCTGATCGGTTTCGATCTCGGCCACGGACGGGTCGTCGCCGGCCTGGATCAGCGCGTCCAGGTAGCGGATGACCCGGGGAACCTGTTCGTGCTGTAAAACGGCCTCGATCCGGCGGATCTTTTCAAAAAATTCCCCGATGTTTTTGATCTTGAGTTCGGCTTCCAGGGACTCGGCCTTGGTGAGCTCGGTCAGATACCCGGTCTGTTGGAGAAATCGGTAAAGCAGCACGGAGGCGGCATAGTGTCCCGACTCCTCGCGAAAGTGTCGAAGGTCCTGAAGCAGCCGAGTGATCACGGTCATGGCCTGACCCGAAGCGGTGAAGAGGTCAGGCTCGTTCTTAAATTGAATCAAGGCCTCCTCCAGTTTCAGATTTTTCCGGTCGGCCAGGTTGGAGCACCGGATCAAGGTTTCCATATCGAGCCGGTAAATTTCGGAACCGGCCAGTTGGTAGAGGCTCAGGCTATCGGCGGGGTCGGCCAGGACCCGGAGGAACGCCCCGAGGGTCCGGATCTCCTCCCGGCGGTAGAGCCCCCGATTTCCGGTGAAGGAATACGGGATCCCCCGCATGTTGAGCGCCCGCATGAACGTTTCCGCATCCTGATTCGCCCGCACGAGGATCGCGAAGTCCTTATAGAGATAATTTCCCGTATCCATCTTTTCTTCGATCGTCCGGGCCACGGCGTCGGCTTCGGCCGATACGGTATCGTAGGCCAGGTGAAGCACCGGAACATCGCCCGTGCGGTTGGACTTCAAACGCTTGTCTACGGAGTTCCGGACCTCCAGCCGATCCGGGTCGTTGTTGCGGATCAATCGGTAGGCGGTGTCCAGGAGGGTCTGTGTGGCGCGGTGGTTTTCGGTCAGGACGACTTGGCGGGCCTCCGGATAGTGCTCCATAAAATTGAGGATGTTGCTGATCGCCGCCCCGCGGAATTTATAAATGCTTTGATCGTCGTCCCCCACCACGACGATATTCTGATGGTCTTGAGCCAGAAGGCGAACCAGCTGGAACTGGGTGTAGTTGGTGTCCTGGAACTCGTCCACGAGGATGAAACGGAACCGTTCCTGGTACCGCTGCAGGATCATGGGATGGGTCCGAAAAAGACGGAGGGGCAGCAGCACGAGGTCCCCGAAGTCGACACGTCCCTCTTTTCCCAGGAGCCGCTGGTAAGTTTCATAGGTCCGGGCCAGCTCCATTTGTTGTTGGGCCTGTTCCGCAAGATTTTTGTCTTTTGGTTTTTTCCGGGCCAGCCGGTCCAGCCTTTCGGCAAAAGCGAGATACTCCTCCGGGCTTACGTCCTCGTCCTTGGCCCGTGAGATGAGCGTTAAAATCGCCTCGACATGTTTCGTGGGATTGCCGAGGGGCCGGTAATAGTCCAGATCGAATTCGAACAGATGGTCGAGGAAAAAGATGACCTGCTCCGGGCGGGAGAGAACTTGAAAGTCGGTGGTCAGACCCAAGGCCAGACCGTGTTCGCGCAGTACGCGCTCCCCGAAAGCATGGAAGGTGCTGATATGATACCCGAAGGCACCCATCGGCACCAGGGTGTCCACGCGCTCCTCCATTTCATGAGCGGCTTTTTCGGTGAAGGTCAGTGCGAGGATCTCTTCCGGCCGGGCCGTTTGAGTCAGGATCAGGTGGGCGATCCGGTGGGTGATGACCAGGGTCTTGCCGGTCCCGGCGCCGGCGATGATCAGGAGCGGGCCCTTTTCGTGCTTGATCGCTTCCCGCTGTTGGGGGGTGAGGTCCATGCCCCATTTTACTTTTGCGACGGGTCGAAGTCAAACTTAACGGAAAACCTTGCGAAAGGCCCCGATCGCTTTTTCAATATCCTTCCCGCTGATATCCAAGTGCGTCACGGCGCGGAGCAGTGTCTTCCCAAAAGGGACGACGAGAACGCCTTCCTGCTTTAAAGTTTCGACGGCCCGCGGCGGGGAATAACGGCTCTTTGAAATATCAAAAATGACGATATTCGTCTCGACATGATCCGGATCGATCGAAACCCCGGGCCGGTCCGAAAGCGCCGTGGCCAGTTGTTTGGCATGGGCGTGATCCTCCGCCAGTCGTTTGACGTTATGATCCAAAGCGTACAATCCGGCCGCCGCCAGGATGCCGGCCTGCCGCATTCCGCCGCCGAACATTCGGCGCAGTCGTCTCAGGAAGGGAATCCGGTCGGCCGAGGTACAAATCATCGAGCCGACCGGCGCGCCGAGTCCTTTCGAAAGACAGAACGAGACGGTATCGAACGGCTTCGCATATTCGGCCGCCGGTATTCCGCTTGCAACGGAGGCATTGAAGATCCTTGCGCCGTCCAGATGCATCGCCACGCCGCGGCTGCGCGCAATTTTGGCGATGGCCTTGATCTTCTCCAGAGGATAGATCCTCCCGCCGCCTCGGTTATGCGTGTTTTCAAGACAGATCAGTCGCGTGGGCGGCAAATAATTTTCATCCGTGCGAATCGCATCGGCCACCTGCTCCGCTTCCAGGATGCCGCGCGCGCCGGCCAGCGGATAAAATTGAATTCCGCTGAGGGCTCCTCCGGCGCCGGCCTCGTAATGGAAGATATGGGCCTGGGCCTCGATGATCACTTCATCGCCGGGTTGGGTCAAGAGCCGGACCGCGAGCTGGTTGGCCATGATACCCGACGGAACGAACAGCGCGGCCTCTTTTCCCACCCGTTCGGCCGCACGCTCCTGAAGGCGGTTGACGGTGGGATCCTCGCCGAAGACGTCGTCTCCGACTTCGGCCCCGGCCATCGCCCTTCGCATCGCCGGCGTAGGACGGGTCACGGTGTCGCTTCGGAGGTCAATCCGGGAGTTCATGAAAGGTTTGTCCTTGGACGAGGGAGGGGCGATGCCACCGCTCGGAGCGGTAACGGATCAGGAGGAGGGTCATCCGCACGAGCCAGTCCACCACCATGATGCTCCAGACGAACGGGAGGCTTAACCCCAGGCCGTAGGTAAAAAGATAGGCCAGCGGCACCCGAACCACCCAGCTTCCGACCACCGTGGTGAATAAGAGGTATTGCGTATCGCCGGCGGCCTTGAGCGAGCCGGAGAGAACCATCGTGATCGCCAGCGGGATCTGGAGCGTCGCCACGATTTTCAAGAAGAGGGTTCCCAAACGGATCACCTCGGGATCGCTGGTGAATAGGCGGAGCAAAATGTACGGAAAGAAGAAAAACAGCACGGCCATGCCGGCCATGAGCATCACGGCGAACCGATTGGCTTCCCAGTTGACCATGTTGGCCCGATCGCGTTGATTGGCTCCCAGGCTCTGGCCGACCGCGGTGGTCGCGGCGATCGAGAGCCCGTACCCTGGCATGAAAGAGAGCGCTTCGATCGAGACGCCGACCTGATGCGCGGCGTAAGCGGCCGTTCCGTAAAACATGATCATCTTGAGATAGAGGGTCTGACCGGCCTGTTGCAAGGCCCGGTCCCCAAAGACCGGCAGTCCGATGCGGAGGACTTCCCTGAGCAAAACCAAATTGAACCGTCCCGCATGAACGGCCCCGTGCCGGTAGAGCGCCCAGAAAAGGATCAGCACGGCGACGGCCTCCGAGATTCCGACCGCGATCGCCGCCCCCACGATGCCGAGCTGCGGCGCTCCCCAGAGTCCGTAGATGAGGGGATAGGCGATCAGCACATGAAGCACGTTGGCGATGATCACGGCGATGAGGGGGCTTCGGGTGTCCCCCACCCCGTACAGAATGTTGGAGAGAAGGTTCACGAGGGCGATGAATCCGAACACCCCGAAGATGACTTTAAGGTAACCGTCCGCCAGATTCACCACGTCGGGCTCGGCTCCGAGAAGGCGCCCGCCCTCCAGTCCGAAGAAGCCGCCCAACAGACTGATCAGAACGGAAAGAAAAATGCATAACAGGATGGACTGGAAAGCGATTCGGGCCGCTTCCGGCCGCCGGCGGCCCCCGCAGAGTTGGGCGACCACGACCGTAGTGCCGGAGGACAGCGCCCAGATCACCGTCAGCGAGATGAAAATCAGGAGCTGGCCGATTCCGACGGCCGCGATGGCCGGGGCACCCAGCCCGCCGACCAGAAAGATGTCGACGATGCTTACGGACCGCTGGAGGAGGCTGCTGAGGACCACCGGCATGGCGAGGGCGACAACCTCGCGGCGGACCTGTTTACGAAGGAGTGACTTGCCCACTTCCACATTATAGTGCATTTTCATTTCAAGTCAAAGACAACCCATTTCACAAAGATCGCGGGATTATGATATAGTCACCTCATGCGAAATAAGACCGAGCCAAGCCCCTTTCTCGATGTCGCCCTCCAGGCGGCAAAGGCCGGTGGAAAAGTTCTGAGGAAGTTTTTCGCCACCGATATGCGGATCGATTTCAAGGGCGAGGTGAATCTGGTGACCGAGGCGGACCGGGCGGCCGAAGCGGTCATTGTTCGCACGATCCGCAGACGATTTCCGGATCATCGGTTCCTGGCCGAGGAGGGTGGGGAACATGCCACGCCCGAATCGATCGGATCCGACCACAAATGGATCGTCGATCCGCTGGACGGCACCACCAACTTTGCCCACAGCTTTCCGATGTTCTGCGTCTCCATCGGGTTGGAAACCCGTGGCGAAGTCGTCCTGGGCCTGGTGTACGATCCGCTGCACGAGGAGATGTTTCTGGCCGAGAAAGGTAAGGGGGCTACACTGAACGGCCGCCGGATCCATGTGTCGAAGACCGAAAAACTCAACGCCAGTTTGCTCGTGACCGGCTTCGCCTACGATGTGCGGCAGGACCTGTTGAACAATCTGGATCACTTTTCAAACTTCAGCCTTCGTGTCCAGGGTGTGAGGCGGACCGGTTCGGCCGCGCTGGACCTCTGTTATGTGGCCTGCGGTCGCTTCGACGGATTCTGGGAAATGAAGCTTTCGCCGTGGGATACGGCCGCGGGTTCTCTGATCGCCACCGAAGCCGGGGCGACCGTGACCGATTTTGGAAACCGACCGTATCAGATCTACTTGAAGGAGATCCTGGCCAGCAACGGCAAGATTCACCGGGAGATGGTCGAGGTTCTGGAATCGGCCAAGCGCTCGGGTCGGTAGATATTCGGGTTGAGCGACGCTTGTCAATTCGCCATCATCGATCCCTTTCAGAGATTCCCTGTTGAAAAACCATCGTTCCGAGCAGCGCGGGTGGTACTTTTACGATTGGGCCAACTCCGCCTTCTCCACGACCGTAGTAACGGTTTTCCTGGGTCCATATCTCACCACACTGGCCATTTCGGCCGCCGGTCCCGATGGGTTCCTGGACCTTTTCGGCCTCCGCCTGAAGGCCGGCTCGTTCTTCCCCTACGTGGTTTCCTTATCCGTGCTGCTTCAGGTTATTTTTCTGCCCGTCTTAGGCGCGATCGCGGACTACTCACATCGGAAAAAGCAGTTGCTGGCCGCCTTTGCCTATCTGGGCGCCTTGGCCACGACCGGCATGTATTTTCTGTACGGGACTCGCTATCTGGTGGGCGGGGGGCTCTTCGTTTTGGCCAATGTCAGCTTCGGCGCCTCGGTCGTCTTATACAACGCCTTTCTCCCGGAGATCGCCGGCCCCGATCAGCGCGACTCCGTTTCCTCCATGGGCTGGGCGATCGGGTATCTGGGCGGCGGCCTGCTCCTGCTGATGAACCTGATCCTGTTTTCAAAAGCCGACGCTTTCGGGATGACAACCGGACAGGCGGTGCGGATCAGTCTGGCCTCGGCCGGAGTGTGGTGGGGATTCTTTACGATCATCCCGTTGTTGACCCTGAAAAGCCGGCAGCCGGTCAAGCGGCTGCCGCCGACGGAAAGCTTTCTGACGGTCGGGTTTAAGCAGCTTGGTCGCACCCTCGGAAAAGTGCGGGCCTACCCGCAAACCTTGCTCTTTGTCGTGGCCTATCTGTTTTACAACGACGGGATCCAAACGGTGATCACATTGTCTTCGGAATTCGGCCAGGAAGAATTGAAATTACCGCTTTCCACATTGACGACCGTAATTTTAATGGTGCAGTTCGTCGCCTTTTTCGGATCCCTCCTTTTCAATTTTGTCGCCAAAGGCATCGGCAGCCGGCAGGCCATCGCGGTCAGTCTTCTGATCTGGACCGGGTGTCTGATCTACGCCTATGGCTTCCTGCAAACCGCATTCCAGTTCTTCATTCTGGCCGCCGTGATCGGCATCGTTCTCGGCGGCAGTCAGGCCTTGAGCCGCTCGGTCTATTCGCTCATGATACCGAGAGGCCAGGAGGCGGAGTATTTCAGCCTGTACGAGGTGAGCGAACGGGGGACCAGTTGGCTGGGCCCGCTGCTCTTCGGCCTATCGCTCCAGCTGACCGGAAGCTATCGTATCGCCCTTGTTTCCCTGGTGATCTTTTTTATCCTGGGCCTGGTTTTATTGCTGCGTGTGGATGTTCGGAAGGCGGCGATCGAGGCGGGCAATCAACCGCCGACGTAGGAGCTCGCGGCGCCCCCTTCACACATCGGCTGCGAACGGCCGGGTGCAGGGGCGGACCCGGATAGAGCCCCTCCTCTCGCTCGCTTGGCTCGCTGGGATTCTACTTCTTCGAGTGGGGATCCCGACCGGCCCGTTGACATTCCAGCCAGTCGCGCTCCGCGATCTTCAGAAAGGCCTCGACCACCTTGGGATCGAATTGCGATCCGGAGCAGCGGAGGATCTCGTCCCGGGAGGCCGGATACGTCAAGGCCTTCCGGTAGGGCCGATCGGTGGTCATGGTGTCGAAGGCATCCGCAACCGAGAAAATGCGCGCGCCCAGGGGGATCTCTTGGCCGCGAAGCCCCTTTGGATACCCCTTGCCGTCGAACCTTTCGTGGTGGCTGATGACGGTTTTGAGGGCGCCGTCCAGGAAGCCGATCTGTTTGAGGATGTTGTATCCGATGGAGGGGTGCCGTTGCATTTCGGTCCATTCTTCGGCCGTGAGTTTGCCGGGCTTAAGGAGAATATTATCGGAGACGCCGATCTTGCCGAGGTCGTGCAGAAAGGCCCCCCGATAAATGTCCTGGCGGTCCGTCTTGGACATATCGAAGGGATCCGACAATAAAAGCGTGTATTGTGCGACGCGTTTCGAGTGATTGCCGGTTTCGTGCTCGCGCGCGTCCAGCGCGGCCACCAGCGCCTCCAGGGTATGATCGTAATTGAGTTCCAACTCCGCCAGGGCGTCCTGGAGTTTGGCGGTTCGCTCCACGACTTTGGACTCGAGTTCCTCCTGATAGTGCTTGTTTTCGACGACCAAGCGCCTTTTTTCCAGGGCACTCTGGGTCGCCAGCGTCACCTCCTCGAGATGCAGGGGCTTGATGAGGTAGTCATAGGCGCCGAGTTTGAGGCAATTGATTGCGATCTGGGAGTCGTCCAGTGCGGTGATCATCAGGACGGCGGTATCCGGCCACTTGGCCTTCAGGGCTTGCAAAAGCCAAACACCGTCCCGTCCAGGCATTCGGATATCCGTGATCACCAGGGCATGGGGGGTCGTTTCCAGCACCTCCATGGCGTTCTGCGAATTTTCAGCGATGGTGCAGGAGTAGCCGACCTTGGCAAGATGACGGGACAGAATGGTTCGGATATTGGGTTCATCGTCCACGATCAGGATCTTTTCAGTTTCGATGGGCATCCGATCCAAACCCTCACTTTTTTAGGGACATTGTTTTCCTAAGAATAGCAAATTCAGGCCGCCTGTCAAGGGGTTAAAAGGCGAATCGATATTTTGGCGACATGCTGAGCGGTCCCACGACGACTATCCCATGAAAGGGGTTGGCGTGAAGGTCAGGATGAAGATCGCAAGCGAGACCCATCCGATGATCTGCCGGCTCCGGCCGAGGGGACGGTCCGCATCCAGCACCGGCGGGTGATTGATCCCGAAAACGAGCGGAAGCACGGCCCAGAGAAACCAGCCCGGCCAGCCGATTATCCCGAGCAGAATCAGGGTAGGGACCATAAGCAATGAAAGGGTCCGATGATGCCGGCCGAGGACGGCATACACCACATGACCGCCGTCCAGTTGGCCGATCGGGATCAGGTTGAGGGCCGTGACGAACATTCCGATCCAACCGGCAAACGCGATCGGGTGCAACAGCACATCATAATTATCCGGCACGGGGCCGATGGTCAGATTGGAAATAATCGAGAAAATCAACGGGGTGCCGAGCTTCATTCCTTCGAGGGTGGAAACCTCGACAATGCGTGAATGATTCAATCCGACCGCCACGGCGATGATCGCCACGACGAATCCGGCGATCGGTCCGGAGGCGCCGATATCGAGAAGCGCGCGTTTGTTCAGGATCGGCGAGGTCATTCGAATAAAGGCTCCGAAGGTTCCGATAATCGACGGAGCCGGGATGAAGTAGGGCAGCGTGGCACTGACCCCGTGGTAGCGGGAGGTGAGGTAATGGCCCATCTCATGCGTCAGGAGGATGGCCATCAGGGTGAAGGAGAAGGGTATTCCGCTGATCAGCTCGACCGGATGGCGGAAGACCTCCGCGCCCTGTTGAAGGGCGCCGGCCAGGAGCGTCGTAAAGATCGTTGCGATGAAAAGCAGTGCGTTGACCCAGGGGATCTGTTGGCGGATCCGGACTTCTTCACCCGAGCGAAACGATTCGGAATCGGTCTTCGCGGGTGAACCGGGTTCGTTGATCGGGATGGGGTGTAGGGAAGGTTTTTCCATGGCCGAGCTCTGGTTTAAGGGGTATCCGCTTTGCGGACCTGTTGGATACCGTCCATCGGCAGCGTAATCCAGTCCGTGCCCGTTTTGAGATAGATTTCGTCTTCCGAAGCGCCGGTTAATTCGCCCCGATAGGTGAGGGCGTTATAGACCACTTCGACCTGTTGTCCCCTCAAGCTTTCCAATTCGTCCATCATCATAACCAATTAATCATATTCCATTCCATGCGAAAGTTCAATGGCGGATCGGGCCCGGCTCCGCGCCAAATCAAGCCTTGACTTAACGTCGGACGGCGGACTATGATAATTCTCATCGAAATAAGCGGTCTCCATGCCGTAAACGGAGGGAAACAATCAATATGGCCGATACAATTAAAGTGGATCAATCCTTGGATTGCAAGGGTCTCCTCTGCCCGCTTCCGGTGATCCGGACGAAACAGGCGATCGACAAGATGGCCGTAGGGCAGGTCCTGGAAATGATCTCCACCGACCCGGGTTCTGTGGCCGACATGGCGGCCTGGTCAAAACGAACCGGCCATGAGATGCTGGAGCATCGGCAGGCCGACGGCTTGTTTCAATTTTATATCCGAAAGGCCAAGTAAGAGCCGGTTCGCGGCTGTGCCGCGAGAGGCGCGGGGTGTGGGGGCATCGGAGGACGTTGTAAGTCTCATCCGCACGGGCCCCCACCTATAAAGGAGATTTAAGATGTCAACCACTCTCGATAAGAGCCTGAACGACCTGATCGAGGCAAAAGTCAAGGAGATCCTCGATCGGCGCGTCGAGGCGCTGGTGGCGGAAAAACTTAAAAAGGAAAAGGAAAGCCGACGGAAGCGCCTGGCGATCGCGGTGGTCTCGAAGGGAACGATCGAAACCGCCTATGCGGCCCTGATCCTGGCCACGACCGCGGCCGCGCTGGACATGGAAGCCGGCGTTTATTTTTCATTTTTCGGCCTGAACATCCTTAAAAAGGGCAATCAGGATTCGCTTAAGGTTGTGCCGTTGGGAAACCCGGCCATGCCGGTGGCCATGCCCAACATCGTGAGCGTCCTTCCGGGAATGACATCCCTTGCGACCTTCATGATGAAGCGGGAGATCAAGAAGAAAAAGATTGCCACGGTCCCGGAGCTCATGCAGATCGCGCTCGAGACGGGAGTCAAGCTGTGGCCCTGCCAGATGGCAATGGAAATGTTCAACTTGAAGAAAGAGGATCTGATCGACGGACTCCCGGATCCGGTCGGGGCGGCAACTTTTCTCGAGTATGCCGGCGAGGCCGATATCACATTGTTTATCTGATTTTTAGGGGCTCACGTCACCGTCATTATCTGTGGGGCCCGTGCGGGCTTCGCTCCTCCGATGCCCCCACACCCCGCGCTCGGACGGGCAAGGCCCGATCCTCGCTTTCACCGGGAAAGCCGCTCGACTGAGCTCGCCGAAGTCCTCCCCCTCTCGCTCGCCGTGCTCGCTGGTGAAATTCCCACACTCCGGCGAATTGACTTGCCCGTGGGGGTCTGTTATCCTGCCTGGCATGAAACAAGAAAAGGGAAAATTCGTCATCTTTGCCCACAGCGGCACCTATGATAAACTGTACCAGACGGCCACGATCGCCCTGACAGCGGCCGCGATGGGAAGCGAAGTTTATATCATCCTGTTTTTCTGGGCCTTGAAGAAATTCTACTCGGGCCAGTTGGACCATTCCGATTTTCCGGTCGAGTACCAGTCCTGGAGCCATAAAATCACTCAGCTCATGAAGGAGAAAAAAGTACCCCCCATCAGCGAAATGTTCCGGGAGGCCCGTGGAATCGGGGCGAAAGTAATCGTCTGCAGCGCCGGTTTGGAGTACATGGATATCGACAAAACAGCCCAGGATGCCCGAAAAGATTCCCTGATCGACGATGTCTGGGGGCTGCCCCAGGTGCTGACGATGGTGAAGGGCGCCGAGACCGTTCTATATATATGAACCAGGATCCGTCCCAGCGATTCAGTCCCTCCGTTCTTCCTCCCCGGACTTGCGACGTCTGCGGGCAGGAGGCCGAGAAATTCTTCCCGGTCTACTCCGGGACGGATATCATGACGATCTGCGCCGACTGTAAGGCCGATATCGCCGGCGGGGAGTAGACATCGCCGACGCTCGATCAAAATCCGAAGCCGATACGACGTCGGATTTGCGGCTCGATTCATCTTCGAAAGCCACGGTTATCCGGCCCGGGAATGAACGGTGGAGCGGCCTGGCCGTCATTCCAATCGTCTTCACCGTTACCTACTCGATTTGGTCCTCCGCGCTCCCCGCGTCGTTATGGTCGACGCTGGTTCCTCAAGGCGTCGCCTATGCCTGCCTCGCGGTGTGGTCGGCCGTCAACACCCGTCGTCTGGATGGTCTTTTCATCGTCACGCGTCACCTGGCGGGAAGCCTGCGGGTGGGTTCACTTGTGGGCTGTCTCACCGGACTTGTCAATTTGTGGGTCATTGTTAAACTGACTCCATGGCTGGGATACAGTTTTGATTTTCTGCGTGACACGCCGCATGCGCGCATGCCGTTTGCGTTGATGGTCCCATGGGGCATAGTCCTGATCGCCGTGTTGGTCGAGGTGAACTTCCGAGGGTTCCTTCTGGGACGACTGGCCGCGATGGGGGGGGACAAAGCGTACGGACCTGTTCTCGCCGTGATCGTATCGGCCGTGGCCTTTTCCCGGGACCCGTTTATGATGACGGTCTTTCGGGGGTATCACTGGCTGGCGCTGACGGACGGTTTGATATGGGGCGGGCTTATTCTCCGGACCCGGAGCCTGTTCTCCACCATGGCGGCCCATGCCGTCGAAGTCATTCTGGTTTATTCCGCCCTCTGGATTTTTTACCGGTGACCCCGCCGGAGTGCATATTCGAATCCGCCGATGAGCCCCTTTCCGGCCGGGGTCAAGATTGCAAACCGGATTGGAACTTCTTATAATGAGAATTCCTTCGGAGGGGCTATTATAATATTATGACGGATCACCGGGATCAAGTTCGCTTCTGGAGCCGCCGCCTGTCCATCCCGCTTGGATCGGCCGTGCTCATCGGACTGCTGACGGCCGGAGTCTATCTGGATTTATTTCACCGCATTCCTGTCCCGCAACTCCCGGCTCCGGTCTATAACCTTCAGGCCGCCGGTCTGGGAAATCGGATTTATCTTTTCCTGATCCGGCGCGATTCATCGGCCGATCCGTCCAAAGAGAGCCGGTGGATGAATACGGTGGAGGAGGATCGGATGCAGGGGGAATCGGAAATCAAGCCCTTTCAATCCGTGGTCGCCTTCTCGGACAAGCTCTGGTTCTTCAGTGAGGGGACGTACCGCGTCTTCGACGGCAAGGAATGGCTGCGGTTTGACGCCCCCTGGATCGGTGACGACCCGGTTGTCGGGACGGTACCGGAGCAGCTCTTTGTCCTCAGCCGCCTCGGGAAGGATTTCTCTCTGACGTCTTACACCCGTGACGTCTGGGAACGGCCCATGCCGATTGCGACCGATCCGAACGATCAGAACCTCTTTTGCTCGGAACAATGTCCGTCCCGCCTGCTGATCCTTGATGACAAGGTCAATTATTTCTGGCTAAAAGACCACACTCTTTATCGTTGGGTATTGGATGGGGAACACCCGGGTCGCGTCGAATCGTTGGGAGGGGTGTTTGGACAGCTCGAAGGCTTCGATGCCCTGTCGTTCTCCGATCGAATCTACATTTGGAATGTTCCGGTCACGGGACCGGCACCGGCCAACGGTTCCCCGAAATCCCATCCGATCGGTTTAAAGGTTTGGGATGGAAGCGGGTGGCATGGGGAGAAGGATATCGTGCGGCCCGCTCCGGACGGTCTTCTGGAGTTATCGGCATTCCTCCTGCAGGGCAAACCGCATCTTATGATCAATGCCGGTATCAAGATGGAGGATGTCTCCTGGGAGGACGGCGCCCCGGAACGATCCGTTCTTTTGATGGGAGGCGATCTGGGACAGACCATGCTCGGCTATCTGGACCGGGTGTTGTGGCTTTTTTTCGTGATGGTTACGCTGGCCACGGTGGGTTTGATGTTCGCGCTGACGTACTGGAAACCCATGCCGAAGACTCCGGGTATCCGCTTTGCGTCGATCGGGCAGCGGTTTCTGGCCGAGGCGTTCGATGCCGCGCTGATTCTCGTCCCGGCATGGATCGTCATTCGATCCCGGCTCGATCCGGAAAGCCTGCTATCCTCCAATCCCATCGCGCATTTTTTGAATGAAACCGGGACGGGTTTATTGATCGCCGGGTTCATGCTTCTTGTCTATCATGGCCTGGCCGAAGGGTTCTGGGGGCAGACCGTCGGCAAACGGCTCTGCGGGATCGCGGTGATGGGACAGGATCTAAAACCCTGCACGATGTGGCAGTCCGTAATCCGCAATCTCCTGCGCCTGGCGGACGGGATCTTATTCTACTGGGTGGGGCTGATCAGCCTCGCCGTCACCGACCGTTGGCAACGTCTGGGCGACCTGGCCGGTCGGACCGTTGTCGTGCGGACGAAACCATAAACCGGACGTTACAGAAGCAGGCGCTTGATAGAGAGCCCTGCGGGACGTCCGCTTGGGGAGGGAAGCATGATCGCCAAAATACGGAGCAGCGCCATTTTAGGCCTCGACGCCATTCTTGTGGATGTGGAACTGGACGTGGCCTTGGGTCTCCCGATGTTCACGATCGTGGGCCTGCCGGACACCGCGATCAAGGAAAGCAAGGATCGCGTCCGGGCCGCGCTCAAGAACACCGGCTTTAATTTTCCGGTGAAGAAAATCACGGTGAACCTGGCCCCGGCCGATGTCAAGAAAGAAGGATCGGCCTTTGACCTGCCGATGGCCCTCGGGGTTCTGGTGGCCGAAGAGGTCCTGGGACCGGAGTCGGTGCGGGATTATCTCGTCGTGGGGGAGCTGTCCCTCGACGGCCGCGTCAAGTCCATCCGTGGAGCCCTGTCGATCGCGGTCGCCGTGAAGGAGGCCGGACTGCGGGGCCTGATTCTTCCGAATGAAAATGCGAACGAGGCGGCCGTGGTGGAGGGCATCCAGGTCTACGGCGCGGATACGCTGCCCCAGGTCGTGGAGTTTTTGAACCGGAATCAGTCCCTGGTCCCCGTCACGGTGAATCTTCAGGAAATTTTTTCGGAGAAGGCCGTCTACGGCGATGACTTCATGGACGTGAAGGGCCAGGAGCACGCCAAGCGGGCCCTCGAGGTGGCGGCCGCCGGCGGCCATAATCTTTTGATGATCGGCCCGCCCGGTTCGGGGAAGACGATGCTCGCGAAGCGCTTGCCGTCGATTTTGCCCGCCATGAATTTCGACGAGGCCATCGAGACGACCCAGGTCCATTCCGTCGCCGGCCTGCTGCCCGAACGGCAGCCCCTGCTCGCGACCCGTCCGTTCCGCTCCCCGCACCATACGATTTCTGACGCCGGTCTCATCGGCGGCGGCCACGTGCCCAAACCCGGAGAGGTCAGCCTGGCCCACAACGGCGTGCTGTTCTTGGATGAACTGCCGGAATTCCGGAGAAACGTTCTGGAGGTGCTCCGGCAGCCGCTGGAGGATGGACGGGTGACGATCTCTCGCGCGACCGCCTCCTTGTCGTATCCCGCCCAGTTCATGCTGGTGGCGGCGATGAATCCCTGCCCGTGCGGTTTCTTCACGGATCCCGCTCATGCCTGTGTCTGCACGCCGTTGCAGATCCAACGCTACCGCGCCAGGGTCTCCGGCCCCTTGCTCGACCGAATCGATATCCATGTGGAGGTGCCGGCGGTTCCGTTTCGGGATCTGTCCGCGGAGCGGGTGCGGGAGGATTCGACCACCCTCCGCAAACGGGTCAGCCACGCGCGGCGGGGCCAGCAGGAGCGGTATCAAAATGACGGGATTTACTGCAACGCGCAGCTGCGGCCGCGGCAACTCAAAAAGCATTGCGGCCTCGATGACGACGGACGGAAACTGATCGAGCTGGCGATGAACAAGCTGGGCCTGTCGGCCCGGGCCTACAATCGGATCTTGAAGGTCGCCCGGACGATCGCCGATCTGGATGCCAAGGAACGGATTGAGCCGTCGCATGTCTCCGAGGCGATCCAGTACCGCACCCTCGATCGGCGGGGCCTGGTATGACGAGGGCGTGCGGCGCGAAAGGAGGGGCATGAAAGAACGACGACGGAATCTTCGGATGACCATCATGGGGATGGTCCGGGTCTGGTTGCCGGGCGAACCAAATTTTGTGGAAGGGTATCTGGCCAATATCAGCCGGGGCGGCATCGGGATCTATCTGGGTAAGAAGACCCGGACGGGCCAAAAACTCCGCATCGCGGTTTTATTGAAAGGTCAGGAGGGCCAGGAAGAAGAATTCGAGGCCAAGGTGGCCTGGACCTCCCGGGCCGGAGCGCTTTACATGGTGGGTGTTCAGTTTGAGAAAATGACCGAAGATAAATATCACGCCGTACTGACCAGTCTTTTTCCATGACAGGGTCGAATATGGGGGTCTCGGGGTGTTGGTTCCCCGGAAACGACCGTAAGAAACCGTGAACAACCTCTCGAGAATAAAAACGAACGAGGTCACAATTTCCGAGCGGCGCGAACACCTTCGTCTGACCACGATGGGCATGGTGACGCTGACGGCGCGAGGAGATAAACCCCAGGAGGCCTACCTCGCCAGCATCGGTCGCGGAGGGTTCGGCGTCTATCTGTGTCGACCGGTCAAGGCCAAACAGCTCGTTGTCATGACCCTCAAACTCCTCGGAGAGGATCAACCCGACCCGGAATTGAAGGTCGCGGCTCGGGTCCGATGGGCCAAGGCTGCTGGTCGGCTTTTCATGGTCGGGCTTCAGTTCGAGCCGATGTCGGACCAGCGTTACGGTCAGCTCCTGAAGCATCTCAGGATCATGGAGAATTTGCAATTGTAGAGGAAGGGCCGCCGGGTTTCTTGTGGGCCGAAACCGTTTCAAAGTATAATAATTTATTAACCGTAATAAATAGTACGGAAGCGGCTCCATCGCCGTCGATTTGGGGTGAAACGTGCCATATGAAGGAAAGCATGATAAGGACAGGATCTTTCAGGGAATCGAGTTTGACGAACCTTCGAAGCCGAAGTGGTCCTGGAAGATCAAACTGTTGCTCCTCGCCGCCGTCCTCTTAATCCTCGGGGCGGGAGGGCTGGGCGGGACCCTCTGGTATTTCTCAAGAGATCTTCCCTCCATCGAAAGCCTTCGAGAATACCAGCCCAGTCTCGTGACGAAGGTTTACGGTGAAAATCGGCAACTGATCGGCCAGTTTTACATCGAGCGGCGCGTCGTTGTTCCGTTCAGCCAGATGCCGCCGGACCTGATCCACGCGATTATCGCGGTGGAGGATTCCCGTTTTTATGAACACAAAGGAATCGACCCGCTGGGAATTCTCCGGGCCTTTTTGACCAACATCGAGACCCTCCGTATCCGGCAGGGCGCGAGTACGATCACCCAGCAGCTGGCCCGCTCCTTGTTCCTATCCTCCGAAAAGAGCCTCAAGCGAAAGATCAAGGAGGCGCTGCTGGCCTGGCAAATCGAGAAGGTTTTGACCAAGGACGAAATCCTGGAGTTGTATCTAAATCAAATCTATTTCGGGCACGGAGCCTACGGCGTCCAGTCCGCCGCCCGGACCTATTTCGGCAAGAACGTGGATCAGCTCAATCTGGCCGAGGTGGCCTACCTGGCCGGCGTGCCCCGGGCTCCGACGGAGTATTCCCCCTACATAAACCCCGAACGCGCGAAGCAACGCCAGGGCGTCGTCCTTCGCCGTATGGTGGAGGAGGGATTCATTACCGAGGATCAATTCCGCCGCGTCTACGGACAGGACCTCTATTTTCAAAAACTCGAGAAAGAAGAAGAGGTCGCGCCGTACTTCATGGAATACCTCCGGCAGTATCTGAGCGCGGCCTACAGCGAGGACATGGTGTACAAAGGCGGGCTCAGCGTTTATACCACGTTGAATCTCGCCCTGCAGAAGGCGGCCAACCAGGCCTTACAGGAGGGCCTCCGCGAGGTGGATAAACGTCAGGGCTATCGCGGACCGATCGCGCACAAAAGCCCCAAAGAAATGGCCCAGGATCAGGAGACCGGCACCGGGACCATGGGGATGGCCGCGGTCAAGGAAGGGGACGTGATCGACGGCCTGGTCACGGCCGTGGACGAACAGGGAGCGACCGTCGTGGCGGCCGGCCGGACCGGACGGATTTCACCCGAGGGCATGGCCTGGGCCAAAAAACGGCTGAAGGGACCGGACCTTCTCAAAGACGTCGAACTTAACCCCAATGCCAAGCCGTCGGACATCCTCCATGTCGGCGATGTGATCCGCGTGAAGATTCGGAGGCTGGATCCCCGCGGCAAGACAGCCGTCCTCAGCCTGGATCAGGAACCGGTCGTGGAGGGCGCCTTGATCGCGTTGGATCCGAGGACCGGGGCGATCAAGGCCATGGTCGGGGGCTACGATTTTAAGCGGAGCGAATTCAACCGGGCCCTCTCGGCCCGCCGCCAACCGGGCTCGGCCTTCAAGCCGATCATCTACGCCACCGCCATCGAGCGCGGGTTTACCCCGGCCACGATCATGGTGGACTCCCCGATCGTGTTCGTGGACCAGGAGCAGAAGAAGGTCTGGCGGCCGGAGAATTACGAATCCAAATTTTTCGGCCCCATCAGCCTGCGCGAGGCCCTGGCCCATTCGCGCAATTTGGCGACGGTGAAACTGCTGGATCGGGTGGGGATCAAGAATGTCGTGGAATTCGCCAAACGCGTGGGCATCACCAGCCCGCTGACACCGGATCTTTCCATGGCGCTCGGTTCCTCGAGCGTGAGCCTGATCGAGCTCGCCTCGGTCTTCGGCGTTTTCGCCAACGAAGGGATTCGCGTGGAGCCGATCTCGGTCCTGTCGGTTGCGGATTCGTCCGGTCGGGTGCTGGAAGAGCACGAGCCGGTAGCCAACGAGGTGATCGCGAAGGAAACCGCTTACGTGATCACCAACATGATGGAGGACGTGATTCAGAAGGGGACGGGATGGCGGGCCAAAGTGCTGGGTCGTCCCTTGGCCGGGAAGACCGGGACGACCAACGATTTCACGGATGCCTGGTTCGTCGGATTTGCTCCGAATCTTGTCGCCGGCGTCTGGGTGGGTTTCGACGATGTCCGATCGCTGGGCGATCGGGAGGCTGGCGCATCGGCCGCGCTGCCGATCTGGATCAGCTTCATGCGGGCGGCGTTCGACGTGGTGCCCGAAATGACCTTTCCGATTCCGGAGAACGTGGTGTTCGCCAAGATCGACCCGCAGACCGGCCTCCTCGCGCCGGAAGGGGCGGATGACGCCGTGATCGAGATCTTTGTGAAGGGTACCGAACCCACGAAGGTGTCCCATCCCCAGCCCAAGCCGGCCGAGTTTTTCCGAATCGATGCGGGCGGTTGATCCGGATGGGCTGTACCGGACCAGTTGACTTTTGAGGGCGATTTCACCTACTATAAAAATCCCTTTTTAGCAGGGATATGGATTCCCAAACCGATGATAAGGATCAAGGATGACCATCAAAGTCGGTATTAACGGGTTCGGGCGAATCGGCCGCAATCTATTCCGGTCGGCCCTATCCCATCGTGAGATCGAGTTCGTTGCCGTCAACGATCTGACCGATGCCAAAACGCTCGCCCATCTCCTGAAATACGATTCGGTGCACGGGGTCCTTTCCGCCGAGATCGAGGCCAAGGAGAACTCGATCCGGGTGAACGGTCGGCCGATGGAAGTGCTGGCCGAGAAAGATCCCATGAAACTTCCCTGGAAGGCGCTGGGAATCGACATCGTTGTCGAATCGACGGGCCGATTCACCGATCGCGAGGGTGCGGGCGCGCATCTCGCCGCCGGGGCCCGGAAAGTGATCATCTCGGCGCCGGCCAAAGACCCCGATCTCACGATCGTGCTGGGCGTAAACGAGGCGATGTATGAACCCGGCAGGCATTCCATTGTTTCGAACGCTTCCTGCACCACGAACTGCCTCGCTCCCGTGGCGAAGGTGCTCCTGGACGGTTTCGGCATCAAGCGCGGATTAATGACGACCGTCCACTCCGTGACGAACGATCAGCGCCTCCTGGATTTGCCTCACAAAGACCTGAGGCGGGCCCGGGCGGCCCACCTCTCGATGATTCCCACGACCACCGGCGCGGCCAAGGCCCTCTTTCTGGTTCTTCCCCAGTTGAAAGGGAAGATGGACGGAATGTCCATCCGCGTTCCGACGCCGAACGTCTCGGTGGTGGACCTGGTCGCCGAGGTTGAAAGCGATGTGACCGAGTCGGAGTTAAACGCCCGTTACCGTCAGGCGGCCGAGGGTCCTTTAAAAGGCATCCTGCAGTACACGGAAGAGCCGCTGGTCTCGGTCGATCTGAACGGCAATCCCCATTCGGCGATCCTCGACGCCACCCTGACCAAGGTCCTGGCCGGACGCATGGTGAAGGTCATCGCCTGGTACGACAACGAGTGGGGCTATTCTTGCCGTCTGCGGGATCTTATAGAATATATCGGACGGAAAGGTTGATGGGCCTGCGACAACGGCGGCCCGGTCCTGTCGCGTTGACCGTGCACCCGTCCTGAATCAAAACCGATCATCGTAGACGGGGCATCCCATGAATATGCACAAAGTGACCATCGAAGATCTGAAGATCAAGAAAAAACGCGTGATCATCCGTGTGGATTTCAACGTGCCGCTGGACGAGCACCTCAACATTACGGACGACACCCGCATCCGTTCGGCGCTGCCCACCATTAATTATGCCATCGACGAGGGGGCGAAGGTCATCCTCTGCTCCCATTTGGGAAGGCCCAATGGAAAGATCGATCCCCGTCTGAGCCTTGCGCCGGTGGTGAAGCGCCTCCAACGGTTGCTGGGCAAAGAAGTGGCCTTTGCCCCGGATTGTATCGGCCCCCAGGTGGAGAAGATGGTGGGCCAAATGAAATCGGGCGACGTCCTCCTTTTGGAGAACCTCCGCTTCCATCCCGGGGAACAGAAAAACGACGAAGCCTTTTCCAAGGCCCTGGCCCGTCTGGCCGATGTGTACGTGAACGATGCCTTCGGGACCGCCCACCGCAACCACGCCTCCGTGACCGGCATCACGAAGTTCGTTCCGCAGTGCGCGGCCGGATTTCTGATGAAAAAGGAGATCGATTATCTGGAAGGGGCAATGGCCAATCCGGCCCGGCCCTTCGTGGCGATCCTGGGCGGGGCGAAGGTTTCGGGAAAGCTGGGAGTCGTCGAAAATCTGGGAAAGAAAGTGGACAAGGTGATTATCGGCGGAGGAATGGCCTTTACCTTTTACAAGGCGCTGGGCTATGAAGTGGGTGGATCGCTGGTCGAAGACGGAATGCTCCAGATGGCGATGGATATCCGGAATCACGCCCGGGCTCGTGGCGTGAAGTTCTACCTTCCGGTCGATTGCGTCGTGGCGCAGAGCCGGGATCCCAGCGCCGAGACGAAGATTGTCCCGATGCAGGAAATTCCGAAGGACTGGATGGCGCTGGACATCGGTCCGGCCTCGGTTAAATTGTTCACGGAGGCGCTGGCCAACGCCAAAACGATTCTTTGGAACGGGCCGATGGGGCTCTTTGAGATGGACGCCTACTCCCGTGGAACGTTTGCCGTGGCCCATGCGGTCGCGAATGCCTACGCCTTGACGATCGTGGGCGGGGCGGATACGGCCCTGGCCGTTTACCGGGCCGGGGAGTCCGAAAACATTTCGTTCATCTCAACCGGAGGCGGCGCGGCCCTGCAGCTGTTGGAGGGAAATGAACTCCCCGGTCTGGCCGTGTTGCCCAGCCGCGCCGAGGAGCCTCAGCGGGTGTGATCGCGAAGCGGAATTCTCCCTTTCGAAGAAGCGGGTGAATGAAAAACTCTCGGTCTTTTCAGGCTGCTCAAAAAGCTCCAGATGCGAGGCCGCAGGGACCGAGGAGACCGCAGCGTACTAAGAACGTACGTGAGGATCTCCGACGGACCGAGAACAAAGCAGATGGGCTTTTTCAGCAGCCTGTAAGACGGCCGATCGCGATCGGGAACTGGAAGATGCACATGACCCTCGCCGAATCGACGGCGGTCGCCCGGCAGCTGACCCGGCTCTTGGGAGACACGCGGCGGGTCGAGATCGTGATCGCGCCCAGTTACACCGCACTGCCAGCCGTCGCCGAGGTCCTGAAAGGGACCGGCATTCTGTTGGCGGCGCAGAACGCCCATTGGGACGACCAAGGGGCCTACACCGGCGAAGTTTCGGCGATCCAACTCAAAGATGCCGGTTGCCGGTTCGTCCTGGTAGGCCATTCCGAACGGCGATCGATATTTGGCGAAACGGACGAAGTGGTGGGGCGGAAATTGACCGGCGTATTAAAGCGCGGGTTAAGCGCCGTCCTCTGTGTGGGAGAAACGCCGGAGCAGCGCCGGACGCACAGGACGACGGACGTCGTGACGGCGCAGCTCGAAGCGGCGCTCGCGGAGGCGGCCCCCGGGCCCTTTGATCGGCTGGTGGTCGCCTATGAGCCGGTCTGGGCGATCGGAACCGGCCAGGTGGCGACGGCCGGCCAGATTTCAGAGGTTCATGAGTTGATCCGTCAACGGCTGGAAAAGATCCTGGGTCCGGAAGGGGCCGAGGCGGTCCGGGTGGTCTACGGCGGGAGCGTGACGACCGAGAATATCGCGGAGCTGGCGGTGATCAAGGAGCTGGACGGTGTCCTGGTCGGCGGGGCCTCGCTTAAAGCCGACGGATTTGCGGCCATCGTTAAAACATTGGAAAAAATGAAGAGGTGAGATAAGGAAAGCGCCCAATCGGCTTGGCCGGTGCGAGCGCGGGGGCATCGTGAGATCCAGGATCCTTTGCGGACGCTCGGGCCCCCGCTGATAATTAGGAGGAAGAAGATGTATATAATGTTGATCATCCTGCATGTGATCGTCAGCTTTATCATGGTCGGCGTGATCCTGCTTCAAGCCGGGAAAGGGGCCGAGATCGGCGCCTCGTTCGGAGGATCCAGTCAGACCGTATTCGGCAGCCGCGGTCCGGGTACGTTTTTAAGCAAGCTGACCGTGTGGGCCGCCGTTATCTTTATGGTCACTTCCCTGAGTCTGTCCGTGCTGTCCAAGGGACGCTTCCTTTCCACGAGCGTTTTGGATCTGAAGAAGCAGGAAGCCCCCGCGGCGCCGCCCGCTACGGGGGAGGCGGCCGCCCCGTCGGCGACGGCGCCGGCGAAACCGGCCGAAGGGCCGTCAAGCGCCCCGGCCACGCCGACCCCAACGACCCCAGCCCCGGCCGCGCCGGCGCCGGCTCAGGAAACCCCACCCAAAACGGCTCCATGACCGTGCGGCGATGATTCGGTCGCTTGCCATCGTCATCGCGGCCGCGGCCTTGTGTCTTGAGGCCGTCGCCGTCCCTGCGGGAGAACCGGAAAAACCGGACGCGATCACCCTGGGATCGATCGGCGATGCCCAGCGTTTGATCCCGATGCTGGCCTCGGACTCGGCCTCCGGGGATATCAGCGGTTGGATCTTCAATGGTTTGGTGAAGTACGACAAGAACATTAATCTGGTGGGGGACTTGGCCGAGTCCTTCACCGCCTCGCCGGATTGTCGAAAGGTCACCTTCAGGCTTCGCAAGGGGGTGAAATGGCAGGACGGTCAGGAATTCACGGCGGCCGACGTTCTCTTCACCTATCAAAAAGCCATCGACCCAAAGGTGGCGACGCCCTACAGCGGCGACTTTGAACGAGTGGGAAAGATCACGGCGGCGGATCCGTATACCGTTCAGGTTACCTATAAGGAGCCCTTCGCCCCGGGGCTGGCGAGCTGGGGCATGGGGATCATCCCGAAGCATCTTCTGGAGAACACCGATCTCAACACGAGCCCATTCAATCGAAATCCGGTCGGCACCGGTCCCTATCGAATGAAGGAATGGGTCACCGGACAGAAGATCGTCCTGAGCGCGAACGATGCCTATTTCGAAGGCAAACCGCGCGTGGAGGAGTATATCTATCGGATCATTCCGGACAACGCGACGATGTTCCTGGAATTAAAAGCCGGCGGGCTGGATTTTATGGGGCTGACCCCGATCCAGTATCAACGTCAGACCGATACCGCGTATTTCAAGCGGTATTTTAACAAATACCGCTACCCCGCGTTTGCTTATACCTATTTGGGTTACAATCTGTTGGACTCCCGGTTTAAGGACAAACGGGTCCGTCAGGCCATCGCGTATGCGATCAACCGACGATCGGTGATCGACGGAGTTTTGTTCGGTCTCGGAAGGCCCGCGACCCAACCGGTGCCCCCGGAATCCTGGGCCTACAATCCGGACGTGCCGAAGTTTGAATACAACCCGGAAAAGGCCAAACAACTTTTGGAGGAGGCGGGTTGGAAGGACACGAACAACGACGGCATTCTGGACAAGGACGGCCAGCCGTTTCAATTTACCATTCTGACGAATCAAGGAAACGACGAACGGCGGAAGACGGCCGAGATCATTCAACAGAATCTAAGGAAGATCGGGATCCAGGTCGAGGTCCGCGTCCTGGAGTGGCAGGCCTTTCTCCACCAGTTTATCGACAAGAAAAAGTTCGAGGCGATTATTCTGGGATGGTCGTTGGGACGCGATCCGGATTCCTACGACATCTGGCATTCCAGCAAGACCAAGGAAGGGGAGTTTAACTTCGTTTCGTACAAAAATCCGGAGGTCGACCGGCTTCTGCTGGAAGGCCGGAAGACCTGCGATCAGGACCGTCGAAAGGAAATCTACAACAAGATCCATGCGCTCATCGCGGAGGATCAGCCCTACACCTTTCTGTACTATCCCGATACCCTTCCGGTGGTGCACAAGCGGTTCAAGGGAATTTCTCCCTCGCCCATCGGCATCTGGTATAACTTTCCCACCGACTGGTACGTGCCCAAGAACAAGGCCGAGTGGTATCAATAGAGGGCGGTAACGGTCACGGATGCTGGCCGGAGGCTGCGGCCGGCGTCTCCGGCCGTTCGGCCAGCGGGCGGCGGGTTTCGAGCTTCGCCCGCGGGGTCGGGATTACGCCGCCCTCGGGTTGCTTCACGAAGATCGACAGGGGAGAGCTCGGGACGTCCCACTGGCCTTTGAGGACATTCTTCGGCTCTCCCCCTTCAAAGACGAGGTAGCTGTAGGAGCCGTAATGGGGCAGCTTGCGACCCAGGCCGGATAGGGCCGTCAGGGAATCGGCCGCGACCCATGTGAGGGCCGCATTCGCGTTTCGAGGCTGACGCGCCGCGAGGACGATCGCATGGCCCTTCCGTTCCACCCTCGTGGCCCCGATCTGAAGCCCGTTCGGCGAAACGGACAGCTCGCGTCCCGCCACGGCCTTCGGGAGGTCCGGCGCGAAGCGATTTTCCCATCCCAGGATCCAAACCGCGCGGTCGGTCGGAAGCGCGGAGACCACGCGATCGGGTTTGATTTCTATTGAAACGGATGACGACGGCTGCAAAAAGGCCGACAGCGATTCGGCGAAGCTTCGGTAGGCCCGGCGAAGGTCTTCGTCCGCGTCGGATGGAAGAATAAACAGGGCCTTATCGGCGCCCAAGGACTGCGAAAGGGCGGGCGGAATTTCGTCGCGACTCAGGCGACGAAACAGATCAAATTCCGGATCGACATCCAGGCGCAGGGGGCGACCCGGGACAATCACCGCAAGCCCGGAGCGTTTTTCATCCATTTTGGCCGAGAACCGATAGGCCATCTCCCGGCCTTCAATCGTCACGGCGATGGGAACGCGCAGGCGATACGCCGGGCCGGGTTGCGTTTGCTCTAGAACGGCCGTGACAAGATATCCGGTTCCCCGGACTTGAGTCTGGGCGCTGCTCAGGCTCAACGCGGGCGCACCCTTTCGGCCGATCCATTGGGCGAATTCGTTTTTGAGGTCTTCTCCCGCAACCGCGGCGAACGCGGCACGCAGATCGTCGAAGGTCGCCGGCCGGAATTGGTTTTCACGAAAGAAATTCCTCAAGGCGTTCACAAACGCGTCGCCCCCGAGCCGTTCTCGCAGCATGTGAAAGAACATCATCGCCTTACCGTAGCCGACCGCTTCCGTGGCCGGACTGTGCCGCGCGCGGAATTCGGTCAGCGGAAAATCCTTGTGCTCGGTGACATAATCAGTGTATTTCTGGAGCGCCGTGCGTCGGTAGGCCGATGCGGCTCCCCGCTGCTCCTGGATGAGATAATCGGCCATGTACGTCGTCAGCCCTTCGCTCCAGTTCCCTTTTGCTTCGTCGACAAAGACCCCGTTGCCCCACCAGTTATGCAGAATTTCGTGAGGGTAGGAGGAGTCCAATATAAAGGGCAGGCGAAGGACGGCCGATCCCAGCAGCGTCAGGGACGGCAGTCCGTAGCCCGTCTCCCAAAAATTCTCGACCACCGCAAATTTCCTGTAGGGGTAGGGGCCGAGCAGCTTCTCGTACATCTCCAGATCGGTGGCTCCGGCCTCCAGGTAGCGGTCGGCCAGTTCTGCATCCGGGGTTCGCAGAAAGGCCATGACCTGGATCGCCCCGGCCGAGCGGTCGTATTCGGTAAACGGACCGCCGATCAAAATAATTTCCTCCTGCGGCTGAAAAGATTCCCATCGTGTCTCGATCCGCCCATGTTCCCGTTCATGCCGCGTCCGTACCCCCTGGCTGACCGCCTCCCACGGTTCCGGAAGGTCCACGTCCAGCGAGAAGGTGACCGGGTCGTCGTTGACCCATGGATACCATCGGGTCGAACCGGACAGAAAGGTCCCCTCCGGGGAGACGACCCCGGCATCGAAACCGGGATCGTCGGTTGGTTGGGCCGATTTTACCGGAGGGTCGACCCGACCCTTATATCGGATGACGAAGACCCGTTGATGAGGCGGAAGACCGAGGGTAAACCGATCCGACGGAGCCTCTGCATAATCCGGGGCGGAATCCTTCTCCAAGCGTTTCGGTCTCGTTTCCCGCATCAACTTGACCCCGGCCGTCGCTGATTCCGGTTGAAACCCATCGTGAAGCCTAAATTGCAATTTCCCCTTTGAAGCGGAGAGGAGGGATTCGGGGAGGCTGATCGTATCCTCGACTTCCAAGGAATTGTTTTCCGGCTGGAGGATCACCTTTAACTCGTGACGAATCGGGGTTTGAGCGTGCAGGACCGCCGGGAAGGCCGCGACGAACAGAAAGACCGCCGTGCCCCAATGGCGCCTGAAAGGATCGTTTCTCGTTTCCATTGGCTTGATTCGTTCCAGTCCGTCTACGGACCTTCCCTATTTCCGTAAGGTCATTCCCTGAAGGAAATTTTGAATCCGCTTGGCGTTTGTGCCGACATCGCTCCGGCCGACACGCGAAACCGAGCGGACATCGATGCGGCTTCCCTTTTGAGCCGGCCGGACTCGCACGACGATGTCGTCTTTGAAACCGAACCAGAAGGTTGTATCCGTCGCCTCGATGCGTCCTTCGGAGGGGTTCGAATCGATGATCTGCCAGCCCATGTTGCGCGCGACCGCGAGGGCCCGCTTAAACCCCTGGGCGGGCGGGACGGGGAGGATCAAGGGGCGAAGATTCGGATACCCCGCGCGCTGCTGTGCGGCGATCTCGGGTCCGCCGTACGCGGCCGGGTTGGGGGCGTTTGCGCGAAGCGGAAGGATCGCGACAAACGATGGCGGATTTTCCGTGTCCGTCGTGATGTCGTGGATCGGCGGCACACGCTGCGCGGTCAGCTTCCATGACCACAGGGTTCCAACCACGACCACGGCGATGATCAGGCCCGAAAGCGCCGGAAACAGGACCCGACGCGTAGGGGAGGACCACGCCGCAGCCAATCCGATTATGGAAAACGCCGCGGCGGCCAGGCCGACATAGAATCCCCATTGCAACAGGGTGAAGCCGGTGCGAAATGTCCACCAGCCCCAGCGGCTGCCGAGCCCGGCCAGCATGACCGAGGACGCTGTCAGAACGGCCAGACCGAATCCGACGGGCGCGATGGCTGAAGCGGTGCGTTTTAGGGTTTCGGGATTGTTCATGGAACGTTGGATGTTAACGGTTGCGCCGCCGTCAATAAAAACGGCGGCGGTATCATTTTAGTCCCGATCCGGGGATCAAAGTCAATCGTAATTCCCCGCCCCATCTCCGACTTGATTCCCGAAGACCCCGTTACTCTTTGAGGCGGGGATTTAATGCGTCCTGCAAGCCCTCGCCGAGCAGGTTGTACCCCAGGACCGTGATCAGGATGGCGAGGCCGGGAAAGAGGGTAAGCCACCAGGCGATATCGATCATGTCTTTTCCGGACGTGATGATGTTTCCCCAGCTGGGCATCGGGGGCTGGACGCCCAGGCCCAGGAAGCTCAAAGAAGATTCGACGAGGATGGCGCCGGCGACGCCCAACACGGCGGAAACGTAGACCGGCGACATCGCGTTTGGAAGGATATGGAGAAATATGATCCTTCGGTCCTTGGCGCCCAAAGCCCGCGCCGCCGTGACATAGTCCGCCTCTTTCAAGGCCAGAAATTGCCCGCGCACGAAACGGGCCACGCCCATCCAGCTCGTGGCGCCGATGATGATCATGACGTTCCAAATGTTCGGCCCGACGAATGCGATCACCGCCAGGATCAGAAAAAAGGTCGGTACGGAGAGCATGATGTCCACAAATTGCATCAGGATATCATCGGGCCAGCCTCCGTAGTAACCCGACACCGCGCCGATCACTGTGCCGATCCCGATCAAGATCCCGACGGCAACAAATCCCACCATGAGAGAGATCCTCGAACCCCAGATCATCCGGCTTAGGACGTCCCGTCCGAGGTCATCCGTTCCCAGGGGATGGGCCTGCGTCGGTCCGACTAAAATCCTGTCCACATCGATATGGGCGGGATCATAAGGAGACAGGACGGGGGCCAGGACGGCCACCAGGAAGACGGACAGAACGATCAGGCCGCCCGCCAGCCCCGATCGATTTTTCCTGAATCGTCTCCAGAATTGCTCCAGGGTGGACCGCTGTTGCATTGTCGTTCGAACCCTTTATTGCGTTCGACGGAGCCGGACCGTCGGATTCGCGACGGCGTAGAAAACGTCCGCCATAAAATTTCCGAGCAGGGTTAAAACCGTTCCGATCATAATAATGCCCATGATCGTCGGATAGTCGCGCGACATCACGGATTGATAGAACAGAAGTCCCATCCCTTGAATGGCATAAATGGATTCGAAGATCACGCTTCCCCCGATCAGTCCGGGCACCGAAAGTCCCAGGATGGTAATGATCGGGATCAGGGCGTTTCGGAGGGCGTGCTTGTAGACCACGGCCCCTTCGCTCAGACCCTTCGCCCGGGCCGTCCGGATGTATTCCTGCCGAATCACCTCCACCATCTCGGCCCGTGCGTATCGGGAGATTCCGGCCAGGCCTCCGAAGGCCGAGACGAAGACGGGGAGGAGAAGATGCTTGGTCCAGTCCCACAGCCGTTCGGAAAACGCCATCCCGCTGACATCGAGGGATTGGTAACCGGAGATCGGAAGCCATCCCAATACGATGCCGAAGAGGATCATCATCAAAAGGGCCAGCCAGAAAGTCGGAATCGCAAACCCGACGAATACGAAGACCGTGGTGGCTTTGTCGAATGAAGTATAGGGATGCGTGGCGGAAAAAACTCCGATCGGCAAGGCGATCATGAAAATCAAGATCAACGAGAGGAGGTTGATGACGATGGTGATCGGCATCCGTTCCTTTATCTTGGTGGCGACCTTCTGCCCGTCCACAAAGGAAGTGCCGAAGTCCAACGACACGACCCGTTTGACCCACCGGGTGTACTGAACATGAAGCGGTTGGTCCAGGCCGTAGAGTTTACGCAGATTCTCTTTGGCCTCTGCCGAGACACGGGGATTCAAGGTGGTCTGAAGATCGGTCGGCTCTCCGGGCGCCAGATGCATCATTCCAAAGGTGAGAATGGTGACGCCGACCAGTGAAATGAAGAATCGGAACAGTCGATATCCGAGGAAAGACAGCAAGCGGGACTCCTAATCTTGGCGATGATTTCGAGGGGGATGGTAGCAAAAGGCCCGTCGGGAAGTCAAACTTCATGAGGAGCCGAGTCGACCCGAAAGTGGTATTGACAATGTCTTTGAGGGTCATGTATGATGAAAATTGCTGGGGGTGCTCGACCGGATGCGCAAGGGTGAAGGTCGGGCTGAGAGCCTGGAAATGTCTGTTTGGTGTGAAGTGTTCAGTTGAGTATTGAGACAGACCACTTAGCACTTTTCACTGAACAGAAATCGACGGGCAACCCTGAGAACCTGATCCCGATAATACGGGCGGAGGGAAGCGGCAGCATGCCGGTTTGAGGCGGACGTGAAGGATCTGCGATATGGAGGTCCCGGTCCTCTTCGATGAAAGTTTCGGCATCATAAGACCACACGAGGCGCGCCGTACTTCCTGACCGAGTACGGTTTTTTTATTAGGAGTCCAAAAGCCGGACCGGGGTTTAGCCCCACAAGGCTCGGGGTGGTTGATGCCGCCGGTGATTCAAGTGCTTGTGAACGGAGAACGCCGGGAGTTTGAAAAGGACACGACGGTGGCGCGCCTGCTGGAGCAGCTGGGCAGCCCGCCGGAACGGGTGGCGGTTGAGCTTAATCTTCGGATCTTGGATAAACAGGATTTCCCCCTAACGGTTTTAAATGACGGGGATCGATTGGAGATCATCAATTTCGTCGGCGGGGGGGTTTAAGGAGGGGCTGGAAGTTCATGAAGGATGATGTATTGACGATTGGGGGGGTTCAGCTGAAATCCCGCCTGATTGTTGGCACAGGCAAGTACAAGGATTTTGAACAGACCCGACGGGCGATCGAGGCGTCCGGCGCCGATATGGTCACGGTGGCGGTCCGCCGGGTGAATATCATCGACCGGGATAAGGAAAACCTTCTCGACTATGTGGATCCTCAAAAGTACAGGATCCTGCCCAACACGGCCGGTTGTTACACGGCGGAGGAAGCCGTCCGCACCGCGCGGCTGGCCCGGGCCGCGGGCATTACCAACCTGGTCAAGTTGGAAGTGATCGGGGATCAAAAGACATTATTTCCGGATACGGCCGGCCTGATCGAGGCGGCGAAGATTCTGGTCCGGGAAGGGTTTGTGGTCCTTCCCTATACGAACGATGACCCCATCGTGGCCAAGAAATTGGAGGACGTCGGCTGCGCCTGCGTCATGCCGCTGGCGGCACCGATCGGATCGGGTTTGGGGATTCGAAACCCGTACAATATCCAGATTATCCGGGAGACCGTGAGGGTTCCAGTCATCGTCGACGCCGGGGTGGGGACGGCGTCCGATGCGGCCGTCGCGATGGAAATGGGCTGTGACGGCGTCTTGATGAACACCGGGATCGCGGGGGCGCAGGACCCCATCGCGATGGCCGAGGCGATGAAGTTTGCGGTCTGGGCCGGCCGCCTGGCGTATCGCGCGGGCCGGATTCCAAAAAAACTCTATGCCAACGCCAGCAGCCCTGCGGCAGGGATGATCGAATAAACGTGTCGGTAGAGGGAACGACGGAAACCCCTCTACACCTATATATATAATGGAGAGGGCGGATTTGGGTCGCCGGATCGATTTTGACCTTTATCTAGTCACGGACCGGCACCTAACCGACCGGTCGTTGGACGAAGTTGTGGAGGAAGCCCTGGCGGGGGGTGTCCGGGCCGTGCAGCTCCGGGAAAAGGATCTTCCGGCACGGGAATTTCTGCGGCGGGCAGAGAAATTGAGGTCGCTGACGACCCGGTTCGGCGCACGCCTGCTGATCAATGATCGTCTGGACGTCTGTCTGGCGGTGGGAGCCGATGGGGTTCATCTCCGCGCCGACAGCCTCCCCGTTTCGGCGGCGCGCAAGATTTTGGGGCCGGATCGGCTTATCGGGCAGTCCACCCATGGGATCTCGGAGGTGATCGAGGCGCAGGAGGCGGGGGCCGACTTTGTCGTGCTGGGGCCGATTTACGATACCCCCTCCAAGCGGTCGATGGGGCGGCCGTTGGGACCGTCGGCGATCCGATCCGCGGCTTCCCGGGTTTCCATACCGGTGTTCGCGATCGGGGGAATACGCCTCGAACAAATTTCAGAAGTAATCCGTCATGGGGGTCGAGGCGCGGCGGTGATCTCCGCGCTTCTTCAGGCTCCGAACCCGCGGGAAGCGGCCTCGGCGATGCTGCGCGAATTAAAATCGCTGCGATCCGCCACGATGGTCCCGTCGCCTGATGGAGTTCGGGAGAGGGCTATTGACCGTAGTTGGGTTCGGTGATAGAATGAAAATTAACGAGCCCATTGGATGACGATGCAACCGCGCTCCTTATTTACTTGAGAAGCGACAATGGGGGAAACCAAAAAAGGCTCTGGAAGGTTTCACTCCTTGCGTAATACCGTGAAGCGACTCACGGATCGGTTGTCGGAGAATGAGCCTGCCATGAATAAGCATATCGAAGAATACGAGCGAGAATTAGATAAACTTCACGTCCAGGTACGGTCGATGGAGGAGGAGCTGCGTCAACTGCGCCTTTCCCGATCGCAGCTCGAACAAGCCCACAAACAGAATGAAAAATTAGCGGCCACACTGCACGAGGCCAAATCCCAGATCGAGGCCTTGCGTGTGGAGGTGGAAAAGTTGACCGCGCCGCCCTCCAGCTACGGCATTTTTTCCGGAGGAAATGAAGACGGAACCGTCAACGTCTATGTCTCCGGACGCAAGATGAAGGTCAACCTTCATCCCTCGATTAAAAGCAAGGATCTCCGGAAGGGTCAGGAGCTGGTCCTCAACGAGGCCCTGAATGTGGTCGAGGTGAAAGGATTCGACGGTCAGGGCGAGGTCGTGCGCTTGAAAGATCTCCTGGGCGGGAAGCGCGCGATCGTGACGCTTCATGCCGATGAGGAACGGGTGGCCGAATTGGCCGAGCCGCTTCACCACGAGAAACTCAGCGTCGGGGATGATCTTCTCTTGGACGCCCGGTCCGGCTACCTGCTCGAGAAACTTCCCAAGTCGGAAGTGGGGGAATTGGTGCTGGAGGAAGTGCCCGACGTCAGCTACGAAAATATCGGCGGACTGGAAGAGCAGATTGAAACGATCAAGGATGCCGTTGAGCTGCCGTTCTTGCACCCCGATCTCTTCGCCCGGCATAAGCTGCTTCCTCCAAAAGGCATTCTCCTTTACGGCCCTCCCGGCTGCGGGAAAACTTTGATCGCGAAGGCCGTGGCCAACTCGATCGCCAAGAAGCTGGCCCACATGACGGGCAAAGACGTGCGCAGCTTCTTCCTGCATGTCAAGGGACCGGAACTCCTGAACAAGTATGTGGGAGAAAGCGAACGGCAGATCCGCGAGGTATTTAAGAAGGCCAAGGAAAAGGCGGAAGAAGGAATGCCGGTGATCGTATTCTTCGATGAAATGGACGCCCTCTTCCGGACACGGGGAACCGGCATTTCCTCCGACATCGAATCCACGATCGTGCCGCAGTTCCTTTCCGAGATTGACGGCGTCGAACGTCTCCGGAATGTGATCGTCATCGGTGCCAGCAATCGGCAGGACTTGATCGACCCCGCGATTCTCCGGCCGGGTCGGCTGGACGTGAAGATCCGAATCGATCGCCCCGACAAACGGGCCGCGAAGGCGGTTTTCTCGAAATACCTGTTGCTTGAATTGCCCTATGACGCGGATGAAGTGGCCAAAGACGGCGGTAACACGACGGCCGCGATCGACAGGCTGATCCATGAAACCGTGGATCAGATGTACAGCCAGAGCGAGGAGAACAAGTTCCTGGAAGTCACCTATGCCAATGGCGAAAAGGAGATGCTCTATTTTAAAGACTTCGTCAGCGGAGCGCTGATCGAGGGTGTCGTTTCCCGCGCGAAGAAATATGCCATCAAGCGTACCATCGCGACGGGGCGGGTCGGGATTCGAGGCGAGGATCTTCTCCAAGCGATGCGGGATGAATTTAAAGAGCATGAAGACCTGCCCAATACCACGCAGCCGGATGATTGGGCCAAGATTGCCGGGAAGAAAGGTGAGAAGATCGTCCACGTTCGAACCATGGGAGCCAAGAAGAACGAACCGAGGCAGATCGAGACGATCTCAACGGGTCACTACCTCTGATCGGTTCGACCGGCGCCGTGTATGATCAAACGCATCCTTGGGACAGAAACCGAATTCGGGATTGTAACCCATAATCCGGAAGCACTCGACCCTGTCTCCACCTCCCTGTTGTTGATCAACAACTATCCTAATCTTCCTTCGACGCGTGTCCTGTGGGATTATGAACACGAGAACCCCTTGTTGGACGCCCGGGGATTTGAGATCGAGGGGGAACGGGAACGGCCCGGTCCGGATTACAACCGCCTTCTCAACAAGGTGTTGGCCAACGGAGGCCGCCTGTACGTGGACGGGGCTCATCCCGAATATTCGACTCCGGAATGTACCAATCCTCGTGACGTGTTGATTTACGAGAAGGCCGGCGATCGAATCCTCAGTCAGTGCTGTGAGCACGCCAGCCGGGTTAAGGAGCAGGATAAGATTGTGCTCTATCGCAACAACACCGATGGAAAAGGCAACAGCTACGGCTATCATGAAAACTACCTGGTCGACCGGGCGGTGCCTTTTGAGTCCCTCATGAAGCATCTGATTCCTTTTTTTGTGACACGGCAGATTTACGCCGGATCCGGAAAGGTCGGCGCCGAGAATCGAATGCCTCCGGTGCCGTACCAGATTTCCCAACGGGCGGATTTCTTCGAAACCGTTGTGGATCTCAACACCATGGTGAAACGGCCGATCATCAATACGCGGGATGAACCCCATTGCGATGCCGTTAAATACCGCCGCCTGCACGTCATCGTCGGAGACGCGAACATGGCGGAATACTCCACCTACATCAAACTCGGTGCGACGGCCGTGATCCTGACCCTGGTCGAAGAGAACTGGCCGTTGCCGGAACTCGAGCTGGAGGACCCGGTTCGTTCCATCAAGGAGGTGTCGCGGGATATCCATTTAAAGGCGCCGATTCGATTGTCGGATGGTCGGAAATTCACGGCGATTGAGATTCAACGGCTCTATGTCGAAGCGGCCCGTCGCTACTTTGAAAAGCACGAGCTGGACCCGACGACGCGGGATGTCCTGCAGAAGTGGGAGGAGGTCCTGGATCGCCTCGAGGAAGATCCCATGCAACTTTCCCGGCAGATCGATTGGGTGATCAAACTGAAACTGATCCAGTCGTATATGGAACGAAAAAAATGCGGATGGGGAGATTCTCGTCTGGCGATGATGGATCTTCAATATCACGATATTCGCCCTGAAAAGGGGCTGTACGCCGCTTTGGAGAAGGACCAATTCGTGGACCGCATCACTACGGACCGGGAGATCGAGCAGGCCGAGCAGAATCCGCCGACCGACACGCGGGCCTACTTTCGTGGAAGCTGCCTGAAGAAGTTTCCAAAAGAAGTCTACGCGGCCAGCTGGAGCTCGATTCTTTTTGATGTCGGAAACACCACCATCAAGAAAGTCCCCTTGATGGAACCATTGCGCGGAACGGAAAGCCTGACCCGCTCGTTGTTGGAATCGGCCCAGTCCATCGAAGAGGTCTTGGGCCGCCTGAGCATGTAAGTAAGGGGGTGAGAAACCTTGTCCAAGCAAGAACACAAAACAGACCGGAAAAAAGAATCCGGCAAGAAGGAAGAAGAGACGGGGACCGGCACGAAAGGCGCCGAGAAGGGCAAAAAGATCAAGGAAGATCTTGACAAGCTCATGGATAAAATCGACGACGTGCTGGAGGAAAACGCGGAGGAATTTGTCAAAAACTACGTCCAGAAAGGTGGAGAATAAGGGTGGACTTCAAGTCCAATGCGCCGTTTCAAGATCCAGGACCCAGTTTTTATGACTGGCTTTCGTCCCAACGTCCGGACGCGCTGCCGGGAGTCCGTAAAGATTCGGAGGAAGGCGGAAGCGACCGGCCTTTGTCCGCGTTGGTGTGGCACGGGACGACCGTCCTCGCCCTGAAATACCGGGACGGGGTGATCATCGCCGGAGACCGCATGGCGACGGAAGGCTATCAGGTTTCGGCCCGTCGGATTGACAAAGTTTATAAGGTGGACGAGCATTCCGCGATCGCCATTGCCGGCGCCGCCGGACCCTGTATCGAATTGGCCCGGCTCTTTCAGACCGAGCTGGAGCATTACGAAAAATTGGAAGGCGCGGAGTTAACGACGGATGGAAAGGCGAATAAGCTGGCCCAGATGGTCAAAGGGAATCTCCCGATGGCTTTTCAGGGTTTGGTCATCATCCCGATCTTTGTCGGTTACGATTTAAAGCGGAACGAAGGACGCATTTTTAAATATGATATCACCGGCGGGCGTTACGAAGAGGCCGACTATTTTTCGACCGGGTCCGGCGGGAAAGACGCCCGCACGACGATGAAGAAATTGTATCAATCCGATATGGCCGAGAATGACGGGGTTCGGACGGCCTTGGTGGCGCTGTATGATGCGGCGGAAGAAGACATAGGAACCGGGGGGCCGGATTTGGTTCGGGGCATTTATCCAACCGTTAAAACGGTGACGGTCAAAGGCGTTATCGATATCGATGAGCGCCAGATCCGACAGATTTACGAACAGTTGATCGAAACCCGGAAGCGAGGTGCCTGAGATGGCCTTTCCGTACTACGTCTCGCCCGAACAGATGATGCAGGACAAGGCGGAGTATGCCAAAAAGGGCATCGCGAAGGGCCGGTCCATCATCGCCATGGAATATCAAGATGGAATTTTAATCGTGGCGGACAACCCCAGCACGTCTCTGAACAAGATATCGGAGATTTACGACAGCATCGCCTTTCTGGGGGCGGGAAGATACAGTGAATTTGAAAACCTTCGAAAAGCGGGTATCCGGCATGCCGATCTGAAGGGGTATATGTACAGCCGGGAGGATGTCACGGCCAAATCCCTTGCGAATGCCTACTCCCAGGCACTTGGCACGACCTTCAGTCAGGAAGTCAAGCCGCTGGAAGTTGAGATTGCCGTTGTCGCCGTGGGCGAGGGCGGGCAATCGGGCGAGATTTATCGCATTTCCTTCGATGGCAGTATCACGGATGAACGGGGTTTTACCGTGATCGGTGGACGGTCGGAAGCCATTATGCTGTTTTTAAGGGACCGCTACAAAGTGGGTGTTCCCCTGTCGGATTCGCTGAAATTATGCACCGAAGCCATGGAGAGCACCACGGGCCAGCGCCTCGCCGTCCAGAGCTTGGAGGTGGCGGTGCTGGACCGGAACCGTCAGGGCCGGAAATTCAGGCGATTGACGACCGACGAGATCACGGAGTTGCTCCCCCCCTCGGCCAGGTAATTCTCATGAGACAACGAATATTCGGACTCGAAAATGAATACGGGCTGATCTTTTCTCCGAACGGCAAGGTCTATCTGCCCGTGGAGAAAGTGCTGGGATATATCTTTGAAGGTTTGATCCCGAACAGTTGGCCTTCAAACGCCTTCCTGGTCAACGGCGCCCGATTCTACCAGGATACCGGATGCCACCCCGAATATTCCACGCCCGAGTGCGATAACATCTTCGACCTGGTCACCCACGACAAGGCGGGCGAACGCCTGGTCGAGGGCTGTCTGCCGTTGGCGGAGGAGCGGCTCAAGGAAGAGGGGCTTAACGGGGAAATTTTTATTTTCAAGAACAACACCGATTCGATGGGAAATACCTACGGCTGCCACGAGAATTACCTGATGCGACGGGATGTCGACTTCTGGAAGGTCACGGAACAGCTGATCCCTTTCTTTGTCACGCGCCAGATCTATGCGGGGGCCGGTAAACTTCTGAAGCTCTCCGGGAAAACGCACTATTTTCTTTCCCAGCGGGCCCAGCACATCCACGAAAAAACCTCGTCTTCGACCACGTCGTCGCGCAGCATCATCAATACACGGGACGAGCCCCACGCGGATGCCGAGAAGTACCGTCGCCTTCACATCATCGTCGGGGACTCGAACATGTCCGAGTTTACGACGCTGATGAAGGTCGGGGTCACCGCCGTGGTGTTGTCCATGATCGAAGAGGGCTACACCGTTCCCAACATCGAGCTGGAAGACCCCGTGAAGGCCATTCGGGAGATTTCCAGAGACACGACGCTCAAGCGGCGTGTCAAACTGGAGGACGGGCGGGAACTGACGGGGATTGAGATCCAGAGGATCTATCTGGAGCGGGCTTACGATTACCTCGCATCGACGGAGGTCGATTCCATCACCAAAGATATCGTTCAGAAATGGGAGAATATCCTGAACAAATTGGAAGAGGATCCCATGCAACTCTCCCGTCAGATCGATTGGGTGACGAAAAAAGAGCTCATGATTTCCTATATGGAAAAAAAGGACTGCGGGTGGGACGATCCCCGAATTCTTCTGATGGACCTCCAGTATCACGATGTCAATCGGTCGCGCGGCTTATACTATGTCCTGGAAAACTTGGATATGGTTGAAAGAGTGGTGGAAGAGGACGGAATTCAGATGGCCATGAACGAGCCGCCTCAAACCACGCGGGCCAAGATTCGGGGGGACTTCATCCGCTTTGCCCGTGAAAAGAACCGTTCTTATACGGTGGACTGGACTTATCTCAAGCTGAATGGATACTGGGAAGAAACCATTCTCTGCATGGATCCGTTCAGCTCGTCCGACAGGAGGGTTGAGGAATTAATCGCCGCGGCTTCCGGTCACAGATTTTCAAGGTAGCTTACCTGCCCTTTCTCGTGAGTTTCCTCCTGGTGATGTCGGGGGGAGAAACGCCCTCCTGGCCCGCCGAGACTGTATCCCAAGCGCCCGTGAAATCAAATCCGGTCTCGGTCTTCCGTATCAAACAAGGGGACCTCTTTTATTTTTCCGTTCCGGTCGGCCCCCACGCCGCATCGGTCCAGGGGGAACTCCATCATCGGACCATCCCCTTTTTTAAGGCGGAGGCCCCGGGGGAATTCGGGGCGTTGATCGGGGTTGACATGGCCGACCCTCCCTCCCGGGAGGATTTGCGGGTGAACGTTTCGATGGAGGACGGAACCGTGGAACACCGTCATTACACCGTGGAAGTCCTTCCGGTCCATTTTGCGATCCAAAAATTGACGGTTCCAAAAAACTACGTGGATCTCGACGAGGAAAGCGTCAAACGGGCCGCGGAAGAACAGGAAAAGATTTTGCAGTTGCTCGGCAAGGTGACGGCCCAGAAATATTGGGGCGGCCGGTTCATCATGCCGGTGCAGGGTGAAATCGCGGGGACATTTGGACTGAGGCGGATCATCAACGGCGAACCCCGATCGCCTCACAGCGGGGAGGACATCCACGCCCCAAAAGGGACGGCAGTCCATGCACCCAACGAGGGCGTGGTGGCATTGGTGGGGGATTTTTTCTTCAGCGGAAAAAGCATTGTGCTGGATCACGGCCTGGGACTCTACACCATGTATTTTCACCTGGATGAGGTGGACGTTAAAGAAGGCGAGAAGATCCATAAGGGAGCGGTTCTGGGTAAAGTCGGCGCCACAGGCCGTGCCACGGGACCGCATCTCCATTGGGGAATGAGGATCGACGGGGCTCGGGTCAATCCACTCTCCGTTTTGAACATTAAATGAGGTTTCCGCCTTGAACGTGGCCTTGACGATCGCCGGTTCGGATCCAACGGGAGGGGCCGGAATTCAGGCCGATCTGAGGACGTTTGCCGCTCTGAAGGTTCACGGAGCCGCCGTCGTCGCTTCCTTGACGATCCAGAACACTCTGGGGATTCAGGAGGTGGTCAAGATTCCCCCCGATCTTCTCCGAAAACAGATCACGACCCTTCTGGACGACATGCCGGTTCAAGCGGTCAAGACGGGCATGCTTCTGGACGGGGAAAGCATCGAGATCGTCGGCGAGCTTCTGAAAAAATATCGTCTCAAGGACTATGTCCTCGACCCCATCGTTCGTTCCTCCACAGGCTATCCGATCCTGAAGAAGGACGATATCGAATTTTTAAAAAAGTCATTGCTGCCGTTGGCCCTGTTGGTCACCCCCAACCTTAAAGAGGCCGAGGCCCTGACCGGACTGCCGGTCCGGACGGAGAAGGAGATGGAGCGGGCGGGAATGGAAATCCACGCGATGGGACCCCGATACGTTTTGGTCAAAGGAGGACATCTTGAAGGCGACGCCGCCCTCGATCTGCTGGTCGGGGATTCGGGGACGCAACGTTTTCGGAGGGCCCGTGTCGGCGGCCGACGCCTGCATGGCGCCGGGTGCGTTCTGTCCGCGGCCGTCACGGCCGGTTTGGCGGCCGGATTAAAGGCTCCACAAGCCGTCCGGAAAGCGAAAGGGTTTGTTCATCAGGCCATCCGGACCAGCGCGTCCGTCGGCCACGGGCGCCATCTGCTGAATTTGACCTCCGACTGAGTATCGGACGATCTTGAACCCCCATCCTGAGCGCAACTCCCGCGCACTGGGGGGTCGACGAGCGAATACGAATGTGGTCGTTTCCTGTCGGGCCGAAGAATCCCCGTCGCTCTTGGGCGGAGGGTCTTCAAAATCTGTGCTATAATTAAAAAAATTAGAGGATTCGGAAATGTTAAAGCCGGTCCCCGATCATCATCCCCTGAGACAGCTTTTCACGGACCTCACCGAGCGGACCTTTTCTCAACAATTACGATGGCCGGATCAACCGGTGGCCCATTATGTCTCCAACCTGCTGCTCGATTTCATCCACGTGGATCATCTATACCGGATTGGGGATATAAAGGGAAAGCGGTTGGAGGAAGTGGCCGGGATGTTGTTGGAAGCCGACCTGTTGCTCAATGCCGGTTCGGTCGAAAGGGAAAGGGAAGTCCATCGGCATATCGGGGACTTCACCTTGTTCATGGTCGGCCTGTTTCCGGAATTCCTGAATCGGATCAAGATCCGTCAATGGATTCACCATCCGGACTTTCTGATCGACTATGTCAAAGTCGGGAAATGTTCCTATCGGAACGTGTCCGAGTTCAATTACGGAAAATACAAGCCCTTTGCGCCGTTGTTTCGGAAACTTTCGGATAATTTTGAACTGTGCGTTATCGGATTGGGATATATCAAAGCCGCCTTGGACCATCTTCAGAATGCGGAGTTTCAGCAGGCCAAGAAAATTCTTCTGAACTGAACGGCGGAAGGATTCCGCCGGCTTTACGCCTTTTCCTTGCATTTCTAAAACGAAGGGGATATCTTCAGGACACCATCGCCGGATGGTGTCTTTTCATTTTAGGCCGACGGCGTAGAAAGGCGGTTCCAGCAAGAGTGCAACCGACGAAGAGTCACCTGGGGATCCGAATCTATTATGAAGATACCGACTGCGGCGGCGTGGTTTATTACGCCAACTATTTGCGGTACCTGGAGCGGGCCCGGACCGAACACCTTCGCGCGCGAGGGATCGAGCTTGGAGCCTGGGCCGAGAAAGGGCTGTACTTCGTCGTGACCCGTGTGGAGATCGACTACAAGGCCCCGGCGCGCTATTCGGACCTCCTGGACATTGAAACGGCCGTGACGGAAGTTTCGAGGGCCAGTCTCACCTTTTCCCACACCGTCCGGGACCAGAACGGCCGCCTCATCGCCGAGGCGATCGTGGTCTTGGTCTGCGTCTCGAACGGCCGCCCCCGGCGAATTCCCGAAGAAATCGTTTCTTCACTCTAAAGTCGGTTGAGGCCCGTTATCGGGCCAGGATGCAGGCCGCCCAGTGTCCGGAACGGATCTGGACCAGCGGAGGATCTTCCTTGAGGCAATCGGGTATTCGTTTCGGGCATCTGGAATAGAACCGGCATCCCTTTGGGAGGTTGACGGGGCTTGGAAGGTCGCCCTCCAGGAGGATCCGGTGACGCTTCACCTTCGGGTCGGGGATCGGGATGGCGGCCAGGAGGGCCTCGGTGTACGGGTGAAGCGGTTCGCGGTACAGGTCCGTCGCCGGCCCCAGTTCGACGATCCGGCCCAGATACATGACGGCCACGCGATCGCTGATATGCCGGACCATGTTAAGATCGTGCGCGATGAAGATCATGGAAAGCCCATACTCTTCCTGGATATCCTCGAGCAGGTTGATGATCTGGGCCTGAATGGAGACATCGAGAGAGGAGACCGGTTCGTCGGCCACGATGAGTTTCGGGTTCAGGGCCAGGGCGCGGGCCACTCCGATCCGCTGACGCTGTCCGCCGCTGAATTCATGGGGATAGCGGTTCACGACGTCCGGGTCCAATCCGACCTTTTCGAGCAGCTGTCGCACACGGGTCCGTCGCCCGTTCCGGTCTCCGATTCGGTGGACGATCAACGGTTCTTCGAGTGCGGCCCCGATGGTCATGCGGGGGTTGAGTGAGGCGTAAGGGTCCTGAAAGATGATCTGCATCTCGCGACGCAGGACGCGCATCCGTCGGGAGTCGGCTTTGAAAATATTTTCACTTTGAAAGAGGACCTCGCCCGACGTCGGTTCCAGCAGCCGGAGAATCAGCCGTCCGGTTGTCGACTTCCCGCAACCGCTCTCGCCGACCAGTCCGAGGATCTCTCCTCGTTGCAGATCAAAACTAATGTCGTCCACGGCATGAACCTGGAAGTCCGTCCTGGTCAATAAGCCCTCGCGGATCGGGAAATACTTTCTAAGATTTCGGACCGATAACAGGGCGGTATGGGACGATCCGGTTGCGGGTTCGTCCGGGCTGGTGGGCCGACCCGCTTCCATCACGTTTTTTCCCCCATGGCGACCCAGCATCGGACCCGGTGGCCGGGGTGAAGTTCCTCCAACGCGGGTTCTTGGCGGCTGCAGTGCGGAATGGCCACGCCGCAACGGGGAGTGAATTTACAACCCGGCAGGTTCTCGGTCCATTTGGGGACGGTTCCGGGAATCGCCCGGAGCCGTTCCCTTCGCCCCCCCGTCATATCGAATCGGGGAAGGGAGGCGAGAAGTCCCTGCGTGTAAGGGTGGAGGGGCTGCGCGAACAGCGCTTCCGTACGGGCCTCTTCGACGATGCGGCCGGCGTACATGATGGCCACTTCATGGGCGACTTCCGCGATCACGCCGAGGTCGTGCGAGATCAGCACGAGGGACATGCCGAGCCGCTCTCGGAGTTCCTCCAGGAGAACCAGGATCTGCGCTTGAATCGTGACGTCCAGGGCGGTGGTGGGTTCGTCCGCGAAAACGAGTTCGGGGTTGCACGAGATGGCCATGGCGATCATGACCCGTTGTCGCATGCCGCCGCTGAGTTGATGCGGATATTCCTTGGCGCGTTGACCGGCCGAGGGGATGCCGACCAGCTCCAGGAGTTCGATCGTGCGGTCGCGGGCGTCTTTCCGGCTCATTTTCAGATGAAGACGGAGCATTTCCGAGATCTGATTTCCAACGGTGAAGACCGGGTTGAGCGAGGTCATCGGTTCCTGGAAAATCATCGCGATCCGTTTCCCCCGGATCGCTTGCATCTCGGTTTCCTTCAAGGTCATGAGGTCGGTTCCGTTGAACCATATCTCCCCGGAAACGATTCGGCCCGGCGGCTGTGGAATGAGGCGCATCACCGAGAGGGCCGTGACCGACTTTCCGGAACCGGATTCACCGACCAGCCCCAGGACGCTTCCCGGACGGACCGTCAGATCTATTCCGTCCACGGCTTGAACGATACCTTCATCGGTATGAAATTGCGTCCGGAGATTCTTGATCCTCAGAACGGCCGGGTTCACGGGTTCCTCGGGTGAAGGAAAAGGCTATGGCTTTTTGGCCAAGTTCAGGTAAACCTGGACGGCGCGGTTGGCGGGATCGATCTTCTGCGCGGCTTTCCACTCTTGCAAGGCCAAGTCCCGTCGGTTTTGGGCGTAATAGGCGATTCCAAGGTGGATGTAGGCCGGCACATATTTGGGGCTGGCCTCTTTGGCCCGGCTGAAGGCCGCGATGGCCCGGTCCAGTTCGCCCTTCTCCCTCAGAGTCATCCCGATCTGGGTCAGAATATCCACAAAATTCGGCCGGAGCTTGACGGCCTTCTGGTACTCGTCGAGGGCTTCATCGTACCGGCCCAAATTATAATAGGCATTCCCCAGCTTTCCATGCTCGTTGGCCAGCTTGCCTTGAATAAACGGATCAAGCGACGTGGGTTCGGAACGGACCACCTTGGCCGCACGGTTGAAGACGCGTTCGGCCTCGGCGAACTTCTGAAGTTCGTTATACGTCACAACGAGGCTGAGGGCGGCATCCGTGTATTTGGGATTAATGGCCAAGGCCTTTTCAAAATATTGAGCGGCGCGCTCCAGCAGGCCTTTCTGGGAGTAGATCAAACCCAGACGGTTGAAAACGTCCGCGTACCCTTTTGAGTTTCGTTCCAGGAGCTTCAGAAACAGACGTTCCGCTTCGTCCAGACGATTTTCCTCGAAGCATTCCTGGGCGGCACGATAGACTTTTTCGAAATCGGGATCCCCGTTCATAGCCCATCCACTATAAAAGAAAAGGCCCGGGCTGTCAACAGCCCCGCGACAGGATTTTTTTCTTGATTGTCCCTGGCCCGTTCGGTAGAGTGACGGCCATGAAGATCCATGGGGCGGAGTTTGTGAAAAGCTGCGCGTCGCTTCGCGACTGTCCGACGGACGGGCTGCCCGAGATCGCTCTCGCGGGACGTTCCAATGTGGGGAAGTCGTCGCTGTTGAACTCTCTGGTGCGACATAAAGGGCTGGCCAAGACAAGCGGCACCCCGGGTAAGACGCGACTGATAAACTTTTTCAAGATCACCGTGAGCATCAAATCGCCGGCGGCCTTTTATCTCGTGGACCTGCCCGGATACGGCTACGCCAACGTTTCCCTGGCGCAACGTCAGGCCTGGGGTGACTTGGTGAATGATTATCTCAAGCACCGTCCCGCCCTTCGAGGCTTGATCGTACTGTTGGACATTCGTCTCCCGCCGAGTCTATTGGATCAGCAATTGATCACATGGATTCATTCCTGCCGACTTCGGTATATCCTGGTCGCCACAAAGTCGGATCAGATGCCCCGGGGACGTCTCGCATCCGCCCTTGGCCAGGTCAAGACCTCGTTGCCGGGTATCCCTGCTCACCAAGTCATCTTGCCTTTTTCCTCCAAGACGGGCCAGGGCCGAGATTCCCTTCTGGAAGAAATCGCCCAATTTCTGAAAGACTGATCCTTTAATCCTGCCAAATTTCGACAAAGTAGTAGGTAAGAAGTTTCCTAATTCAAATGTTCCTCTTTTAACCCAAAAAAGGGCACTAATATAACCCGTTGATTTATTACATTGAACAACCATGTACAAGAAATAGCCCTTATTTTACTGTCGGTTGGTACGTTTATTGCTCATGTATGTATTAGGAATGGACAATTTTTCATAGCCGGTGGAAGAACATGGGTAAAAAGACATACAGCCCTAAAGAAATCTGCAGACAGGCCAAAATCTCGGCCAGACAACTGGGATATTGGAAATTGATCGGGATTGTGCGGCCCGGACAGGAACTGCACGGCACAAGAATTTTCTACCGCTATACGGACCGGGATCTTGAATTGTTGCAGGCCGTTCAAAAACTCACCGAGCAAGGGTACCTTGTGAGCAAGGCCGCTGAAAAGATTAAAGCGGCCTTGGCGGGCGGAGGGGATGTTTCGGCCCGCACCTTGGTGAATTTGATCAGCCGACCGTCCTCGTCTCTGCGCGATCCGGCCACGGAGATCCTGAAAGGGATCGAGGATTTTCAGAAACGGGTTGAGGAGGAACGGGTCCGGTCGCGTCGTTTTCAATATCCGCTGACCTGTCTCGCCGTCAAAGTTGAGATTTCTCCTTTCGACAATGCGGACGGGGTGGGTGAAATCACCCGAAAGATCTTAAATACGTTGAATTCGTACAAACGCGCCTACGATACGATAGCTCAGATCGACTCCCAGGAATTCTTATGGCTGTTGTGCCAGACGACGGAGGACGGTGCGAAGCTTGTGGCCCAACGCATCCCGATTCTGTTTCCCGAGCGGGAATGGACCATCGGGAACGTCCGTTACTCGATTCGAATTAACGTGGGATTCGCGACGATGGAACCGTCGGAGGAAGAGGGAACGGGGTTCGTGGAGCGGGCGCGAAACGCATCGGGCACCGTGGTTTGAGGGGGATCGATGGATCTGGAAAACATCATCGGTGTGATGAACGCGACCGCGTTGACGATCGCCGCGTTGACGGCGGCCCTTGTGATTCTTCCGGTTGGACAGGACAGTGTCGGTGACAAGCGGGTCTGGATGATGCTGATCGGCCTGTGCCTGATATTGGCCGTCCGGGCCGTTCTCCAAATTATGGATTCCGTCTGGATCCAGGAGGTTTGCGCGTTGCTGGGGATAGGCGCGGGAATCCTCATTCCATGGATGGCATGGAAACTCCATGGCGATATCCGCCACAAAGCCGAATCGCGGAAAACGGGATGACGATGTTGAATGGACTTCGCTGGATCGAACAAGGGGTGCTCGCGCTGTCGGGCGGTGTCCTTTTTTACTTCGGGTACTGTCTGAAACGTGAAGCACGGCTCGATTTTGAGCGTCTCGGCGCGCTGGTTTTCATCCTCGCCGGTGCCTTGGGTTCGATATCGAATTTGGCCGGTCTGGTTTTCCATGGAACACCGGGATATCTGGTTGCGGCAGTCGGCCGGGAAATATTGACCCTCACTCCGTTGATCGCCATCGTATGGTTGATCAGCGGGACCTTCGGTCTGACGGCCAAGAAACTCCTCTCGCTGCAGGCCCAGGTCATAGAGACGGCCCAGTCGGCCGCGGTGAAGGATGCCGTCACGGGGATCGATAACCACCGGGCCTTCCAGAGACAGCTGGAGGAGGAAGTCGCCCGTTCCGGAAGGTATAACCGGCCACTTTCGCTGCTCATGATCGACCTGGATCATTTTAAAACCCTGAATGACACCTACGGTCATCCGGTCGGCGATGCCATTTTACGGGAATTGAGTGAGCTCATCAAACAAGGCCTTCGGACCAACGATCTTCTCGCCCGCTTTGGGGGCGAGGAATTTTCGGTCCTTCTTCCGGAAACAACCTTGGAGGGAGCCCGGGTCGTTGCGGAACGTCTACGCAACTGCGTTCTCTATCATCTCTTCAACCTGCCCGGCGGTCATCGGGCCTTCATTTCGATCAGCGTCGGGGTTGCGAATCTTCCCATCGACGCCCGGGACAAGGACGGCTTGATTGAAATGGCGGAGAAGGCCCTTTATTTTGCCAAACAGAACGGCCGGAATCGGGTGGGTCTTCACGGGGAAATGTTAAAGGCCCACTTTGCGGAAGATCAGGGCAGCCTGGAGGTCGTTCTTCGGGATTCGAAACTCAGCGTGATGCGGAATATCGGATTGGCCATCGATGCCAAAACGCCCTTTACGTTCGGCCACACCGACCAGGTGGTTCGTTTGGCCATGAGTTTTGCCAAGTTCTTGAAACTCGACCCGGCGGAGGTGGAGAGCCTTCGGATCGCAAGTTTGCTCCACAACATCGGGCTGATGAATGCGCCCGAGAATGTTTTGAACAAGCCGGGACCCTTGACCTTGGAAGAACGGAAGATCATCCAGGCGCATCCGACCCTTGCCGAGTTGTTGCTCAAAGACGCCCCCCGGTTGGACGGTGTGCTGCCCGCCATCCTTTACCATCACGAGCGTTGGGATGGGAACGGCTATCCAAAAGGTCTGCACGGGGAGGACATCCCCTTTTTGGCCCGGGTTCTGGCCATCGCCGAGGCCTATCAGGCCATGATTTCGACACGGCCGTATCGCAGACGGCTGAGCGATGATGAGGCCATCGAGGAACTGCATCAATGCGCCGGAAAACAGTTCGATCCGCAGTTGGTGCAATCCTTCGTGCAGGTTTTAAACAAAACGGGCCTTCCGCCCTGCGCGCGCCGGGCGGCCCCGGGATGGATCTCCGTTTCAAGATTATGGAACCGCTTGTCATGTCGGCCCGTCCGGAACTGGAGCGAAGCGGAAAGCCGTTTACTTCTGGCCCGGCGGGGTCTCAACCGTCGGAGTTTTTCGAATGGGGCTGTACTTGGTATCCGCTCCATAGGCCTGGTCAAACACCTCCCGGGCCCTCTTCATGTCCTTCAGTTTATAATACGAATAGCCCATGAAGTACAATGCGTTGGCGTTATCGGGATCGATAGTACTCGCCGCCTCGAACTCCTTGATCGCGTTTTTATAATCCTGCTTGAAGTAAAGCTCCAGACCGGTGTTGAAATGTTGTTTCGCCGCGTCCGCGTCGAACAACTCGTCCGCGAACACGGGAGATAACCCGATCATCGTCGTCAACAATAGGGCCCATGCGATTCGAATCATTCTGTCACCCTCCCTGCCATTCGGTTCTTTCGTTTTTTCCCCTAATATTTGATCTCAACCTGGGCGCTGGCCCGCAGATCGTTCAGCCACTTTTCATATAATTCGGCCGAACGCTCCTGATATAAGCGTTCCTGAATTTCCGGCTTGACCTCCGCGATCGGGCGGGTTTGGGGCGGAATGATCTCATCGAGCCGGAAAATGTGGGCCCCCGTGGCCGTTTTGACCGGTTCGCTGACCTCGCCGGGTTTCAAATGTTCGATCGCCTGGCGCATTTCCGGCAGCATCTGTTCCGCCTTGAGGTTGCCCAGGTCGCCGTTCGCGTTCCGATCCGGCCCTTCCGAGTATTGTTGGACGAGGGCCTGGAAATCGGCGCCGCTTTTGAGTTGGTCGGCGACATTCCGGACGGTCTGATCAAACGTCGAAGAAGTATCGAATTTTGAAACCGGGATGAAAATCTGGTGGAGGTGATACTCCATCGGCGTCCGAAAAAGGCCCGGGTGCTCCTCGTAGTACGCGCGAATATCCTGGTCGCTGAGGAGGACGCCGGACTTCACTTCACGGTTCACGAGTTTGAGGATCATGATCTGATCCTGCAGCCCTTTTTTATACTGTTCGAGGCTGGAATGCTCCTCCTCCAGCGCTTTTTGAAGGGCCGCGTCGTTCGGCATCCCGTTTTTTTGTTTTACATCATCCACCGCTTTTTGAATTTCCTCCGGTTCAACCGTGATGCCCCTCTTCTGGGCCAGCTGCAGCTGAAGTTTCTGTTCGATCAATTGTCCAAGGAGCTGCTGCTCGGAAGGGGGCGTGCGGGAGGGTGTTCCGTCCGGGGTCAGCGCCAGCAAGCCGAGGCGGGCCCGTGCGGCGGCCGATTGAAGGTCGGAGGCGGTGATGATCTCGCCGTTGACGATGGCCGCGATCCGGTCGACGGGGGCCGTGGTGCCGAACGACGGTTGGACTCCGGCCGCAAGAAAGAAGAAGCAGACGATGAGGTGTCTGAGTCGTTTAGTCATGGACCGGCTCCGGGGTGGAATCCGGTAATCCCAGCGGTTGATAAAGGATCCGATAGTTCACCGTGATCCGAACCTTCTCCTTCAGACCGGCGACCCAGGCGGCGAAGGACTGTTCACGTCGCTCCTGGGTGAGCTGGGCTCGAATTCTCTCCGCGGCTTCCGACGGGGTCATGGGTTTCGCGGGATGCCGCTCCTCCACCTTGAAGATGTGATACCCGTAGGCGGTTTTGACGATCGGGCTGATCTTCCCGACCCCCAGGGAGAAAACGATATCAAATTCTTCTGGCATATCGCCCTTGGCGAAAAAACCGAGGTCGCCGCCCTGCTCTTTATCCGGACTGAGGGAATAGCTTTTCGCCATGGAGGCGAAATCGGCCCCCTGAATCAATTGAAGGCGGATCGAACGAGCCGTTTCTTCCTTGGCCACGACGATCTGGCGCGCCCGGACCTCGTCCGGATGCACGAAATCCTTCGCGTGCTGATCGTAGTAAGTTTGAACTTCCGCGCCGGAAATCTGGATGTTTTGAGGCACGGCCTGATTGATGACCTTCTGACTCAAGAGGTCCTTTCGAAGGCGCTCCTTCCATTGTTCAAAGGTGGTCTGTTGCTGTTGAAGCATGGCCTCAAATTCTCCGGCGGCGTAATCCCCTTTGACCCGGTCGACGGCTTGCTGGAGCTCATCGGCACCGACCTCCAGCTTCAGCCTTCCGGCCTCGGCCAGGAACAGGTGTTGCTCAATCAGCTCGTTGAGCAGGTTCCGTTTGAGTTCCTTGACGGCTTCGCTGTTTTCGTCGTTCGCCCCCTCGATCTTGGCCTCTAAAAACGCGGCCTTGAACTCGTCGCGACTGATGCCGTCCTCACCGACCATCGCGACGATCGGCGAGGAGGGAAGAACGGCGTCCTTCCCGCAGCCGATGCACAGGGCCACCACGGCGTACATACAGAACGGGTTAGGGTTGAACCGCGGACGTGGGGTCATGTTTCTTTGCGACATCTTCTCCGACGGAGGCCAGCCGGGACTCCGAAATCACGATGTTGGATTCGGCGCGCAATGTTTTAACGAGGGCGTCGAACAGGGCCGTTTCTTTCTCCCGGATGATTTGCTCACGGAGCTCGTCCCGCACGTCATCGACCGAGAGGGGTTTTTGGGTGCGCCGGCTTTGAACGCGGATTATGTGATAGCCGTATGATGTCCTGACCACGTCGCTGATCTGACCCGGCTTCATTTCGAATACGACCCTGTCGAACTCCGGGAGCACCCGGCCTTTGCGCAGCAGCCCCAGATCCCCGCCCTTGTCCTTGGTGGCGGGATCGATGGAGTGCGCTTTGGCCAGCGCGGCGAAATCGGCGCCCCGGCGCAGCCGTACCAGCAAGGTCCGGGCCTCGGATTCGGTCTTGACCAGGATGTGGCTCGCCCGCGCCTCTTCGATCGGGGGAAGAGCCTCTCGATGGGCGTTGAACCGGGCCCTCAGATCCTCCTCCGTTACGTCGATTTTTTTCTCGATCAGTTCATGAAGCGCGGCGTCCAGCAACAACCGCTCCCGGAAGGATTCCACACGCTCTCCCACGGTTTTATCCCGGTCCAGATTCATCTCATGGGCCTTTTGCAGGAGCAGCTCGCGCGTGATCAATTCCCCCAGAAAATCTTTTTTCCCGTTTGGGCCGGCATAGACCGCGCGGGCCGGTTCGGACAGTTGCGACCATTTCCGATTAAATTGATCGACCGTGATCGGTATTCCGTTGACCTGGGCCAGGGTGGAATCGGGGTTCGAAAGGGAAGGGGGCGCCGACTTGTTGCAGGCCAAAAGCCCTACGGTGATGAACACGAATTTTGGTAAAGGACTTCTAAACATCCATCCTCCGCCCTCCGATGGGTTTCCTACCATATTATAGCAGGCTTTGCAAGTAATTTCTAAGGGTCGAAAAGAGCGTCGGCCATTCGGCCTGTTCCGATTCGCCGAGCCGCAGTCGCACGCTGAATTCGGAAACGACCCGGAGGCGTCCCGAAGCGTCCGACAGGTGCCGGCGGACCTGGGCCTCCGTCAGCGGGTGGGCCGGGTCGAAGGCGATATGAATCCCGTCGCTCCTCGAATCGAGCGAAAGGATTTTCAGCTTCCGGGCCAGCGCCTTGATCTGGACGGCCTGCAAGAGCCGCTCCACCGGGTCCGGAGGGGCCCCGTAACGGTCTTCCAATTCGGCTCGGAACGCGGCCAGGTCGGCTTCGGTTTTGAGATCCGAGAGCCGCCGATACACGGCCAGGCGTTGATAGGTGTCCGGCATGTAGGTCTCTGGAATATACGCCGAAACCTTGAGATTCAGGGTCGGCTCGTTCTCGGCTTCGGCCGGTTCGCCCTTGAGGTCCTTCACGCATTCCTCGATCAACTGGAGATAAAAGTCGAAGCCGACCGCCGCGATGTGGCCGGACTGCTGTTTGCCGAGGAAGTTTCCGGCGCCCCGAATTTCCAGGTCTCGCGCCGCGATCCGGAACCCGGCGCCCAGCTCGCAGAATTCCTGGATGGCCTGGATGCGGGCCCGGGCTTCCTCGGTCAGGCCGCGATCGGAGGGGACGAGGAGATAGGCGAAGGCCTGATGACCCGACCGTCCCACGCGTCCCCGGAGCTGATAGAGGTCGGACAGGCCGAAGCGGTGTGCGTCGTTGATCAGGATGGTGTTTGCGGTGGGGATGTCGAGTCCCGACTCGATGATCGTCGTGGTCAGGAGGACGTTCGTTTCCTGATGCACGAATTTCCACATCACCTGCTCCAGTTCCCGTCCGTGCATTTGACCGTGCGCCACCGCCAGCCTCGCCTCCGGGACGAGCTCCCGGAGGAACTGCCCCAGCCGCTCGATGTCCTGAACGCGGTTATGGACGAAAAAGACCTGTCCGCCCCGCGCCAATTCCCGGAGGATGGCGTTCCGAATCACCGAACGGTCGAAGCGCGTCAGGATCGTTCGGACGGCGAGGCGATCGGCCGGTGGGGTGTCGATGATCGAGAGTTCGCGGATCCCGGTCAGGGCCATCTGGAGCGTTCGGGGGATGGGCGTCGCGCTGAGGGTCAGGGTGTCCACCGTCTTTCGGAGCTGCTTGAGTTTTTCCTTATGGCCGACCCCGAACCGCTGTTCTTCGTCCACGATCAGCAGTCCGAGATCGTGGAAGACGACGTCCTTTTGGAGGAGGCGGTGGGTCCCGATCGCGATATCCACGCGGCCGGCCGCCAGATCCGACAGGACCGCCTTCTGTTCTTTCGGGGTGCGAAACCGGCTGAGCGTTTCGACGCGGACCGGAAACGGCGCGAACCGTTCGCGAAAGGTCTCCCCGTGCTGCTGCGCCAGCAGGGTCGTCGGCACCAGGACCGCGACCTGTTTGCCGTCGATCACCGCCATGAAGGCGGCCCGCATCGCCACCTCGGTCTTCCCGTAGCCGACATCGCCGCAGATCAGCCGGTCCATCGGCCGGGACTCTTCCATGTCTTTATGGATTTCCTCGATCGCCCTGAGCTGGTCGGGGGTCTCTTCATAGGCGAAGGCGGCATCGAATTCCCGGCCGAGCGCGGCGTTTTTTGAAAAGGAATGGCCCGGGGTCGTCTCTCGCACCGCGTAGAGTTCCACGATTTCCTTCGCGATCGTCTCGACGGCCTTCTTGACGCGTCGCGTGGTCCGCGCCCAGGTGACGCCCCCCAGACGATCCAGCTTGGGTCGGTGGCCCTCGACGCCGGTATACTTCTGAACGAGGTTCAGGCGGTCGACGGGGAGGTAGAGGGTGTCGCCCCCCCGGTAACGAAGGATCATGAAATCGCTTTCATAGCCCTGGATCGAGAGTCTTTTCAGGCCCTCGTAGCGCGCGATGCCGTGTTGCGCGTGGACGAGATAATCCCCTTCTTCCATGTCCTCCAGCGAGGCGAGGAACTGGGCCCGTTTGAGTTTCGGCGCCGGGCGGTGTTTGGCGGTCTTGCCGAAAAGGTCCTCGTCCGTCAGGAGGGCGAGACGGTTTTGAAGGTCGATGAAGCCCGACGAAATCGCGCCGACCGCGACGGTGAACGGGAGGATCGAATCGGGCCCGGGCGGCGGTGGAAAGGTCGGGCCCGGCAGGGTCTCGGCCGGCAGATCATGTTCGCGAAACAGCGCCGTCAGCCTTTCGCTTTGGACCGGGGTCTTGCCGACGAAAATGACGCGGGCCTTACGTCTCAGGTCGTCCGCCGTCTTGAGCGCGGAGGAAAAAGGCGTCCCTCTCACGCCCAGGCCCAGGCTCTCGGGCGAACGCGTCGAGAAGGCCAGCCGGTCCCGTTCCGAGTCCGTTTCGAAATGGCTTGTTTCGAGAAGAATGGACGGCCCCGATTGCAGATGCCGGTTCAACTCCTCCGATGTGAGATAGCGTTGAAGCGCGGTCCGTCGGTCGGCCGGCAGGGAGGACCGGGCCAGGCGGACCTCGGAATCAAATTCTTCCATAAGGTCCTGGATCTGGCCGGGCTCGTCCAGCACCCGGTGCGTACCGGTTGGAAGATAGTCCATCACGGTGGCGTTGGCTTCGTCGGTCGGTTCGCGGGCCGGAAGAATGCCGACGAACCCTTGTGCCGCGGCGGAGCGCTGGGTCTCGGGATCGAAGAACCGGATCGACTCGACCTGATCGCCCGCCCATTCGATTCGAACCGGCTCGCGGTCCGCGGTCGAGAACAGGTCGAGGATTCCGCCGCGCACGCTGAATTCCCCCGGATGTTCGACGCGGTCGGTCCGGGTATAACCGAGATCGACCAGGGATTCGATCAGGCCGTCCCGGTCGGCCGATTGTCCGGCGGACAAGGAGAGGACGGCCTCGCGCAGCGAGACGGGAGTCCTCACGCGCTGCATCGCGGCCGCTACGGAGGCCACCAAAAGGACCGGCCGTCCGGCCCGACCGGGATCGGCCTTGGCCATCCCGTACAGGGCCCGCATCCGTTCGCGAACCAGGTCGGGATGGGGTGCGGTCAACTCATAGGGAAGAATTTCCGGGGATGGAAACAGGATCGGCTCATCGGCGGGGCGGCCCAGCCATTGGTACCAGCAGACCAGGTCCTGATGAAACGATTCCGCCTGCGCGTCTGTCGCGGTCAGGACGAAAAGCGGGAGGTTGGTCTCATGAAGGATCCCCGCGACCACGGCCGATTTGGCCGAACCCCAAAGTCCGGAGAAGACCATCCGGGGTCGTCCGGTCTGTATCCGTTTCAGTGCGGGGGTTATCAGGGGTTGTAGAAAGGAGGGTTGTTTTACCTCTGTAGACTTGGATTCTTTCATGCGCCGTCATTGAGCGGGTCCTGTCCTTCGGCAGCCCCATCGTGCTCGTCACCCCGCCCGGTGTAGGAACCCCGGCTGCGCGCGATGGGGCGCCCCGCCTTCGGCCACCCGCTTGTTAGAGTTTCAAAATCTTTTCAATCAGCCGCGTGGTGGATACGCCCTTGACCAGCGGGACCCGCCGGACCCGGCCTCCGCGACGTTCGACCGCCTCCCGGCCGATGATCTTATTGTGACCCCAATCGCTGCCTTTGATCAAGACATCCGGTTGCAACGCCGTGATCACCGCAAGGGGATCCGGCTCGCTGAAGATCGTGACGTAGTCCACGCAGGACAGGGCCGCGAGAAGCTCGGCCCGTTCGGCCTGCGGGAGCAGGGGGCGGGGAGGCCCTTTGATCGCCCTGACCGACCGGTCGCTGTTGATCCCGACCACCAAGCGGTCGCCCTGCCGTCGGGCTCGCTGGAGATATCGGAGGTGGCCGATATGGAGCAGATCGAAGCAGCCGTTTGTGAATACGATCCGTTCACCCCGCTTCCGCAGACGGCCCAGGATCGTTTTCAATTGACGAACGGTCTTGACTTTCGATCGGGGTGAAGATCGAACACGGAAAGAGGACCGGGTCATGACGATCGACGGATCCGCTCGATGATCCCGGCCGCCAGAAGCGGCACCATGATCTCGTGATGGCCGGTGATCGAGTAGCCTTTCCCCCCGTTCCGGGTCGGGCGGCGGACGACGTTGGTCAGGGGGCGGTACTGCTGAATGAAGTCGAGATTCACGGTCGTGAAACGGTCGACGGTGTGGCCGAGATTCCGGACCAGCGTCAGGGCCTTCAGGAAGACCTCGGGCAGGATCACGGCGGAGCCGATATTGAGATAGACGCCGTCCTCCAGCCGCGCGACGACGGCGCAGAGACGTTTGAAGTCGAGCAGCGATCCCTCGCCCAGCGCGGCCCCGCTGACGGACGGGTGCATATGGATGATGTCCGTGCCGACGGCCACATGCACCGTCACGGGAATGTCCAGACGGTCGGCGGCGGCCAGGAGGCTGAACTTTTTGTTCGGGGCGTCGGAATGATTGAGCCACTGTCCGACGGCCGCGCCGATTCCGAGCCCCTGTTGGACGCCCTTGATGATCGCCTCGTTGAGGTCGCGTCCCGTCTCCTCGGCCATGCCGAAGGCCCCGCTGCCGAGCTGCTCCTCCACGTCCTCGGAGGTTTTCCCGGCCAGGGCCAGTTCGTAGTCGTGGATGATCACGGCCCCGTTCACGGCCATCGCGGAGATCACGCCGTGCTCCATCAGGTCGATCAGGATGGGGTTCAGCCCGACCTTCGTCAGATGGGCGCCCATGCCGACGATGATCGGTCGTTTCTTCCGATGGGCCTGGACGACGGCCTCGATCACGGCCTTGAGATCCTTGGCCGCGAGGATATCCGGCAGGGAATCGATGAACGGCGCGATCCGGTCCTGGCCGCGATATGGGCGGCCGAACTCCCGGATCGAGACCTTGCTCTTTCGGTTTTTGAGGGGATAGGTCCGAACGCCGGAAAAATCGATCCGGTCGTCTTTTCTTCGCTCTTTCTTTTTCACGGAGGTTTCCTTGCCTTCGCGGGTCCTGTCCTTCGGCAGCCCCACCGTGCTCGCCACCCCGCCCGGTGTAGGGACCCCGGCTGCGCGCGGATGGGGCGCCCCGCCTCCGGCCACCCGTTCAGGTTTATTCGCTGAAGGCCTCTTCGACCAGCCGGCAGATCACGTGGCCGAGGGTGATATGGGTTTCCTGGATGCGGGCCGTGACCGGGGACGGGACGATGAAGGCATGTTCGACCCGCTTCGCCAACAACCCGCCGTCGCCGCCGGTGAATCCGATCGTGGCCATGCCGATCTTGCGCGCGGTCTCGACGCCTTTTAAAACGTTGGGCGATTTTCCGGAAGTTGAGATGGCGATCGCGATGTCGCCTTTTTGTCCCAGCGCCTC
>Ga0335084_10000031_pt1 | contig 79184 bp, 73 predicted proteins | sample Lox_Sample_44_FD_206721 | JGI IMG/M metagenome (GOLD analysis project Ga0335084, IMG submission 206721) | Soil microbial communities from Loxahatchee National Wildlife Refuge, Florida, United States - Lox_Sample_4.4 | ecosystem: Environmental > Terrestrial > Soil > Wetlands | place: USA...
ATCCTCTATTGAGTACGGACGTACTCGTTCTGGTTCTGCGTGCGGGTCTGGATCGCACGCTCCCACTCGGCCTGCTTCCCGCCGAACTGGGGGCTGTCCCAGGGCGGCGTGTCCGGCTTGCCCTGGTACTTGCCGGTCTTCACCACCTCCTGCGGCTGTTCGCCGCACCCGGCAAGGCCGAGTGCAACGGTCGCGAGGAGCGCAAACAAGGTTGCGCGCATAGCTCAGCTCTTCGGCTGCGGCGCGGCGGGCTTCTGCTGCCCGGGCGCGCCGTACGCGGTGCCCCAACCCCAGACTTCCGACCCTTTTCCGCGCTTGAGCACGCGCTCGCGATAGATGTCGGCGATGACGTCGCCATCGCCGCCGAGCAGCGCCTTGGTCGAGCACATCTCGGCACAGGCCGGCAGTTTGCCCTGGGAAAGACGGTTCGCCCCGTATTTGCGGAACTCCTCGGCCGAGTTGTCCTTTTCCGGGCCGCCGGCGCAGAACGTGCACTTGTCCATCTTGCCGCGCAGGCCGAACGCGCCGGCCTGCGGGAACTGGGGCGCGCCGAACGGACAGGCGTAGAAGCAGTAGCCGCAGCCGATGCACAGGTCCTTGTCGTGCAGCACCACCCCTTCCGAGGTCCGGTAGAAGCAGTCGACCGGGCACACCGCCATGCACGGCGCGTCGGAGCAGTGCATGCAGGCGACCGAGATCGACTTCTCGCCTGGCACGCCGTCGTTGATGGTGACCACCCGGCGGCGGTTCACGCCCCACGGCACGTCGTTGGTGTTCTTGCAGGCGGTCACGCAGCCGTTGCACTCGATGCAGCGCTCGGCGTCGCACAGGAATTTCATTCTCGCCATGGCTCGCCTCCTCTATGCCCGCTCGACCTGGCAAAGCGTCGTCTTGCTTTCCTGCATCATCGTGACCCGGTCATAGCCGTAGGTCGTGGCGGTGTTGACCGCCTCGCCGCGCACGATCGGCGCCGCCTTGTCGGGATAGAAGGGCAGCATGTCCGTGCCTTGCCACCAGCCGGCGAAGTGGAACGGCACGAACACCGTGTCCGGCCCGACCCTCTCGGTCACCAGCGCCTTCACTTTGATGCGCGCGCCGGTCGGGCTCTTCACCCAGACGTACTCGTTCGGCCGGATGCCGCGATCGGCTGCCGCCTTCGGGTTGATCTCCACGAAGTTGTCCTGCATCAGCTCGGCGAGCCACGGGTTGGAGCGCGTCTCGTCGCCGCCGCCCTCGTACTCGACCAGGCGACCGCTCGTGAGAATGAGCGGGAACTTCTCGGCGACACCTTCCTTGACGTTGCGGTCCTGCACCGACTTGAACAGCGTCGGCAGCCGCCACATGAGCTTCACGTCATCGTGGGTCGGGTACTTCGCAACGAGGTCGGGCCGCGGCGAGTACAGCGGCTCGCGGTGAAGCGGCACGCCGTCGGGGAAGTTCCAGACCACCGCCCGCGCCTTCGCGTTCCCGAACGGATGGCAGCTGTGGTTCTTCAGCACGACGCGCTGGATACCGCCGGAGAGGTCGGTCTTCCAGTTCTTGCCCTCGGCTTCCTTCTTCTCCGCCTCGGTCAGCTCGTCCCACCAGCCCAGCTTCTTCAGCAGGACGTGGTCGAACTCCGGATAGCCGAACGGCAGGTCTGCGCCCAGGGACGCCGAACCGTCCTCGGCTAGCAGACTCACGCCGTCGCGCTCGACCCCGAAGTTCGCGCGGAAGTTGCCGCCGCCGTCCATGACGTTGCGCGAGGTCTGATAGAGATTCGGCGAGCCCGGATGCTTGAGCGCCGCGTTGCCGTAGCACGGCCACGGCAGCCCGAAGTAGTCGCCCGTGAGGTCGTAGCCGGTCTTCGCGTCCTTGCCGCCCTTGGCCCGGAGCGTCTTGACGTCGAAGACGTGCATGTTGCGCATGTGCGCCTGGAGCCGCTCCGGCGACTGCCCGGTGTAGCCGATCGTCCAGCTGCCGCCGTTGATCTCGTACCTGAGGACGTCCTCGACGTTGGGCTCATCGTAACCCTTCGCCGTCTTGACGAGGCGAAGCTGCTGCTTGCCGTCCTTCTTGCCGAGGAACTGGTCGGCGAACCCGAGCTTCTGCGCGAACGCGTACATGATCGCGTGGTCGGACCGCGACTCGAACAGCGGCTCGATCACCTTCTCGCGCCACTGGATCGAGCGGTTCGACGCGGTCACCGAGCCTTCGGTCTCGAACTGTGTCGCGGCCGGCAGCAGGTACACCTCGCGGTTCGGGTTCACGTCGTACTTGGCTTCCGCGGCCTTGGGCATCGCCGCCATCGCCGCCGTCGCCGACGGATACGGGTCGATGACGACGAGGAGATCGAGCTTGTCCATCGCCATCTTCATCTCGACCCCGCGGGTCTGCGAGTTCGGCGCGTGGCCCCAGAAGAACATCCCGCGGATGTTCGAGTCCTGGTCGATGAGGTCGTTCTTCTCCAGCACCCCGTCGATCCACCGCGAGACGGTGGTGCCCGGCTTGCCCATCGCGCCCGGGGCGTAGCGCCCCTTGAGCCATTCGAAGTCGACGTTCCACACGCGGCACCAGTGCTTGAACGCGCCCTCGATGAGCCCGTAGTACCCGGGCAGCGAGTCGGGGTTCGGACCGACGTCGGTCGCCCCCTGCACGTTGTCATGGCCGCGGTAGATGTTGGTCCCGCCGCCGGCGACACCGACGTTGCCCAGAGCGAGCTGAAGGATGCAACTCGCGCGGACGATCGCGTTACCGTTCGTGTGCTGAGTCTGGCCCATCGCCCAGACGATCGTGCTCGGCCGGTTCTTCGCCATCATCTCGGCGACCGTGCGGACGTGCTCCTCTGGCATACCGGTGACGCTCTGCACGACGTCCGGCGTCCACTTCGCGACTTCCTTCCGCACCTCGTCCATGCCGTAGACGCGGGCCTTGATGTACTCCTTGTCTTCCCAGCCGTTCTGGAAGATGTGGTACAGCATGCCCCACAGGAACGCGACGTCGGTGCCCGACCGGATGCGGAAGTACATGTCGGCCTTCGCCGCGGTCCGCGTGAACCGCGGGTCGACGCAGATCACTTTCGCGCCGTTCTCCTTCGCGTGCAGCGTGTGGAGCATCGAGACCGGATGCGCTTCGGCCGCGTTCGAGCCGAAGAACAGGATGCACTTCGAGTTCTGCTCGTCGTTGTAGGAGTTCGTCATTGCGCCGTAGCCCCAGGTGTTGGCGACGCCAGCGACGGTGGTCGAATGACAGATGCGGGCCTGGTGGTCGGTGTTGTTCGAACCCCAGAGACGCACCCACTTGCACAGCAGCTCCGACTGCTCGTTGTTGTGCTTCGACGAACCGACGATGAAGATCGAGTCCGGGCCCGACTCCTCGCGGAGCTTCAGCATCTTCTTGCTGATCTCGTCGAGCGCGACGTCCCAGCTGATCCTCTGGTATTTCCCGTTCACCAGCTTCATCGGGTACTTCAGGCGGTGCGAGTCCTCGGTGATGCCGTGCTCGCGCACCGAGGCACCCTTCGCGCAATGCGAACCGAGGTTGAGCGGCGAGTCGAAGACCGGCTCCTGGCGCACCCAGACGCCGTTCTGCACGACGGCGTCGATCGCACAGCCGACCGAGCAGTGCGTGCAGACCGTGCGCTTCACCTCGATCTTGCCCTCGTCGACCTTCTTCTCCTGCGCCTCGGCCTTACCGATCACGTTGAACGGGAGCTGGCTCGCGAAGGCGCCAGCGCCGACCGCCACGCCCGAGCGCTTGAGGAACGCACGGCGATCGACCGTGCGCGCGAGCGCGCCGGACAGGCTGCGCGTCAGGCGCGATTGCGGTGCCGCGGTGCCGGAGGATTTTCTCGTCAGCAACATGGCGCTCTCCTCGCTCTAGACCAGCGTGGTGCGGTAGTACTTGCGGACGTGCTCGGAGAGCTGATAGCCCGAGCCCTGCTCGTCCTTCTTCGCGGCGGATGCCTCTTTTTCGGGCACGGTCTTCGCGGCGACTGCGGCGATCGCGGCACCGCTCCCGGCCCCGACCGCGAGCAGGAACTTTCTGCGGCCCGATTTTTTGCTGGAGTTCTCCATGATGCGCTCCTCGTGGCAGGTGTTAGAGCATGTCTAGAGATGCGGCTTCCGTGTCGCAGAACGCCTTTGTGAAGCGTGCGACGTTTCCGTAGAAGCTTGTTTTCGTGGAAGCCATCACCTCGTCGGTGACTAAATTGTAAGCTCGCTGTATATAGCGAGTGAAGAACTTCTTCTGTCGCTGCAGCGCAGCATCGGAAGATCCCGCCGCGACGAGATGGCGCATCACCTCGCACAGCGCGGCGAAGTGGTCTTCCGGTTCGTGCGATGCCTGATCCCGCTTAAGACCGAGCTCGACGAGGTCGTCTCGCAGCGCAATAAGGACTCGTTCCCTTGCCGTTTCGACGAGGTAATGGGACGCGTAGGGCGTAACGGGCGCTTTGCCCGTGCCGACGAAGAGTGCCTCGTGCTCGGCCCTTGCCGTTTCGGCGTCGGTCGCCGCTGCGGCCGCCTTAAGCTGACGCCACGCTTCGGCGAGCCGCGCCTCCGGCCCCTCGGCGACGATCTCGTCCGCATCGGCGATCGCTCCGAGGAGCGCCGGATCGGGCCCCGAATGCCAGAGCCGCGCGAGCAGCGCGTAGAAGTTCGCCCGCGCCGCATCTTCCGGCGCGAGATCCATCATGGCTTCGGGTCGAGGATCGACGCCTCGTTCTTGTTCTCCATCATCTCGATCACCCGGCAGTCGGCGCACATCATCAGGCGCCGCGTCCCATCGCTGCCCGCAAACATCGAGTGCGCGGCGAGCCGTCCCACCATGCTGTCGATCATCTGCCTGGTCCCGAACGGCCTGCCGCAACGCACGCAGTTGAACGGCTCGGCCTGATTGATCACGACCTCCTGCTTCGCCTGAGCCGTGAGCAGGACGCGGGGCACGAGGGTGAGGGCGTTCTCGGGGCAGGTCTCGACGCACAGTCCGCATTGCACGCAGTTGCGCTCGATGAGCTTGAGCATCGGCGCGTCGCGGCCGTCGAGGAGCGCCGACTCGGGGCAGGCACCGACGCAGGCCATGCAGAGCGTACAGGTGGCCTGGTTTACCTCGACCCGCCCGAAGGGTGCGCCCGCCGCAAGCGGTACCTCTTCACGCGGCGCCGGCGCGTGCCGCGCGAGGTGGTCGAGGACGAACTCGAGCGTGTTCCGCTTTTCATTCGACAGGTTGAAATTCGCGGCAGTTCCCACCGTTTGGGCGGCCTCGAGTCCCCAGATCGCACGATCGAGCTCGCCGGCTTCGGTCGCCCGGACGAGCCGCAGGTGCGTCCCCTGATAGCCAAGGCCGGTCAGGATCCCCTGCGCATAGCCCATCTCGCGCTCGACTGCCGCCCCATACTCGTCGGCGTCGGCGTCCCCGGCAAGCACGAGCACCTGGCTCGCGCCGTAAGCGATCGCGCCGAGCATCGTGTCGATGCCGACCGACGCGATATGGAACACCTCGAGCGGGATGACGCGCGCCGGCAGTCCCCTGCCCCGCCGCGCGAGCCGCGCCACCAGCTCGCGGCCCTCGGCCGGGTCGTGGAAGAGGATCGCCGCGTGCTTGCCGCCGGCACGGGCGTACACCGCAAGGAGCCGCTTCAGCCGCGCACCGAGGTCGGCGACGCGCGGGCTCGCGTAGGCCATAGCGCCCGACGGGCAAACGGTCGCGCACCCTCCGCACCCTGCGCAAAGGTGCGGCTCGACCCTGACCTTGTCGCCGGTCGAGGCGATCGCGCCGGTCGAGCAGACGTCGATGCACTTCGTACAGCCCACCTTGCCCGACCGGCCGTGGGCGCAGATCCGCTCGTCGTAGGCGAAGAACCGCGGCTTCTCGAACTCGCCGACGAGCTGCGCGATCGCCACCGCCGCGAGCGCCTGCTCGAGGGGGTCGCGGCCCGGGGCGAAGTAACCCTGCGGCTTCCGCGGGGTCCTGATGAGCGCCTCGGTCGAGAGGTCGAGCACGAGGTCGAAGCGATCGCGCCGCGCGCGATCGGCACGCTCGAAGTCGATCGCGTGCACCGGGCCGCAGGCCTTGACGCACTCGCGATGCGCCTCGCATTTCTCCAGATCGACCTGGTAGGTGAAGTCGATCGCATTCTCCGGACAGGCGCGGATGCACGCGTTGCACCGAGTGCAGACATCGAGGTCGATCGGGTTCGCCTGCTCCCACTCGACTTCGAACGCGCCGAGCCAACCCTTGACCGCACCGACCTTCCCCGACCAGACGGGATAGCGGCGCTCGATCGGCAGATCGCCGCCGCGCGCCGTCGTGACGAGCACGCTCACTTCGAGCTCGCCGGCGAGGCGCTCCGCCCACTGCACCGCGGCGTCGGCCGGTCCAATGACGAGCACGTGCCCGTTCGACCGGTACGAGACGCTCGGCACCGGCTCGGGCGCGGGGAGATCGGCGAGGGCGAGGAGCGCGGCGATCTTCGGCGTTGCGGCGGCGCCCTGCGCCGACCAGCCTCCGGCCTCGCGGATGTTGACGAACTTCAGCTCGCTCTTCGCGCCCGCGCTCTCGTTCAGCTCGGCGAAGAGCGGCGCCTCCTGGGTGCAGGCGACGATGCACTCCCCGCCCCCGGCGATCGCGGCCCCGAACTCCCCGACCTCCCGCCGGCACAGCTCGGTATGGATCGTGAGCGGCACGCCGGACTGCAGCGCGGCGGCGAGCGCCTTGGCGTTGAGCGCCATGGTGCGATTGCAGTTGCAGACCTTGAGCGTCTTCCCGTCGAGCGCCATGTCAGCAGTCCCACGATACAAGGGGGCACGGCCGCTGCACGGCGCCTCCTCGTGCTCCCCGAAACCGGGAAAGCGCCGCGTGCGGCGTCGGTTTCATCTCCCGGCCGAATCGGGTTTCGCGCGAGCGGGTGGTGGCATCTTGGCGTCCATCCCCAGCGCGGACGGCTGGATCGCCGCGGGGGGCGCTTCACCGACGGCGGCCACCGGCGAGGTCTCGGCAGCCGGCGGTGCCTCGGGCACCTTCTCCTTCCCTTCGTCGTCGAACAGCCCGAGCGAACGCGCCTGGTTCAGCGCGCTGAGCATCGTCGCCGGGATCGGATCCTCCTTCGTGTAATCGTCGATGTAGGTGTCCAGACCGTCCATCTGGTTGAAATGCGGGTCGCCGAAGAGCTTCTTCAGCGCGGCGCTACGCGTCGCCGGGTCGACCTCCGGCCGCAGGAAGTCCTTGTAGTCCGATTCGAGCCCCTTCAACGAGTCGACCGCGGGCAACTCCGGCGGCGCATCGGGGACGGGCGGTGCGGGCGGTGTCGGGTCGGCCGGCTGCGCCTCGCTTCGCACCGGCTCCGGCGGTGTTTCGCCGCGGCGTACCGCGTGCTTGCGCTTCGACCAGCGCGCGAGAAAGTTGTCGTCGTCGGTCGACATCGGGTCAGCCCCGCTTCGCACCCTTGAACGAGGGGGGCTTGGACTTGCCCTTCTTCTCGGGCGGCCGGTAGTGCGCGCGGATGAACTCGTCGATCCACGCGAAGAGCTCGGGCGGCAGCGCTACGCCATCGACCTGCTCGCCACCGTCCATCATCCGGGCCGCCTCGTGATAGCTCACGGTGACGATCTTCGGCGCCGCGCGGTCGTCCACCATGTGCCAGTTGACGAAGACGTACGGCGTCTCCGTGGTCATGTTCAGGTAGTAGCCTTCGGCTTCGTCGCGATGCAGCTCGATCGCGAACCCGGGGTGCAACCAACGCGCGTGCTCGCTGTCTTCCTCGAGGAGGCGCGGCTCGCGCGGCCCGCCCTCGTCGGGTACGACACCCACCGGCGCCCATCGTTCGGACTGCCAGCGGTTGGCCAGTGCGCGCCGCTCCATGATCACCGCGACCGGCAGGGATGGAGCAGGCATCCGTTTGTCACTAGAATCCGTGTCATGCGACTGATTATGAACCGGCATTCCGATCCGGCCCCTATCATGCGTGGCCCCGGTCGAATGAAGCAAGCCTTCAGATGACCGACCGCGTCATCCCGCTCGTCGATGCGCGCCGCGCAATGCCCCTCCCTGACGTGGGGAGATGGGATGCCGCGGCGGGCAAGGTCGTCGACACGCTCGCGCGGCCCCTCCACGACCTGCGGGTGTCGGTGACCGACCGCTGCAACTTCCGCTGCACGTACTGCATGCCGAAGGACGTCTTCGGGCCGGACCACGAGTTCCTGCCGCGGAGCGAGGTGCTCAGCTTCGAGGAGATCACGCAGCTCGCGCGGATCTTCAAGGAGCACGGCGTCGAGAAGGTCCGGCTGACCGGCGGCGAGCCGCTGCTGCGGAAGAACCTCGAGCGCCTGATCGAGATGCTCGCGCGGCTCGGCGGCCTCGATCTCACCCTGACCACGAACGGCTCGCTCCTCGCGCGCAAGGCGGGGGGGCTGCGCGACGCCGGGCTGCAGCGGGTGACCGTGAGCCTCGACTCGCTCGACGACGAAGTGTTCCGCGCGATGAACGACGTCGACTTCCCGGTGGCGCGCGTGCTCGAAGGCATCGAAGCCGCGGCGGCAGCCGGGCTCGCGCCGATCAAGATCAACATGGTGGTGCAGCGCGGCGTCAACGATCACACGATCGTCGCGATGGCGCGCCGGTTCAAGGGCACCGGTCACATCGTCCGGTTCATCGAGTTCATGGACGTGGGCGCGACCAACGGCTGGCGGATGGACGACGTCGTGCCGTCCGCCGAGGTCGTGAGCCGGATCGACCGTGAGCTGCCGCTCGAGCCGGCCGATGCGAACTACCACGGCGAGGTCGCCGAGCGCTGGCGCTACAGGGACGGCAGCGGCGAGATCGGCGTCATCTCGTCGGTCACGCAGGCGTTCTGCCGCACCTGCACCCGCGCGCGGATCTCGACCGACGGCGTGCTCTACACGTGCCTCTTCGCGAGCGCGGGGTACGACCTGCGCTCGCTGCTGCGCAACAGCTCGTCCGACCGCGACGTCCACGACGCGATCGCGCGCATCTGGCGCGCGCGCGCTGACCGCTACTCCGAGATCCGCACCGCCGAGACGGCGAAGGCGCGGAAGATCGAGATGTCGTACATCGGCGGATGAAGATCCCCCGCAAGCCGGAGATCACCCGCGCCTCCCGCCCGCTCACGTTCGACGTCGAGGCGCTGAACGAGCGCGGGGAGGCGCTCGCGACGCCGATCGCGGGCGAGCACCCGCTGACGCTCTACGTAGACAAGCGGGAGATCGTCACCCTCATGACGCTCGGCCAGGCGCCCGAAGCGCTCGCGATCGGCTACCTGCGCAACCAGAGGCTCGCACGCTCGATCGAGGAGATCGCCGCGGTGCAGGTCGATTGGGAAACCGACTCGGTCGTCGTGACGACGCGGAAGGGGATCAAGGGACTCGCCGACAGGATGAAGAAGCGCACCGTCACCACCGGCTGCGGCCAGGGAACGGTGTTCGGCGACCTGATGGAAGAGGTCGAGTCGATCGAGCTGCGCGACGACGTCCGGCTCACCGAGGACACGCTCTACGCGCTGCTCGATCTCGTCCGCAAGCACGAGACGATCTACAAGGCCGCCGGCGCGGTGCACGGGTGCGCGCTGGCGACGAACGGGAACGCCACCTCCGAGATCCTCACGTTCGTCGAGGACGTCGGCCGTCACAACGCGGTCGACGCGATCGCCGGGCAGATGTGGCTCGATGACATCGACGGCTCGGACAAGATCTTCTACACCACCGGGCGGCTCACCTCCGAGATGGTCATCAAGTGCGCGCAGATGCGCATCCCGTTCCTCGTGTCGCGCTCGGGTCTCACGCAGATGGGCTGGCGCATCGCCGGGCAGGTCGGCCTCACCATGCTCGGGCGCGCGGTGAATCGCCACTACCTGCTCTTCACCGGGAAGCATCGGTTCGTGAAGACCACGATGCCGACGATGATGGCCTGACGGGCCAGACCATGGACATCCGCGACCCGGCCCGAGTCACCGGGCTCGTCCTCGCCGGCGGCCAGGGCCGCCGGATGGGTGGCGTGGACAAGGGCCTCGAGCCGCTACGCGGCAAGCCGCTCGTCGGATGGGTGCTCGAGCGCCTGCGCCCGCAGGTCACGGAGATCCTGATCAACGCGAACCAGCATCTCGAGGACTACGCGCGCTTCGGCCATCGCGTCGTGCCGGACCAGATCGGTGGGTTCGCCGGGCCGCTCGCCGGGCTGCACGCCGGGCTCAAGGCGAACGTCCACCCGTTCCTCGTCACCGTGCCCTGCGACTCGCCGTTCCTGCCGCTCGATCTCGTCGCCCGGCTGCACGCGGCGCTCGTCGCCGCGCACGCCGACGTCGCGGTGGCGAAGACCGGCGACCAGCCGCACCCGGTGTTCGCGCTGGTGCGCGAGTCGCTCACCGCGCACCTCGCGCAGTTCCTCGGGTCGGGCGGGCGGAAGATCGACGCCTGGTACGCATCGCTCAAGGTCGTCGAGGTGCCGTTCGACGACCAGGGCGAAGCGTTCTCCAACATCAACACGCGCGACGAGCTCGCCGCCCGCGAAAAGGGCCCATGAGCTCGCTTCAGCAGATCGTCAGCTGCATCGACGGCTACGACCCGGACGCGCTGCCGGTCGAAACCGCCCGCGCGGCGATCCGCGCGCTGATCGTGCCGGTGAGCGCCAACGAGCGCGTCGCGGTGCGAGCGAGCCTCGGCCGCGTGCTCGGCGAGGACATCGTTTCGACCGTGAACGTCCCGGCGCACGACAACTCGGCGATGGACGGCTGGGCGGTGCGGGCGAGCGATCTAAGGTCTGACGGCGAGACAGTCCTTCGCGAAGTGGGCGTCGCCTACGCCGGCCGGAAGTTCGAAGGCGGCGTCAAGCCCGGCGAGTGCGTGCGGGTGATGACCGGCGCGGTGATGCCGCCCGGTACCGACGCGGTCGTGATCCAGGAGGTGGTCCGCGCCGAGGGCGACCGGATCGTGGTGCCGGCGGGGCAGCAGGCGGGTCAGAACCGCCGCCTTGCGGGCGAAGACCTTGCTGTCGGGCGCGTCGTGCTGCGCGCGGGCCGGCTGCTTCGGCCAGCTGAGCTCGGGCTGATGGCGTCGCTCGGCCTCGCCGAGGTCGCGGTGCGGCGCAAGCTCCGCGTCGCCTTCTTCTCGACCGGCGACGAGCTCGCGTCGGTCGGCACCCCGCTCAAGGAAGGCGAGGTCTACGACTCGAACCGCTACACGCTGTACGGGATGCTCGCGCGGCTCGGCGTCGAGCTGATCGACATGGGCGTCGTGCGCGACGATCCGGCTGCGCTCGAGCGCGCATTCAACGAAGCTGCCGCGAGCGCCGACGCTATCGTCAGCTCGGGCGGCGTCTCGGTCGGCGAGGCCGACTTCACGCGCGAGCTGCTCGTCCGGCTCGGCGAGGTGCTGTTCTGGAAGATCGCGATGCGTCCGGGGCGGCCGATGGCGTTCGGCCGGATCGACGGCGCCTGGTTCTTCGGCCTGCCGGGAAACCCGGTGGCGGTGATGGTGACCTTCTATGGCTTCGTCCGCGACGCCCTGCTCGCCCTCGCCGGCCGCACCGACGACTACTCGCTCCCGCTCCTCCGGGTGCCGAGCGCGACGGCGCTGCGCAAGAAGCCCGGCCGCACCGAGTTCCAGCGCGGCATCCTCGAGCGCGGCGCGAACGCCGAGTGGACCGTGCGCATCACCGGCAGCCAGGGCTCGGGCGTGCTGCGCTCGATGTCGGAGGCGAACTGCTTCATCGTGCTCGAGCACGAGCGCAGTGACGTGAAGGCGGGCGACCTGGTGAGCGTGCAAGTCTTCGACGGGCTCGCTTGAACCGGCGTGAAGCCGACGCCAGCGGCACCCGCGGGCGAACGCGCCTCTCAGTAGCCCCGGCCCCAGTACTCGCAGAACCGCTCGATGTTCCCGGGCAGGTACTGCTCGTAGTTCCCCCACTTCTCGTACTTCGGCAGCTTGATCTCCTTCATCGCCGTGTCGAAGCACTTGCCCTGCATCGCCGCGGCCTTCACGGCTTCGGACAGGTCGACCATGTACTGCTTCGCGTCGCGCACGTCGTCCTTGGTCCCCAGGCGCCCGCCGGCATAGGGGTGGCCGGGGATCATGCGGTCCCATTCGAGCGCCAGCACCCGGTCGAACGAGTCGAAGAAGTCGGGCAGGTAGCCGTCGGGAAGATCGCGGAACTGCAGGGTCTGGATCGGGATGAAGTCGACGGTGAACAGGATCCTGTCCTGCGGCACCAGCATCACCAGCGAGTTGTCCGAATGGTTGCGCCCGACGTAGTACAGCTCGACCCTCACGGCGCCGAGCTCGATCGTGTGCCGGTCACCGACGCCGATGTCCGGAATGACCACATCGGCGAACTTCAGCGCCTCCAGCCGCTCCTTCGCGTTCCGGTGCGCGATGAAGGTGGCGCCCAGATCCTTGAACGGCCGGCCGCCGGCGATGTGGTCGTAGTGGTGATGGCTGTAGACCACGTACCGGATCGGCGCCGATGTCACCTTGCGGATCTCGTCGATGTAGGCCTTCGCCGCCTGCGGCCGGAGATAGGCGATCGGATCGGTGGCGATCACCCCTTCGGGCGTCACCACGAACATCGACTGGTGCCCGCCGAAGCGGAAGATGTAGGTGTGCTCGGTGATCTTGCGAGTCTCGAACGGGGCCGGCTGCTGCGCCGCTGCACCCGCCACCATCGCCACCAGCAGAACCGCCGCCAGAATTCTGATCGATCGCGCCATGTGCCATCTCCCGGGGTTGGATGCCGGGCCGTCAACACCGGCGGGCGGGAGTTTATTCCGAGTTCCCCCGGCCCAGTTCCGCGCCGGCTCCCGGCGCCGGCAGCAGATCCTCCGCCCGCACCTCCCGCGGCAGCACGTCGATCGGTGCCGGCGGATCGAGCAGGACGTCGCCGCCCACCGCTTTCAGGTCGCGGAACTTGCGCGCGGTGACGAGGACGCGCGTCTCGAGCGAGCCGACCGCGAGGTTATAGGACTTCACCGCGGCCTCGAGCCGCGCACCGACGGCGGCGAAGTGGTCGCCCATCGTCGCGAGGCGGGCGTACAGCTCGGCGCCGAGCTCGCTCACCTTCTTCGCGTTCTCGGCGAGCGTGTCCTGTCGCCAGCCGTAGGCGACCGCGCGCAGCAGCGCGATCAGGGTCGTCGGCGTCGCGAGGATGACCCGCTGCTCGACACCGAACTCGAGGAGCTCGGGATCTTGCTCGAGCGCAGCGCTGAAGAACATCTCCCCCGGCACGAACAGCACCACGAACTCGGGGCTCGGCTGGAACTGGTCCCAGTAGGACTTGCGGCTGAGCGCCGTCAGATGCGCACGGAGCTGGCGCGCGTGATCGGCGAGCCGGCTGCGGCGCGTCTCGTCGTCGGAGGCTTCGAGCGCGTCGAGATACGCCGCGAGCGGCGCCTTGGCGTCCACCACGAGGTTCTTGTTCCCGGGCAGCCGGACGATCATGTCCGGCCGCAGCCGGCCGTCGTCGGTGTCGACGCTCGCCTGCTCGTAGAAATCGCAGTGATCGAGCATGCCCGCCATCTCGACCACGCGCCGCAGCTGCATCTCCCCCCAGCGGCCCCGCACGTGCGGCTGGCGCAGCGCCTTGACGAGGTTCGACGTCTCGCTGCGAAGCTGCGTCTGCGTCTCGGCGAGCGAGCGCACCTGCTGGCTCAGCTCCGCGTATGCGCCGATGCGCGATTTCTCGATCTCCTGCACCTTGGCGTCGAACTTATCGAGCGTCTCGCGCATCGGCTTCACCAGCTCGTCGATCGCCTGCTGGCGCCGCTCCAGCTCGCCCCTCGCCGTCTCCTGATGCTTCGCGAGCGTCTGCTGCGCGAGATCGATGAACGCCTGGTTGTTGCTCTTCAGCGCCTCCGCAGAGAGCGCGCCGAACGCCTGCGTCAGGTGCTCGCGCGCCCGTTCGATCTCCGCGAGCTTGCCGGTCGCCGCCTCGCGCTCCATCCGCAGCGCCGTGGCAAGGCTCTCGGCCCTGCCGTGGAGCTCGGTGACCGAGGCGCGGGTGTCGTCGAGCCGCGCGCTCTCGGCGGCGAGCTGCGCGCGCGCCTCGCCGAGCTCCCGTTCCGCGGTACTCGCACGATCGGTGAGCTGGGCGCGGGTGACCTCGAACCGCAGCGCCGCCTGCTCGAGCGCGTCCGCACGCCGGCGGCTCGCGAGGAGCGCGGTCACGACCGCGCCGAGAACGAGGCCGGCCGCAAACACGGCGAGGACGACAACGAGCTGTTCAGTCTGCATCGTTCCAGTATAGCGAGCGCGTGGCTCACCCGGCGAGCGTGAGTACAATGCCGCGCCATGCACTGGACCGACGTCCCTGCGCTCCGCGACGAGACCCATTTCGGCCGGGCGATGCGCTGCTTCGCCGAGCGACCGCGAAACCTGGATGCGCTGTTCGCCGGCACCGCCGCGCGACATGGCGGGCGCGAGGCCCTCGTCGCCGACCGGTACCGGCTGGACTACGCCAAGCTGGACCGGGTCGCCGACCGGCTGGCGGGGCACCTTCACCGGCTCGGCATCGCGCGCGGCGACCGCGTCGTCCTGTACCTCCCGAACGACCGTGAGTTCGTCTACGCGCTGCTCGCGGTGCTGCGGCTCGGCGCCGTCGCCGTCCCGGTGAACGTTCGCGAGCAGCGGCCAGAGCTCGCCTTCATCCTCGCCCAGTGCGGCGCGAAGGGGATCGTGTTCGACGCCGCGCTCACCGACCGCCTGCCGCCTCCCGCGGCGGGGCTTCCCCTCTCGGTGCGGATCAGCGCCGGGCCGGCGCCCGGCGCGACGACGCTCGACGAGTTGCTCGAGACGCGCTCGCCCGCCTCGCCGTCGGCCGACCCCCGCGAGGAGGCGCCGGCGATCATCCTCTACACCTCCGGGACGACCGGTCGGCCGAAGGGCGCGATGCTCACGCACCTGAACGTCGTCCACTCGGTGCTGCATTACCGGACCTGCATGCGCCTCACCGCCGCCGACCGGTCGCTGCTCGCGGTGCCCGCGAGCCACGTCACCGGCCTGGTCGCGATCACGCTCGCGATGTTCGCGGTCGGCGGCTGCGTGATCACGATGCGCGAGTTCAAGGCTCGCGCCTTTCTCGAGCGCGCGGCGCGCGAGCGGGTGACGCACACGCTGATGGTGCCGGCGATGTACAACCTGTGCCTGCGCGAGCCGGACTTCGACCGCTTCGACCTCTCGGCCTGGCGGATCGGCGGCTTCGGCGGCGCGTCGATGCCCGAGGGCACGATCCGGGCCCTCGCCGAGAAGCTGCCCGGCCTCACACTAATGAATGCGTACGGGGCAACCGAGACCACTTCCCCGACGACGATCATGCCGATGGGGCTGCAGGCCGCGAACCTCGACAGCGTCGGCGTGGTGGTGCCGTGCGGCGATGTGCGCGTCATGGACGACGCCGGCCGCGAGGTCGCGCCCGGCGACCCGGGCGAGATCTGGATCGCCGGCCCGATGGTCGTGCCGGGCTACTGGGAGAACCCGGAGGCGACCGAGCGCGAGTTCGCGGGCGGCTACTGGAAATCGGGCGATCTCGGATCGATCGACGCGCGGGGCCTCGTGCGCGTGTTCGACCGCAAGAAGGACATGATCAACCGCGGCGGCTACAAGGTCTACAGCGCGGAGGTCGAGAGCGTGCTCAGCCTGCACCCCGCGGTGGTCGAGTCGGCCCTGATCGCGGTCCCCGACCCGGTGCTCGGCGAGAAGACGCACGCGATCGTCGTCGCGCGCGACGCCGCCTGCGGGGCTGACGCGCTTCGGGCTCACTGCGCGCAGCATCTGGCGGACTACAAGGTGCCCGACTTCTTCACCTTCCGGTCGGAGCCGCTGCCGCGCAACGCGAACGGCAAGCTCCTCAAGCGCACGCTGCGGAGCTGACGGCGCCCCTCGCTGCGCGGGCTGCTAGTCCCGCTTCGCCGTCCGCCGGTCGAGCGTCCGCCGCGGCGGCTTGCGGTACTCGGCGAGCTCCTCCGGCGTCGGCCGCGGCAGGTTCCGCCACTCGCGCAGGTCGTGCGCGAACTCTTCCATCGTCGGGTAGCGATCGTCCGGGTGCTTCGCGAGCGCGCGGGCGAAGATCCGCTCGAACACCGCCGGCACGCGCGAGTTGTGCAGGCTCGGCGGGGCGTGGACGTAGTTCAACACGCCGTACAGCAGCTCGCCCACGCCGTCGCCGCGGAACGGCACCGCGCCGGCGAGCATCTCGTAGAGCACGACCCCGAGCGAGAAGAGATCGTATCGTCCGTCGAGCGGATGGCCGACGATCTGCTCGGGCGCGATGTACGTCGGCGATCCGAGCACCAGGCCGGTGCGCGTGCGCATCCCCTCCGGCAGCCGCGCGATGCCGAAGTCCATCAGCTTCACCGCGCCCCCGGGCCCGACCATGATGTTCGAAGGCTTGACGTCGCGGTGGACGATGTTCTGCCGGTGCGCCGCCGCGAGACCCGACGCGACCTCGGCCGCGATGCGGCAGGCGGCGTCGACCTTCAGCGCCTTCTCCTCGTCGAGGATCTCGCGCAAGGTTCGGCCCTCGACGTACTCCATCGCGATGAACGCCGTGCCGCCCGACTCGCCGACGTCGTAGATCGTGACGACGTTCGGATGCTGGACTCGCCCCGCGCTGCGCGCTTCGCGGAAGAAGCGCTGCTTGAACTCCTCGAGCTGCCCGGGCTCGAGGTCGACGCTCAGCGTCTTGATCGCGACCGTGCGGCCGATCGCCGGATCGAGCGCCTTGTAGACGCGGCCCATCCCGCCCTCGCCGACGAGCGACACGATCTCGTAGCGGCCCAAGGTCTTCAACGTCATCGGCTCTCGGGCGTCATGGCCTTCAGCCGGCGGCCGCGCTCGCCGGCTCCGCGGCGGGCGTCTCGCCCGCGCGCTGCATGGTCCGCCGCACGAGCCCGATGTGCTCGCGCAGGATGTAGAACTGGTTCGCGAACGCGAGGGGCGTGCGGATCCGGTTCACGCGCGACTCGAGCTCGTCGATCTCCTTCAGCCACTCGTCGCGCGGCCGCGCGGCGGGATCGCGGCGCCACGCCTCCTCGAGGAACTTGAGCTGGCCGTACCACTTGTAGATCCGCGAGCGGACCTGCCAGTTGTAGAGCGACGGCAGGATGCGCGAGAGGGGGATTACCAGCGCGAAGAGCGGGATGAGCAGCACCAGCATGCGGTCGACGAGCGTCGCGGCCCAGAACGGAAGGTAGCGCTGCAGGAACCGCCGCCCCGACTGGTAGAACCGCTGGGCATCGGCCGAGAGCGGGAAGTCGACCACGCGCGCGCTCGGGAATTCGCCGGCGCGCTGGAAGAGCCCCGGCGGGCCGTGTACCGCGGTCGCGGTCTCGAGCAGCACGTCGACGAGCGCCGGGTGGATCTCCTCGCGCGCGACGAGCGACGCAACCGGGGCGACGAGCGTCACGTCGCTCGCGGGGATGTCGCGCATCAGGTCGATCGCCCCGCGCGGCAGCACGAGCTTCGACAGGAACGGCCAGCGGCGCACGTACGCATCGGCGTGCACGAAGCTCATCAGCCGGAACTCCGGGGTGAACAGGGACACCCACACCGAGCCGGTGTTCGCCGATCCGACGAGGAAGATCGCATCCGCCTTACCGGCCTTGAGCGCCTCGACCGCCGCGAGCCCGCCGAGCGGGAGCAGCCGCGTCGGGGCGGCCGCCGCCCCGCTCGCTTCGAGGAGATCGAGGCCGAGCTTGCGCGTGCCGCTACCCTCGCCGCCGATCGCGATCCGTTTGCCCCTGAGCTGGGCGAGGTTGTCGAGCTCGGTGCCGCCGCGGTAGAACACCCAGAGCGGCTCGAAGTAGATGCTGCCGAGCGACACCAGCCCCGCATTGTCCTCGCCGGCGCCGATGCCCCCTTGCATGAACGCGACGTCGATCTCCTTCTCGCGATCGCGCAGCCAGTCGAGGTTCTCGACCGCGCCGGCCGATGGCAGCTCCACGAACTTGATGCCGAAGCGCTCGACGAGCGGCCGATAGGCCGCGGCGAACCGCTGGTAGGCGCCGCCCGCGCCCCCGGTCGCGATGACCAGCCGGTCCGGGGGTGCAGGCTTGATGAACTGCGCCGCGTACCAGAAGCCGGCGCCGATGAGGGCGAGCGCGGGAATGCCGACGATCAGCGCATCGCGCAGCTGGATGTCGCGCAGCCGGAAGCGCATCGCGGGCGTCCCCCTCAGGCCTCGCGCAGCGCCGCGATCGGCGGACGGCTGAGCGCCGCCCGCGCGCCCGCCCAGACGTTCACTGACACGCACGCGAGCCCCAGCGCCGGCCCGGCGAGCCACACCCAGTGGTTCAGGGTGTAAGGGAACTGGAACACCTGGTGCGCGATCGCGAAGCCGATCGCGGTCGCACCCGCCGACGCGAGCGTGCCCGCGACGAGCCCGAGCGCGAGAAACTCTGCACGCTGGGCCGCGAGCACCTGTGCGCGGCTCGCCCCGAGCGCACGCATCACGGCCGCCTCGTGCACGCGCTCATCCTGGGTCGCGAGCAGCGCGGCGTAGAGCACGAGCACGCCGGCGCCGAGCGCGAACACGAACACGAACTGCACCGCCCGGATCACCTCGTCCATCATCGCATTCACCTGGCGCAGGATGGCGCTCGTGTCGACCACGGTCATGTTCGGGAACCGCTGCGAGAGGCGGCCCACGAAGCTCGCCTGCGCTTCGGGCAGGTGGAAGCTCGTCACGTAACTCGTCGGGAAGCCGTCGAGGAGCTTCGGCGTCGCAATCACGAAGAAGTTCACCTGCATCGAGTCCCAATCGAGCTTGCGGAGGCTGGTGATCGGCGCGGTGAAGCTCTGGCCCGCGACCTCCCAGGTCAGCCGGTCGCCGAGCTTCCAGCCGAGCGATCTCGCGATCCCCTCCTCCACCGACAGCGCGCCCGACGCGAGGTCGCCGGGTCCGAACCAGGCGCCCCCGCTCACCCGGTTGTGGGCAGGGCGGTCGGTCATGAACGAGAGGTTGAACTCGCGCTCGACCAGCCGGCGCTCCCGGTCCTTGAAGGCGTCGACGTCGACCGGGTTCCCGTTCAGCGCGACGTACCGGCCGCGCACCATCGGGTAGGTCGTCGGCGCGGGGATCCGGCTCTCGGCGAAGAGCCCCGCGAGCGGCTCCCGCTGCTCGGGCTGGATGCCGATGATGAATCGGTTCGGCGCGTCCGGCGGTGTCTTGGAGCGCCAGGTGTCCAGAAGATCCCCGCGCGTGAACGACAGCAGCAGGATCGCCGTGAGACCCAGGCTGAGCGCGAGGATCTGCACGGTGTTCGTCCGGGCACGGCGCCGGAGCGATGCGAGGCCGTAGCGCCAGCTCAACCCGGCGAACGGCGCGAGCGCCGCGGTGGCGCGCAGTGCGCCGAAGCCGAGGATCGCGAAAACAAGGAGCCCCGCGCCGAACCCGCCGAGCACGATCAGTCCGAGCTTCGTGTCGCCTGCCTGCCAGACGAGAAGCGCCGCGACCGCGGCCGCGCCGATCCCGTAGGCCGCGAGCGCGCTTTGCTTCGGCGGGCCGACGTCGCGACGGATCACGCGCAGCGCGGGAACGTTCTTTAGCTGCAGCAGGGGCGGGAGCGCGAAGCCGAGCAATAGCGCCATCCCGGTAAGGAACCCCTGCACCGCGGGCATGAACGACGGCTGCGGCAGCGCGACGATCATCAGTCCGGCGACGAGCTCGGCGATTACGAGCTGGGCGAGGTAGCCGGCGACGCAGCCCACGGCGCAGGCCGCTGCCCCGAGCGCCACGAACTCCCACGCGAAGAGGCGCGTGAGGACGCCCTGCGTCGCGCCGAGGCAGCGCATCACAGCGTAGCCATCCAGATGCCGCCGGGTATAGCGGCGCGTCGCGAGCGACACGGCGACCGCCGCGAGGATCACCGCGAGCAGTGCGGTGAGGCCGATGAACTTCTGCGCACGCTCGATCCCGGCGCGGATCTCGGGCCGCGCGTTCGCGAGGCTCTGCACCGACTCGCCGCGGCCGAGCCGCGGGCCGATCCACGCCTCGAAGCCTCCGACCGCTTCGCGCTCGCCGGCGGCGAGCAGGTAATACCAGGCCCGGCTGCCGGTCTGGATCAGCTTCGTCTTCGCCAGGTCGTCGCGGTTCATCATCAGGCGCGGCGCGATGTTGAAGAAGCTCACGCTGCGGTCGGGCTCGAGCGTGAGGATGGCGGCGACCGTCAGCTCGGCCTCGCCGAGCTCGATTCGGTCGCCGACCCTTGCGCCGAGCGCGGGCGCGAGCCGCTCGTCGATCCAGACGGTGCCTGCACGCGGGATGCCCTCCGCGCGCGCGTCCGGCTCGTTCGCGCCCGGCGCGGTGCGGAGATTGCCGCGAAGCGGGTAGCCGTCGGTCACCGCCTTCACGCCCACGAGCTGCGACTGGTCCGCGAAGCGCGCCATGCTGATGAAGCTCGTGCTCTCGGCGAGCTTCAGGCCGCGCCGCGCGATCTCGTCGCGGATCTCGGCCCGCCACGGATGATCGGCCGTCAGCACGACGTCGGCGCCGAGGAGCTGGTGGGCCTCGCGCAGCAGCGCCTGCCGCACGCGGTCGGCGAAGAAGGCGACGCTCGTGACGCTCGCCACCGCGATCACGAGCGCGAGCGCGAGGATGCGCAGTTCGCCGGCCCGCCAATCGCGGCCGAGCATGCGCAAGGGGAGGGCGAGATTCATGGACGCACTCTACTGGATTCGGCCGCCCGCGAGGCGGACGGTGCGGCCGCAACGGCGGGCTAGCGCCTCGTCGTGGGTCACGAGCACCAGGGTCGTGCCCTGCTCGGCGTTGAGCTCGAAGATGAGATCGATGATGCCGGCGCCGGTCGCCGCGTCGAGGTTGCCGGTCGGCTCGTCGGCGAAGAGCAGCTTCGGCCGCATGACGAACGCGCGCGCGAGCGCAACCCGCTGCTGCTCGCCGCCGGAGAGCGTGCGCGGGTATTGCCGCAGCCGTTCGCTCAGGCCCACGCGCCCGAGCATTTCGCGCGCCTTGCGCTCGGCGTCCGGGTCGCCGCCGAGCTCGAGCGGCAGCATGACGTTCTCGAGCGCGTTGAGCGGCGGCAGGAGCTGGAACGCCTGGAACACGAACCCCACGAGGCGCTGCCGCAGCCCCGCGCGGCCGTCCTCGTCCAGGGCGAAGAGATCGGTGCCGTCGAGTTGAACCGAGCCGGCGGTCGGCGTGTCCAAGCCGGCGAGCAGGCCGAGCAGCGTCGACTTGCCGGAGCCCGACGCGCCCACCACCGCGACCGCCTCCCCGGGCATGACCGCGAGGTCGATATCCTGGAGAATCGCGAGCGGCGCGCCGGCGCCGGCGAGCGGCACGACCTTGGCGATGCCGCTCGCCTTGACGATCGGCGTGATCGGTTCGACCGGCTGTGGGACTGAACGATCCATGCTGAGAGCGTTGTTCTTCGCGCTATGCGTCGCCGCGGGCCCCGCGTCCGCGGCGGCCGGGACCATCCTCGTCTACGGCGACAGCCTGTCGGCGGCGTACGGGATCGGCCAGAAGGACGGCTGGGTGAATCTGCTCGGCGGACGGCTGAAGCAAAGCAAGGCCGATTATAACGTCGTGAACGCCAGCATCTCCGGCGAGACGACGGCCGGCGGCGCCGCGCGGATCGACGCCGCGCTCGGACGCTTCAAACCCGAGGTGCTAGTGCTCGCGCTCGGCGGGAACGACGGGCTGCGCGGGCTGCCGGTCGGCGAGATGAAGGCGAACCTCGGCAAGATCGTGCGCGCCGCGCAGTCGCGGGGCGCACGCGTGCTGGTCGTCGGGATGCGCATACCGCCGAATTACGGACCGAAGTACGCGCAGGCCTTTTACGACACGTTCGGCCAGGTCGCGCAGGAGACGAAGAGCGCCTACGTGCCGTTCCTGCTTGAGGGGATCGCCGACAAGCGCGACCTCTACCAGCCCGACCAGATCCACCCCACCGCGGAAGCGCAGCCGCTCCTGCTCGACACCGTCTGGAAGGGGCTCGAGCCGCTGCTGAAAAAATAGCGAGGCCGCTTCACGCCACGACGAGCCGCGCGGGCCCGGCGGTCATCTCGCCGATGCGCCGCGCCTCGGCGAAGCCGTCGCGCCGGAACTCCGCGAGCACCTCGCCGACCGCCCCCGGCGCGCAGGCGACGAGGAGTCCCCCGCTCGTCTGCGGGTCGGTGAGGAGATCCTTCTTCCATTTCGGGAAGTCCGCGGGCAGTTCGACCTCGCGCCCGTAGCCGGCCCAGTTGCGGCCGGACGCGCCGGTCGCGGTGCCCTGCTCCGCCCACGCCTTCGCTTCCGCGATCAGCGGGAGATCGTCGAACCGCACCCGCGCGCCGAGCTTCGAGCCGCGGCAGATCTCGAGCAGGTGCCCGGCGAGGCCGAAGCCGGTCACGTCGGTCAGCGCATGCACGCTCGCGAGCTCGGCGAGCCGCGTGCCGGGCGTGTTGAGCTTCGTCGTCGCCGCCAGCATCTCGCCGTAGCCGGCCGCCGACAGCGCGCCCTTCTTGAGCGCGGCCGAAAGAATGCCGACGCCGAGCGGCTTGCCGAGCACCAGCGCATCGCCCGCCTGCGCGCGATCGTTCCGCTTCACGCGATCGGGGTGCACCAGGCCGAGCGCGACCAGCCCGTAGATCGGCTCGAGCGTATCGATCGAGTGCCCGCCCGCGATCGGGATGCCGGCCGCCGCGCAGACCGACTCGCCCCCGGCCACGATCCGCTGGATCACCTCAACCGGCAGCTTCTCGAGCGGCATGCCGACGATCGCGAGCGCGAAGATCGGGCGGCCGCCCATAGCGTAGATGTCGGAAATCGCGTTGGTGGCGGCGATCCGCCCGAAATCGTACGGGTCGTCCACGATCGGCGTGAAGAAATCGGTGGTCGCGACGATCGCCTGGCTGTCGTTCAGCCGGTAGACCGCCGCGTCATCGCTCGACTCGATGCCGACGAGGAGCTCCCTCGGGATCGCGCGCGCCGGCGTCTGCGACAGGATGTCCGACAGTACGGCGGGCGCGATCTTGCAGCCGCAGCCGCCGCCGTGGCTGAACTGGGTGAGGCGGATGATCTCGGAAGGAGCGTTCATATCGGGAGCCGCGCGGGTAGAATCGGTCCGGCAGTCTGCCAGAGAAAGCTTGCCCAAGTGAAGTTCCCGGACATCGCGCGAGTAGGCGAGATCGACCTCTTCGACGAGGTGATCGACGTCCGCTCGCCGTCGGAGTTCGCCGAGGACCACGTCCCGCGCGCGGCGAGCTTCCCGGTGCTCGATGATGAGGAGCGCGCCCGCATCGGCACGCTCTACAAGCAGGTCTCGCCGTTCGAGTCGAAGAAGCTCGGTGCGGCGCTCGTCTCCCGCAACATCGCCCGGCATCTCGAGGCGAGCTTCGCACGGCGCGACAGGAACTGGCGGCCGCTCGTCTACTGCTGGCGCGGCGGCAAGCGCTCGGGGGCGATGACGCACGTGCTGCGCGAGATCGGCTGGCAGGCGGCGCAGCTCGACGGCGGGTACAAGGCTTACCGGCGCGAGGTCCTCGCGCGGCTCGCGACCCAGCCGCGCGGGTTCCGCTACCTCGTCCTCTGCGGCGAGACCGGCAGCGCGAAGAGCCGGCTGCTCGAAGCGCTCGCCGCGGCCGGCGCGCAGGTGCTCGACCTCGAGCAGCTCGCAGCGCATCGGGGCTCGGTGCTCGGCGACCTGCCGGGCGCGCCGCAACCCACGCAGAAGATGTTCGAGACCCGGGTGTGGGACGGGTTGCGGAAGCTCGATCCGCACCGGCCGGTGTTCGTCGAGGCGGAGAGCAAGAAGATCGGCCAGCTCCAGGTGCCAGACGCGCTCCTCGAGACCATGCGTGCCGCCGAGTGCATCCGGGTCGAGGCACCGGTCGAGGCGCGCGTGCAGTTCCTGATCGACGAGTACCGGCACTTTCTGGCCGACCCGGCGGCGCTGAAGATGCAGCTCGATTGCCTGGTCGCGCTCCACGGCCGCGAAGTCATCGGCCGCTGGCAGGCGGCGGCCGACCGCGGGGAATGGACGGCGCTTGTCGCCGACCTGCTCGAGAACCACTACGACCCGGCGTACCGCCGGTCGACGCACAAGAACTACGCCCGGCTGGGTGAGGCGCGCGTGCTGCGCCCGCGCGATCTCTCGTCACCGGCGATTGCCGGGCTGGCGACCGAGCTCGCTGCACTCGTCGAGCGCGAGGCTGCCGCGGCGGCCTAGCGCTCGCTCGATCGCCGCGCCGCCCGGCAGCCCTTGAACACCGACCGGGCGCGGCGCCGCGCTATTTCAGCGGCACCTCGATGATGGCCTTGACCGTCCAGCGGTCCGAGGCAGGCGTGAGGCCCCGGCCGACGCCGAAGTTGAACGCCAAGGGTCCGCGATCGACGTCGAGCGCAAGGTAGAGGACGCGATCCTGCTCGTTCGCAGGCAGCACGTTGCCAGGCTGTCCGATCGTGTCGTAGTACTCGGGCCCGAGCGCGATGCCCGGCAGGACCGAGTAGGCCGCCTTGAGCGCGAGGGTCATCTCTGGGCCGCCGCCGCGGTAACCCTTCGAGAGCGCCCAATCGAAGATCGGGTTCACCGCGAGCAGCCAGCGGTCGCTGCGGTAGCCGGCGATCAGGCGCAGCTCGGTGCTGTATTGCGACTCGGAGAAGCTCTTGTTGAGGTCCGACAGCTCGAGGTTCACGCCCGCGAACCACCCGGCCCCGCCCTCCTCCTCGGCATGGATCGGGAGCCACTTGAGGCGCAGCTTGACGCCGCCGAAGTCCCATTGACCGGTCTGCGGATCGGTCGTGGTCGGAAGATAGAGCCCCACCTCGAGGTCGTGCCCGAGACCGTAGGAGAATTCCGGCGTGAAGCGCCAGCCGTGCGCCGGCGGAACCGCCCCGGGATACGCGGGCGTGCTGGAGCCGCTCGGCGTGGTGTTGATGTGCAGCTCGAGGCCGAACTCGCCGCGCGCATCGAGGTCGTCGGTGTAGACCTGGATCTCGTCAGAGATCGGATAGCTCACGCCGCCGGCGCCCGCCCAGGCGCTGCCGCCCGGCGCGAGCGCCGCAGCGACGGATATCCGGGCGATCAGGGACGCTACGCGCAACGAAGCGGCGGGTGGAAGTAAGGCACGCCTCCCGCCGGACCTGCCCTTCGATCGGCCAGGTCGAGAGTCGTAGCGTGGATGGTCTGCGTCGGCTGACTAGAACCCGCCAAGCACCCTGAGGTGCTGCACCACGCTCCGGCCGAGCGCCGACAGCGCGTACCCGCCCTCGAGCAGCGACACGGTCCGCCCGCTCGCATGGCGATCGGCGATCGTCTTCACCGCCTGCGTGACCCACGCGTAATCCTGGTCGACCAGGCGCAGCATCGCCATGTCGTCCTCGACGTGCGCGTCGAACCCGGCCGAGAAGAACACCATCTGCGGCGCGAAGTCCTCGAGCGCGGGCAGCCAGTGGCGCTCGACCGCCTCGCGGAAGCCCTGGCTCCCGGTCCCCGCCGCGAGCGGGATGTTGACCATGTTCGGCGCAGGGTTGTCGGTGCCGCTGTACGGGTAGAACGGGTGCTGGAACGTGCTCGCCATCAGCACGCGTTCGTCGCCGGAGAAGATCTCCTCGGTGCCGTTGCCGTGGTGCACGTCGAAGTCGATGATCGCCACGCGCTTAAGTCCATGCGCCTCGAGGGCGTGCATCGCCCCCACGGCGACGTTGTTGAAGATGCAGAAGCCCATCGCGCGCGTGCGCGTCGCGTGGTGGCCCGGCGGGCGTACACTGCAGAAGGCGTTCTCCGCCTTGCCGCCGGCCACTAGGTCGGTCGCGAGCACCGCCGCGCCGGCGGCCCGCAGCGCCGCGTCCCAGGTGCTCGGGTTCATCGCCGTGTCGGGGTCGAGGTGCACGATGCCGCGCGCCGGCCGCGCTGACCGGATCGCTTCGATGTACGCGTCCGGGTGCACTCGCACGAGCTGCTCGAAGGTGGCGAGCGGCGCGTCGTGGTGCTCGAGGTAGGCCCCGATCCCGGACGCGATCAGCTGGTCGTCGATCGCGGCGAGCCGGTCCGGGCACTCGGGGTGATAAGTGCCCATGTCGTGCTTCATGCAGTCGCCATGGGTGATGAATGCCGTTGCCATAAATATTCCTCACTCCCCCCCGGATACGATGGAAATCATAGCCGAACCGGGCATAAACTTAGCTTTCTCCGGGGTTTGTCGCCACAGCATGTCGTCGTCTTCCCTCCAGCGCGTCATCAATCAGGCCGGCCGGGTGATCCTCGGCAAGGAGCGCCAGATCCGCATGGCGCTCGCCTGCCTGCTCGCACGCGGTCACCTCCTGATCGAGGATCTGCCCGGGGTCGGCAAGACCACCCTCGCGCACGTCCTCGCGCGCTCGCTCGGCCTCGGCTTTCACCGGATCCAGTTCACGAGCGACATGCTGCCGGCCGACATCCTCGGCGTGTCAATCTACGACCGCGACTCGAGCTCGTTCAAGTTCCATCCCGGGCCGATATTCTCGCAGCTGATCCTCGCCGACGAGGTCAACCGCGCGACGCCGAAGACGCAGTCGGCGCTGCTCGAGGCGATGGAGGAGCACCAGGTCACCGCCGAAGGCGAGACGCGGCGGCTGCCCGAGCCGTTCTTCGTCGTCGCGACGCAGAACCCGTCGCACCAGGTCGGCACCTTCCCGCTGCCCGAGTCGCAGCTCGACCGCTTCCAGATGCGCATCGAGCTCGGCTATCCCGACCGCGAGGCGGAGCGCGCGCTGCTGCAGGGCGTCGAGCGCCGGGACATGATCGCCACGCTCGAGCCCTGCCTCAATCCCGGCGAGCTGGTCGAGCTCCAGACCCTCGTCAAGCGCGTGCACGTCTCGCCGGCGCTCTTCGACTACATCCAGGCGATCACCGCGCACACGCGCCGGTCGCCCGAGTTCGTCACCGGCCTCTCGCCCCGCGCCGCGCTCGCCCTCACCGCCTGCGCGCGTGCGTGGGCGCTGATCGAAGGCCGCGACCACGTGCTGCCGGAGGACGTGCAGGCGGTTTTGCCCGGCGTCGCGACCCACCGCCTGCACCCGGTCGTGAACGGCACGCGTCGGACGAGCTCCGACATCGCCGTGGGCCTGATCGAGGCAGTGCCCATCCCTTGAGGAAGGTGGGAAGGAGAAGGGAAGGGGCGGCTCGGCGCAAAGGGTTTTTGCCCTTCCCCCTGCTTCCCCTTCCCCCTTCCTGATTCATGAGCCTCCTCGACCGCTCCCAGGCCTACCAGTTCTGGCGGCTCTTCTCCGGCCGCGCGGCGCCCGAGCGCGGGCCGGTGTTCCTTTCGCAGCGCCGCGTCTACATCCTGCCGACGCGGTACGGCATCCTCTTCGGCGCCGCGCTGCTGCTCATGCTGATCGGCTCGATCAACTACCAGCTCTCGCTCGGCTTCATCCTCACGTTCCTGCTCGCCGGCATGGGGGTGGTGGCGATCCTGCACACGTACCGGAACCTCGCGCACGTGAGCGTCAGCGCCGGGCGCATCGAGCCGGCGTTCGCCGGCAGCACGGTTCGGTTCCACCTTCACATCGACAACGCGACGCGCTTCGATCGCGTTGCGATCGACATGCGCTGCGGCGGCGCCGCGGAGACGGTCGACGTACCCGCGCGCGGCGGGGCAAGCGCCACGCTCGCGCTTCCCGCCGAGCGTCGCGGCTGGCTGCGCCTCCCGCGCGTCACCGTCGAGACGCGCTACCCGGTCGGCCTCTTTCGCGCCTGGAGCTACGTCCAGCCCGACACGCGCGCGCTCGTCTACCCCCGCCCGGACGACTCGTCCCTGCCCCTTCCGACCTTCGTGCCCGATCGCGGGGACGCTGCGCACGCGGGCGTCGGGAGCGACGACTTCGCGGCGCTGCGACCGTACCAGCTCGGAGACTCGCCGCGCCACATCGCCTGGAAGTCCGCAGCCCGGGACGGCCAGCTGCTGACCAAAGTGTTCACCGGCCGCGGCGCCGCCGAGCTGTGGCTCGATTTCAACGCGCTGCCGGCGGCGCTCGGCGTGGAGGGGCGCCTTTCGCGGCTGACGCGCCAGGTTCTGCTCGCCGAGGAAGCCCACGTGGCGTACGGCGTGCGCCTGCCGGACCGCGAACTCGGCCCCGACCTCGGCGAGAACCATTGCGATGCGTGCCTGAAGGCGCTCGCGCTGTTCGATCTCCCCGGCGATGGGCGCTAGCGGCACTATCCCGTTCCCGCCGCTCGCCCTCATCCTCGGGGGCACGGCGCTCGCTGCCGCCCCGCATGTGACGCGGCTGCCGTGGTGGGTGACATTGATCGGCGCCGCGATGATCGCGTGGCGCGGCTGGGCCGGGTGGAGGAACGAGCGCCTGCCGCGGCGCTGGCTGCTCGTCGTCCTGGTGCTGGTCGGGATGGCCGCCGTCTACCTCAACTTCCGCACGATCTTCGGGCGCGAGGCGGGCGTCACGCTGCTCGTGCTCTTCCTGTCGCTCAAGCTGATGGAGACGAAGGACCAGCGCGACGCGGTGATCGTGACCTTCCTCTGCTACTTCCTCGCGCTGACCAATTTCTTCTACAGCGAGAGCATCCCGACCGCAGGGGTCATGCTGGTCACCGTGTTCGCGGTCACCGCCGGGCTCGTTGGCGTCAACGGGCCGCAGCGGCCGCTGCGCGAGAGCGCCCGCCTCGCCGGCGTGCTGCTCGCGCAGGGCGTGCCGGTAATGGTGCTGCTCTTCTTCCTCTTCCCGCGGGTCCAGGGCCCGATGTGGGGGATCCCGACCGACGCGTTCGGCGGCACCACCGGGCTCTCCGACTCGATGACCCCGGGGAACATCAGCCTGCTATCGCAATCCGATGCGGTCGCGTTCCGCGCTCATTTCCCGGACGGCGCGCCCGAGCGGCGGCGCCTCTACTGGCGCGGCCCGGTGTTCTGGCAGTTCGACGGCCGCACCTGGCGCGCCGGCGACGTACGGGTATCCGATCTCGTGAAATTCGATGCGCTTTCCGCGCCGATCCACTACACCGTCACTCTCGAGGCGCACGAGCGGCAATGGCTGTTCGCACTTGAGATGCCGGGCCGGGTCCCGCCGGGCGCCGGCGCGACCAGCGACTACCAGCTGCTCTCGCGCCGGCCGGTGGCCGCGCGGATCCGCTATGAGATGAGCTCGTTCCTGCAGTACCGCGCGAAGGGCGGGTCGACGCCGGCCGAGCTCGACGCGGCGCTGGCGCTCCCGGCCGGGTTCAACCCGCGGGCGATCGCTCTCGGGGAGAGCTGGCGGCGCGAGCTCGGCGCCGACGAGCGCATCCTCGCGCGCGCGATCGACTGGTTCAGGAGCGCGGGGCTCGAGTACACGCTCGCCCCGCCGCCGCTCGGTCGCAACTCGGTCGACGATTTCCTGTTCCAGACGAAGAGCGGATTCTGCGAGCACTTCGCGTCGGCCTTCGTCGTCATGATGCGCGCCGCGGGCGTCCCCGCACGCATCGTGACCGGGTATCAGGGCGGCGAGATCAACCCAATCGACGGCTACATGATCGTTCGCCAGTCCGACGCGCACGCCTGGGCCGAGGTGTGGATCGCGGAGGAAGGCTGGGTGCGGGTCGACCCGACTGCGGCGGCGGTGCCGGTGCGCGTCGAGTCGGGGCTCGCCGCGGCGGTGCCCGCCGGCGATCCGCTGCCGTTCCTCGTCCGGGCGGACCTGTCCTGGCTGCGGGCGCTCCGCTTCAACTGGGAGGCGATCGCGAACTACTGGAACCAGTGGGTGGTCGGCTACAACGTCGAGCGTCAGCGCGAGCTCCTGTCGCGGCTCGGGATGCCGTCGCCGTCGTGGGAGAAGATGGCGATGACGCTCTTCTGGCTGGTGGGGATCGTCGTCGCCTGCTTCTCGCTCTGGATACTGCGCCGCGCCCGCGAACAGGATCCGGTCGCGCGCGCGTGGCGGCGCTTCTGCCGGAAGCTCGCGCGCCACGGCACCGAGCGCCGCGATGCCGAGGGACCGCGCGCCTTCGCCGCCCGCGCCGCCGCGGAGCAGCCCCACGTCGCTGCCGACGTGGCGGAGATCAGCGCCCTCTACGTGAGCCTGCGCTATGGCGCGGCGCCCGACCTCGAGAGCCTCGCGCTGCTCCGCCAGCGGGTGCGCGAGTTCCGGGTGTGAGCCCGGTGGACGCGCGCTTGATGGACCGTGCGCCTCGCGGCGCACCCGCTCGGCGCGCTGCTACGAACCCTCGCAGGTTCCGACACCTCTGCGGCGTAGGCGCCGCGGTGGCTCTCGCAGCCGTGCTCGCCGCGCCGTGCAGCGCACAGACCTACGCCGATCGTGCGGACGTTCGCGCGTTCGCCACCGAGATGGTCGAGCGGCACGGGTTCCGTCTGACGGAGCTCGAGCGCATGTTTGCGGGCGCGCGCTACCTCGACTCGGTCGTGACGCTGATGACCCCTGCACCGGCCGTGCAGCGGTCGTGGCAGACCTATCGCGCCAACTTCCTCACTCCCGGGCGCATCGAAGCGGGCGCCGCGTTCTGGCGCCGCCACGCCGCGGTCCTCGACCGAGCGGCAACCGTCTACGGCGTGCCGCCGGAGATCGTCGTCGCGATCATCGGCGTCGAGACCGAGTACGGCCGCAACACCGGCAGCTTTCGCGTCCTCGACGCGCTCGCCACGCTCGCGTTCGACTATCCGCGCCGGGCCGAGTTCTTCCGCACCGAGCTCGAGCAGTTCCTGCTGCTCGCCCGCGAGTCGCGAGCGGACGCCGCGAGCTTCCGTGGCTCCTACGCCGGCGCGATCGGCATCCCGCAGTTCATGCCCGGCAGCATCCGCCGCTATGCGGTGGACTTCGACGGCGACGGGCGGCTCGACCTGCGCGCGAGTCCGGCGGATGCGATCGGCAGCGTCGCCAACTTCCTCGCCCAGAACGGCTGGCTCGCCGGCGCCGAGGTCGCGGTCCCGGCGGAGGTGACCGGCGAGCGCTATCGCCTCCTCGTCGACGGCGGCGTGGAGACGATCTACCGGGCGGAGGAACTGCGCGCGGTGGACGTCGCGTTCGACGAGGCCGTCGGCGAGGACACGCCGAGCGTGCTGATCGAGCTCGAGTCGCCGGGCGAGCCGAGCGAGTACCTGGTGGGGCTGCAGAACTTCTACGTGCTGACCCGCTACAACCGCTCGAGTTTCTACGCCGCGGCGGTGCGGGAGCTTGCCGCCGCGGTGCAGGCCGCTTACGCTGCACGCTAGCCAGACCGCTGCGCGGTCGCCGCAAGGAGAGAGCCCCGATGTCCGAGCCGCTCAGGATCCGCATCGCCACGCGCGCTGACATCCCGGTGCTGCTCGAGCTGATCCGCGGACTCGCCGAGTACGAGAAGCTCACGCACCTCGTCGCAGCGGACGCGGCGCTTCTCGAGCGCGAGCTCTTCGCGCCCGGCAGCCACGTCGAGGCGATCCTCGGCTTCGCCGGCGACGCCGCGGCCGGCTTCGCCGTCTACTTCCACAACTTCTCGACGTTCCTCGGCCGCAAGGGGCTCTACCTCGAGGATCTCTTCGTGCGGCCGGACCAGCGCGGGCGCGGCTACGGCCGCGCACTGCTGCTCCACGTCGCGCGTATCGCGCACGAACGGGGGTGCGGGCGGTTCGAGTGGATGGCACTCGACTGGAACGAGCCGGCGATCCGCTTCTACACGGCGCTCGGCGCGACGGAGCTGCCCGAGTGGCGGCTGTTCCGCGTCACCGGCGAGGCGCTCGCCCGGCTTGCCGCGGTCCCTGCCGGCCGCGCCGGATAGGACGCCACGCCGGCGTCAGACGCGCGCCGGCTCGAGCGGTGTGCGCCCGAGCAGCGAGTCGGCCGCCCGCTCGGCGATCATGACGATCGGGGCGTTGATGTTGCCGCCGACGAGATCGGGCATCACCGAGCCGTCGACCACGCGCAGCCCCTCGGTGCCAAACACACGCAGCGACTCGTCGACGACCGCCATGGCGTCGCCGGCGACGCCCATCCGGCACGTGCCCAAGGGATGATGCGCGGTGATCGCCGTGGCGCGGATGTGCGCATCGAGCGCCGCGTCGTCGTAGGCGTTCAGCAGCTCCTTGCCGATGAACGGTGCCATAGCGCGCTGCCGACCGACGTCGCGCAGCAGCCTCAGGCCCGCGCGCAGCACCTTCCAGTCGGCATCCGTAGCGAGGAAGTTCTGATGGATGCGCACCGGCGCCCCCGGGTCTGCGGACGCGAGCTTCAGCGCGCCGCGGCTCTCGGGCCGCAGCAGCACCGCGCGCGCCGAGAATCCGTCGGCGAAGGGCGCCTTCAGCGGCGGCAGGTACGGCCCGGCCGCGAGCGGGCCGGCGTGGAACAGCATCTGGATGTCCGGCGCCCGCAGGCTCGCATGGGTCTTCAGGAACGCGACCACGCCCGAGGGCAGATCGGTCGCGAACCCGGTTCCAAACGTCCAGGCCCTGGCGAGCGCGAGCGCGAGGCGGTCGACGCGCATGTTCTGCACGAACGGGCCCGGCGTGCGTCGGCTGTACGGGATCGCGGCGCAGACGTGATCCTGCAGGTTCTTCCCGACGCCCTTCAACGGGACCTTCACGTCGATGCCGTGGCTCCGGAGCTCCTCCGGGTCGCCGATGCCCGAGAGCATCAGCAGCTGCGGCGAGTTGATCACCCCGCCCGCAACGATCACCTCGCGGGCCGCACGGGCGATCCGCCGGTCGCCGTCCACGGCATGTTCGACGCCAACGGCGCGCGCGCCCTCGAAGACCACTCGCGTCGCCAGCGCGTTCACCGCCACGGTGACGTTGCCGCGCGCGACGGCGGGACGGAGGAAGGCATCGGCGCCGCTCCAGCGGCGGCCGTTGCGGATCGTGCTCTGCAGGCGGCCGAAGCCTTCCTGCTGCGCGCCGTTGTAGTCCGGCGTGAGCGGATGACCGGCAGCCGCGCCGGCTTCCATATATGCGTCGACCAGGGGATCTGCGTAACGGGAGGTGCGCGTGACGAGCGGGCCCTCGCCGCCGCGGTATTCGCTCGACCCGCCCTCCCACGACTCCTGCCTCCGGAAGTACGGCAGGACGCGCGCGTAGGACCAGCCGCCGAGACCGCGTGCCGCCCAGCGGTCGTAGTCGGTGCGGTGCCCCCTCACGTAGGCCATGGCGTTGATCGAGGACGTGCCGCCGACCACTTTGCCGCGCGCGCACTCGATCGCCCGGCCGTCGACGCTCGCCTCGGGTTCGGCGAAGTACATCCAGTCGTGGCGCCGCTCCTGGAGGATCCTGCCCCAGCCGAGTGGGATGCGGACCCACGGGTCGGCGGTCCAGCGGCCCGCCTCGAGCACCAGGATGCGGACGCTGGGGTCCTCGCCGAGACGGTACGCGAGGGCGCAGCCGGCCGACCCCGCGCCCACGATGACGTAGTCGAACTCGCTCCTCATTCGGCGGCTAGGCCGCCTGCTCCGCCGCCGCTTCGCGCGGGCCGAGCGTGCGCCAGTCGACGCTCTTCGGCACGACGCCCTCGAACGATCCGAGCGTGACGTGCGGGATGCGGGGCTCGGCGGTGCCGATCGCCGGCCCGCCGTCCTGGAACGCCTTCGCCGCTGCGACCATCATGCGGCGGAAGTGCACCACCGCGACATCGCTCTGCCCCGTCTTGTCCTTGCTGCGGTCGGCGATCGGTCCCATCGACTCCCACATCGCCATGTCCTGCGCCGGGATGCCATGGATGCCGGTCCAGTCGCCGCGATTCATCGCCGCGCGGTCCTGCATGAACCGGTTGGAGAGATTGCGGAGCTTGCGGTAATCCGCGTCCAGGTCGACGCCCACCGTCGCGCCGCAGAACCGGCGCCACTCCGACTGCCCGATGCCTTTCTCCGGATCGGGATGCCAGGCGACCCAGTAGAACATCGTGTTCACGTCGTCGACCGGCACGAGCATCTGCGCGAGCCGGTACCGGTCGTTGGGCGGGATCAGCACGGTGAAGGGCGCGATGAACAGCGTCGTGCGCACGTACTGATGCGTCTCCGGGGTGCGGATCGGCGTGCGGATCGCTGCGTAGCGGAAGCCGTAGGGCGTCGCCTCGAACTGCATCTTCGGCGCCTTGTCCACCGACGGCCGCAGCCAGGTGCTGTCGGTCGCGGTCGCGCCTTCCACCTCGGCCGAGGGCATGTTGGTCGAGTGCAGGCTCGAGCTGTGCGCCGAGTCGATCGAGCCCTCCAGCACCTGCGCCCAGTTGCAGGCGGCATGCATCTTGACGATCGACGTGCGGCAGTTCGGGTGCGGCGCCCACGCGGGCGGCTCGAACTCGCGCATCTCGTCGGGCGGCCCCATCCAGACCCAGGCGAAGCCGCCGCCTTCGCGCACCGGGTAGGAGAGGTGCTTCATCTTGAGGTGCTCGCAACGGCCGGGGACCTCCGAGGGCATGTCGATCACCCGGCCCTCGACGTCGAGCTTCCAGCCGTGATACAGGCAGCGCAGCCCGCGCTCCTCGTTGCGTCCGAAGGCGAGCGACGCGCCGCGGTGGGGGCAGTGCTCGCCGAGGACGCCGAGGCGGCCCGCGGTGTCGCGGAACACCACCAGGTCCTCGCCGAGCAGGCGCGAGCGCACCGGCGGCCCGTCGTTCTCCTGCACCTCCTCCAGCATGCACACCGGCAGCCAGTGGCGGCGCATGATCTCGCCCATGACGGCCGCGCCTTCCACCCGGCAAAGGAGCTCGTTCTCCGCCCTGGTCACCATGCCGTATACTTAGCCTCCTAAGTATTTCGATGATACAACCCGGGTACCGCACCCTTCAACCCCGATGAAGAGGCTCAGGCTGGGTGTCGTCGGGCTGGGACGCGCGTTCTCGGTGATGGCCCCGGCGTTCCGCGACCCACGGATCGAGGTCGTGTCGGCGAGCGACCCGCGTCCGGAAGCGCTCGGGCAGTTCGAACGCGATTTCGGCGGCCGCACCTTCCCCACCATCGAGTCGCTGTGCCGGAGCGACATCGACGCAGTGTACATCGCGACGCCGCACCAGTTTCACGCGGCGCAGGCCGTGACCTGCCTGTCGTTCGGCAAGCACGTCCTGGTCGAGAAGCCGATGGCGCTCAGCCTCGACGAATGCCGCGACATGATCGCGGCGGCGGAGCGAGCCGGGACGCACGTCGTCGTCGGGCACAGCCACAGCTTTGATGCACCGATCCGCCGCACGCGCGCGCTGATCGAGAGCGGCGAGTTCGGGCGCGTGAGGATGATCACCGCGCTGAACTTCACCGACTTCCTCTACCGTCCACGCCGGCCCGAGGAGCTCGACACCGCCCAGGGCGGCGGAGCCGTGTTCAACCAGGCCGCCCACCAGGTCGACATCGTCCGGCTGCTCGGGGGCGGCCGGGTCGCGACCGTGAGAGCGCTCACGGGTGCGTGGGATCCGGCGCGACCCACCGAGGGCGCGTATTCGTGCGTGCTCAGCTTCGAGGATGGCGCGTTCGCCAGCCTCGCCTACAGCGGCTACGCGCACTTCGACTCCGACGAGTGGTGCAACTGGATCGGCGAGCTCGGGCGGAAGAAGGATCCCGGCACTTACGGCGGCGCGCGGAAGCTGCTCGCCGATGGCGACGAGGCCGCGCTGAAGTCGCGCCGGAACTACGGCGGCAACGATTACTCCGCCCCGGCCGCTTCCTTCCACCAGCACTTCGGCGTTTTTGTTGTGTCCTGCGACCGGGCCGACCTGCGCCCGTTGCCCGAGGGCATCATGATCTACGCCGACGGCGAGCGGCGTCTCGATCCCCTCCCCACGCCGCGCACGCCGCGCGTCGAAGTGATCGATGAGCTCTACGACGCGATCGTTGCGGAAAAACCGCCGCTGCACTCCGCCCGCTGGGCGATGGCGACCCTGGAGGTCTGCCTCGCCATGCTGCGCTCGGCGCGCGAAGGGAAGGACATCCCATTAGCCAACCAGAGCGGCTTGCCCACCTGACGCGAGAGGCCTGGCGCGGCTTCGTGCGCGCGCTGCAGTCGCGCCTCGCCGCGCACGGCGTGACGTTCGGCCACTGGACGTTCCTGCGCATCCTCTGGGAACGGGAAGGCCTGACGCAGCGCGAGCTTTCCGAGGAAGCGGGGGTGATGGAGCCGAGCACCTTCGCCGCGATCAGGGCGATGGAGGAGCTCGGTTACGTCACCCGCAGCCAGGTGCCGGAGAACCGCAAGAACGTCTACGTGCACCTGACGCCGAAGGGCCGTGCGCTGCGGCGGAAGCTGGAGCCGCTGGCCGAGGAGGTCAACGCGATCGCGGTGCGCGGCGCAAGCGCCGAGGATCGCGCGGCGACCCGGCGCACCCTGCTGCTGATCGTCGACAACCTCGGCCGGCACGCGCCGGCAAAAGCTGCACGATCCCCGCGAACCGGCCGCGCTACGCGTCGGGCATCACCCGCATCACGAACTTCGGCTTGAGCGCCGGGTGATCGGGCCAGCCCGGCTTGCCCGGTTCGGGCACGTGCCGCTCCTCTTCGAGCAGCGCCAGCGTGAGCTGTTCCATCCGCTCGAGCTGCTCCTCGGTGAGCCCGGATTCGGCCGGCGGGACGGTGAAGCGCGCCGCGATGAGCGCACCTTCGATCGCGCGCTCGCCGGCGACGGCCGACCGGCCGGCCCGGAACCCGATCTCGAAGTCGTCGATGAAGCGCGCCGCGAGCTGCATCGCGGCGATGTAGCGGATCGCGCGGTGCTCGGTCCAGCCGGGGGCGTCGACCTCGGCGAACCGGCGGACGAGCTTCTCCCCGGCGGTCTTCCCGTATTCCGCCAGCTTCCGGATCGCCTCCGGCTTGGTGTCGACGTTGAACGCCCCCTCCTGCGGGTCGAGACACACGTGGGCGACGCGGTCGCGGCACGTGGCGAGGCGGAGGTGCGCGCCGTCGACCCACCCGATGGCGGTGGAGAACATCGCGCCGAGCAGGCGCGCGAGCTGCTCGCGCGGAGGGACTGGCGGCTTGAACTGGGTGGGATCGTGTGGAACTGCGTTCCTGTCGATCCGCTTCCACCACTCGCGCAGCCAGCCGTCGGCCGGACTGTTGGCGAACTCGTAGTCCATCCATACCCGCAGCCGCTCCGCGTCCGGCCCGCTCGCGTCGGGATGCATCGGACGCAGGTTCACCGCGAAAGTCGGCCAGCGCGGCATCGGCTTGTCGAAGAGATGGATCGGCAGGCTGGTGCACACCCCGCCATCGGCGAACCAGCACGGCTCGAGCGCCGACGCGGGCGCCTTTCCCTTGTCCTTGTGCTCGACCGGCAGGCGCGAAGGATCGCGCTTGTAGAGTCGTACCGCGCTGAAGAGCACCGGCAGCGCGAAGCTCATCCGCACCCCGACGATGACCGGCACGTCTTCCATGCGCGGGAACCGCAGGAGACGGTCTTTGCCGACGTCGGCCGCGGTCCCCGGTGTCGCTTCGGCTGCCGCCACCATTGCATCGACCACCGGGCCCGGAAAGAGGCGCTTCATATCCTCCGGGTCGAACCAGTACTCTTCGTCCTCTTCCAGCAGGTGGTGGTCGTCGTCGTACGTGATGCGTACCGGCCGTCCGAGCGAGAGGTTCACCGACATCAGGCTGAGGGCGATGCCGCGCTTCTCCGCGTCCAGCCGCGGCGCGTGCCACAGGTCACCGAACGTGAGCGGCTCGTCCATCGGCTTGCCCGCGAGGTTCTGGTAGAGCCCGTACAGCCAGTCGGTCATGCGCTCCGGCGAACCCCTTGCCACCTCCTGCTGCGTCAGCTTTGCGCTGCACAGCCCGAAGTGGTTCTTCGGCAGCCCCACCGTGACGTCGCGGTAGACGGCGATACCGACGAAGAGGAGCACCAGAAGCAGGGCGGCGGCGAGTGCGAGCGCCACGATGCCGAGTCCTGCGGGGAACGATGGCGAAAGGGCCCACAGGAGCCAGCCGGCGACGGCCGCCGCGATCGCGATCCCGCCCGCGGTCCCGAGCCAGTAACCGCGGACCGCGGCCAGCAGCGCCTTCTTTGCAGCCCCTTCCTTCGCGGTGAACGGTGCGGAGACCACCTCGTACAGACGGGCCGTCTCCGCATCCGGTCCGAAGAGATGCTTGAGCCGGGTCCAGCCCTTCTCGGTCTTCTCGGCCGCCCAGTCCGGAATGTGCTCGATGCCGGCGAACCCCCACGCGGCATTCTTCTTCTTGGCGTAGCGTCGGCCGTACTCCGCCGCCGCCGCGACGCCGGCCGCGCCCGCGCCAGCCGACGTTCCGGCGATCGACTGGAACCGGTAGGTCTTGGCCAGCTCGACGATAGTCCCCGAGTAGACAAACCCGCTCGCCGCGCCGCCCTTCAGCACGAGATCGCACGGCTGGTCGGCGTTCGCGAACGCTTCGTTCCGCTCGTGCAGCTCGCCGGCGGATCCAGGCTTCGGCATTGCACCCCTCCTCCGGCGCATGCCGGGGTATGGATTAGAGTAATTCGTCCTTCGAGAATCCGCGCCGCTTCAGCACGCGGCGCAGCTGTCCGAGCGCCTCGATCTGGATCTGGCGCACGCGCTCGCGCGTGACGCCGAGCCGATCGGCGAGGCTCTCGAGCGTGCACGCCTCGTGGCCGTTCAGCCCGAAGCGCTGCTCGATCACGGTGCGCTGCTTCCCGTTCAGCTGGCCGAGCCACTCGCGCACCAGCCCCTCGATCTCGCTCGCCGCCAGTCGGTGCTCCGGGCTCGCGAGCGCCTCGTCCGGGATCGATTCGCCGATCGAAAGCATCGGGTCGATGTCGAGCGGCGCGTCGAGCGACGCGAGGTGCTCGTTGTGGCCGAGCACCCGCCGCACCTCCTCCGGGTCGCGGCCGAGGAGGTGGGCGATGTCCTCCACGCGCGGCTCGCGCTCGGCCGAGGCTTCGAGGTGCCGGCGCGCGCGCAGGACGACGTTGATCTCCTTGATGACGTGCACCGGCAGCCGGATCGTGCGCGACTGGTTCATGATCGCGCGCTCGATGTTCTGGCGGATCCACCACGTCGCGTAGGTCGAGAAGCGGAATCCCCGCTCCGGGTCGAACTTCTCGAGCGCGTGGATCAGGCCGAGGTTCCCCTCCTCCACCAGGTCGAGCAGCGGCACGCCGCGGTTGAGGTACTGCTTCGCCACGCTCACGACGAGCCGCAGGTTGTGCTCGATCATCTTCTGGCGCGCCGCGAACTCGCCCCGCACTGCGCGACGGGCGAACTCGAGCTCCTCCTCCGGCGCGAAGAGGCGGTTCAGGCCGATCTCGTGCAGGTAGAGCTGCGTGACGTCCGAGAGGAAGTCCGCCGCGTCGGGCGCGACCTGGGCCTCGGGCGCTTCCTCGGGGGCCTCGTCGGGAGCGGGCGGCTGGTCGACCTCGAGCAGTTCTTCGGGCGGGATCGAGTCGGGATCGGCGGCGGTCATCGGCTCGGCAGGTATTGCAGGGGATCGACGGGCTTGCCGAGGCGGCGGATCTCGAAGTGGAGCCTTGGGCTCTCCGATCCGCTCGACCCGACCTCCGCGATCTTCTGCCCCTTCGCAACGGTCTGCCCCTCTTTTACCAAGATCTGGCTGTTGTGGGCATAAGCCGAAAGGTAGGTGCCGTTGTGCCGGATGATTACGAGCTTGCCGTACGCGGGAATTCCTTCACCGCTGTAGACGATTTTTCCCGGCGCGGAGGCATAGACCGGATCGCCGGCCCGACCTGCGATGTCGACGCCCTTGTTCGACGCGCCGTTGAAGGTCGCCGCCAGCTTTCCGGTCGCCGGCCACGCCCAGTCCACGCGCTCATCGGTCGCATCCGGTTCGGGTTTCGCCGCGGTCGGGGATGGCGCTTCGGGTTTCGCGGCCGGGGATGGCTCGGGTCTCGCGGCCGACGGCGGCTCGGGCTTGACCGCGGCAACTTCCGGCGGCGTCTCGGGTCTCGGGGCGACGGCGGCGTGCGCGGCGTCACCCCGCTGGACCGCCGCGAGATTCTCGTCGGAGTATGGCAGCCGGATGCCCTTCGGCTCGGTTCGCAACCCTCCCGCGGGGGCGGCGGGCGGCGCCGTCACCACACCCTCGGGGCCAAGGGGCCGGGCGGCGACCGGGGGTGGCTGCACGACCGGGCTTACCGTCACGCCGTCCGGCCCGGGTAGCGGACGGACGCGCAACGCCTGGCCGACCTGCAGCCGGGACGGATCGGTGATCTGGTTCCACCCGGCCAGCTCGCGCCAGTCGACGCCGCTGTCGAGCGCGATGCTGTACAGGGTATCGCCACGCTTCACTACGTAAGTGTCGGGCTGTACCGACGCAGCCGGGGCCCCTGCCACGCCCGGGGCCGCCGGCGCCGGCTTCGCCGGTGCCGGCGACCGCGCCCGGTCCTCGACCGGCGCGGGCCGGCTCGCCGTGCACGCCGCGAGGGCGAGCACGAGCGCTGCAGCGAGCAGCGTCAAGACCATGCGTGGTCCGACCGTCATCCCTTTCCCGTCTTGAGCGGCACGAACCGGGCGGCCTCGAGCTTTCGCTCCTTCACACCGGCGGCAGTGCGCTCGAAGAGGCGCAACTCCTGCTCGTCGGTCCCGACCGGGATGACCAGCCGCCCGCCCCGAGCGAGCTGCTCGAGGAGCGCCCGCGGCGCCTCGGGCGCCGCCGCGGCGACGACGATCGCATCGAACGGCGCGACTTCGGGCAGGCCGCGGTAGCCGTCGCCATGCAGGAGGCGGAGGTTTGGAATCCGCAGCGGTCGCAGGTTGACCCGCGCCTTCTCGCCGAGCGCCGCCAGGCGCTCGACCGAATACGCTTCGGATGCGATCCGCGCGAGCACCGCCGCCTGGTAGCCGCACCCGGTACCGACCTCGAGCGCGCGGCCGAGTGCACGCCCAGCACGCGCCGCCTCGAGCATCCGCGCGACCGTGTAGGGCCGCGAGATGAACTGCTCGAACCCGATCGGCAGCGCGTCGTCCTCGTAGGCGCGGCTCGCGAGCGCTTCCGCCACGAACGCGTGCCGCGGCACCGCCGACATCGCCGCGAGCACCATCTCGTCTGCGATGCCCTGCTGGCGTAGCCGCGCCACCATCCGGTCGCGCGTGCGCTGCGAGGTCATGCCGACGCCGGGCGGGAGGGCAGCGGTCATTGGACACCCCTCGCGCTCGGCGCTCGGGATTCGCCTTTGGGGCGGCCCGGCGGACTCATCGAACTACCCTCGCGCCAAAACCGCGTTCGGGATCCGCCCTTGTAGCGGCCCGGGGGGCTCATGCCAACCAATCCTTCACGAGCGCGATCTGCTGGGGATGAGTGAGATCCATCTGGAGCGGCGTGATCGAGATGCGGCCCGCGGCGACCGCGTTGAAGTCGGTCCCCGGCCCCGCGTCCTGGGCCTCGCCCGCGGCGCCGATCCAGTACACCGTCTGGCCGCGCGGGTTGACGGTCTTCACCACGCCCTCGGCCTTGTGGCGCTTGCCGAGCCGGGTTACCTCGCGACCCTGCAGCGCGTCGCGCGGGAGATCGGGGACGTTGACGTTCAGCAGCATCGGCTGCGGTGCCCGGCGTCGCGCAAACTGCTCGACGAGCTCGCGCGCAACGCTACCGGCCGTCTCGTAGTAACGGCCCTCCTTGCTCGTGAGCGACACGGCGATCGACGGGATGCCGAGGAGATAGCCCTCGGTCGCCGCGGCGACCGTGCCGGAGTAGATCGTGTCGTCGCCCATGTTCGCGCCGAGGTTGATCCCGGACACGACAACGTCCGGCAGCTCCTCGAGCAGCCCCGTCACCGCGAGGTGCACGCAATCGGTCGGCGTGCCGTCGACGAAGAGGAAGCCATTCGCCGAGCGCCGCACCGCGAGCGGACGATCGAGCGTGAGGGAGTTGGAGGCGCCGCTGCGGTCGCGCTCGGGCGCAACCACCGTCACCGTGCCGAGGCCGTCGAGCGCCGCGGCGAGGACCGCGAGCCCGGGGGCGAAGTAACCGTCGTCGTTCGAGAGCAGGATCCGCATGAACGTCCGCTGCGATTATGCCAGCGGATCGACCCCTCCGGCGCGAAAAACACGCGCTGTGCGCGCGGCTTCGCGCACTCTAGTTGTCACGACACGAGGGGCCACGGCCCCGCGTGCTCCCCAAGGTCAGGAAACACGCCGCCCTCGGCGGCGTGTTTCACCTTAGACGGTCGGCAGGACGCGCGTGAGGTCGTCGAAGAGTTCGTCCACGGTGAACCGCCGCGGAATGAGCCGCTGGCGGTGCACGCAGTCGATCGCCACTTCGAGATTGCGCCGGTTCGCCTCCAGACCGAACGGCGTCGTGTCGAGCTCGCCCGCCTTCGGCAGTCCGGCGATTCGCTTCCCTTGGGCGAGCAGGCGGTAGGCCTCGCGCACCGCGTCGGGGTGCGCGCGCGAGAGCGCCTCGGTGACGACGACCATGTGGTTGATCTGGATCGCGCCGTGCCGGCGCTGCCAGTCCCGCGCCGCGGCGGTCGGGTCCGGGATCAGCGGCTTGAGCGGCGAGTCGAGCGCCGGCACTTCGCCGAGGATCGCGGCGTCGATCGCCCCTTCGCGCAGCATCGTCGCGAGGTCTTTCCCGGCCGGCGCGCGCTCCACGTTGGGCGGGTCGCGGAACTCGGCGACGTGAGCCTCTTCGACCGTTACCCAGGTCACGCGGTCGAGGTCCACGCCGTAGTCGTCCGAGAGGATGCCGCGTACCCAGGCGCCGGTGGTCACCGAGTACGAGCGGACGCCGACCCGCCGGCCGGCGAGATCGCCCGGGGCGAGCGGCCCCCGCGCCGGGTTGTAGACGAGGTACGGGTGCTGGAAACGGCCCATGACCACCGCCGGCAGCAGGACGAGCGGCTTGCCGTGGGCCTTCGCAATCAAAAACGTGACGATCGCCAGCTCGGCGAGGTCGAACTCGAGGTCCCGCACGACGCGTTTGAACGCCGTGCTCGCCGCCTTCACGTCGGCGATGTCGAGTGCGACGCGCGGCGAGCGGACTTCGCCCCGCCGCAGCGCGGCGGTACCGGGATGCTCGCCGAGCAGCGTCTTGAGCCGGACGGGTTGGGAGGCGCTCATGTGCGTGTGCTCCGCGGCTCGCGGGTCCGGGGCGCAGGATAACCGCGAACGCCGCCGCGCGACAGCGGGCGACCGTCCGCACGTACAATCGCGCGACCACTCCACCGAGAGGTTGACACGCCGATGAAGCGCAGCACGGACCGGATACTCACCACCCACGTCGGCAGCCTCCCGCGCCCGGCCGATCTCCTCCCGATGCTCCGCGCAAAGGAGCGCGGCGAGGCCCAGGATCCGCTGGGGCTCGCCACGCGCGTGCGCGGCGCGGTGACCGACATCGTGCGCAAGCAGGTCGAGCTCGGCGTCGACGTCGTCGACGACGGCGAGATGGGCAAACCCGGCTTCATCCACTACACGAACGATCGCCTCGCCGGCTTCGAGGTCATCGACGAGGTGTTCGGCAGCCCGTGGCGCAACTCGCGGGAAGTGAAGGCGTTCCCGGAGTTCTACGAATGGTTCGGCCGGACCTACCCGAGTCCGTCCGCCGGTGCACGTCACATGGCGTGCACCGGGCCGATCAGCTACAAGGGTCACGAGCACGTGCAGGCGGACATCGCCAATCTGAAGGCGGCGCTGAAAGGTCGGACGGTCGAGGACACGTTCATGCCGTCGATCTCGCCGACCAGCGTCGAGGACTGGCAGCGGAACCGCTACTACAAGACGCAGGAGGAGTTCCTGTTCGCGATCGCCGACGCGATGCGCGATGAGTACAAGGCGATCGTCGACGCCGGCTTCATCCTGCAGATCGACGACCCGCGCATCCTGACCTACCACGTCATCCACGCCGACAAGGACACCGCGGACGTCCGCAAGTGGGCGGAGGTCCGGATCGAGGCGCTCAACCACGCGCTGCGCGACCTGCCGCGCGACCGGGTACGGTGGCACAGCTGCTACGGGATCAACATCGGCCCGCGACGGCACGACATGGAGCTGAAGGACATCATCGACCTTCTGCTCCGCATCCGCGCCGGCGCGTACTCGTTCGAAGCCGCCAATCCGCGCCACGAGCACGAGTGGCGGGTGTGGGAAAGCGTGGAGCTCCCCGCGGACACGATCCTCATCCCGGGGACCATCACGCACTCGAACGTGATGGTCGAGCACCCGGAAGTGGTCGCCGACCGGATCGAGCGGTTCGCGAAAATCGTCGGGCGCGAGAACGTGATCGCAGGCGCCGACTGCGGCTTCGGCACCTTCGCCGGCTCGGACGAGATCCACGAGAGCGTCGTGTGGGCGAAATTCGAGTCGCTGGTCGCCGGGGCGCGGATCGCTTCGAAGCGGCTGTGGGGGCGCGGGGACTGAGCGGGCCGCCGGCGCCGCGGCGGGTTGTGGATGCGCGGCCGAATCTGTTGATCTTCATTAATCATTCTGATTGAGGATGCTTAGAATTGGATACGCGGGTCGTCACCACTCTCCTGCCCACCGAGCTCGCCGAGCGGCTTGATGACCTCGCGGCGCGGCTCGACCGTCCGAAGGGGTGGGTCGTCAAGGAAGCCATTGCCTCGTACCTCGCGCTCGAGGATAAGCGTTACCGCCTCACGCTCGAGGCCCTGGCCGACGTCAACGCCGGGCGAGCGCTGGACCACGCCGAGGTCGAGGCCTGGGCAGCGCGGCTCGCGAAGCCGAAGAGCCCGCGCCGGCGTTGGCCGTGGCGCTTCGCTGGACGAGCAAGGCTCACTCTGATCTCGTCCGCCTCCACGAGTTGCTTCTCCCGGTGAATCCGCAGGCCGCTCGCCGGGCGGTCCGCCAGCTCGTCGCAGGAGCGAAGCGGATTCCGGCCCATCCGCGTCTCGGGACCCGTTTGCGCGAGTTCGAGCCGAGGGAGGTGCGGCGCGTGCTCGTCGGGGAGTACGAGATCGGCTACGAGTTGACGGATCGAGACGTGGTCGTGCTCAGGCTCTTCCACGCTCGGGAAGACCGTTGACTGACCGCCACTACCGTGCCGCCGGCGCGACCGCCGCGTCGTTCTGGCCGCTCCGCGCGAGCGCGGCGGCGACAAATCCCGACGCCTTCATCTCCTCGACGAATTCGCGGAGGTAGCGGGCACCGGCTTCCCGGCCGCGCGGCGTGCCGATCGCCTGCTCGATCGCCATGAACCGTCCCTCGATGACCCGGACGTCGGGATGGGTCTGCGCGAACGCGACGAGCAGCTGCTTCACGCCGGCAGAGGCCTCAAGCTTTTCCCGAACGAAGAGCTCGAGCGAGGCCGGCGGAGTCGGCGCGCGGACGAGCTGCGCGCGCTTCAGCGTGCGGCTCAGGTAGAGGTCATAGGCGCTCTTGTTGCTCACGGCGATCCGCACGCCGTCGCGATCGACGTCGCCGACCGACCGGAGCGGCGAATTCACGGGCACGACATAGACGCCTTCGATGATGACGTACGGCGCCGTGAAGTCGATCTGCGCCGACCGCGCCGGCTCGATCGCGAGGAAGGCGACGTCCCACGCCCCGCTTGCCATCGCATCGAACACCTTGCCCGCGGCGTCGAACGTGATGAACTCGACCGGAACGCCCATGCGTTTGCCCAGCTCGCGCGCGAGGTCCGCCGAGATGCCGCTCGGCTGGCCGGTCGCGGGATCGCGCTGCGCCAGCACCGGGTTGCCGTAGTTGATCGCCGCACGCAGCTTGCCTGTGGGCGCAAGCTCGCGGACCGCCGCGGGCGGCGCGCTCGTCGTCGCGCAGCCGACGAGGAACGCGAGAAGCACAAGCGAGGCAAGCCAGGCGAGCGACTTGGGCATTGATCGACCTCCTCGAAAGCAAACCGTCCTGGGCGGGCAGAATACCGTCTTTGCTGTTTGCGAGAGATCCATATGACCGCTCTTCCCTGCGCCGACATCCTGGGCGGACGGGCGCCGAAGGACGTGCCCGTCACCGTCAAGGGCTGGGTGCGCACCCGGCGCGACTCCAAGGCCGGCATCTCGTTCGTCAATGTCGCGGACGGGTCCTCGTTCCATCCGGTCCAGGTCGTGGCGCCGAACACGCTGCCGAACTACGCCGGCGAGGTGCTGCACCTGACGGCCGGCTGCGCCGTGGAGGCCACCGGTACGGTTGTGCCCTCGCCCGCCAAGGGCCAGCCGTTCGAGCTGCAGGCGACCGCGATCAAGGTGCTCGGCTGGGTGGACGATCCCGACTCGTACCCGATCCAGCCGAAGCCGCACACGCTCGAGTTCCTGCGCGAGGTCGCGCACCTGCGGCCGCGGACCAACGTGATCGGCGCCGCGACGCGGGTGCGGCACACGATCGCGCAGGCGATCCACCGCTTCTTCCACGAGCGCGGCTTCTACTGGGTCAACACGCCGATCATCACGTCGTCGGACGCCGAAGGCGCAGGCGCCTTGTTCCGCGTGTCGACGCTCGACCTCGCGAATCTGCCGCGCACGCCCGAAGGGAAGACCGACTTCGCCCAGGACTTCTTCGGGCGCGAGACCTTCCTCACCGTCTCCGGCCAGCTCAACGTCGAAAGCTACTGCCTCGCGCTATCGAAGGTCTATACCTTCGGCCCGACGTTCCGGGCGGAGAACTCGAACACGAGCCGGCACCTCGCCGAGTTCTGGATGATCGAGCCGGAGATCGCCTTTGCCGGCCTCGCCGAGGACGCGGACCTCGCCGAGGCGCTCCTCAAGCACATCTTCCGGACGGTGCTCGCCGAACGCCCGGACGACATGGCCTTCTTCGAGGAGCGCATCGAGAAGGGCGTGATCGCGAAGCTGCAGGGGATCGTCGACTCCGAGTTCGTGCGCATGGACTACGGCGAGGCGATCGGGATCCTCGGGGGGGCGAAGGAGAAGTTCGAGTTTCCGGTCAAGTGGGGGATCGACCTGCAGTCCGAGCACGAGCGCTATCTCACCGAGCGCCACGTCGGCAAGCCGGTGATCGTCGTGAACTACCCGAAGGGCATCAAGGCGTTCTACATGCGGCTGAACGACGACGGCCGCACGGTCGCGGCGATGGACGTGCTCGCCCCCGGCATCGGCGAGATCATCGGCGGCAGCCAGCGCGAGGAGCGGCTCGACGTCCTCGACGCCCGCATGGCCGAGAGCGGGCTCGACCGGGAGCACTACGGCTGGTATCGCGATCTCCGCCGCTACGGCAGCGTCCCGCACGCCGGGTTCGGCCTCGGGTTCGAGCGGACGGTGGCCTACGTGACCGGGCTCTCAAACGTTCGCGACGCAATACCGTTCCCGCGCACGCCGGGGAACGCGAAGTATTAGAGAGAAAGCCGTTGCCGAAGGCAGCGGCATTCCTGGTCTTGGGGAGGACGAGGGGCTGTGGTCCCTCGTATGGTGGAAACTAGGTCGGGCGCTCGGCCCGCCACGTCCCCGCCACCTCAGCCGCACGGCCTTCGTCGCGCAGCTTGAGGAGGTGCGCAAGCAGCGACCGGCTTGCGACCGGATGCATCCGTAGCGGGACGTCCTCGTAGACGTGTGGCAGCAGCGCTTCGAGGGTCACCGGGCCGTGCTCGGCGAGTTGCGCGATCACCTTGTTCTCGCGCTCCTGGCGGTGGATGAGAACGCGCTCGACCATCTCGTGCGGACGGCCCATCAGGAAACCGTGACCCGGCGCGATGTGGTCGAGGTCCTCGGCGAGCAGAAGTCGCAGGCTCGCGAGGTAGGTCGCCATGTCGCCGTCTGGCGGATTGATGACGACCGTCGAGCCCTGCATGAGGTGGTCGCCGGTGAAGAGCAGCCGCTCGCCTTCCTCGAGGAAGCAGAGCTGGTTCGAGGCGTGGCCCGGCGTGTGGAGGACGCGCAGGCGGAAACCGGCGATCTCGAGCCGATCGCCGTGAGCCAGCTCCCGGTCCGGGACGAACGTCGGATCCTGTCGCTCCGAGTATCTCGCCCGCATCCCAAGCACCCTCGCACCTGTGCGGGCCTTGAGCGGCGCCGCGGCCGGCGAATGGTCGACGTGCGAGTGCGTGCAGAGAAACCACTCGATCCGCCCGCCGGCCGATGCGAGGATCGCCTCGATGTGCGTTTCGATCAGCGGACCGGGATCGATGACCGCGATGCCCGACGCGGCGTCGCCGAGCAAATAGGTGTTCGTACCCGGCCCGGTCATCGCGCCCGGATTCGGCGCGGTGAGACGGCGGATCCGCGGCGCGACTTGCACGACCGTGCCGGGCACGATCTCGTACGACGCCGTGCCCTGCCCTTCCGGATCGAGCTTGCCTACCTCGGCATACGCGTAGTCCCCCGGCACGAGCAGCTTCGGGCCCTGGCGCCCGACTGCAGACCGTGGCGCCATCGGCGGCATCGGACGCGGCGAACGCGCGTACTCCATCGCGTCCGCCACGCGCTCGAACCGCGCCAGCGTCTCGAGCGTCTTGATCGTCGGAAAGAGCAGTTGGATCTCGCCCCGCGCGTGGCGCTCGAGCGCGGCGCGCGGGGCGATCCAGTCGTGCCCCACCGCCTCGCTCCCGTCGTGCATCGGCCGCTGGTGTTCGGGCGCGGCGGCGATGAAGAAGCGCGTGTCGTAACGGCGCGGCCGGCCGGCCTGTGTGATCCAGTGCGAGAGGTACGCGAGCCGGTCGGCGGCGAGCCGCAGCCCGCGCGACGTCACGATCGCGCCGAAGCTGTCCGTTTCGCGCGCGGGCGACTCGAAGCGCGCCAGACCTTCGCCCGTGTAGGCGTAGAGCAGTCCCGCCTCCTCGAAGCACTCGCGCATCGCGCAGATCCAGTAGGCGAGGCCGCCCGAGGGGATGCCGAGGCGCTGGCTCGCTTCCGCGTCGTCGAGGCCGACGCAGGCGGCCACCAGCGCCGCGTCGCTGTCCGCCGGATCCACCGCGCCGCCGGGGAAGACGTGCGCGCCACCGGCGAACTCCATCGCGCGGGTCCGCCGCACCATCAGCACCTCGAGCCCGCGGTCCGCCTCGCGCGCGACGACGATCGTGGCGGCGGGGCGAACGGGGACCGAGCGGGGTGCGTCCATGCCTGCGCGGTCAAGCGGGGCGAAACATCGGCACCGGCGGTCCGCCGTCCGTCGGCTTGAACACGACGCGCACCTTCTGCCCGATCCGTATTCCGTCCAGGTCGCAGTCGACGATATTGGTGATCATCGAGACGCCCTCGGCGAGGGTGACGTAGGCGAGGCAGTAGGGAGCCGGAACGCCCCGCCGCAGCACGCTCCACGTGTAGATCGTGCCGGTGCCCTCCGACTCGCGCCACTCGGTCCGGTCCGAGAAGCAGTACGGACAGAACGCCCGCGGATAGTGATGATACTCGCCGCACGCAGTGCAGAACTTGACGAGCAGTTTTCCTTGCGCGGCGGCGTCGAAGAACGGCTTGTTCTCCGCGTTGACGAGCGGTGCCGGAATCTCCCGTTCCCGATACCGAGTGGCCATCGCGCTACTCCCGTTCCATGATGATCGTCGCGCTGCCGTGCCGCGTGGCGAGCTGACCGCCGGTGCCCTGCGCCAGCGCAACGTCGCAGTTCGCGACCTGAACCTTCGGATGCGCCTCGCCGCGGAGCTGTCGCACCGCTTCGATGACCTTCGTCATCCCGCCGCGATTCCCCGGGTGGTTGTTGCAGAGCCCGCCGCCGTCCGTGTTGAACGGCAGCTTCCCGGTGCCGGAAATCAGGTTGCCGTCGGCCACGAACTTCCCGCCGTCGCCCTTCCGGCAGAACCCGAGATCCTCGAGCTGCACGACCACGGTGATCGTGAAGCTGTCGTAGATCGACACATACTTGATGTCCGCCGGCTTCACGCCGGCTTCCTCGAACGCGGCCGCGCCCGACCATGCCGCGCCGGAACGGGTCAGGTCGAGCTTGCCACCCCCCTGCCCCTTCGGCGATTCGCCCGCGCCGATCACTTTAACGCGCGGGCGCTTCAGGCTCCGCGCGATCTCCGGCCGGGCCACGATGACGGCGCCGCCGCCGTCACTCACCACGCAGCAGTCGAGCCGATGCAGCGGATCGGCGATGACCGGCGAGTCGAGGACGTCCTGCACCGTCACGACCTCGCGCAGCATCGCGTGCGGGTTGTGCTGCGCGTGGTGCGAAGCGGCGACCTTCACCCACGCGAGCTGCTCGGAGGTCGTCCCGTACTCGTGCATGTGCCGCATCGCGACCATTGCGTAGCTGTTCGCGGTCACGATGCCGTAGGGCGCCTCGAACGGCCCGTCGGGGACCGCGGCACCCCAGTTCCTCGGCTGCGTACCGCTCGAGCCCTCCGAGCGCGGCCGGCCGGCCAGCGTGACGAGGGCGACGTTGCACTTGCCAGCGGCGATCGCCTCTGCCGCGTGCGCGACGTGCACGAGGTAGGAGGAGCCGCCGGTCTCGGTGGAGTCGATGTGTCGGACCTTGAGCCCCATGTAGTCCACCATCGAGAGCGGCCCGAGTCCCGGTGCATCCCCGGCGCAGAAGTAGCCGTCGACATCCGGCTTCGTGAGTCCCGCGTCCTCGAGTGCGCCTTTCGCGACCTCGGCGTGCAGCTGCGCGACCGACTTGTCAGGCGCTTCGCGGGTCGGATGTTCGTAGGCGCCGACGAGGTAGGCCTTGCCCTTGATGGTCATCGAACGTCCTCCGTTCGGGTCAGAGCGCGAGCGCGAGGATGTCGACGACGTCCTTCGTCCCGCGCACCGGCCGCGGGTTGGCGCTCAGGGGTCCGCCGCCGTCCCAGGAACCGGCGATCGCCGGCAGGTCGTCCCGCGTGATTCCGACCTGGCCGAGCCGCGTCGGGAGACCGAGCGACTCGACGAACGATCGCACCGCCACGCTCGCCGGCTCACGCGGCCGGCCGAAGGCCTCTGCGACCGCGCGCTGCCGGTCCGCATTGGCCGATTCGTTCCACGCGAGGGCCGCATGCAAGGTGAGGCAGGAAGTGATGCCGTGCGGCACACCCTTGTACGCGCCGAGCAGATAGCCGAGGCCGTGGCTCGCTCCGTACGGGATCCCGGCCATCGTCACGAATCGCGAGAGCCACATCCCGAGCTGCGCGTCGAGGCGCGCCGGTATGTCCGCCGGATCGCGCCTGATCGCCGGCAGCGCGACCGCGAGCATCTGCATGGCGCGCAGACACGTCGCCTCGGCGAGCGGCGCGGTTCGCGTCGCGCACCAGCCCTCGACCGCGTGATCGACCGCTCGCATGCCGGTCGAGAGCATGAGCTCGAGCGGCGTCTCGCGCGTCGCCTCCGGATCGAGGATCACGCTCTTCGGTACCGACAGCGGGTGCTGGAAGCCCTCCTTGACCTTGCGTGCCGGATCGGTGATTCCCGCGTGCGGCGAGAACTCCGCCGCCGAGAGCGTGGTCGGAATCGCGATCATGCGGAGCCGCTGCGGGTCGTCGTCCCACGCGCTCGACTCGCTGATGCGGTTGGCGGCCTCGCTCAGCCGGTCCGCGGCCTCGAGATTGCGCCACAGCGCAATCAGCATCACTTTCGTCGCGTCGATAACCGAGCCGCCGCCGACCGCGACGATCAGATCGGCGTCGGCTGCACGGATCGCCCCCGCCCCGGCGATCACCGCCTCGCGCGGGCTGTGGGCCGCGATGTCGTGGAACTTGCCGGCGAACCGCTCGCCCAGCTCCGCGATTACGCCCGCGACCAGATTTCCGCTGGTCAAGGATCGGGTCGTGGTGACGAAGACGCGGCGCGCGCGGGAGCGCTCGAGCTCCCTGGCGAGCGCCTCGCGGTACGGGACGCCGTAGATGACGCGCTGCTGCGCCGGCCAGTGATGCGTGCCGGCCGGGACCTGCCGTGCAGTGGACGTGTCCAGGGGCGGTTCCTCCACCGGCCACTCGTCGCGCCGGAGGCCCGAGAGCTTAGCGGAAGAACCGCCCCGGGGGGTCTAGTCGAGGGAAATCTTCGCGCCCTTGATGACCTCGGCGTACTTGCGCGAATCCGCATCGATCGCCTTGGTGATCTCCTCGGGCGACGCGCTGAACGGCTCGAACGCGAATCCGGCCAGGCGCTCGCGAACATCCGGTTCGGAGAGTGCCTTGGCGACGTCCAAGTTGATCTTCGCGATCACCGCCTTCGGCGTCCCGCGGGGCGCGAGCAAGGCCACCCACGCCTTGACGTCGAAGTTGGCCGGGCCGCCGGCTTCGGCCACCGTCGGGATGTCGGGGAAGCCGGCGATGCGCCGCGGCGCCGCCACTGCGAGGAACTTCACTTTCTTCGCGCGATACATCGGTCCCGCGGACGCCGCGCTGCCGAAGGCCCACGCCACATCGTTGTTCCCGACGGCGGCGTAGAGCTGCGTCATCTCCTTGAATGGAACGTGGGTCATCTGGGTGCCGGTGGCCCCTTCCAGCAGCGCCGCGCCGAGGTGGCCGGGACTACCGATGAACCACGAGCCGTAGGTCAGCTCGCCGCGCTTCGCCTTCGCCGCCGAGACGAGATCGGCCATGCTCTTCCAGCTCGAGTCCGCCGGCGTCACGACGAAGAAATAGGTGCGGAACAGCGTTGCGACCGGATCGAAATCCTTCGCGATGTCGTAGGGCAGCTGCTTGTACAGGAGGGGCTGCACCGCCATGTGCGCGTCGTCCGTCTGGACGAGCGTGTAGCCGTCGGGCGCGGCCTTCTTCGCCGCCTCGATCGCGATGAAGCCGTTCGCTCCCGGCCGGTTCTCGACGATCACCTGCTGGCCCCAGGCCTTGGAGAGCTTGTCGCCGACCAGGCGAACGACCGAGTCGGGTCCGCTTCCGGCGGGAAAGGGCGTGATGACCCGCACCGGCTTGGCGGGGAACTGTTGAGCCGCGACCGGCTGCACGAGCGCAGCCATGGCGAGTACGGCGGAAACGAGCAATGCCTGCGACGGTTTCATCCTGATGATCCTTTGTGTGGAATTGACCGGGGGACGATTCCGCCCCCCGCTGGAAACGGCTACCGCGCTACGCGGATCGTCAGCTCATCGATGCCCTCGACCCCGCCGCGCATCTCGTCGCCACGCTGGACCGGTCCGACGCCCTCCGGCGTGCCGGTGTAAATCAGGTCGCCGGGGTGCAGCTCGTAGAGCCGCGACAGGTACGCAATGATGTCCGGCACCGGCCATACGAGTTGCCTGAGATCGGCGCTCTGCTTCGTCTCGCCGTTCACCTTCAACCAGATCCGCCCCGCCTCGGGATGGCCGATCCGGCTGGCGGGATGGAGCGCGGTGATCGGCGCGGATTCGTCGAACGCCTTGCCCGGCTCCCACGGCCGGCCGCGATCGCGCGCGGCAAGCTGCAGGTCGCGGCGCGTCATGTCCAGCCCGACCGCGTAGCCGAACACGTGATCGAGTGCCGCCTCGCGCAGGATATTCACCCCGCGCTTGCCGATGGCGACGACGAGCTCGATCTCGTGGGCGAAGTTCTCCGTCGCGAGCGGGTAGCGGATCGTGGTGCCGTTCGGCACGATCGCGTCCGCGGGCTTGGCGAAGAAGAACGGCGGCTCGCGCTCGGGATCGAAGCCCATCTCGCGGATGTGCGCGGCGTAGTTGCGCCCTACGCAATGGATCCGCCGCACCGGATAGGTCCTGCCGGTGCCAGCGATCGGGACTGCGGGCGCGGCAAGCACGGGGAACTCCGCGACGGCGCTCATGCCAGGCACCCCTCTGCCGTCCAGCCGTACAGCCACTCGACCGCGTCGTAGAAGCGCTCCGGCGCGCGGCCTTTCCAGAGCGAGTTGCGCACGAGCCGTTCCACGCCCTTGGCGTGGTAGAGCCGCCCCATCTCCCGCGCCGAAAGCACCACCCGCGCCGTGCGGACGATGCGCTTCTCCTCGTATAACCGGAACCCCGCTTCGGTGTCGGTGCCGGTCGCCCGCAGCGCCTCGCGCAGCGTCACCGCATCTTCGATCGCCATGCAGGCGCCCTGCGCGAGGTACTGGAGCATGGGATGTGCGGCGTCGCCGAGCAGCGTCGCGCGACCGCGCCCCCAGCGCTCCGCCGGGTCGCGGTCCGCGGTTGCCCAGCGCTTCCACGACGTCGGCTTGGAGAGCAGCGCCTTCGGCCGGTCGGCGATGCCCGCGAAGTAGGACATCACTTCCTCGCGGCTGCCTTCGCGCACGCCCCACTCTTCCGGGTCGCGGCTGTGGAAGGTGACGACGATGTTGTACATCTCCCCGCCGCGCAGGGGGTAGTGCACGAGGTGGCAGTTGGGGCCGACCCAGATCGCGGCGGCGTTCCAGCGCAGGTCCGCGGGCATCTCCTCGTTCGGGACGACCGCGCGGTACACCACGTGGCCCGACACGCGATGGCTGTCGCCGACCAGCGTGCGGCGCGCGACCGAGCGCCCGCCGTCCGCGCCGACCATCGCCGAGCCCTCGTAGACGTTCCCCTTCTGGTCGGTGACCTTCACGCCGTCCTCGCGGACATCGATGCTCTCGATGCGCGAACCGGTGCGCACGGCGATCTTCGGGTCGCTCTGGACGCCCTCGTAGAGCGAGAGGTGGATGTCGGCGCGGTGAATCACCGCGTACGGGTTGCCGAAGCGCTTGCGGAACGCCTCGCCCACCGGCACCTTCGCGACCTCGGCGCCGTCGACCGCGTCCATCATGACGAGGAAGTCGGTGTAGACCGCGCGGCGCCGCGCGCGCTCGCCGACACCGAGCGCGTCGAGCGCAGTGAACGCGTTCGGCCCGAGCTGGATGCCCGCGCCGATCTCGCCGATCTCGGGCGCCTGTTCGATCACTTCGACCCGGCGTCCCGCTTGGCTCAGCGCGAGCGCAGCCGCCATGCCGCCGATGCCGCCGCCGACCACGAGGACCGGCTTGTCCGACGAAATTGTCGTGTTCATGCGCTGTGCTCCTCGTAGAGGCCGAGCTTGCGGTGCACCGGCGACTCGTCGGCGCCGATGAGATAAAGGGGTTTGCTGCCCGAGCGGTTCGCGACGCGAACGCGCGCGAGACCGGGTGCGCAGAAAGTGTCCGACTGCTCCAGACGCAGCGCGGTGCCGTTCACCTCCGCATCGCCCTCGCCCTCCACGGCGTGGAAAACGCGCGCGGCCGAGAGGCGCGGCAACGAGATCGTCTCGCCGGGCCGGAGCATGAGGGCGGAGAAGGCGAGCGTGTGCAGGCAGTCGCCGCCCGTCTCGGGATTCACGTAGGCGAGCTGTACCGCCTCGCCGCGCGGGGCCGTGGTCGCGAGCGCCTGCAGCGCCGCCTCGGTGCGGCGCCATTCGTAGCGCAGCATTGGGTAGCGCTCGCCGGAGCGTTCACCCTTGAGCAGCGGCACCAGGCCCGCGGCACGGTACGAATCTTCCGGCGCGTGCGCGGTCTGTGGCGTCCCGGGCGTCGCGTACGAGCGATCGAGTGCGAGCACGAGCGGCAGGTCGAGCACGTCGAGCCAGATGAGCGGACCAGCACCCGCGTGGTGGTGCTCGTGCCACAGCCCGGTTGGCGTGAGGATCAGGTCGCCGTGCCCCATCGGGCAGTTCTCGCCCTCGACGACGGTGCAGCCGCCCTCGCCTTCGATCACGATCCGGACCGCGTTCGGCGTATGCCGGTGGCTCGGCGCGACCTCCCCTGGGAGCACGAGCTGCATCCCGAGGAACATCGCGGCCGAGGCCTGCAGATTCTCGAGCCCGCGGCCGGGATTCGCGAGCACGAGCACCCGACGCTCGGCCTTTTCCATTGGTGTCAGCTCGCCGGCGCGGACGAGCAGCGGCCGGAGGGACGCCCAGGACCAGAGGGTGGGCCGGGTCCTGGTGTGCGGTGCGCCGTGCGGCAGCGCGTCGCGGAGATTCGGCCACAGCGGCACGAGGTTCGCCGCAGTGAGCTCGTCGAGATAGCGCTCGGGCAGCTCCTCGCGGGTGCCGAGCACGTGCCGGTCCTGCATGTTCATCGGTTCTCCTCCTGGTGGCGTCGGCTGCAACTGCAGCGTTGACCGAACCATAGTTGTGGAGGACTATTCTGTCGATGCAATGGCGCCAATAGTTCCCATTGCTTTGGCTTATAAAAGGCCCACGCTATGGAAGAGCTCGACCTCAGGCTCCTGAAGGTCTTCGACGAGGTCTACAAGACGCGGAGCGTGTCGCGCGCGGCCGAGAACGTCGGCGTCACCCAGCCGTCCGTCAGCATCGCGCTCGCGAAGCTGCGGAAGCATTTCCGGGACCCCCTCTTCGTCCGGACGCCGGCGGGAATGCAGCCGACGCCGTACGCCGCGGAGCTGATCAGGCCCGTCCGGGACGGGCTGGGGCTGCTCGACGGCGCGCTGCGCCACCGGGCGACGTTCGACCCGCTCCGGTCCGATCGGAGCTTCTGCCTGTGCATGACCGACATCAGCCAAGCGGTGCTGCTGCCGACGCTGCTGAACCACCTCAAGCAGGCCGCGCCCGGGATCCAGCTCGAGATCGTGCCGATCTCGCCCGAGACGCCGCGGATGCTCGAATCGGGAGATGCCGACCTGGCGATCGGCTTCATGCCGCAGCTCGAGGCGGGCTTCTATCAGCAGAAGCTCTTCGAGCAGCGCTTCGTGTGCGTCGTGCGGCAAGGCCATCCGCGCATCAGGAACCGGCTCACCCTGAAGCAGTTCGTCGAGGAGAATCACGTCGTGGTCACTACGTCCGCGACCGGCCACTGGATCCTCGACAAGGCGCTCGAGGAAAAGCGGGTCGCGCGCAAGGTGTCGGTGCGGCTGCCCGACTTCCTCGGGCTCGCATCGATCATCGCCGCGACCGATCTCCTCGTCTGCGTCCCGGAACGCCTGGGAGAGGTGATCCGGCAATCGGCGAAGGTCAAGCTCCTGCCGCCGCCGGTGGAGCTACCGACTTACCTCGTGAAGCAGCACTGGCACGAGCGCTATCACCACGACGCGGCGAACAGATGGCTGAGGGGCGCAATCGCAGGGCTGTTTCTCGAATCGCGCGCCTACACCGTGGTCGAACCCTGATCGCGCTTGCGGCGCGCGACGTCCTCGGCGACGAGGTAACTGATCGCCGGCGGCCCGTCGCCGATGTGGAAGGCGCGCTTCGCGTCGCGCAGCTCGCGCTCGGCGACGGTGAGGCGGTCGCGGTGACGCAGCAGCTCGAGCCACGACTCCTCCACCCACTGCTCGACGAAGCGGCCGGGGTTCGCCGGGTCGCGGAAGAGCGCCCACGAGGTCGCCCCGCCGCGTAATCGTGACCGACGGCTTTCCTGCATGAGCGCGGCAAACGCCTCGGCGTCTTTCGGATCGATGAGGTATTCGAGCATCACCTGGACCGGGCCTTCGTCGTGCTCCACCGGCGTCGCGACCTCGGGCTCGCGCCAGTGACTCGAAGGCGTGAGGTCCTCTTCGCGGATGCTCGACAACGGGTAGCGGCGCGCAAGCGCAAGGCTCGCCAGCGTAGCGACCGCGGCGGCCGCGAACGCGATCCGCAGGTTCCAGGTCGTCGCCACCTGCCCCCAGAGCAGCGCCCCGATGGTTCCACCACCCATGAACGCCATCTGCACGGCTGCAAGACCGCGCCCGCGCACCCACGCGGGAAGCGCGAGCTGCGCGGTCACGCTCAGCGCCGAGGCGACCGAGATCCACGCGACGCCGCTCAGGAACATCGCGACCGCCAGGACAGCGACGTTCTGGAACACCCCGAACGCGATGGCGGCAGCGGTCTGCATGGCGATCCCGGAGACGATCATGCCGTCGCGCGACAAACGGCTGCGCCAGATGTGGATCGTCAGCGCGAGCGTGACTGCGCCGAAGCCGAACAGACTGAAGAGCAGCGAGAAGGTGTTCGGTCCGGCCTCGAGCTCGTCGCGCACGACCACCGGCAGCAGCGCGACGAGCGCCACCGCGGACAGGAAGTACGCGGTGCCGCGGATGAGCGCCGCCCACACCGCCGGCGTCTGGCGCGCGAACTGCAGCCCGACCCGCATCGCGCCGATGAAGCGCTCCGACGGCAGCGTGCTCGCGGGCGCGCGCGGACGCCGCCACCTGACGAGGGCCACCGTGACGCCGAGCATCAGGATGCCGGTGACGATGAACGAGTACGCCGGTCCACTCCACGCGATGATCGTTCCGGCGGCGAGCGGACCGACCGTGCGCGACGCGTTCATCGCCGCGCCGGCCCAGACGATCGCGCGCGGCAGCGCCTCGCGCGGCACCACCTCCTGCACGACCGCGGAATAGGCGGGAAGCCGGAGCGAGAAGGTGACGCCCATCGCCAGCGCCCCGGCGAGCAGGACGCCTGGCGAAGCGAACCCGGCGAGGAGCACGATTCCGAGCACGATGCCGACGAAGCTCATCATCGCGTATGCGGCGATGAGGATCCGCCGGCGGTCGACGAGATCGGTGAGCGCACCGCTCGGGAGGGCGAGCAGGAAGGTCGGCAGGGACGACGCCGACTGCAGCAACGCGACGACGAACGCGCTCGCGCCGAGCGAAGCCATCAGCCAGGCCGAGGTGGCTTCGTGCATCGACTGGGAGACGTTGCCGGCGAGCCAGAGGATCAGAAGGAGGCGGTACGGGCGGGAACTCCACGGCGAGGCGCGTCGCGCGCGCGGAGCGACGGCGGGGGAAGAAGGTTCCCCCGCCTCGTGGGCGACGGCTGGGTCTGCGTTGCGTGCGTGTTTTCGCTTCATGCCGGTCGGTTTCGCCCCGGAAGCGTATCCTACGGCGCGCCGCGGAAGGGTGCGGCGCTCCAGAGGAGGCGAGACGAATGGGAAACCGCACTTTCCGGCCGATGCTCGCGGCGCTTGCTCTCGCCGCCGCGCTTGCCGCGTGCTCCACCGACCCGCCGAAGCCGGTCGCGGGCGCGCCGGGATCGAAGGAAAAGCCGCTCGAGCTCATCGTGTTCCCGGGCGGGTTCAACTGGCCGATATGGGTCGCGCAGGACAAGGGCCTGTTCGCGCAGAACGGCGTCAGCGTGAAGATCACGCCGACGCCGAACTCGGTGTTCCAGCTCACCGGGCTGATCGAGGGCAAGTTCGACCTCGCGATGACCGCGATCGACAACCTGATCGCCTATCGCGAAGGCCAGGGCGAAGCGCCGATCCAGGGACCCGACCTGATCGCGGTGATGGGCGGCGACAACGGATTTCTGCGACTCACCTCCGTGCCCGAGGTGAAGACGATCGGCGAGCTGCGCGGGAAGACGGTGTCGGTGGACGCCCGCACGACCGGCTACGCCTTCGTGCTGTTCGAGATCCTCGACCGCAACGGCCTGCGCGAGCCCGCCTACTCGGTCGAGCGCGCGGGCGGCGTGCTGCAGCGTTACCAGGCGCTGCTGGAGAAGAAGCAGGCTGCGACGCTTCTCCTCTCCCCGTTCGAGGTGCAGGCGCAGGCACGCGGCTTCAACGTCCTCGCCGACGCCGTGACGGTGATTGGACCGTACCAGGGCCTCGTGCTCGGGACGCGAAGGCCTTGGGCGGAAGCGAACCGCGGCGCCGTCGTCGGATTCATCCGCGCCTACGCGCAGGCCGTCGAGTGGCTGTACGACCCGGCCAATCGCGCCGAGGCACTGCAGATCTTCGTGCGCAACCAGCCGAACGCGACGCCGGCCTCGGCCGAGACCGCGTACCGGGTGCTGCTCGACCCGAAGGGCGGTTTCCAGCGCCGCGCGCAGATCGACCTGAAGGGCGTCGCCTCGGTGCTCGCGATCCGCTCGAAGTGGGCCGAGCAGAAGAAGCAGTTCCAGCCGCCGGCCGCGTATTACGACGGCACCTTCTACGACCAGGCCGTTCGCTGATGGGGGCGGTCCGGGCGCGATGAGCGCCGGGCGCGCCGCGGGTCGGAGATGAGGGAGGCCGGGCGGCGCAAGGGGCCGGAGCGCCCCGGCCGGCGCGAGCAGAAGAAGCTCGAAACGCGCGAGCGCATCCGCGCGGCGGCCGCCGACCTCTTCACCCGCCACGGTTACGGTGCCGCGACGATGCGCGAGATCGCGCAGCGAGCGCACGTCGCCCTTGGGACGCTGTTCAACTACGCCGAGGACAAGCGCGACCTCGTCTTCCTGATCTTCAACGAGGAGCTGAACGCGGTCACCGATGTCGCGCTCGCGGCGCCGCGCCCGGACCAGTCGCTCGTCGAGCAACTTCTCGCCGTCTTCCGCGTTCACTACCGCTGGCTCGCGACGAAGCCCGCGCTCGCGCGCATCCTGCTGCAGGAGCTGACCTTCTACTCGAGCGGCAAGCAGGCGGCGACGTTTCTCGGCATTCGCAGGCGCCTGATCGACGGCCTCGAGGCCCTGGTACGCGCGGCGCAGCGCACGGGGCGCATCCGCTCGCGCGAGGATCCCGCCGTGATCGCGCGCTACATCTTCTTCGTCTACTCCGCGTCGCTGCGCTGGTGGATCGCGGCGCCGCGCCCGAACCCCGAGAAGGGCGTCGCCGACCTGCGCCGCCTCCTCAAGCTCCAGGCCGACGGCCTGCGGTAGCGCGCGTGAAGCGCCGGCACCGGTCGGCGAGAATCGGGCGGTCGCGGCGGAAGGATCGGGGATGTCGATACTGGTGACCGGAGGGGCGGGTTTCGTCGGCCTCAACCTGGTCGAGGCGCTGCTCGGTCGCGGCGAGACTGTCGTCGCCTTCGACGCGAAACCGGTCCCCGGCGCGGCCGTCGAAGACTTCGCAGCCCTGCCCGGCCGGCTGCATGTGCTGACCGGCGACGTGCGCGATCGCAGCGCGATCGCTCGAGCGATGGCGGCGCACGGCGTGGATCGCCTCATCCATGCGGCTGCCATCACCGCCGGTTCCGAGCACGATGCGGGGGATCCGGCCGGAATCGCAGAGACAAACCTTCTCGGCACGATCCATGCGCTCGAGGCTGCGCGCGAGCGCGGAGTGAAGCGCGTGGTGCACGTCGGCACCGGGGCGGTCTATGGCGACCTCGGCATCGTCCCCGGCAACCGGCTCGACGAGGTAGGCGATCTTCCCCGTCCGGTCGGCATGTATTCGATCACCAAATACGCGGCCGAGCGAACTTGCCTGCGGCTCGCCGCGCTGTGGGGAATGGACATCGTGGTCGGCCGTCTCGCGATGGTGTTCGGCCGCTGGGAGTACGAAAGCGGCGCGCGCGACCGGATGGCGCTGCCGCTCCAGAGCGTCCGCGTCGCGCTGCGTGGCGAGGAGGCGCGGATCCTGCGCGTAGAGGAGCTGCGCGACTGGATCTACGGACCGGACGTCGCCGCCGGCCTGATCGCGCTGCTCGATGCGCCGAAGCTCGAGAGCCGGGTGTTCCACGTCGGCACGGGCCTGCCGTGGGACATCAGCGACTGGTGCGAGCGCCTGGTGGCCACATACCCCGGCTTCCGGTACCGCTTCGTCACCGATCCCGCCGCCGCCAACGTGCTGCCCCTGGGCAGCGTCGGCCGCTCGCCGTTCCGCGTGGACCGCATCCGGTCGGAAGCCGGGTTCGCGCCCCGCTATCCGCTCGACCGCGCGTTCGAGGATTACACGACGTGGCTGGGCAGCCACCCCGGGTTCGGGTGATTGCAGCCGATGGAGGAACCGATGCCGCAAGCGCTGAAGATCGACTGGCCGCGCAACGACTATTCCCGGGTGCCCTTCCGCCTGTACCACGACGAGTCGGTCTACGCGCTCGAGATGGAGCGCATCTTCCGCGGGCCGGTGTGGAACTACCTCGCCCTGGACGCGGAGGTGCCGAACCCCGGCGACTACCGCACGACCTGGATCGGCGACTCCCCGGTCGTCGTCACGCGCGCGCAGGACGGCGCGATCCACGCGTTCGCGAACCGGTGCGCCCACCGCGGGGCGCAGATCGTCCGGCGCACGCACGGCAACGCATCCGAGATCGTCTGCATCTATCACCGCTGGTGCTACAACCTCGAGGGCGAGCTGATCGGCATCCCGTTCCGGCGCGGCCTGAAGGGCGAAGGCGGCATGCCGGCCGACTTCGACCTCAAGGCGGCGAGTCCGCGGCGTCTGACGGTGCGGAACTTCCGCGGCGTCCTCTTCGGCACTTTCTCGCCCGAGGTCGAGCCGCTTGAGCAGTACCTCGGCGAGTTCGGCACCGGGATGGTCGAGCGCTTCATGCACAAGCCGGTGCGCGTCCTCGGCTACTCGCGGCAGATGGTGAACGGCAACTGGAAGCTCTACGCCGAGAACCTGCGCGATACCTATCACGCGAGCCTGCTGCACGAGTTCTTCGTGACCTACGGCGTCGACCGGGCGACCCAGCGCGGCGGCGTGAAGATGGACGCCCGCCATCGCCACAACATGAACCACGCCTACGCGGCGACGGACACGCAGGAAGAGGCGCGCGCCGCCTACGCGGGCCAGGCCGGCGTGCAGCTCGACCGGATGCAGCTGCGGGACGCTTCGCTCCTCAAGTACGTGCCCGAGTTCGCCGACGGGATGAACCTCGCGGCGCCGACGATCTTCCCCAACATGCTGCTGATCCAGATCAACAACACGCTCGCGACCCGGCAGATCCGGCCGAAGGGCGTCGACTCGTTCGAGATCTTCCAGACCGTGTTCGGCTACGTCGACGACAGCGAGGAGATGACCCGCCACCGGCTCCTTCTCGCCAATCTGGTCGGGCCGGCCGGCTTCGTTTCGATGGAGGACGGCGAGGCGATCGAGATCATCCAGAAGGCGACCCGTCCCGAGACGACGGCGAGTGCGGTGTTCGAGATGGGCGGCCGCGGCCCGCTCCAGGACCTCGCGCACCGGGTGACCGAGACGCCGATCCGCGGCTTCTGGTCCTACTGGTCGGAGCTGATGGGCGTGGAGCCGGAAGGGGCGATCCGGTGAGCCCGCCCGGCCGCCCCAAGGGCGAACGCCCGAGCGCGGAGCGCGAGGGCAGTCCATCGAGCGGAGTGCCGCGCGAGGTCCGCGACGCGATCGCCGACCTCCTCGCCGAGTACGCGCTGCGGCTCGACGAAGACCGGCTCGAGGAATGGGTCGAGCTCTTCGACGCGGACTGCTCGTACAAGGTCGTGACGCGCGAGAACGTCGAGCAGGGCCTGCCGAACATCCTGATCTGGTGCGCGAACAAGGACATGCTCCGCGATCGCGTCGCGTCGTACCGCGACGTGAACGAGTACAACCTGCACTGGGATCGCCACGTCATCGGCGCGCCACGCATCCGGCCCGGCGCCAGCGGTGCCTGGCAGGTCGAAGCGAGCTACAGCCTCTTCCAGACCGATCTCGAAGGCGTGAGCCGCCTCTTCAGCGTCGGCCGCTACCAGGCGTCGGTGCTGGTGAACGACGGCGTCGCGCGCCTGCGCGAGATGGTCGCGATCGCCGATACCGGTTCGATCCCGACGCTGCTCGCAACCCCGGTCTGAGCCGCCTCCACTACTGCGCGTTGTAACCGCCGTCGACCAGCAGGTCGGCGCCGGTCATGAAGCTCGCGGCGTCGCTGGCGAGGAAAACGGCCGCGTTCGCGATCTCTTCCGGCTGGCCGAGCCGTCCGAGGAGGTGCTTCGGGCCGGCGACTTCGCGCGCTTTCCCAATCGAGCCGAAGCGGAACACGAGGCGGTCCGTCTCGACCGCGCCGGGCGAGAGCGTGTTCACCCGGATGTTCTGCGCAGCGTGGTCCATCGCCATCGCCTTGGCGAGCTGGATGAGGGCGCCCTTGGTCGCGCAGTACGCGACGCGGCGCGGCGACCCGACGCTGCCGAGCTGCGACGCGATGTGGATGATCGACCCGCCGCCCGCGCGGTCGAGGTGCGGGATGGCGAACTTGCTCATCAGGAACGCACCGCTGAGATTGACGGCGAGCACCCGGTTCCAGTTCGCGGGATCGCAGTCCACCACGGTCGCATCCGGATCGAGCATTGCAGCGCCGTTCACCAGCACGTGAAGGGCGCCGAAGCGCGCGATCGCGTCCTCGACCGCGCGCCGGCACGACGCCTCGTCGGCCACGTCGCACGCGATCGCGGCCGCGCGACCGCCCGCGGCCTCCACTATGTCCGCGGTCGCCTTCGCACTCAGTGGATTGACGTCGCACGCAGCCACGGCCGCGCCCGCCCGGGCGAGCGCAACGCTGATCGCCCGGCCGATTCCGCCGCCGGCCCCGGTCACGATCGCGACTTTCCCGTCGAGCCTGAACTTGTCGATCGCGTTGGTCATCGGATTCGCCTCACTTTCTGCCGAGATAGGCTTCCTTGACGCGCTCGTCCTGCTTGAGCGCTGCGCACGTGCCGCTCGCGATGACCGAGCCGGTCTGCAGGACGTAGCCGCGGGTGGCGGTCTCGAGCGCGTAGCGCGCGTTCTGCTCGACGAGCAGGATGCTGGTGCCGGCGGCGTTGGTGTCGCGGATGCTGCGGAAGATCTCCTGCACCACCAGCGGCGCGAGGCCGAGCGACGGCTCATCGAGGCAGAGGAGCCTCGGGTCCGACATGAGCGCGCGCGACAGCGCGAGCATCTGCTGCTCGCCGCCGGAGAGCGTGCCGGCGCGCTGCGCCGACCGTTCGGCGAGGCGCGGGAACATCGCCATGCAGCGCTCGATGCGGTCCGCCACCCGGGCGCGGTCGCCGCGGTACTTGAAGCCGCCCATCTCCAGGTTCTCGCGCACCGTCAGCGCCGGAAAGATGCGCCGTCCCTCGGGCACCAGCGCGATCCCGGCAGTCGCACGGCGGTGCGAGGGCAGCGCGGTCACGTCCACGCCGGCGAAGAGAATCCGCCCACGGCGCGGCGCCATCGCGCCCGCCACGCCGCGCATGATCGTGCTCTTGCCGGCCCCGTTCGAGCCGATGAGGGCGACGATCTCGCCCTCGGCGACCTCGAACGACACGTCGCGGCAGGCCGCGACCTCGCCGTAGGCGAGCTCGAGGCTCTCCACCCGCAGGAGCACGCTCACTGAAACTCCCCGCCCAGATAGGCTTCGATGACGCGCGGATTGGCCTGCACCTCGCGCGGCGTGCCCTCGAACAGGTGCTCGCCGTAGTCCATGACGAACACGCGGTGCGCCACGTTCATCACGAGGTCCATGTTGTGCTCGACCACCACCACCGTGATGTCGCGGCGGCCGATGTCCTCCAGGCGCTGCAGCAGGAACGCGACCTCCGCGCCGTTCAGGCCGGCGGCTGGCTCGTCGAGCATGAAGAGGCGCGGCCGCGTCGCGAGCGAGCGCGCGATCTCGAGCATGCGCTGCTGGCCATAGGGCAGCGCCCCGGCGCGCTCCCCGGCGCGCGCCGCGAGTCCCACGAAAGCGAGCAGCTCCTCGGCCTCCGCTCGGCAGCGGCTCCGGTCGCGGCCCGCGGCCGCGCCCGGCACCACGTATTGCCACGCGGGAATTTCGTGGTGGATGTGGAAGCCGGCGAGCACGTTCTCGAGCACGGTGAGCTGCTTGAAGAGCCGGATCTTCTGGAACGTGCGCGCGATGCCGAGCCGTACCCGGCGGTGCGCCGGCAGGCCGATCAGGTCCTCGCCGCCGAAGCTGAGCTCGCCCGCATCCGGCTGGTAGATGCCCGAGAGCAGGTTCAGCAGGGTCGACTTTCCGGCGCCGTTCGGGCCGATGAGCGCGAAGATCGACTTCTCCGGAATCGCGAGGCAGATGTCCCGCACGGCGCGCACGCCGCCGAAGCTCTTGCTGATCCCGCGTGCCTCGAGCAGCACCGTCACGCCGGTCCTCTCCGCAGCGCCGCGCCGATCTGGACGAGGCCACCCGGCATGAAGAGCACCACGAGCGTCAAGGCAACGCCGTATACGAGCAGCCTCAGCTCGCCGACGCTGCGGAGGAGCTCCGGGAGGAACGTGAGCACCACCGCGCCGATGACCGGGCCGATCATCGTACCCATGCCGCCGACGATCACCATCGCCATCATGGTGAAGGACTCGACGATGTTGAAGGCCTCCGGCACCAGGGTGCCGACGAAGCCGGGGTAGAAGCAGCCGGCGAGCCCGGCGATCGCGGCGCCGACGCCGAAGGCGAACGCCTTCCAGCGCGCGGCGTTGATGCCGAGCGAGGCGGCGGACACCTCGTCCTCGCGGATCGCGCGCAGCGTCTCCCCGATCGGCGAGCGCACCAGGTTGCCGAGCACCAGGTAGACCACGAGCGCGATCCCGGCGACCAGGTAGAACAGCGCGAGCTGGTCGCGGAAGCCGGGCGGCGGCGGGATGCCGTAGATTCCGCGCACGCCCTCGGTGACGCGCTCCCAGTTGATCAGGACCTGGTAGGTGATCACCGCGAAGCCGAGCGAGGCGATGGCGAGGTAGTGGCCGCGCAGTCTCACCGCAAACGCGGCGAGCGCGAGGCCGAGCACGCCGGCAGCGGCGATCGCCGCCGGGACCGCGAGCCAGAAGTTCCAGCCGTAGGTCTTGGTGAGGATCGTCGAGACGTAGGCGCCGATCGCGAAGAACGCGGCCTGCCCGAGGTTGAGCTGGCCGGTGTACCCGAGCACCAAATTGAGCGACAGCGCGAGGAGCACGTTCATCGCGCACACGATCAGGATGCCGCGCCAGTACGGCGTCTGCAGGAGGAGCGGCGCAGCCGCGATCATCAGCATGGCCACGGCGATGCGCAGCTTCAAACGTTCTCCTCTTTCCTCTCCGCGACCAGGCCGGTGGGTCTGATCGCCAGCATGACGAGGAGCAGCACGAACACCACCAGGTCGATGACGCCCGAGCCGAGGTACTGCACCGTGAAGGCCTCGATGACGCCGACCAGGATGCCGGCGAGGATCGTGCCCTCGAGGTTGCCGAAGCCGCCGATGATCACGATCGCGAACGCCTTGACGATCACCGAAGCCCCGGCGAAGGGCGTGAGCACGAGCACCGGGCCGAGCAGCGCGCCCGCCATCCCGGCGAGCGCCGACGAGATGACGATGGTGAGCGCGATCAGCAGGCTCGGGTTGATGCCCATCAGACCGGCGGTCTCGCGGTCCTGCGACACGGCGCGCAGCGCCTTGCCGAGGAAGGTGAGACGCAGGAACGCGTAGAGCGCGGCGACCGAGACCGCCGCCACCAGCACCACGAGCACGCTCTGCTCGCTGAAGAAGATGCGGCCGATGCGGATCGTCTCGCGCGTGAACGGCGAATCGAACTGGTACGGGATCGGCCCGAAGAGCGCGAGCTGGCCGTTCTCGAGCAGCACCGACACGCCGATCGTCGCGATCAGCGGCCGCAGCTCGTCGCCGCGCTCGCGGAGCGGCGCGAAGACCGCCGCATTGATGAGCACCCCGAGGATCGCGCCGACGCCGAATGCCACCACGATCGAGACGAGGTAGCCGGTCGTGTCGGCGAGCCCGAGCATCTTCGTGGCGAACCGCGTCGCGACGAAGAACGCCGCGAACGCGCCGACGGTGACGAAGTCGGCGTGCGCGAAGTTGATCTGGTTCAGCACCCCGTAGATCAGGGTGAGCCCCAGGGCCACCATCACGTACAGGCAGCCGAGATAGAGGCCGTTGATCGCCTGCTGCGCGATCAGCGCCGCGATGTCGGCCATGTCGCGGCGCCGCCAGCCGGTTGCGTCAGAGAGAAACACGCGGCCGAAGGCAGCGTCTTTCCTGACTTTGGGGTGCCCGCGGGGCTATGGTCCCTCGGGTCGTAGGACCTCGTTACCAGCTCAGGCCCTTCCAGCTGAGATCCTTCTGCGTCTCGACGAAGTGGATCACCGACAGGTCGGAGTTCTGGCCCTTGGGGTCGAACGTGATCCTGCCGGTGGTCACCTCCACGTCCTTCATCTTCGAGAACCGGTCGCGGATCGATTCCTGGTCGCTCGCGCCGCGGCGCACCGCCTCGGCGACGAGCATGATGGCGTCGTAGGCGTGCGCGTTGATGTGTGTGGGGACCTTGTCCGCGCCGTACTTCGCGCGGAAGGCAGCGACGAAGTCCTGCACCATCTTGCGCTTCTCGGTCGGGTCGAACTGCACGATGCGGATGTAGCCTTCGGCGGCCTGACCGGCCTTCTGGTCGAATCCGTAGGGCAGCCAGATCGAGCCCATCTGGATCGCGTTGCCGCCGCCGCCCTTCACCACCTTCGCCTGCGCGAGCGCTTGTGCGAGGCGCACCTGCTGGCCCTCCAGCGCGAAGGTCGGAAGCACGTCCACCTTGCCGAGGCCGGCGATGCGGGTGGCGATCGGCGTGAAGTCGTTCACGTCGCGACCGAAGTCGATCTTCGCGAGCACCTTTCCGCCGGTGGCGACGAAGAGCTTCTCGAAGCCCTCGGCGTTATCGTTGCCGGCGTTCGTCTTCTCGTAGAGGATCACCGCCGTACGCGCGTTGAGCTTGTCGTAGGCGTTCTTGGCGAGCGGGATGCTCTGCTGCTCGGCGTTCGGGAAGATCCGGAACACGTACTTGTAGCCCGACTCGGTGAGCTTCATCGTGACCGAGCCGGCGTTCAGCATCGGCACCTTGGCCTGATCGAGGATGGGCGCGATGGCGAGCGAGGCGTCCGAGCATTCCTCGCCGATGACGACGTGGGGTTTGAACTGCTCGAGCACCCGCTTCACGGTGTTGGTGGCCTGCAGCGGGCTGCACGCCGAGTCTTCGTACTGCACCTGCAGGCGATAGCCGTTGACGCCGGCCTTGAGCTGCTCGAGCGCGAGGTCGATGCCCTCCTTGCCCATCACGCCGAAATAGGACGCGGGACCCGAGATCGGCATCAGCACCCCGACCCGGATCACCTTGTCCTGCGCGGAAACCTGGAGCGATGCGAACGCGCAGGCGACGACGAAAAGCGGACGGGTTCGCTTCACGGTGTTCCTCCTCTGGTCGGGGATGCGGTTTTCGGGCAACTGTACAAAACCGTTGACGATCCCACAAGCCCGGCGGCCGTCCTTCTCAGCCGCCGGTTTGACGCGCCGCGATCGCCGCCCAGACCCGCGCCGGCGAGAACGGGAAGTCGAGGTGGTGGATACCGAGCGGCCGCAGCGCGTCGATGACGGCGTTGGCGATCGTGGGAACCGCGCCGGTCGTCCCGGCTTCGCCCGCGCCCTTCACGCCGAGCGGATTCCCCGGCGACGGGACGGAGTTGTCGTAGAGGCTGATCGCAGGCTGCTCGTCGGCGCGCGGCATCGCGTAGTCCATGAAGCTCCCGGTGACGAGCTGTCCATTGGTCGGGTCGTACTGCGCGTACTCGCCCATTGCCTGGCCGATTCCCTGGACGATGCCGCCGTGGAGCTGGCCCTCCAGGAGCGTGTGGTTGATGATCCGGCCGCAGTCGTCGACCGCGGTGTAGCGGAGCAGCCTGACCTCGCCGGTCTCGGGATCGATCTCGACCTCGGCCACGTGCGCGCCGCCGGGATACGAGCGCGGCTGCGGCAGCTCGCCGCGCGAGTCGAGCGGGTGCGGCGACTGACTTGCGTAGCGGCGCACTATTTCCTCGAAGCGGATCGCGAGGTCGGTTCCCTTCACGCGATAGCTGCCGTCGGCGAACTCCACGTCGCTCGCCCCGACCTCGAGCGCTTTCGCGGCGAGCTCCGTCCCCTTGCGCACCGCTTCCCGCACCGCCATCGCGACCGCGCCGCCCTGGGCCATCATCGAGCGCGAGCCGATGGTGCCGTCGCCGGTCAGCCGCGGGCCGTCGGGATCACTCGCGCGCAGCACGATCTTCTCCGGATCCATGCCGAGGATCTCGGCCGCGACCTCCGGGTACACGGTCTCGTGCCCCTGACCCGAGCTGCCCGAGACGGTGAAGAGCTCGGCGTTGCCCGACGCGCCGAAGCGGATCCCGGCCTCCTCCTTCGGACTGCCGCCGGCGCCCGCCGGCTCGACGAACACCCCGCAGGCGATCCCGCGGAGCTTCCCTCGCGCTCTAGCTTCCGCCCGGCGCCCTTCGAAGCCCTTCCATTCGGACTTCGCGAGCACCATCTCGACGTGGCCGTGCGGATCGCCGCTGTCGTACTTCGACATCGGCAGCGGCGTCTGGTACGGAAACTCGTCCTTGCGCAGCAGGTTGCGCCGGCGCAGCTCGATCCGGTCGACGCCGGTTTCGCGCGCCGCCTCCTCGACCAGGCGCTCGGCGATGTAGGAGACGTTCGGCCGTCCGGCGCCGCGATAGGCGGTAGTGGGCGTCGTGTTCGTCAGCACCAGCCGGTGACGGCCGTACAGCGCCGGGATGCGGTACAGGTTGCAGGCGTGGAAACCCGGCAGCAACGTGTTGATGAGCGGCCCGGGGTGGGAAAGATAGGCGCCGGCGTTGACGATCCACTGCAGCCGGAGCGCAAGAAAGACGCCGTCGCGGTCGAGCGCGAGCTCGCCGATGAGGCGCGCCGCCCGCCCGTGGTAGTCGCTGACGAAGGTCTCCGCGCGCGTGCCGACCCATTTCACCGGCCTGCCCAACGTCTTCGCCGCGAGCATCAGCGAGCAGTATTCGGAATAGGCATCGGAGCGCACGCCGAACCCGCCGCCGACGTCGCGCGCATGAAGGCGGATCTTCTCGACCGGGTGGCCGAGGATCGCGCTCAATCCCCCGAGCATCAGCGTCATGCCCTGGCTCGGCGCGTAGAGATCGAATACTTCGGTCGCGGCGTCGTACGCGGCCAGAGCCGATTTCGGTTCCAGCGGATTGCCGGCGAGGCGCTTGCTCTCGAGCGTCACCCGCGTGATGTGCGCCGCGTTCGCAAACGCCGCTTGCACCTTGGCCTCGTCGCCGTACTCGAAGTCGAACGCGACGTTGCCCGGAATGTTGTCGTGGAGCTGCAGCGCCCCCGGGGCGAGCGCGTCGTCGACCTCGACGATCGCCGGCAGGTCGCGATATTCGATCTCGATCTTCTCGGCCGCGTCCTGCGCGGCGGCGGGCGAGTCGGCCACGACCAAGGCCACTTCCTGCCCCACGTGGCGCACGCGTCCGAGAGCGAGCGCGTCGCGATGCGGCTCGAGCAGTTTCATGCCGCCCCGCCCCGGATACCGGACGAGCGGCGGCTCCTGCTTGAATCCGGCCTTGCGCACGTCCTCGCCCGTGAGCACCGCCCTCACGCCCGGCGCCGCGCGCGCCGCCCTCGCGTCGAGCGAAACGATTCCGGCGTGAGCGCGATCGGAGCGCAGGAAGTGTCCATAGAGCTGTCCGGGTAGATTCCAGTCGCTGGTGAACCGGCCCTGCCCGGTGATCAGGCGCCCGTCTTCCCGTCTGCCCTTGAATACTCGGCTCAAAGCGCGGCCCTCCTTCGCGGCGATTGTAAGTCCCGGATCAGAGACCGAGGATCCGCTCGGCGTTCCCGTGGAAGATCTTCTCCATCACGACCTCGGTGTACCCGAGCTCCTGCCACTCCTTGAGGATGCGCGCGTACGGCATGCTCGGGTAGTCGCTCCCGAACATGATCTTGTCCTGCAACCGCGCGCGCATGTCGACCTTGAGGTGGCCCGGGAAGTACTTCGGCGCCCAGCCGGACATCTCCCAGTAGACGTTGCCCTTGTGCAGCGCGACCGCCGTCGCCTCGTCCACCCACGGCCAGCCGGGGTGCGCCATGACGATCTTGAGCGTCGGGAAATCGGCGGCGAGCCGGTCGATCGCCGCGGGATGGGCGTGGCGGATCACCGCGCCCATGCCGCCGGGAAGGCCGGCGCCCATCCCGGTCGTGCCGACATCGATCATCACGGCCGCGCCGAGCGACGCGATCTCCTCGAAGAGCGGGTAGTACCGCCGGTCGTCGACGGCGAAGTGCTGCATGATCGGATGGAAGTGGAAGCCGATCAGACCGAGCTCGCGCACCGCTTTGCGCACCTGCTGCATGGCGGTCTCGCCCTTGGCGGGCTCGACCGCGCCCCACGCCTGGATGATCCGCTGCGGGTGCCGCTTCCACATCGCGTGGACGTACTCGTTCGTCACCGGCGGCGTCGCGATCGTGGTCTCGAGGTCGAGCGCGACGAGCACCGCCTCGACCCCGGCATCGGTGAAGTCCTTCAGGACCTCGTCTTCGCTCTTGCCGACCCACTGCCGGTTCCAGTACTTCGCCAGCGCTTCGACGTACGGCCCCTGGCACGCGATCCATTCGTGCGTGCCGGGATAGCAGTGGAGGTCAATGATCCGCATCGCGTGCCACCATCTCGGAGAGCGCCTTCTTCGACACCTTGCCGAACGTCGACACCGGGAAATCCGCGAGGATCTCGAGCCGCTCCGGCAGCTTGAACTTGGCGATCTCCTTGTGCATCAGGAAGTCGACCAGTCCATTGAGCGACAGCGCCGCGCCCGGCCGCAGGATGACGCAGGCGCACATCTTCTCGCCCAGGACGGGGTCGGGCGTCGGCACGCAGGCCACGTTCTGCACCGCAGGGTGCTGCAGGATCAGGTTCTCGATCTCCTCGGCGCTGATCTTCTCCGCGCCGCGGTTGATCAGGTCCTTCTTGCGGCCCTCGACGACGTAGTTGCCGGACGGGTGCAGCCGCATCAGGTCGCCCGAGCGATAGAAGCCGTCGGGCGTGAACTGCCGCGCGTTGTATTCCGGGACGCCGTAGTAGCCGCGCAGCGTGTAGGGGCCGCGGCAGGTGAGCTCGCCGACCTCGCCCGGCGCCACCTCGCGGCCCTCGTCGTCGCACAGGCGCACCTCGTCGTCCGGGCAGATCGGGCGGCCGCACGTCTCGAGCTTCACCTCCTCCGGATCGTCCGGGCGCACGAAGAAGAGCATCCCCTCCGACATACCGAAGTTTTCCTGCACGAACGCGCTCGGGATGAGCCGCTGGGTCTTCAGCCGCACCTCCGGCTGCATCCGTTGCCCGCCGCTCTGGATCACCTTGACCGACGAGAGGTCGCAGCGGTCGACCTCGGGGCTGTTGATGAGGCGGATGAGCAGCGCGGGCACGACCTTGATGTGCGTGACCCGGTGCTTTTCGACGAGCGGCAGCATGTCCTCGGGCCGCGTCGTCGGGCCGAGCACGACCTTGCCGCCGTTGAAGAAGTAGCCCTGGATGCCCGGGCAGGCGAGCGGCAGATTGTGTGCGATCGGGAGCGCGAGGAGCAGCACCGAGTCGCCAGTGACGCCGCACACCGGCGCCGCGGTCTTCGAGTTGTAGGCGTAGTCGTTGTGCGTGCGCGGGATGAGCTTGGGCACGCCGGTCGTCCCGCCGGAGAGCTGGAAGATGCAGGGGTCGGTGGGATCGATCCGGATCTCGCGGAGCGCAGCGACCGGAAGCGCCGGCTCCCGTTCGATCAGCTCGCGCAGCGCGCCGAGGCTCACGCAGTACCTCAGACATGCGTTCGCCCGCCGGACGCGGCGCACCATCGGCTCGAACTCGAAGTCGCTCTGCCGCTCGGGGTAGAAGCAGGCGGCGGCCTGCGCAATCTGCACGAACTGGCTCACCTCGGTATGTCGGTGGGTGGCGAGCGCGGCGATCGGGATCGCGCCGATCTTCTGCAGCGAGAAGTAAAGGATCACGAACTCCGCGACGTTCGGCAGCGTGAGCACCGCGCGATCGAGCGGGTTCATGCCGAGCGCGAGCAGATTGAGCGCGAGCCGGGTGCTCAGCCGGTCGACGTCGCCGTAGGTGTACCGGCGGTCGCCGTCGACCAGGGCGATGCGGGGCTCGTAGCGCGCGAACACGTCCGCGAACTCGTCCGCGAGCGATCGGTCCTGCCAATAGCCCTTCTCGCGCCAACGCTGTGCGTCCGCAGGGGGGAACGGGACGACGCCGTCGAGCACGGTCAGGTCGAGCTCGTGAAGCCGCCGTCGACGACGATCACCTCGCCGGTGACGAAGCGGTTGGACTCGATGAGGCTCATCATCGTTTCGGCGACGTCGTCGGCCGTCACCACGCGGCGGAGCGGTGTCGCCTTCGCGCGCTTGCCCATGAGATCCTCGTAGTTGTCCTTGAGCATCCGTTGCATCCAGTCGCCTTCCATCCATCCCGGCGCAACGGCGTTCACGCGGATCTCCGGCCCGAGATTCCAGGCGAGCGTCTTGGTGAGATTAACGACCGCGGCCTTGCTGGCCGCGTAGGGCAGCGGCTGCGGTCCCGGCCGCAGGCCGACGATGCTCGCGGTGTTGACGATGCACGGGTTCTCGCCCTTGCGGAGCAGCGTCAGCGCCGCCCGCGTCACCTGGAACAGTCCGCGGACGTTCACGGCGAACACGCGATCCCATTCGTCGAGCGAGAGCGTCTCGAGATCCTTCGGTTTCCAGGACGCGGTGACGCCGGCGTTGTTGATGAGCACGTCGAGCCGCCCGAAGCGCGCGCCGATCGCGTCGATCATCGCGCGCACGCCCGCCTCGTCGCTCACGTCGCACTTGAGGACGAGCGCTTGGGCGCCGAGCTTCTCCGCCGTGGCGGCCGTTTCGCGTGCCGCCTTCTCGCTGCTCGAATAATTGACCGCAACGTCGTATCCTGCGCGTGCCAGCGCCAGCACGGCGGCGCGGCCGATCCCGGTGGCCGCGCCAGTGACCAGGGCCGTTCTTGTGGACGCCAAGGCAAGCCTGCCCTAAGATGAAATGAACATGTTCATGTTCAAGTCGAAACCGGCGCCTGTCAAGCGGACCGTCGCATGAGCGGCGCCGCGCAGATCAGCATCCAGGGGGTCTCGCACACCTACCGGCCGCCGCGCGGCCGCGAGGTCCTCGCCCTCGACGACGTGTCCCTCGACATCGCGGCGCGCGAGTTCGTGGCGCTGCTCGGGCCGTCCGGTTGCGGCAAGTCGACGCTGCTCTACCTGCTCGGCGGGTTCCTTCCCACCGAACGCGGCGCGATCCGGGTCGAGGGCGTCCCGGTGGTCGGCCCGGGCCCGGACCGCGGCATCGTGTTCCAGCACTTCGCGCTGTTCCCGTGGAAGACCGTGCGCGGCAACGTGCTCTACGGCCTGGGAAAGCAGCAGCTCGAGCGCGGCGAGCGCGAGCGCCGCGCCCAAACGTACATCGACCTCGTCGGCCTGACGGGCTTCGAGGAGAGCTATCCCGCGCAGCTCTCCGGCGGCATGAAGCAGCGCGCGGCGCTCGCGCGCACGCTCGCCATCGACCCGAAGATCCTGCTGATGGACGAGCCGTTCGGCGCGCTCGACGCGCAGACGCGCAGCCTGATGCAGTCGGAGCTCCTCGCCATCTGGCAGCGCTCGCCGAAGACCGTGCTGTTCGTGACCCACGACGTGCAAGAGGCAGTCCTCCTCGCGCAGCGCGTCGTCGTGATGTCGGCCCGCCCGGGCCGCGTCAAGGCGGTCGTCCAGACCGGGGTCGACCGGACCGATCCGCACATCCTCAAGTCCAAGGCCTTCGTGGAGAAGGTGGACGAGGTCTGGGGGCTGGTGCGCGACGAGGCCCTGAAGGCGCAGGCGGAGCGGGGCCGGTGAGGCGGGTCCTGCGCTACCTGCCGATCGCGCTCGTCGCGGCCGCCTGGGAGGCGACCGTGCGGCTCGGCTGGATCTCGCCCGAAGTGCTGCCGCCGCCAACGGAGGTGCTCGCCGCCGGGTGGAAGCTGATGCGGGCGGGAGACCTCTGGGCCAATACCGCGGCGTCGCTCTGGCGCGCCGGCGCGGGGCTCGCGCTTGCGGTGGTCGTGGGCAGCGCCCTCGGCGTGCTGATGGCCTGGTGGCGACCGGTCGACGCGCTCGTCAGCCCGCTGGTGGAGATGCTGTACCCGATGCCCAAGTCGGCGCTCATCCCGATCACCGTGCTGTGGCTCGGCTTCGGCGACGGCTCCAAGATCCTGCTCATCTTCCTCGGCTGCATGCTGCCGGTGACGATCGGGGCCTACAACGGCGCGCGCTCGAGCGAGCAGACGCTCGTGTGGTCGGCGCGCAGCCTGGGCGCAAGCCGCATCGGAGTGCTGCGGGACGTGGTCCTGCCGAGCGCGCTGCCGGAGCTCGCGAACGGCGTGCGCACCGCGCTCGCGCTGTCGTTCGTGCTGCTGGTGAGCTCGGAGCTGATCGTGGCGCGCTCGGGGCTCGGGTACCTGATCGGTTTCCTCGGCGAGGGCGGTGTGTACGACGCCATGTTCGCGGTGGTGCTGATCGTCGCCTTCCTCGGCTTCTTCGCCGACCGCGCCTACCAGGCCGCAGTGAAGCGGGTGCTCGCATGGCGCGAATGATCTGGCGGGTCGCCCCCTGGATGTCGGTGCTCGCGGTCGTGGTCGCCTGGCAGGTGCTCGCCGCGAGCGGCGCGGTGACGCCGTTCATGCTGCCCGGGCCCGGGGTGGTCGCCGAGCGGATCTGGACCGACCTCGCCTCGGGTGAGCTCGCGCAGAACCTCTCGCGCACGCTCTACCGCGCGCTCAGCGGCTTCGCCATCGCCGCCGCCGCGGGCATCGGACTCGGCGTGCTCATCGCCCGCAGCCGCGCGGCGCGCTGGCTGTTCGACCCGCTGATCTCGGTCGGCTTCCCGATGCCGAAGATCGCCTTCCTGCCGATCATCACGCTGTGGCTCGGCTTCTACGACGTCGCGAAGATCTCGATGATCGTCTTCGACTCCATCTTCCCGGTGGTGACGGCGACGGTCGCCGGTGCGATCGGCGTCGAGCGCGAGCTCCTGTGGTCGGCGCGCAGCGTCGGCGCGAGCGAGCGCGAGACGCTGCGCGAGGTCGTGCTGCCGGCGGCGCTGCCCGAGATCCTCACCGGGCTGCAGGTGGCGCTGCCGATCGCGCTCATCGTCTGCATCGTCACCGAGATGAAGATGGGCGGAATCGGGCTGGGCGGCGCCATGATCACCGCTTCGCGCTTCGCCGATTCGCCCGGCGTTTTCGCCGGGATCGTCGAGATCGCGATCGCCGGCTACGTGCTCGTGAAACTGATGGCGCTCGCGCGCCGCCGCCTGCTCGTCTGGCACCGGGAGGCGCTGGCGCCGACGACGGTTTAGCGTTTAGTAGAATTGCAGCGTCCGACCGGAGGAGGAGGAAATATGCGCTTGCTCAAGCTCGTTGCCGCAGCCGTGCTCGCCGCCGTCGCCAGCGCGACGTGGGCCCAGCCGGTGAAGATCCGCGTCGCCTACGTGGTGCCGGTGGCCAACTGGCCGTCGATCCTGTTCGAGAAGCAGGGGCTCGCGCGCCACGCCGGCAAGTCGTACGCCTTCGAGGCGGTGCACTTCCAGGGCACGCCGCAGATGATCACGGCACTTGCCAACAACGAGCTCGAGGTGGCGAACCTCGCGTTCGCCTCGTTTGCGATCGCGGTCCAGAACGCCGGCATGAACGACCTGCGCGTCATCGCCGACGAGTTCCAGGACGGCGTCGACGGCTACTACACGAACGAGTTCTTCGTCCAGAAGGACAGCGCCGTCCGGGCGGTGCAGGACCTGAAGGGCAAGGTGCTCGCCACCAACGCCGCCGGCAGCGCGGTCGACATCGTGATGCGGGTCATGCTGCGCAAGAACGGCATCGACGACCGCAAGGACGTGAGCGTGGTCGAGGCGGCGTTCCCGAACATGGCCGCGATGCTGCTCGAGAAGAAGGCCGACGTCATTCCCGGCGTGATCCCGTTCTCGTTCAATCCGAAGCTGCGCGAGGGCGCGCGCGTGCTCTTCACGCAGAAGGAGGCGGTCGGCCGCACGCAGATGATCATCTGGGCGGCGCGCGCAGGCTTCCTGCAGAAGAACCGCGCCGCGATGCTCGACTTCATGGAGGACTCGGTTCGCGCGGCGCGCTGGTTCCTCGACCCGAAGAACCACAAGGAGGCGGTCGAGATCGCGGCGCGCGTCAGCAAGCGGCCGGCGGAGAGCTTCGACAAGTGGCTCTTCGTGAAGGGCGGCCAGAGCGGCGACTACTACCGCGACGCCGACATGGTCCCCGACCTGAAGGCGATGCAGGCGAACATCGATCTGCAGCACCAGCTGGGACTCGTCAAGGCGACGGTCGACGTGGCCAAGCACGCGGACCTGAGCATCGTCCAAGAAGCCGCCAAGCGGGTGCAATGAAACCGGGTTCCACCCGATGACCGGGGCGCAAGCGCTGCTCGGCACCCTGCGCGCGATGGGTGTGGAGCGCATCTTCGCGTCGCCCGGCTCCGATTGGGCGCCGGTGTGGGAAGCGCTCGCCGCGCCGCACGCGGACGCGGACTTCCTGCAATACGTCTCCTCGCGCCACGAGGAAACCGCGGTGGCGATGGCGATGGGCTACGCCAAGGCGACCGGCAAGCTCCCCGCGGTCGTGCTGCATACGACGGTCGGCTCGCTGCACGCGGCAATGATCGTGCGGGCGGCGCTGCACGAGCGCATCCCGATGGTCGTGCTGGCCGGCGAATCGATCGGCTTCGGGGAGCCGCCGGGCCCCGCCGTCGGCCGGCAATGGCTGCGGCTCCTCACCGACGTGGGCGGCCCCGCGCGGCTGATGGAGCCGTGCGTGAAGTGGAGCTTCGCGCTGAACCGCAGCGCCCTCCTCCCGCACACGGTGCAGCGCGCGTGCCAGCTCGCCACGGCGGCGCCGCGCGGACCGGTGTTCGTGTCGGTGCCGTTCGAGTATCTGATGGAGACGATGGTCGCCAGCCCGCCCGCAATCGCCGCGCTGCCGCGGCCCGCGGAGGTCGCGCCGGCAGCGATCGACGAGATCGCGCGGGCGCTGTGCGACGCGCAGCACCCGGTAATCGTCACCGAGGAGGCCGGGCGGGATCGCACGGCGGTCAGTTCCCTCGTCGCGCTCGCCGAGTCGCTCGGTGCGCCGGTGCTCGAGGCCTGGCAGCCGTACTACGTCAACTTCCCGCGCACCCATCCGCTCTACGGCGGGATCGTGGTCGAGGACATGCCGGATGCGCTGGCGCAGGCCGACGTGGTCTTCCTGGTCGGCGCGGTGGCGCCGTGGCACCCGCCGTCGGCGGCGCCGCGCGAAGGGACGCGCGTGCTCGTCCTCGGCGAGGACCCCCTGCACTCGCGGCTGCCGTTCTGGGGCTTTCGCGCCGACCTGGTCGCCGCCGGCGAAGTCGGGCCGTCGCTCGAGCGGCTCGCCGATCGCGTGCGGCAGATCGTTCCGCCGCGCTCGCGGGCGGCGAAGCTCGCGCAGTGGGGCGAGCGGCACGAGCGCGAACGCGCCGCCCGTCGGGCGGCCGCGGAGGCTGCCGGCCGCGGCCCCGCAATCACGAACCGCTGGATCGGGCGCGAGCTCAACGCCGTGCTGCCCGACGACGCGATCCTCGTCAACGAGACGATCACGCACCGCCTCGATCTGCTGCGCCTCCACGAGCGAGCCGGCGCGGGGAGCTTCTACGAAGCGAGCTATGGCGGGCTCGGCGTCGGCCTCGGGCTGGCGCTCGGTGTGAAACATGCGCAGCCGGAACGCGCGGTCGTCTGCACGATCGGCGACGGCGCGTTCCACTACAACCCGGTCGTGGGCTCGTTCGGTGCGGCGCAGGAGCACCGGCTGCCGATCATGGTGGTGCTCTTCGACAACGCGGGCTATCTCTCGCAGAAGGGAGACGTCGCGACCTACTACCCGCGCGGCGCCGCGGTGCAGACCGGGCGCTTCGCCGGCACGTCGATCGCACCGCAACCGGACTACGTCATGCTCGCGCGCGCATTCGGCGGCACCGGCGAAAAGGTCGAACGTCCCGCCGACGTGAGGCCGGCATTGCAGCGCGGACTCGCAGCCCTCGCGCGCGGTGAGCTCGCGCTCGTGCATATGGTGCTCGAGCCGGTGAGCGCGCGCTAAACCGAAGTTCCTCTGCGTTTATCGCCAAATAGTGCCTGATTGGTGAGTAGTTTCAAC
>Ga0335084_10000032_pt1 | contig 78353 bp, 68 predicted proteins | sample Lox_Sample_44_FD_206721 | JGI IMG/M metagenome (GOLD analysis project Ga0335084, IMG submission 206721) | Soil microbial communities from Loxahatchee National Wildlife Refuge, Florida, United States - Lox_Sample_4.4 | ecosystem: Environmental > Terrestrial > Soil > Wetlands | place: USA...
CTGGCCGCGCACCGCGCACCTGCGCGATTTCGACGCCAGCCGTGTCGCGCAGCTCGAGACGCGGATGTGGCGCAGCTACTACGAGAAGCACTACGTCGCGCTGCTCGTCGATCTCTACGGACTCAGTCGGGATCAGTACGGTTTTTCGCCAGCCGACAGTCTCGCGATCGCGTGGTATGCGGCCCGCGCTGCAAAGGCGTTCCAGCCCACTACGAGTCGCGCCGAAGCACAAAAGGCGCTGCCGCTGCTCGAGCGCTATTTCGCCGTCATTCGCGAGCACGGCGGCGAAACCTTCGACACGCAAGAGGCGGCGCGCGTCGAACTGGACTGGTGGCAATTGCGCCGCGAGAACTCGGTGCCCGCCGACTATGGCCGCGTGATCGCGCAGGTGACGACGCTGCTGTATCACGCCGACAACGCCGACGTGGCGCGCGCCGGCCGGTTGCGCGCCGAGATGATGACGTATCGCGACGAGCGCCGCGACGACGCAATGAAGGAAGCGGACTGGCTCCACATCGAGCGCGAACTCGAGCGGTCGTATCGCGCTCTGCACGACGGCATCGCGCGGTAGTCGGTGGCATAAGCATGTGTCATCCCGAGCGAGAGCGAGGGATCTAGGCATTTCGAGTCGCCGAGATCGTTCGCCTGCGGCTCAGGATGACAAACCTCAATCCACCACCGTCACGCTCTCCGGCGTCGGCTCGCTGCGGCGATGCGCGAACTGCGCGAGCGCTACGCCAAGCAGCGTGATCGCCGCACCGGCAAGCTTGATAAGCGTATATCCCTCGCCGGTCGCCAGCCACGCGACCAACCCTGCGACGGGAGGCATCAGGTACATCAGCGGCGCGGTGCGCGCGACGCCGCGCACCGCGTTGATCCAGCCCCATACGATCCACCCGACGAACGCGGACAGGACGACCGAATACGCCAGGCCGGCCCAGATCGCCGGCGGCACCGCGGACCAATCGACCGCGAGGCCCGCAGGCAGGTTGAGAAGCACGAGCGGCAAGCTTCCGAGCAGCGTCGTGTAGGCCATCACGACTACGCTGCCGTGGCGCTCGAACAGCGGCTTCGCAGCGACGGTGTACGCGGAAAACAGAGCGGCTGCGATCAGCAGCACGAGGTCGCCGCCGCTCGCCTGCCACTGCGCGCCGAGCAGCTTGTCGGAGAGGAACGTGAGCACGCCCACACAGGCAACCGCAACGCCGGCGATCTGGGCCCGGGTCAGGTGCTCGAGCCCGGCCCAGCGCAGGAACAGCAGCGTGAACACCGGACCGCAGGCGAGGATCAGCGAACTGGAGAACGCGGTCGACCAATGGATGCCGAACGTCACCAGCGCCACGTGCAGCACGTGACCGACCAGTGCAAGGCGCGCGATCTTCCACCACTCCTCGCGAGGAAGTCGCGGCCAGCGCATCCCGTAGCGCTGCCAGAGAAGCAGCACGGCACACACCGGCATGATCAGGTAGCGCGCGAACAGGAAGCCGCCCGGAGTCAGCGCAGCGAACACGGCTTTCTGAACGCTGAAGTTGCTGCCCCAGATCAGCACGAGCGCCAGCGCGAGCAGCAACGCGGTGCGCTCACGCGGATCGGCGGTCCGGTCGGATTCGACCGCGGAGACGGCATCGGGAGACGAGACGGACATCACAGACGCGGCGTTGGCTCCCCGCGAGTCTGCCATGCCGGCCGTGCGCGATCTCACAACAGAAGGTGGCAGCATTCGGCCCAGGAGGAGCCGCTCGCTCGTCTTCCTTGAAAGACTGCTTGGAGCGTGTGCGGACCAGACGGGCATCGCGGTCGAACTCGTCCCTGACGAACTGCGGCACCTAGGCGCCGGTGCCGTCGTGGACACCAGCGAAGAAAGCCTCGGCACGCTGCTGCCAACGATGCGGCCGGCGTTTGTGTTCGCAGCCGTGCGCCGCAGAAAGCTGACGCCGGATTCAGCAATCAGATATTCGACAGGTTTCCTTATGGCGCGACGCGCCCGCGTGACGCCGGCGTGACGCGTACGTCGCTAGCTTGCTCCGGGTCCCTCACCCGTCCGGAGCTGTCATGCGAAATGCCATCACGACGTTCCTCGGCCAGCCGCTGCGCCCAAGTGCACCGCGTCTGCTGCGCGGCCTCGCCCTTTGCCTTGCCGTTGCACTGCAGGCCTGTGGTGGCGGCGGCAGCGGCAACTCGAATCCGCCGCCACCTCCTCCGGCGCAGGCGACCGTCAGCGGCACCGTGGTTTCGTCGGCCGACGGTCAGCCACTGAGCGGCGTACAGGTGCGCAGCGGCACGCTCTCGGCGACGACCGACGCCGGCGGCAACTACACGCTCACCAACGTGCCGACCAGCGCGGCGGCCGTTGTCACGTTCGACGTGGCCGGATATGCGCCCGGCATTGCACGTGTCACGCCCCCGGCAGGCGGCAAGGCCACCGCGAGCCCGCATCTCACGCCGGTCGCGGCGTCGCTGCAATTCGCCGCGGCCGCGGGCGCCACGGTCAGCGTGGCGAATTCGACCGCACGGGTGACCCTGCCCGCAGGCGGACTCGTGAACGCATCGAGCGGGGCGGCCGCAAACGGGACGGTCACCGCCGAGGTCACACCGATCGATCCGGCCGCGGACCCCGCCAACATGCCCGGCAACTTCCTGTCGACCGGCGCCAGCGGCACCGTCCCCATCGACAGCCTCGGTGCAATGAGCGTCACGCTGCGCGACGCGAACGGCAACCGGCTCAACCTCGCGCAAGGCCAGACGTCGACGATCCGGATTCCGGTCGCCACTCGGGCGACCAGCCTGCCGGCGACGATGCCGCTTTATTACCTCGACGAGACCACCGGCCTCTGGGTGCAGCAGGGATCGGCCACGCTGCAGGGCGTTGCACCACTGCAGTATTACGAGGGCGCCGTCGGCCACTTCTCGCACTGGAACATCGACCATCCGACCGAAACCCTGTTTCTCACCGGCTGCCTCGTCGACCAGCAGAACAAGCGCGTCGCGGGCGCAGACGTCAAGTCCGACGGCGTGAACTATTCAGGCAGCGACAGCGTGCAGACGGATGCGAACGGCAACTTCACGGTCGGCATGATGCGCGGTACCGGTATCGCAAACGTTTACGCGACACTGGGTGACCAGTTCTCGAACATCGTGCAGGCCGGCCCGAGCAACGGCGCCATCGCCCTGCCCAACTGCCTGAAGCTGGCCGGAAGTGACACGCCGCCCACGATCGCGCAGCAGCCCGCCGATCAGAGCGTGCCGGCAGGCGTCCCTGCCCTGTTCAGTGCGCAAGCGCTCGGCTCCGGCGCGCTCTCCTATCAATGGAGGCGCGATGGCAGCGCCATCCCCGGCGCGACGTTTAGCAGGCTCGTCCTGATCGCCAGCGACGCCGACAACAACGCGCGCTTCTCCGTCGTCGTCACGAACGCCTTCGGCAGCGCCACCAGCAACGAAGCCACCCTCACGGTGACCGCGCCGCTGCCGCCGGCCATCCTCACCCAGCCCGCCGACCAGAACGTGCAGGTCGGCGCGACCGCGACCTTCTCGGTCACAGCGGCCGCGCTGGGCCAGACGCTCACTTATCAGTGGCTGAAGAACGGATCGCCGATCCCGGGCGCGACCGGCGCGAGCTACACGACCCCGGCAACATCGCTGAGCGACGACGGGACGCTGTTCAGCGTCGTCGTCACCGGAAGTGGGGGCGGCAGCACGACGTCGAACACGGCGAAGCTCGGCGTGAGCAACGCCGCCGCCCCGCGAATCACTAGCCAGCCGCAGGACTTGAGCGTGACCGCCGGGCAGACTGCGCAGTTCAGCGTCGTGGCGACCGGCACGCCTGCGCCGACGTACCAGTGGTCGCGCGACGGCGTCGCCATCGCCAGCGCGACGAGCGCCACCTACACGACCCCGGCCACCACGCTCGCAGACAGCGGCGCGACGTTCACCGTGACGATCAGCAACTCGCTCGGCAGCGTCACGAGCAACCCGGCACACCTGACCGTCACGCCCGCAACCGGTGGCAGCGGCTACTACCACATCGCCGCCGCCGGCCCGATCACGAACGTAACGATCACCTACGCGAACGGCGGGCAGACCGTGCCTTCGCAGGCGTTGATGGCGGTGCCCGAGAACGCGCCGGGCAGCGCCGTCCAGGTCGAAGCCTCGGGTGGCACGACCGCGCTCGGATTCACTGTGATCGAAGCCACGATCAGCAGCGGTGCAATCACCAACGCCCGCAACCGGATCAGCCCGTACTTCAAGGACGGTCGCTTCTGGACGATCGATCAGTTGCCCGCGAGCGGGGCGCCCACGCCGCAGCGCGTCTCGACGATCACGCCCGCGGACGTGTGCGGTTCCACGGGCCTGCCGATGCAGGCGAACTTCGTTGACGGCAGCGACTGGGCGGACGCATCGCGCAGCTGGGTCTTCATGCGCACACCCGGCTCCGACGGCATCTGCAACACCACCGACGATACGTTCCTCGCCGTGCGCTTGAACATGGGGGACACGACTGCGCCGGTGTCGATCGGCGAGCCGCTGGCGCAGATCCGCGGCGCCGACGGGTCGTTCGCGGGTCTCATCGTCCGCAACGGCAACCAGGTGCAGCAGCTCAACGCCGACCTCGGCACGCCGACCAACCTGTTCACGGTCACCGCCGCGGCCTTCGTCAACGGCGGCAGCGCGTTCGGCAGCGCGCCGCCCGGACTGTGGCTGTTCGTCGACGGCAGCACGGTGTACGCCGTCAACCTGCAGACGCCGGGCACCCGCGCCCCGGTTGCCACGTTGGCGACGGGCGAAACGCTGATGAGCCACTTGCTCGGTGACGGTGCGGCCGCCTATTTCGCCCTCAACACGGCCTCGGCCGGGCGGGTGCTGCGCGTCACGTCGGGCCTGAGTGCCACGCAGATCATGACGCTGAGCGCGCCCGCGGCGAATCTGGCGCTCTCGTCGACGCGCGTCGTCGTGAGCCTCAACGCGATGCCGGTCAGCGTCGTCTCCGCGCTGAAGACCGCGAGCAACGCCGTGCCGCAAACGGTGTACACGGCGGCGAGCGGCGACCTGGTGACGTTCCTGCTCGCCTCCGGCGAGAACGTGTATCTGACGACGTTCGGCACGTTCAGCCTCACGGGTTCGACGACGGTCATCGCCGGGTCCGACGGCACCAGCGTCCAGACGCTGGCGGGTGCGCGCATCGTGCACGGCATCGGCCCCGAGACGATGCAGATGAGCCAGGGCCTGAACCGGACGTACGCGGTGATCCTGGTCGACGGCGAGGCCTCGAGCGGCTTCGACGCCGGCGCGACCCTGCGGGTGATCGAAGGCGCGACGCGCAACGCGCTGGCGACCTATGGGACGTTCCCATCCACGACCTCGGCGCAGGCCGTGATGTTCAGCGTGGCGCCGATGCAATTCCGCGAAACAGCCCTGGTGGACTTCATCGGAGGGACCAGCGCCACGTCCGCGGATCTGTACTTCATCAAGAGCGACGCGGCGGGAATGCAGCGGATCACGAACTTCCTGCCGTGACGCTACGAGGCGCGCGCCAGCGCGCCTCGGGAAAGCCGGCCGCTCCCAGCCCTCCTCCGCTTGCGGGGAGGGAGTACGCGACATGACAATGGTCGTGAGCGGCCGGTCCGAACAGAGAAGCTACGGCGCTCCAGCGCCTAGATTCATCGCGCCTGCAGGCCGGCCGCAACGCCCTAGCGCGAAGCCTGCTTGCCCCCCGTTGCGCGGAACTCGGCCTGGCGCGTGAAGATCGTCGACATCGCGACCGGCGGGTGATGCGCGCCGAACAGCATCTCGGCAGCCGGCTGGTTGTTCTGGATCCATTGCGCCATCCAGTCGAACGTGGCGTTGAATGGCATCGTGTCGCTATACGCATCGGCCGCCATCACCGCGTTGCTGCCGCCATCGACCAGCACGAGCAGGCGCTCGACGTGCGGATCGCCAAGCGTTTCGAGCACCGTGACCTTGTGCGAGGCGTCGCCGAGTTCGAGCTTGCCTTCGACGAGTGCGAACTTGAGCGCCGGTACCGGCTGGTCGACCATCGACGTGGTGCGAGCCTGCGCTCCGGCGATCTTGCGCACCACCTGTTGCGCATCGGCGGTGGTGACGATCGTCGCGCCTGCCTCGGCGAAGGCTTTCACACCGCCGATGTGATCGTTGTGAAAGTGGCTCAGCACCACGTGCGAGATCGGCTTGCCCGGGACCTTTTCGCGCAGCTTCGCGATGACGGCGCGGCTTTCTGCCGGCGAAACCGGTGCGTCGTAGGCGATCAGCCGGTCGGCGAGCTCGACGAATTGCACGCGATAGTTGCCCTGACCGGCATTCGCGACTTCCCACAGGCCCGGACGCACCTCGGCGATCTCGAGGCCCGGCGCTTCGAACACCTTGTACGAAGGATCGATCGCGAAGTCCGCGTCCGCGATTGCAGCGCTGTCGTCGAACTTCGCCCCCGTGATGCGGATATCCAGAATCGTGATGCCCCGCCGGTTCACGGTGGCACGCTGCGGCAGCACCAATCCTTCCACGATCTGTGTGCCGAGATAGGTCCAGCGCGTGGTGTCGACTCCGAGCACCGGATCGTTGGCCAGCTGCTCCAGGGCGACGACGCGATTGGTTTTCTGGTCGATCGACAGCGTGACGCGCGTGTTCTTGTCGACGGTGAAAGAGATGCGCGACGTGCGCCGACCGTCGACCGTGCCCTTTCCTTCGTTGCGCAGCCCGGCCAGACGCTGGGAAGCGAGCTTGAGCAGCAGAGGCACGGCCATGCGCGTGCCGATGCCCGCCGTCTGCTCGCGTCCCTCGTCGACATCGGTGTTCGGCGTGCGTGTCGTCTGCGGCGGGTACGCGTTCAGGAAGCTGATCGCGCCGTCGGTGTAGATGCCGGAAAAGGGAAAAACGAATCCGCCGCTGCCGCGCTGCTCGCCCGTCGTGCGCGAGCGGCCTTTGGCGAGATCGATCAGGACATGCGTCTCGAAGTCGCCCTCGGGCTCGCTGTGCGTCACCGCCGCCGGCGTGCGCCCCTGGATCCCGGTCGAGATCTGGCCGCTCAGGTCGATCTTCGCGGCGTTCAATTTCTCGATGCGCTCGATGCCGCCGTGAGCGGTCATCGCGCGCGCGAGCACCGCGCGCGCTTCGGTGAACGAATTTTCGAGTGCGCTTTGTGCGCGCGCCGTCACGCTGGTTGCGAGCGCAGCGACACCCACCGCGAGCGCCAGCGCGCCGCGGACTGCCGGCCTGGACATGACTCCTCCGATCGTCATGCGCAGCGACGGCTGCGCGGAGCGGCAAGTATTGGCGCGCGCGCATGCGATCAGCCACGCGGCTGCGACGAGTCCGGACAGCGATGGAGCGAACCGGAATTGCGCAGGAGCGAATGCGCGAAATTCCGCGACGGCAGCCTAGTAGCGAGTGACGATTGAACTCGAAGCGTCGCGAGCGCAGACATTTCCCTTCCCCGCACGCGGGGGAGGGAGCTCAGTACCGGATCTCGAAGCGGTAATCGCGGAAGCGAAGCACGGCGGTCTTCAGGCCGATCTCTTCGAGTTGCAAATCGGTCGAGAGCTGGTCGCTCTCGCGATACAGCCTGCCGTCGAGGATGAGCGAACGGTTTGCCGGCGTGCTCGAATAGATCGACCCGCCGACAGCCAGCGGAGGCAGCGCCGCGCGCACGTTGTCAGGAAGCTGCTCGCGCGAATAGAGCGGAGTCAGCGTCGGAGGCTGCGCAGCAGGTGCCTCCTCGGCCTTCGCCGGCTGCTTTGGTGCGGCCTTGCGCTCTTGCGACGGCCATGGTGCAGGCGCTGCAACCTCGCGCACAGGCTCGGGCATGACCGCATTCGGGGGAGGCGCCGGTGCGTGCGCGCGTGCCGCCGGCATGGGATCGGTCGCAGCCAGTGGCCGCTCGGCCAGCGACCGCGATCCTTCGCGCCCGGCGACGAACCACACCACAGAGACCAGCAAGGCAACCACGACGACGATGCCGACCCACGTCCATGGCTTCGGGCGCCCGCCCGGTCGTGCGACTTCTTCCAGCGAGAGCGGCGGCACCGGCTGCGTGTACAGCCCGGGCACCGATTCGCGCGCTCGCTCCGAGTCGGCCTTGCGCAGAGCATCGAGGATCAGCGACACGACTACTTCTCCGTCTGCAAGTGCGGCTCGTCGACTCCGATCACGCGGTTCAACTGCATCAGCGTGATCGGACCGGCGACTCCGTCCGAGGGCAGGCCTTGCGTCAACTGGAACGCGTGGATGCCCGCTTTCAGCGACGCATCGTCCAGACGTCCGGCGATCGGGCGCGGGTCGCCGCGCGCGGTGGCCAGCTGCAGCGCCAGCCAGTGCGCCGTGGGTCCCTTGCTGTCGGTGATCGTGCCCGAATAGTCGGGCGGCGTGCGCCAGTAGGTGGCGAACTCGCCCCGCCAGTAGTCCGCGAGTGAAACGAGCGGCACCGACTTTGCGGCTCCGCTGACACGCAGCGTCGCATTCTGGGTCGACAGGCCCGTGAGATACGCGTAGGCGGGCCGGTTGCTGCCGTCGCGCAGCGTGAGAAGAACCGGGCGATCGAGCTGGCGGATCAGCGCCAGCGTGCTGTTGCTGCCGCGGAAACAGCGCACGCTCTGCTTGAGCGGCACCTGACAGGGATCGCCGTCGCCGATGGAGACGTCCCACGCCTTGGCCATCTCACGCCACGAATCCTTCTCCGCGCTCGCCAGCGACGCGAAGCCGGTGGCGAGATCGAACGCCGGCACGTCTGCCGGCGTCGCGATCGGCGGCGCATCGGGAGGTGCGGGGCTCGTGCTCGTCGTGGCCACGGTCGAAATCGTTCCCACGACCGCGGTCGGCGGCGGCGCGGCTGCGTGTTCGCCGCGGTCGAGTGCGAGCGCGACGGCGCCTACGAGCGCCGCGCCTGCGGCGATTCCGAAGCCCAGCGTCGCGATGCGCTCATAGTTCGGTCGCGTGGCGGCGTTGAAGTCCGGAAGATCGAGCACCTCGCGTGCGGCCATCTCGACGGTCTGGCGGTCGACGATGGTCTTGCCGTTTGCATAGGCGCCCAGCAGAGCCCGGTCACAGATCAGGTTGATCCGGCGCGGCACGCCGTGCGAGTACACGTAGATGCGCTTGAGCGCCGGACGGTCGAACGGCACCGCACGGCTCAAGCCCGCCACGTTCAGGCGATGGCGCACATAGCGCAGTGTCTCGGGCTCCGACAGCGCTTCGAGGTGATAACGCGCGATCACGCGTTGCGCGAGCTGCTGCAGGCCCGGCTTCGCGAGCATCGTGCGCAGTTCGGGCTGGCCGATCAGCACGATCTGCAGCAGCTTGCGCTCGTTGGTCTCGAGGTTGGTGAGCAGACGCAGTTGTTCGAGCACGTCGGCCGAGAGGTTCTGCGCCTCGTCGATGATGAGAACGTTGTTCTGCCCGACGGCGTGGGTGCGCAGCAGGAATTCGTTCAGCGCATCGACGTAGTCCTTCACCGTCGGCGCGTTGGGTCCCGGGTGCTCGAACGGGATGCGGAATTCCGCGCAGATCGACTTGAGCAGTTCCTCGACTGTGAGCTTTGGATTGAAGATATAGGCGACGTTGCATCGCTTTGGTATCTGCTCGAGGAAGCAGCGGCACACGGTGGTCTTGCCGGCGCCGATCTCGCCGGTGAGCAGCACGAACCCGCCGCCGCCGCGCACGCCGTAGAGCAGGTGCGCGAGAGCCTCGCGGTGGCGCTCGCTCATGAAGAGATAGCGCGGATCCGGCGCGATGGAGAAGGGCGGGTGCTTCAGCCCGAAGTAGCGCGCATACATGGGCAGAGGATACTTCTCCGGGGGCGCCATTGCTGGCTATGCTCCCGGGGTTCCCCTGCCCCGCGAACCATGACCGAGTCCACCGAGCAGGCGCCGGGCAACCGCCTGGTGGCCGCGCCGCGCGCCGCTGCGACGGTGATCGTCGTGCGCGATGCCGAAGAGGGGATGCAGGTGCTGCTGATGCGCCGCGTCGAGCGCAGCAACGACCGCAGCAGCGGTGCATTCGTGTTTCCGGGCGGCACGCTCGACAAAGGCGACCGTGCACTGCACGCCTGCTGCGCCGGGCTCGACGACGCGACCGCGAGCGCGCGACTGGATCTCGACCGCGATGGGCTCGACTATTTCGTGGCGGCGGTGCGCGAGTGTTTCGAAGAAGCCGGTCTGCTTTTCGCGTACGACACGACCGGTGCGCTCACGACGCTCGAGCAGATCGCCACCAGCGAGGTGGCCGAGATGCGCGCTGCGATCCGGCGCGGTGACACGGACCTTGGCCGCGAGTGCACACGCCACGGCCTGCGCCTGGCGGTCGACCGTCTTGCCTATCACAGCCACTGGCTGACGCCGCCGGGACTACCGAAGCGATTCGACACGCGCTTCTTCGTCGCGATGGCGCCCCCGGGACAGAGCGCATCGTTCGACGCCCTCGAAACGCTCGAGCACCGCTGGATCCGCCCGGCCGATGCGCTCGCGGGAACCCTCGGCTCGCGCCTGCCGAACGCGACGCGGCAGACGCTCGAATCGATCAAGTCGTTCGCGAGCGCGCGCGCGTGCTTCGAGCACGCGCAGGGATTGCGCAACATCGAGCGGATCATGCCGCGCATCGGCTTCGGCGCGCACGGGCCGCGGCCCGTCATGCCAAACGAGGCCGCGTACGCCGAGATCGGGCGCATCGATCCCGACGGAACAGGCTCAGCGAGTTTCGAACTCCCTTCGGGCCGCGTGGTACAGCTTTCGCCGCGCGTGCGGCGGCTGACCGCTCCCAATGGCAGCGTGATGACCGGCCCCGGCACGAACACGTATTTCGTCGGCGACCCCGGATCCGACGCCTGCGTCGTGATCGATCCGGGTCCCGACGATGCGAGCCACGTCGATGCGATTCTGGCCGCCGCGCCGGGAGCGATCCGATCGATCTTCGTCACACACACGCATCGCGACCATTCGCCCGCGGCCGCGGCAGTGAAGGTGCGCACCGGTGCGAAGCTGTTCGGCATGCGCGCGCGCCACAGCGAGTGGCAGGACCCGGGGTTTGCGCCCGATCGCGAACTCGCACACGGCGAGCGTGTCGCAGTAGGGGCCCATGCCACGCTGCGCGTAATCCACTCGCCCGGGCATGCATCGAACCATCTTTGCTACCTGCTCGAAGAGGAGCGGACCCTTTTCACGGGTGATCACGTGATGCAGGGCTCGACGGTCGTCATCAATCCGCCCGACGGCGACATGACCGATTACATCGACTCGCTGCGCGCGCTGCTGAGCGAGGACCTGCAATGGCTTGCGCCCGGGCACGGGTTCCTGATCGAACGCCCGGGCGACGCAATCGAGCGCCTGATCCGGCATCGCCTTGGGCGCGAGGCGAAGGTGCTCGAGGCCTTGCGTGCGCTAGGACCAAGTGCGCTCGATGCGCTGCTTGCGAAGGTCTACGACGATGTGCCGCTGCGGATGCACCCGGTGGCGGCGCGCTCGCTCACTGCGCACCTCCTCAAGCTGGCGGCCGAGGGCCGCGTGCGCGAGAGCCAGGGCCGCTGGGCCGTGACGCAGGAATAGCGAGGTCGCCTCGCGACGGGGAAGGCGAGGCGACCCGGGCTACGCGACGCCGGCGGTCGACGAGGTGCTCGAGCCGCGGTTGGAGCTGCCTGGAGCCGCGCCTGGCGGGTTATAGGCCTGCATCAGTTGCATGATGCGTCCCATGATGCGCGCCGTGTCGCCGCCGCCATCGGACGATGCGGACTCGGAGCCAGGCGCGCCCTGACTGCTCCGATCGCCGTCACCGTCGGGATCCTGTGACGACGAATTCGAACCCGACACGCCATGCGCGTGATGATGGTGATGGCCGTGATGACCGCCGACCTGCTGCGCAGCGCTCTGCAGCGCGTTGGCGAATTCGCTTTCGGTGATCTTGCCGTCACCATCGGTGTCCATCTTCGCCATCAGGTCGCGCGCGCTCATCGCCTGGCCTTGCGCCGAGAGCGATACCTTGTCCATCGCCGATTGCAGGTCGGATGCGTCGAGGTAGCCCTGGCCCGAAGTGTCGAGTTGCGAGAACAATTTTTGCGCCAACTGCGCGGGATCGGGACGCTGCGCGCTCCAACTGGCCTGCGGGTCTTGCGTGTTGCCGATGCTTCCAATGCCCATGATCTCTCCTATGCTCCTGTAAAGGATCCGGAAGTCCATGCGCCTCCCCGCGCACGTTCCGAATTCCATACCAACGCATCGGTCGCGAAGCTTCGAAATTCAGGGCGCTCGCCCGTAAAGCCGCGTAAAGATCAGCTGACGATGCAAGATCGCTGCAAGGTACCTTGCAGCTAAGCCGTCAGTGGCAGCGTGATCGCGACACGCAGACCGCCGCCGGGCCGGTTGCTCGCTTCGATCCTGCCGTCGTGCAGACGCACTGCGCGTTCGGCGATGGCGAGCCCGAGGCCGAAGCCTGTTCCGCTGTTTCCTGCGTCGGCACGCACGAACGGGCGGAACACTCTGTCGATTTCCTCGGGGCGCAGCCCCGGCCCCTTGTCGTCCACGGTGAAGATGGCTTGCCTGCCGTCGCCGCTCACCCTGAGCGCGATATCGACGGTCGATCCAGCCGGCGCGAAGCGAAGTGCGTTGCGCACGACGTTGTCGAACGCACGCAAGAGATCATCGGCACGCGCACGCATCGGCAATGTCTCCGGAGCGTCGCAACTCACGGCGACGCCGCTCCTCTGACCTTCGAAGCGCGCATCGTCGACCACAGTCGCCACCAGCGCGGCGAGATCGGTCAGCTGCGGCGCCTCGTCATCGACGCCCGAATCCAGGCGCGCGAGCGTGAGCACTTCGTCCACCAGTGCATCGAGCCGGCGTGACTCGCGCTCGATGCGGTCGAGCGAAGCCTCGACGCGCTCCGGGCTCTGGCGTGCCAGCCCGACCGCCGCTTCCAGGCGCGCAAGCGGCGAGCGCAGTTCGTGCGAGACATCGTGGAACAGGCTGCGTTGCGAGGCGATCATCGCCTGCACCTGCTGCACCATCCGGTCGAACTGGCGGCCGAGATCGGCGATCTCGTCGCGGCGTCCGCCGATCAGCGGGCGAACGCGGACGTCGAGCTTGCCCTGCGTCGCGCTGCGCAGCGCCCAATCGAGCGCGCGGATCGGCCGCGCGAAGTACCACGCCAGTGCGGCGGCGAACGCGAGACTCGCGATGACGCCGATGGCCACGGCGACGGAGAACGGCGGCCGTTGCTGTGGCGGCGTCGGCGGAGTGCGCGCCTTGCCTGCCCATTCGGCGAACGGTCGCGCGGGCGCCTGCTCGACATCGGGTGGAAGCGGGCGCGGCTCGCGTATCTCCGGCGAATCGAAACGTGCGGGTTCGAACAACAGCAGGCGCTCCGGCCCTTCGCCAACCTCGCGCACGGCGCGTGCGCGACCTTCGCGTGCGAGCGAGCGGGCGTTCGCAAGCGCGACCGGCGGCACGATGCGCCCGAGGAGATCGTGACCCTGAGCGTCGACGGCGAGGATCGGGGTGCGCGGCGGCGAGTCCTCTTCCCGGAGGAACGCCTTCAGCGCGTCGCCGCCGCCGTGGATCATCACGTTCGCCGCTGCGCCGACGCGAAAGTCGGCGCGCGGACCTTGCTCGACCTGGCTGGCGCGACGCTCCTGGTTCTGCTGGTACAGGTAGACGGCGCTCACCACAGCGCCTGCGGCGATTAGAAGCGCGATCCAGAACGCGAGAAAGAACTTCCAGAACAGGCGTCCGCCAATGGGGAAGCGGCGCGCAACCTCGGGCGGAGGCTCGGCTTTCACTCCACCACCAGCTGGTATCCGATGCCGCGCACGCTCTCGATGCGCAACTGGTCGCCGGCCATCTCCGCCAGCTTGTGCCGGATGCTGCTGATGTGCACGTCGATGCTGCGCTCGAAGCGGCCCATCGGCCGGCCGAGTCCCTTCGCGTAGAGATCCTGCTTCGACACAACCCGGCCGGCGTCGCGCAGCAGCACCTCGAGCAGGTTGAACTCGGTGCTCGTGAGTGTGAGCGCCGTGCCATCGCAGGTGACCCGGCGTCGCGCGGGCCACAGTGAGAGCGGGCCCGCGCTCAACACGCCGCCCGGCTGATCGCCGCCGCGCGTGCGCCGCAGGATCGCGCGCAAGCGGGCGACCAGTTCGCGCGGAGGACACGGCTTGGGCACGTAATCGTCCGCGCCGAGTTCCAGCCCGACGATGCGATCGACGTGATCGCCGCGCGCAGTCAGCATCAGGACAGGCACGGGTGATCGCTCACGCAGGCGCCGCAGCACTTCGATGCCGTTCACGCCGGGCAGCATCACGTCGAGCACGATCGCGTCGAAGGGATGGCGCGCCGCTTGCTCGATGCCGTTTTCGCCGCTGTGTGCGCAGACTGTCTCGAACCCTTCGACTGTCAGGTACTCGCTGAGCATCGATGCAAGTTCGACGTCGTCATCGACCAGCAGGATGCGGGCGGCCGCGGTCGCAGGAGCGGTATTCATTCGTCAAAGCCGAGGCAACGTCAGGATCGTGATGATAGAAGTCTGTGCGAACCGTCCCCGGTACGGTTTGCACTTCTTTACGCAGGCGGTGCAGGCGTTTGCAACGCCATGTTTGCATTTCTTTACCTGCTCCCCTCACACGCTTGCGGAACAAGAAAGGAAACTGCAACTCATATCCCTTGCGAGGGAGAGCGAGATGGCGCGACGAGCACATGGTCTTCACGCAGCGGCCGGATTTCTGATCGACCTTGCATCGGTGCGGGGTGCGCACGTGCGAAGCCGGAGGGCGCCACGCTTGCGCGCAAGCAAACACATGGCGGTCGGCTCGGCCGCCGCGCCCGACTCGATTCCCACCCCGATCATGCCGCCGCTAGCTGACAGGACGCTGATGCCACGCGGCGCGCAATGCTTGCGCCGATCCGCTCGAAGGGCAGATCGGCGAGACTTGTGTGCGTTGGCAGGCGGCGCTGTCGACGCTCCCGCGAGCCGATCGAATTGCAACCGTTCCGGTCGCTCCGCCGGCGGCGCGTGTCGCCGCCATTTCCATTGAAGGAGGCAGCAATCATGACCCTCACCACACTTGAAGGCACCGCCGTCGAACTCGAACACCCGGTCCGCGCGCCAACGCGGCCGGCAGCCACACCCTTGACCAGTCGTCCTACGCGGGGACGCGTGCTGGTCGTCACCGACGCACCCGGCGAACTGCGCAACGAGGTCGCAGCGTTGAACGAGGCTGGCATGATGTGCCTGCAGGTCGAGTCCGACCCAAGCGCAGTGCGCCGTGCTGCGCAGTGGGCGCCCGATGTCGCGCTGATCCTTGGCGCCGCGATGCCGCTCGACCGGCGTGTCGAGTGGCTGTACGCGTTGCGCAGCGAAGGCACTGCGCTGGTCGTGATGGTCTTCGGCGATGCCACTGAGCTGGGCGGCGACGAGGAGCGCTTTGCACTCGAAGTCGGCTTCGATGCGGTCTGGCGCCAGCTCGGTTCTCCCGCGTTGTTGTGCTCGCGCCTGCAGGCGCTGCTGCGTCCGCGTCAACGCACCGCCGTGCGGCGCGTCGATTCCGGCATCGCGCTCGGCGACCTCACCATCGATGGCGATCTACCCCTGGCGCGCCGCCGTGGCCGCGTGGTGCCGCTCACCAGCCGCCAGGTGCGCGTACTGCACACGATGGCGACGGCGCCTTCGCGCACGCTCAGCCGTGCGGCGCTCATATCGATGCGCATCAACGGCGAAGGCGGTGCGCTCTCCGATGGCCACTCACGTGCCGTCGATGTATTCGTCTCGCGCCTGCGCCGGCGCCTGCGCCAGCTCGACATCGGCGGTTTCGATCTCGTTGCCGTGCGTGGCGTGGGTTATCGGCTGATCGTCACTGCGGAAGAGTGACGCGCAGACTCCTGGCTCAGGCAATTGCCTGAGCCACGTGAACGATTGCGCCGGCGACCCGGACCTCCACCGGATCGAGTCGATGCCCGGCGCATGGTCCATCGACGCAGAAGCCGTCCTCGAAGCGGAACATCGCCGAATGATGCGCGCACATGAGGATGCGCCCATCGTAGGTCGCGAACTCGCCCGGTTCGAAGTCGAGCGGCTGTGAAAAGTGCGGGCAACGGTTCACGTATGCCCACACTTCAGCGCCTCGGCGCAGCAGGATGACGTTGCGCTTCGACCCGTCAGGCAGTTCCTGCTCGACGGCGCACGCGCCGCTGTCGCGAAGCGCAGCGAGCGGAACTTGCACTAGAGCCTCGCGTCGGGATTGCCGAGTCCCCAGGCCCAGTGACGGATCTCGATGTGAGCGAAGAGACCGTTCACGGTGTACGGATCGTCCGCGATGAAGCGCTCGACATCGGCCGCGGAATCGGCTTCGACCACGAGCAGCGTTCCGTTCATGGTACGTCCGTCGTCCGCCAGCAGCGGTCCGCCCAGGCGGACGGTGACGCGATGCTTGCCGGGCGCGCGCAGATAGTCGCGATGCGCTCGCCGCACGCGTGCGCGCACGGCCTGCATCCCGGGCCGATCGCTGGCGACGACCGCGAAGAAATACGTCATGTCACTTGTCCGGGCGCCGCTTCGCAGCGCAGGCGCCGCTGCACCGGGAACAACTCGAGTCCGAAGCGCTGTCGCACGAATCCCCAGATGCCCTGGCGCATCAGCAGCATCACGACGATGGCGAGTGCACCGAAGACGATCAGGTACCAGCTTCCGTAGTCGGACAGCGTGTCGCGCAGCAGAAAGAAGACGACCGTCCCGATCAGCGGGCCCTCGATCGTTCCGAGGCCGCCGATGACGACGATGAACACGACGGTGATCGTCCAGTTGATCGCAAACGCACTGTCGGGTGAGATGCGCAGCTTGGTGAGGAAGATCAGTGCGCCGGCGCATCCGAAGCCGACCGCGGCGATGACGTAGACCCAGAACTTCAGCCGCGGCACCGAGATTCCGATGCTTTCGGCAGCCGCTTCGCTGTCGCGCACGGCGGTGAGACCAAGACCGAGGCGCGAACGCAGCAGCGCGAACACCGCGAGCATCGAGCCGATGCCGAGCGCGATCGCGATCCACAGCGTGGCAGCATCGCGCCACCAGTCGTCGACGCTCTGCATGACGCTCGTGATGCTCACGCCGGAGCCGCCGCCGAGCCAGCTCGCATTTGCGATCAGCAGGCGGAACACTTCGGCCACGACCCAGGTGCCGACGGCGAAATACGCACCCTGCAGGCGGAACAGCAGTTTCGAGACTGGCATCGCGATCAATCCGCAAACGAGGCCGCCGAGCAGGACCGCGAAGAACGGATTGAGGCCGAACTTCAGCGAGAACACGACCAGCGCATAGCCGCCGAGTCCGACGAACGCCTGCTGGCCGAACGAGCCGAGGCCGCCGTAGCCGGCGAGCAGGTTCCACATCTGCGCCAGCGCGAGGTAGTAGAGGAATTCGGATGCGGTGCGCATCGTGGCGGCTTCGGCCCACCACGGCAGAGACGCGAGCAGCACCGTGAGTGCACCGAGCACCGTCAACGCGACGCGGCTCATGTGCGTCGCGCGCACGACGGTGAAGCGCGGCGCGGCCGGTGAGTTCTGGATCAGAGAAGGCGCAGCGGCTGTGCTCATTGGTCGCGCGTGCGCGGAAACAGGCCGCTCGGCCGCAACACCAGGACGAGCAGGAAGGCCGCATGGCCGAACAGAACTCCCCAGCCCGGATCGACGCGGAAACCGATCGCCTGCATCGTCCCGAGCAGCACGCCGCCGACGAACGTGCCCCAGAAGCTTCCCATGCCGCCGATGATCACCGCCTCGAACGCGTAGATGAGGTGCGCTGGTCCGATCGATGGATCGAACGTCGTGCTCATGCCGAACAGGACGCCGGCGAGGCCGACGCACGCTGATGCGATGGCAAGCGCGAGCGCGAAAACGTGTTTGCGGTCGATCCCCATCAGCTGCGCGATCTCCTGGTCGTCCGATACGGCGCGAAATGCGCGACCGATCGCGGTCCGTGCGAACAGCCACTGCATTGCCGCCACCATCGCGACGGCGAGCACGGTGATGAAGAGCGGAAACCAGCCTACGAAGAAATCGCCGAACGGATTGAAACTCGCGACGACCAGATCGCCCGCATCGAGGCGGCGCGAATCAGCCGAGAAGGTCTCGAGCAACGCGCTCTGCACGATGATCGAAAAGCCGAACGTCACCAGAAGCGGTGGCAGGATGTCGCGGCCGAGCGTGCGGTCGAGAATGAAGCGTTGCGCGAGGTACCCCGCGACCGCCATGCCGGGCAGGACGATCAGCAGCGCGACCAGTGGATGCAGGCCGAGCGCCTGCATGATCACCAGCGCGAAATAGGCGCCCAGCACCATGAAGTCGCCGTGCGCGACGTTGACCAGCCGCATCACGCCGAATGCGAGCGAGAGACCGAGTGCGGTCAGCGTGTAGAGACCGCCGAGGAGCAGGCCCTGGACGAGCGTGTCGAGGACGGTGATCACGGTTTGCGGCCCCCACCCCAGCCCTCCCCCGCAAGCGGGGGAGGGAGTCGCGTTCCTTCCCCTGCGAAGCGGGTCAGGGTGGGGGCCGAACGTGCACAGTCCACGACTACATCCCGAAGTACGCCGAAGAAACCTGCTCGCGCGTCAGCTCCTTCGGCCGGCCCGTCAGCGACACTCTTCCTTCCTGCAGGCAGCACACGCGGTCGGCGACGCGCATCGCCTGTCCGATGTCCTGCTCGACGATCACGATCGCAGCACCCTGCGCGCGAATGCGCGGCAGCGTCGCATAGATGTCCCTGATCACGAGCGGCGCGAGGCCGAGCGACAACTCGTCGCACAAGAGCACGCGCGGGTTCGACATCACTGCGCGCCCGATGGCCACCATCTGCTGCTGTCCGCCCGACAACGTAGTCGCCGGACTCCGCCGGCGCTCTTCGAGGATCGGAAAGAGCTGGAACACCGAACCGAGAGTCCACGGTCCGTCGCGCCCGGGATTCGCACCGATCAGCAGGTTTTCCTCGACGGAAAGACTCGGGAACAAGCGGCGCCCTTCCGGCACGAGAGCGATGCCGAGCTTCACGATCGCCGATGCAGGCAGGCCGCCGATCGGGTGGCCGTCGAAGACGACCGCCTCGTGCGGCGCGCGATTCAGGCCCGCGATGGTGCGCAAGAGCGTCGACTTGCCAGCGCCGTTCGCGCCGATGACCGCGACCACCTCGCCCGCGTCGAGCGAGACGTCGATTCCGAACAACGCCTGGAAGTCGCCGTAGAACGCGGTGAGGCCGTGGGTCGCGAGCAGGCTCATGGCGCGACCTCCGTCAGATCCACCTCGATCCCCATGTAGACCTCGCGCACTTCGCGGCTCGCCATCACTTCGGCAGGCGCACCTTCCTTGAGCAGCCTGCCGAAGTTGATGACGAGCAGCCGATCGACCACCTTGAGGAGCGCGTGCACGACGTGCTCGATCCAGATGATCGAAACACCTTCGGCGCGGATCGCCTGGATCGTCTCGACCAGCGCCTGGGCCTCGCGCTCGGTCAGTCCGCCGGCGATCTCGTCGAGTAGCAGCAGTTTCGGCCGCGTGCCCAGCGCGCGTGCCATCTCGAGCCGCTTGCGGTCGAGTAGCGTGAGCGCGCCTGCGAGCACGTTCGCCTTGGCGAGCAAGCCCGTCCGCGCGAGCGCCGCGACCGCGTGCGCATGTGCTTCGTGGTCGCGCAACGCGCCGCCGAACACGCAGCCCGCGAGCACGTTCTCGAACACCGACATGCCGCCGAACGGATGCGGCACCTGGTACGAGCGGCCGATGCCGCGCCGGCAGCGCGCCGAAGGCGGCAGGCCGGTGATGTCTTCGCCCTTGTGCAACACGCGACCCGACTCGGGCCGCAGATCGCCCGTGATCAGGTTGAACATCGTCGACTTGCCGGCGCCGTTCGGCCCGAGCACTCCGAGCGCTTCGCCTTGCGCGAGCGAGAAGCTCAGGTCGTCGATGACCTTGAGCGATCCGAACCGCTTGCTCGCATGCTCCAGCGCCAGCAACATCGACTTATGCAATCGGCTTGAGCTTGTCGGCCGCGGGAATGTTCGGTGCGAGCGAGTTCTCGACGATCACCAGGTCGTACTTGTTCTTCGTGCCCTTGCGCCACTGGCCGCCGACCAGCGGCGTCTTCGCGACATTCTTCACCGGCTGACCCGACCAGCGGATCGGACCGACGATCGTTTCGAGGTTGGTCGCCGCGATCGCATCGCGCAACGCCCCGGCATTGCTCAGGTCAGCGGTGCGCTTCAGTGCATCGGCGGCGACCTCGAACAGCGCGTGCGCGAAGCCGATCGGCTGGGTCCACTGCTTCTTCGTTTCGCCTTCGAACGCGCTTGCCAGTGCGGCCGCGCTCTGTCCGGTGAGCGACGACTTGAACGGATGCTTCGGCGACCACCAGACCTCGCTCGACAATCCCTCGCCATTCGCGCCGAGCGCGTCGACCGACGATGGGAACAGCAAAGCCTTGCCCACCGACGCGATCTTCGGCTTGAAGCCGCGCTGGCGCGCCTGGTTCCAGAATGTCGTGAAGTCCGGCGGGATCATCACGCCGGTGACGATCTCGATGCCGCCTTCGCGGAATTTCTGGATCTGCGAGCTGTAGTCGGTCGAAAGATTCTGGTAGCGGCCCGGATCGAGCAGCGTGAAGCCTTCCTTCGCGAGCACTGGCGGGAACCCGCGTTCCTTGTCGCCCCACGCGTTGCCGTCGCCGTCGTTGGGAAACATTCCGCCGACCTTCTTGTTGGTCGGGATCGATTTCCACAGCGACGTGAACACGCCGATCACATCCTCCAGGCCCCAGAAGAAGTGATAGGTCCAGTCGAAACCCTTCGCCGGATCGCCGCCGCGGGTGAAGAACCACGGTTGCCACGGTGCGACCGTCGAGATGCACGGCTTCTTGTTCAGTTCGCACTGGTCCGATACGGGGTTCGTGGTCTCCGGTGTCGAGGAGACCAGCATCAGGTCGACCTTGTCCTTCAGGATCAAGTCGGCCGCGACATCCGCGGCGCGCGCGGGATTCGACGTCGAATCCTTGAGCACGATCTCGACCGGAAACTTGGTGCCCTTGATGTCGAGGCCGCCCTTGAACAGCTTGTTCATCTGGTTGACGACGAAGCCATCGGCCTCCGCGAAGGGCGCGAGGGGCCCGGTGCGCGGGGTGACCATGCCAATCTTCAGCTTGCGCGACGACTGCGCGTAGAGCCCGGTCGTCCAGCCGGAGGACGCCGCAAGCAACGCGCCCGATTGCACGAAACGCCGGCGTGATCTGTCGGTGCTTTTTGTCATGTTCCTCTGCCTCCTCGTGGTTGGGCCTTTGGACGTCTCTTCATCCGGCCGGGGCAAGGCCTGCCCAGGCACGTCGCAACAGTTCGCGGATCGGCTCGAGCTTCACTGGCCGCGGGTTGTAGTAGGGATTGGTGACAGCCTGCCGCGCCGCTTCGTCGATGGCGCTCTCCGGAAATCCGATGTCCTTCAGCGCGAGCGGCACCTTCAACCGCTGCGCGAGCCCATACAGGCCGAGCGCCGCACTGCGCGTGTTCAACGCGCGGGCGATGCGCGCCATGGCATCGGGCGCAGCCCGTTCGTTGTAGGCCATCGCGTGCGGCAGCACGATGGTGTGCGTCTCCGCGTGCGGCAGATTCCAGGTGCCTCCCAACGTGTGGCACAGCTTGTGATGCAGGGCCATGCCGACGCTGCCGAGCACGGTCCCGCACAGCCATGCACCGTAGAGGCAATCGCCACGCGCTTCGAGGTTGGACGGATTGGCCACGACGTTCGGCAGGCCATGCGCGAGCGCGCGGATGCCTTCTTCCGCAAGGAGCGACATGATCGGATTCGCATCCTGCGCATAGAGTCCTTCGGCCGCGTGGGCGATCGCGTTCATGCCGCTCGTCGCCGAGAGCTGCGCAGGCAGGGTGAGGGTCAGCGTCGGGTCGTACAGGACGGTGCGCGGCAGGACGCGCGGATCGCGCCCCGTCTTTTTCACGCCGCCCTCGGTGATGCCGTAGATCGGCGTCATTTCGGAGCCGGCATAGGTAGTGGGTATCGCCAGGATCGGCAGGCTGGATTCGAGCGCTATGGCCTTGCCGAGTCCGGTGGTCGAGCCACCGCCGATCGCGACCGCGCAGTCGGCCTGCAAGCGCGTCGCTTCGGCGCGCGCTGCCCGTGCGGTCTCGATGGGCACATGCATCACCGCGCGATCGAAGAGGCCGGCACACCGATCGCCCAGCAGTTGCGCGACTTCCTGCGCGCCTGCCTTCTGCTCCGGCGTCGAAAGCACGAGCGCGCGTCTCGCCCCGAGCCGTTCGATCTCCGGCCCAAGTTGCGCCAGGCATCCCGCGCCGAACACGACGCGCGCGGGTTGGCCTGTGTAGACGAACGATTGCATCGGCTTCAGCGCTTGAAGTGCGGCGCGATCGCCGCATCGACGTTGACCCAGACCGACTTCGCTTCCGTGTACTCGTGCATCGCTTCGAAGCCCATCTCGCGCCCGTAGCCCGACTGGCCGACACCGCCGAACGGGCTGCCCGGATTGACGCGCTTGTAGCAATTGATCCAGCACATGCCGGCGCGGATCTCGCGCGCGAACCGGTGCGCGCGTTGCAGGTCACGTGTCCACAGCCCGCTGCCGAGCCCGTATTCGGTGCTGTTGGCGACGGCGAGTGCTTCGGCGTCGCTCGAGAAACGCGTCACCGTCACGAACGGACCGAACACTTCTTCCTGCGCTACGCGATCGGTCGGGCGCGCCTGCACCACGGTCGGCTCGACGTAGTAGCCCGCGGCAAGCTCTTTCGCCGCGGGTGCGCTGCCACCGGAGAGGACCTGACCGCCTTGCTGACGCGCGATCTCGACGTACGAAAGGACCTTGTCACGGTGTTGCGCCGAGGTCAGGGGCCCCATCTCGGTAGCGGTGTCGAGCGGATTGCCGATGCGGATCGAACGGGCGAGGGAAATGAACTTGTCCAGGAACGCATCGGCCACCTTCTCGTGGATGATGATGCGCGAGCCGGCGATGCACGCCTGCCCCTGGTTGTGGAAGATCGCCCACGCCGATCCGTTGACGGCCGCATCGAGGTGCGCGTCGTCGAAGACGATGTTGGCGCCCTTGCCGCCGAGTTCGAGTTGCACCCGTTTGAGGTTGCCCTTGGAGGCCTCGACGATGCGCCGGCCGGTCACGGTCGAACCGGTGAACGCGATCTTGGCGACCGCCGGATGCTCGGCCAGACGCTGGCCCGCGGTCGCGCCGTAGCCGGGGACGACATTCACCACGCCCGCCGGTAAGCCAACCTCGGCCATCAGCTGCGCGATCTTCAGCGTCGACAACGGCGTGATCTCCGCTGGCTTGAGCACGACCGTGTTGCCCGCGGCGAGCGCAGGGCCCATCTTCCAGCTCGTGAACATGAGCGGAAAATTCCACGGCACGATCTGTCCGACGACGCCGATCGGTTCGCGCAGCACGTAGTTGAGGAAACCGGGTTCCACCGGCACGACGGAACCCTGCAGCTTGTCGGCCATGCCGCCGAAATAGCGGAAGCACGCGGCAGTGCGGGCTACGTCTAGATTGCGCGAGTCGCGGATCGGATGGCCGGTGTCGAGCGTCTCGATGCGCGCCAGCTCGTCGGCGTCTTCTTCGATGCGATCGGCGAGCTTCAGCAGCAGGCGTCCGCGCTCCGCGGCGCCCATGCGCGACCACTTCGGGAAGGCCGCTTGCGCGGCGGCGACGGCTCGATCGACGTCTTCCGCCTTCGCTTCGGCGATGCGCGCGAGCAGCGATGCATCGTGCGGATTCAGGACGTCGATCGTGGCGCCGTCCGCGGCGGCAACGAAATCGCCGTCGATGAACAGGCGGTCGACGAATTCGGACGCGATGTCCGTTGCACCCATCGGTGAAACCTTTCGTTGGACGGCGGCGGCCTTGTCATTCCGAGCCAAAGGCGAGGAATCTCGACAAGCGAAGGGCGAGATCCCTCGCTGTGCTCGGGATGACAGTGACCGCCTAGAACTCGACCGGATACGGTTTCAGTTCACCGCGCGCGTACCGTTTGGGCAGGTCGGGCGTCACGTTCTCCCACACCAGCAACATCGAGCGCTTGGTCGAGTAGCCCTGGTGGCGGATGTCCGCCGGCATTGCCGCGACGTCGCCGGCCCGCATCGTCACGCGCGCGCGCGGCGCGCCCGTGTTCTTGTCGCCGACGTCCCAGATGATCTCGTCGGACATCTGCACGAACCACTCGACCCGGTCGTTGCCGTGGAACACCGGGAGGATGTATTCCTCGGTGGTCGGGCAGAACAGGCTGGCGCGACAGACCGAAGTCACAGACGGATTCCATGTGACGTCCGAGCGCGACAGGTACTTGAACAGGTTGAACGCGTGCAGCTGTCCTTCGAAGCCGGGCTCGACGTTGATCACCGGCTCGTCCTGCGGCACGTCGGCGAATGCGCGATTGACCGGCAGGTCGTTGCGCAACGGGGAATCGTCCGGCAGCCCCGGCATACGACGCGTCGCGATGCGCGTGCGCTCGATCGCCGCGAGGTTTTCACCGTGCTTCCTGCCGAACGCGCTGCCGGTTTCGGCCGGTGCGGCGAATGGATCGAAGCCCTCGTTGGTCCAGTCGTACAGCATGGCCTTGAACGTCGCCATGATCGCGGGCGTTTCGAACTGCTCCTTGTAGTCGACGCCCGCCTCCTTCAGCACGCCGTTGAACGAACCTGCATACACGTCGACCTTGCCGTAGTGATTCTGCGTGCCGAACACGTGGTCGAAGTTGACCCAGCCGTAGAAGAAGCCCCACGCCACGTCGCGCATCAGCGCGCGCAGGAATGCGTCCGCGGGCATGGCGTGCGAGCGCGTCTGGCCCTTGGCGGGCCACGTTACCGTGACGAAATATTCGTCGCGCGAGAACTCGAAGTTGCCGAGCTTGAAGGTCTTGTAGCCGGTGGCGGGATCGGCCGGACCGGCGAGGACCTTGTCGGCGCCGAAGCCCGCGGGGCGGTCCCTGGTTTCTGGCGTGGCCATGGTGCTCTCCCTTTACGTGAAGCAGATGTCGGCCCACTTCTGGACCGACAACTCGCCGAGGATCGTTTGCTGCATCAACACGCTGGGCCTTGCCGCGGTGAACCGATAGGCCGCGCCGGCAGGCAGCATCGACTGATGGCCGCGCTTGAGCGTGACATTGCCCATCCTGCGGCCCTTGGGTTCACCCGCGACGGGTTGCGTGCCGTCGCGCGCCGCAGGTGCCGTGTCGAGCTTCACGAAGTCGATGCGCACCTCGCCGTCCATGCAGATTGCGAACTCGTCGTGCGCGCACGCCATCCAGGGCGATGTTCCTTCGGCGCGGATCGCTTCGATCACGTACTCGAGGTTCTTCCCGACCACGACCTTTTCGTACGGCTTCGACTTGGACGCGACCTCGAACAGGTTCGAGAAGACGTAGTGCTTGGGGCTGCCGCTCACGACCTCGACCGATCCCTTGCGGTAGTCGGACAGCGAGCCGAACTTGGTCCGATAGCTCTGTGTTTCCGCCATGTGCGTGCTCCTCGGCAATTGCTTCTCCAGCCCCGACGTTACGGGCGCGGCGTGATGGCAACAATTGTCGCGCAAGCGAGATCACCATTCGCCAAACACGAACAATGGCTGCTGCAGTGCGAACGTCTTATGGACGGGCAAACCCGTAACGGACCCCCCTAACTGAAACCGTCCGCAGCGCTCGCGGGGATACCGCGCAGATGCGCGATCGCGCGGCCAAGGCGCGTCGGTGCTGGGGAACTCGCAGAACATCGCGCCGTAAAAACCGCTGGCTCGAATCCACCAGTTGCTAACGCACCCAGCCGCGTTCGATGAGCGGCTGGTCCCAGTACGGCACGCCGCCGAGCCGCTCGGAGATGAAGTCGATCAGCAGGCGCACCTTCAAGGTCTGACGCTGGGTTGCAGGAAAAACCGCGGCGAAGATGAAATGCGTCAGCGTGTATTCGCACAGCACCGGGACGAGGCGACCCGCTACGAGATCGGCCGATGCGACCAGCGTTGGCAGGCAGACGATGCCGGTGCCGCCGAGCGCGTAGTCGCGCAGCAGGTGGACCGAGTTGGAACGGACCTGCCCGGGCAGGTCGAGATCGATGTGCTGGTCACCCTGCTCGAATGTCCAGCGATTGCGTGAGGGATAGCCCGCATACAGCGCAGTGGTGTGCTGGTGCAGCTCCTGCGGAGTGCGCGGCGCGCCGTGGCGCTCGACGTAGGCGGGCGCGGCGCAGAACAGGCGCCGCACCGGAAACAGGCCGCGTTCGACCAGCGATTCCGAGAGCGGCGGAAAGATCTGGAAGGCGACATCGAAGCCCTCTTCGATCGGATCCACCACCCGGTCGTTGACGATGATGTCGATGAGGATGTTCGGATACTTCTGCGTGAACTCGGCGAGGATCGGGCCGAAGTGCGTGATCGCGAAACCCGGGAGCATCTGCACGCGCAGCTTGCCGGTCGGCGCGGCGCGAAGCTGGCGCATCTGATCGGTCAATTCACCCAGGTGAGAAACCAGCTCGGAGCACTCTTTGTAGAACGTTTCGCCGACTTCGGACAGGCGCACGTGGCGCGTCGTGCGATGGAACAGCGGCGCATCGATGAACTGCTCGAGCTGTTGCACGCGCGTCGTCACCACCGAATTGGCGACGCCGAGCTGGCGCGCCGCCTCGGCGAAGCTGCCGGTTTCGGCGACGCGGACGAACGCCTCGATGCTCAGGAACCGGTCCATCGCGGCGCCCGCTCAGGCCAGCGCGCGTCCGATCAGGATGCGCTGGATATCGCTCGTGCCCTCGTAGATCTGGCACACGCGCACGTCGCGCCAGATGCGCTCGACCGGGAAGTCGGCGACGTACCCGTAGCCGCCGAAGATCTGGATCGCATCGGAGCACACCTTTTCGGCCATCTCGGATGCGAACAGCTTTGCCATCGCAGCCTGCTTCAGGCACGGCTCGCCGGCATCGCGCAGGCTGGCCGCGTGCAGCACGAGTTGCCGCGCAGCCTCGATCTGCGTCGCCATGTCGGCGAGGCGGAAGTTGACGGCCTGGTGCTCGAAGATGCGCTGCCCGAAGCTCTCGCGCTCCTTCGCGTAGGCGAGCGCGGCTTCGAATGCGGCGCGGGCCATGCCGACGCTCTGTGCCGCGATCCCGATGCGGCCGCCTTCGAGCGACGAGAGCGCGATGCGGTAACCGTCGCCCGGTTCACCGATCAGGTTGGCGACCGGAACCAGGCAGTTCTCGAGCACGATCTGCGCCGTATCGGAGGAGTGCTGGCCGGCTTTTTCTTCGAGCCGCGCGACCACGTAGCCCGGTGCCGCCGTGGGCACGACGAAGGCGCTCATGCCGCGCTTGCCGGCATCCTTTTCGGTGACGGCGATCACGATCGCCAGGTCCGCGTTCTTGCCGCTGGTGATGAATTGCTTGACGCCGTTCAGGACGTAGTGATCGCCATCGAGTTCGGCACGCGTGCGCAGCGCGGCCGCGTTGCTGCCGACATGAGGTTCGGTGAGGCAGAACGCGCCGAGCTTTTCACCGCGCGCGAGCGGCATCAGGAATTCGCGCTTCTGCGCTTCGCTGCCGAAGTTGAGGAGGATGGCGCACACCGGGCAGTTGTTGACGCTGATGACGGTGGAGACACCGCCATCCCCCGCCGCGATTTCCTCGAGCGCGACCGCCACCGCCGTGTAGTCCATTCCAGCGCCGCCATAACGCTCGGGCACCGCGATGCCGAATGTGCCGAGGCCAGCAAGTTCCTTCAGCGCTTCCTTGGGAAACGTGTGATCGCGATCCCACTGCGCGGCGAAGGGCGCCAGCCGGCTCGCGGCGAATTCGCGCAGCGTATCGCGCAGCAGGACATGCTCCTCCTTCACGATTGCCGCGTCAGTCGGTCATGATCCAGTGCAACTGGCGCCGCTTGATCAGCCAGCCGACCAGCCCGCCGGCGCCGAGCGCGGCGATCAACATCGGCCCGCCGCCGATGATCCCGGAGACGATCAGCGCGGTCGAAAACCAGCGCAGCGAGTTCGCAGGGGACCACACCCAGGTGGCGAGCACGGAAAACGAGATCCAGGTGAGCAACGCCACCAGGATCGCGCGCGACAACGACTGTGCCACGGTGGTGATCCGCTTCTCGGCGTGCTGGTAGATCATCAAAGCGAACATCATCGCGAACAACCCGGGCACCGCGACGAAGATGAGGCGGTTGACGCCACCCTCGGCCGCGAATTCGCGCAGCGTGTATTCGACGCTGCCCGCGGCGAGCATGCCGAAGATGCCGAACACGAACCCGGCAAAAAGCGGAACCGTCATCCACCGCATCGACTTCAATCCTCCCTGGCGCGGGGTCTGCCATCGGACCTCGTACTCGCCTTGCTTGCGCTTCTTGGTTTCCGGGCGGGGCGCAATTGTCGCGCATGGCGGGCATTTGTGTCGCAGGACGACGCGTGTTGCGGCCCACCAACTCGAGTCTGTCCCCAGCCTCGGGGCGGGTACGGGTGCGGGATCGGCTGCTCAACGCTTCGGAAGGCGCGCCGTGACTTCGATCTCTATCGCCATGCGCGGATCGACCAACCCGCACACGATGGCTGTGGCAGCGGGGCGCGCACGGCTGAAGTATTCGCCGAAGATCGGCGCGACGCGCGCGAACAATGCCGCGTCGGTCAGGTAGTAGTTCACGCGTACCACGTCGTCGAGCGTGCAACCCGTCTGCTGCAGGGCCGTCGCGATGTTGCGGAAGCATTGATGGCATTGCTCGAGCGGATCCGCATCGATCGTCATCGACGAGTAGTCGAACCCGGTGGTTCCAGCGACATGAACGTAGTCGTCGTCGACCACGGCACGGCTGTAGCCGGCAACCTTTTCAAAGTCGGATCCGGAGGAAATCAGGCGCTTCGACATCGTTAGCAACCGCGCTCACCACGACAGGTGCTCGCCGGTGTAGTTGAGGAACTTTCCATTGTGGGAATCGTTGGCTTGTGCGATTACCCGACGCATGTTGGTGACGCTTTCGGCGACGTCGATCGATGCGCCAGCGCCGCCCATGTCGGTGCGCACCCAGCCCGGATGAAACGCCATGCAGACCGCGCCATGGGAGGCAAGTTCGAGACTGGCCGCGCGCAGCACCGCGTTCAGCGCTGCCTTGCTGGCGCGGTATAGCCAACCGGACGGGTTTGCCATCAGGCCGATCGACCCCATCCGGCTCGACAGGACCGCGAGCTTCGCGCCCTTTTCCGCGAGCAGCGGAGCGAGCAGCGCAATCAGGTGCATCGGCGCCAGCACGTTGGTGTGCATGACGCGATCGAACTCGGCCTGATCGGGCGGGGAAAGTCCCGACGTGTGCGTCCCAGAGACCCCGGCCGAAAGAATGACGACGTCGAGCCGCGCGCCACCGATCTGTTCGACCAGTTTCTCGCGCGATGCGGCGTCGAGCACGTCGAGGCGCAGCGGCGTCGCGCCGAGCATGCGCAGGTGACCGGCGTCGTTGTCGTTGCGGCATGTCGCGAGGACGCGTTCGCGATTGGCCGCGTACTGACGCGCAAACTCCAGGCCGATTCCGCGTGAGGCGCCGACGACCAGGACCGTGCCCATTCAGTCCTTCATGGCGCGCGGTCGGCAAGCGCGAGGCGCGCCGCGAGCAATGCGAACAGCAGGCCGCCGCCGCCGTTCAGGACGCGACGCACGGCCGAGCCGGCGGCAACACGACGCGCGAAGTCCGCAGCGAGCACGATCGCGAAGAGAAACAACGCTCCATTGACGATGAAGAGCGCGCCGAGAAAAAGAAATGCGAGCGGCTTGCTGGGCGCGTCGGCGGCGATGAATTGCGGCAGCAACGCCAGGAAGAACAGGGCGACCTTCGGATTGAGCACGTTGGTCAGGAAACCCTGGAAGTAGATCGCGCGCCAGGCCGCCGGGACGGACACCGCGGGCGCGGCCACGGGTCGAGCGTCCGGCGTGGCAACCAGTGCCGCCTTGAGCATGCCGAGTGCCAGCCACAGCAGGTAGGCCGCCCCGATCCACTTGATGACCGCAAATGCGAACGCGGAAGCCGCGAGCAACGCGGCCAGGCCGAGCGCCGCTGCGAGCGTGTGGATCACGCAACCGCTGATGATGCCGAGCGCGGCTGCAAAGCCCGCACGCGATCCCCCCTGCAGCGTGCGCGAGAGCGTCAACAACAGGTCGACGCCCGGCGTGGCGTTGAGCACCAGCGCTGCAACGAGGAAGAGGCCGAGATTCTGCGTGCCGAACATGCAGCCCTAGAGCATCTCGAGCGCGAGGGCAGTCGCTTCGCCGCCGCCGATGCACAGCGATGCGACGCCGCGTTTGGCGCCGGTCTTGCGCAACGCTCCCAGCAGCGTGACGACGATGCGTGCGCCGGACGCACCGATCGGATGGCCGAGCGCGCAGGCGCCGCCGTGAATGTTGACCTTCTCGTGCGCGAGGCGATGGTCGCGCATCGCTGCCATCGTCACCGCCGCGAATGCCTCGTTGATTTCCCAGAGATCGACCGCATCGGCGCTCCAGCCCGCCTTCTTCAGCACCTTGTCGATCGCACCGGCGGGCGCGGTGGCGAACCACTCGGGCGCCTGCGCGTGCACCGAGTGCGCAACGATGCGCGCGAGCGGCCGGCAACCCAGACGGCTGGCCGTCGAAGCGCGCATCAGGACGAGCGCGGCGGCGCCATCGGATATCGAGGACGAGTTCGCGGCGGTGATGGTGCCGTCCTTCTTGAAGGCCGGTTTCAGACTCGGGATCTTGTCGATCTTGGCCTTGAACGGCTGCTCGTCGCGATTGACTTCGATTTCACCGCCCTTGCCCGCGACCTTGACCGGCGCGATCTCCCACGCGAACGTGCCGTCGCTATTGGCCTTGATCGAACGTTCGGTGGAGGCGATCGCGAACTTGTCTTGCGCTTCGCGCGTGAACTCGTAGCGCGTCACGCATTGCTCGGCGAACACGCCCATCGCCTTGCCGCGTTCGTACGCGTCCTCGAGTCCGTCGAGCGCCATGTGGTCGTACATCATGGCGTGGCCGTAGCGATAGCCCTGCCGGGCCTTCGGGATGAGGTACGGCGCGTTGGTCATGCTCTCCATGCCGCCCGCGACCAGCACGTCGGCCGAACCGGCGACCAGCATGTCGTGCGCGAACATCATCGCGCGCATGCCGGAACCGCACATCTTCGACAGCGTCACGGCGCCCGCCGACTGCGGCAGGCCGGCACCCAGCGCGGCCTGGCGCGCGGGCGCCTGGCCCTGCCCGGCAAGCAGGCAGTTGCCCATCAGCACTTCGTCGATCTGCTCGCCCCTGACGCCTGCGCGCTCGACCGCGGCGCGAATCGCCGTGCTGCCGAGCTGGTAGGCCTGTAACGAGGCAAAGTCCCCGAGCATGCCGCCGATCGGCGTGCGTGCGGCGGAGACGATGAGAATGGGGTCGGTCATGGTCATGCTCCTACATTATTCCCTCCCCCGCCTGCGGGGGAGTGCATCGGCTCGCTTCCCTGCGAAGCGGGGGAGGGTTGGGGTGGGGGCGGCGCGGGTACGGAGTCAGTTCATTGTTCCAGATGTGGCCGACATCGAACCCTGCTTCCCGTAGAAATCGATCCCGCCGTTCATCCGAAGTTTGCTCATTGTGCTGCCCGCCATCGACTTCAACGATGAGCATGGCTTCCAGACAAACGAAGTCTGCGAAGTACGGCCCGATCGGAACTTGCGACGGAAGCGAAACCCTTCGAGTTGCTTGTGACGGAGGTAACGCCATAACAGGCGTTCTGTGTCGGTCGACGACTTGCGCAAGCGGCGTGCAAAGTCGTGGTCTTGTCCTTCGCGCATGGCACGAAGGATCGCTGTGGCCTGCTTGCGAGGACCACGGCATTTCCGCCCCCACCCTCTAACCCTCCCCCGCAAGCGGGGGAGGGGATTGGCCACTCCCTCCCATGCGAAGCGGGGGAGGTTTGGCGTGGGAGCCAAACCTGCGCAGGAACCTTTCTTCCTTCGGATACGGATACACATCCTCCATGCGGCCCGCGCGGATGCGATTTTTTCTTTCCTGCCAGAACTCGGGGGTGAGGAGATCGGGATGGTGCTTGAGGAACGCCGCGCGGATGCGCGCGTCGCCGAGCAGAAACGGGCCGAACTGTTCGGGGAAGACGTCGTGTTTCTCGACGCGATACCACGGCTCGCCCGACAGCTCCGCTTCCTCGTTCGGCGCCGGCGGAATACGGCGGAAGTTGCACTCGGTCATGTACTCGATCTCGTCGTAGTCGTAGAACACGACACGACTCAAGCGTGTCACGCCGAAGTTCTTGTACAGCATGTCCCCCGGGAAGATGTTGGCGGCGGTGAGATCCTTGATCGCGTTGCCGTATTCGATCAGCGCGTGCTCGACCTCGGCGTCACTCGCGTGCATGAGGAAGATATTCAGCGGCGTCATGCGCCGCTCGATGTAGACGTGGCGGATCAGGACGGTGCGCTCCGTGAGTTCGATCTGCTCCGCGCACGTGTCGCGCAGCTCGCGGATCAGCTCCTGTGAAAATCGCTCGCGCGGCAGCGTCACCTCCGAATATTCCCAGGTGTCCGCCATGCGTCCGACGCGATCGTGCAGCTTCACGAGGCGATATTTGCCGATGATCTGCTCGGCGTCGGTCTCCTTGGGAAACGGGATGACGTCCTTGATCATCTTGAACACGTAGGGATACGAAGGCAGCGTGAACACGGTCATCACCAGGCCCTTGATGCCGGGCGCCACCACGAACTTGTCCGTCGAGTGCCGCAGGTGATGCAGGAAGTCGCGGTAAAAAAGCGTCTTGCCCTGCTTTTGCAGGCCGACCATCGTGTACAGCTCCGAGGCGGGCTTGCTCGGCAGCAGGCTGCGCACGAACTCGACGTACGCTGACGGCGCCTCCATGTCGACCAGGAAATACGCGCGTGTGAATGAAAACAGCGTGGCGATCCAGTTTGCGGCCAGCAGCACCGCGTCGACGTAGATCTCTCCGCGCTCGTTGCGCAGGATCGGCACCGCGAGCGGCGTGATGCGCGTTCCGTTGATGATGCGGCCGATGAGGTACGCGCCCTTGTTGCGGTAAAAAAGGCTCGACAGCACCTGCACCTGGAAATCCGGCTCGACGTGAAACGGCCGCGTCAGCGCGTTGGGCGCCTGGTTTTTCCTATGCGCCTCGCACACGGCTCGCAGCACGCGCCGGATATCGCGTTCCGCGTCGACCCACGGGCATGCCAGGCCGATGTCGATCAGGATCTTCCGTACGGCGTTGCGCGGACCCTGCAACGCGGGGTAATAGCTGCGGTACGAGGGTGGATCCGAATCCATGTAGTCGGTCGCTACGCCCGGCCGCACGAACAGGAACCGGTTGCGGTAGTAGTCGCGGTGCAGGAGCTTGGTGCAGACCGAGTTGAAGAACGTCTCGGCGCATTCCGGCTGCCGGTGCTCTGCCAGCTGCGCCACGTACGACTGCTTGACCGCCTGCCACAGTGCGTCGCGTTCCTCGTCGGACAGCGAAACGAGGTCGAAATCACGTTCGATGCGCGCGACCGCCTCCAGCACGCGCTGGTCATAGAAGTCGATCCGGTCGCGCGCCGCGTTGCGCATGCCGTGCCAGTCGCCGTGCTCGAAGCGGCTCTTCGCCTGCTGCGCGACATAGCGGAACAGCGAGTAGTGGCGATTGAATCCCTCGAGGATCGCACGCGCGATGCGCGCCGGATGCGGCATCGAACGGTCGAAGCGCTCGAACGGGCGCTCCTCGACCGGCGGCAGCGTCGGCTCGAAGCTGGGCGTGGGTTCATTCATCGACCGGATTATCGTCTGGCGGCTTTGTCATCCCGAGCGGAGCCCTGTCATCCCGAGCGAAGCGAGGGATCTCGGCCGCGCCGACGCCGAGATTCCTCGCCTGCGGCTCGGAATGACAGAAGCAGCCTCACGCCTCCCACTCGAAGCGCTGCTCGACGACGGCGTGCCCCCAGGTCTCGCCGCTCTGTTCGGCGACCAGGCGAAAGCCGGCGCGCTCGTACAACGCGCGCGCCGCATCGAGGCCTTTGAAGGTATTCAGGTAGACGCGCCGATAGCCGGCGCGGCGGCAGAACGCCATCGCCACATCCATCAGCCGATGGCCCTGGCCGCGCCCGCGCATCGCATCGCTCAGCATGAACCAGCGCAAGTGCGCCTGCCGGCGGTCGCCGTGGCCATCGATGACGATCGAGCCATGCACTTCGCCGCGATCGATCACGAACCACATCCCGTCGCGTGCCGGATCGAACCGCGTTGCGAACTCGCCGAACTCGCGGGTCACCTTCGACTCGAACAGCACACCGAAGCCGTGCTCGCGCGCGTAATACTCGCCGTGCAGCCGCCCGATCGTTCCGATCGCTCCCGGCAGATACGAGGGCACGATCCGCGGTCCGTCAGGCGATGCGAGCGCCCGATCGAAGGGATACAGCAATTCGAAGCGCTCGAGCGTCACCGGCATCGTCGGCGAGAACGGATGTCCGATCCGTTCGCCCTCGCGCTCGAAGTAGCGCGTATGGCCGTCCAGCCAGTCCGGCAACGTGCGGTCGCCTTCGCCTTCGTCCCATGCGAACCGCGCGTCGACCTCCGACAGCGGCCGCCTGTCGAGCCAGACCGTGCGCAGCACCGCGCGCGGCACGCGATCGTGCTCCGTGACCACGCTGTAACCGTCGGGCACCGGCGCCATCTCCGGCGCCTGTTCGTTGACCCAGGCCGAACTCGCAGTCGCGCGCTTCGGTCCATTCAAGACGAGTTCGATCAGCTCGTGCGCGAGCCTGGGCGAATCGCCGAAGTACCACGCCTGATACGGCGTCTGCGGCGGCACGCCAGCGGCGCGACAGAACGTCTCCCAGAACGTGCGGACCGCGCCTTCCTTCGGCACGAGGTTTTCGACGAGCGAATCGGACATGGGTAACCGCTCCTCAGGCGCGCGCCCCTTAGAGGTCGAAGATCATGCACGTGGTCGTGCCATGCGAATAAAGCCGTCCCTGCTCGTCGACCAGGCGTCCTTCGGCGGTCGCCGTGCGGCGCCCGCTCGCGACGATCTTTCCCTCGGCACGCACCGGTCCCGTCTCGTCTGTGAGCGGACGCACCAGATGGACCTTGAACTCGAGCGTCGTGTACGCCTGGCCCGGCTCGATCAGCGAATGGATCGCGCAGGCCATCGCCGAGTCGAGCAGCGTCGCATGAAAGCCGCCATGCACCGTGCTGATCGGGTTGTAGTGCTTCATCCCCGGCCGGCCCTGGAATACCGCGCGCCCTTTTTCCACCTCGAGCAGATAGAAGTCGAGCGTCTCGTTGATCGGCGGGTAGGGCACGGTGCCGTTCGCGATCCCCTGAAGAAGTTCGAGGCCGCTCATCTTCGCCGCGCGCGCTGGTTCGATGACTCCCGGCCCCTTGACGCGCGCGAGCAGTGCTTCGTAGTCCTGCTGCCAGGTGCTCATGCCGTTTCTCCAGAAAGCAGGAACTGCGCTCGCCATTCGGCGAGCTTGCCGATCGATACGCCGATGCCGCCGCAAACCTCGACCAGGATGCGCTCGAACCGCGTGAACACGTTCGCATGCACGTCGAGCGCAGCCAACGTCGCGCCGCACGCCGGTTCGACCAGCATGCGCCACGCATCGGCGAACTTCAGGCATGCAGCGACCGCTTGGGCGTCGCTCACCGTCAGCGAAACGATCTCGTGCTCGCGCGCGGCGTCCACGGCGCGCCGGCACACGCGCTTCGCGCCGAGCGTCGTGGCGATCGACGTGAGTTCCGCAATCGTCACCGGTTCGCCCGCCCGCAGCGCGGCCGCGTAGGAAGCCGCCCCTTCGGTTTCGACCGCGATCACCGGCACGTGACGCAACCCGTTGCGCTGCAGGCCCGCAACGATTCCAGCGAGAAGTCCGCCGCCGCCGACGCAGCAGGCAACGGCATCGAACTTCCAGCCGTCGGCGCAACACTCGTCGATGAGCGTGGCGTGCCCATCCCAGATATCGGGATCGTCGAACGCATGCAGGTAGGCAGCGGCGCGCGTGTTTGCCAGCGCAATCGCGTGTTCGTTGGCTTCGTCCCAGGCGGCCCCGAAGACGATGACTTCGGCCCCGACGGCAGCGATGCGCTCGCGCACGCTTGCCATCGTCGTCTCCGGCACCACGATGCGGGTCGGGACGTTCAGGCGCGCACCTGCATGCGCGGCAGCGAAGCCCGCGTTGCCGCCCGACGGACAGACCAATTCACGCGCGCCGCGCGCCACCGCGCGCTCGGCCGCCGCGCCGATGCCGCGCATCTTGAATGACCCGCACGGCTGCAGCGCGTCGAGCTTCAGGATGAGCGGCCGCCCGGCGCGGCTGTAGTCGGCCGGGGCGAGGAGTGCCGGCGTATGGGTGTGAAGCGCCAAGGGATGCGATGCGACTACATCGTCTCCGAGCAGTACTCCCGCCCAATCAGCATCCGGCGGATCTCCGAGGTGCCGGCGCCAATTTGGCTCCGGCCGCGGGCCGCCTGCGCGTCCGCTTAACCTGCGCTGCGGGCAGGTTAGCCTCACCGAATTGGCGCCGGGCGATCACATCGTCTCCGAGAAGTACTCCCGCCCAATCAGCATCCGGCGGATCTCCGAGGTGCCGGCGCCAATTTCGTAGAGCTTCGCGTCGCGCCACAGGCGCCCGGTCGGGTAGTCGTTGATGTATCCGTTGCCGCCGAGAATCTGGATCGCTTCACCCGCCATCCACGTCGCCTTCTCCGCTGCGTAGAGGATCACGCCGGCGCAGTCCTTGCGCACCGCGCGGACGTGCTCGCGGCCCAGCCGGTCGAGGTTCTTGCCGACGGTGTAGACGTACGCGCGGCACGCGGCGAGCGTCGTGTACATGTCCGCTACCTTGCCCTGGATCAGCTGGAATTCGCCGATCGGCGCATTGAACTGCTTGCGCTCGTGGATGTACGGCGTGACCACATCCATGCACGACTGCATGATGCCGACCGGCCCCGCCGCAAGCACGGCACGCTCGTAGTCGAGCCCGCTCATCAGCACCTTGACGCCGCCGTTGACGGCGCCGAGCACGTTCTCGGCAGGCACTTCGCAGTTGTCGAACACCAGTTCGCCGGTGTGCGAGCCGCGCATGCCGAGCTTGTCGAGCTTCTGCGCGACCGAAAAACCCCTGAAGCCTTTCTCGATGAGGAACGCCGTGATGCCGGATGCGGCTAGCTCCGGCTCCGTCTTCGCGTACACCACGAGCGTGTCCGCGTCCGGGCCGTTGGTGATCCACATCTTGGTGCCGTTCAGGACGTAATAGCCGCCCTTGTCGACGGCGCGCAGCTTCATGCTGACCACGTCGGAGCCGGCGCCGGGTTCGCTCATCGCGAGCGCACCGACGTGCTCGCCCGAGACGAGCTTCGGCAGGTACTTCTTTTTCTGCGCCGCCGACCCGTTGCGATGGATCTGGTTGACGCACAGGTTCGAATGCGCGCCGTAGGAAAGGCCGACCGCTGCGCTGGCGCGGCTCACTTCCTCCATCGCGATCATGTGCGCGAGATAGCCGAGATTGGCGCCGCCGTATTCCTCGCCGACGGTGACGCCGAGCACGCCGATCTGGCCCAGCTTGCGCCACAGGTCCATCGGAAACTGGTCGCTGCGGTCGATTTCCGCTGCGCGCGGCGCGATCTCGCTCTGCGCGAAATCGGTCACCGCCTCGCGCAGCGCGTTGATGTCGTCGCCGAGATCGAAGTTCAGGCCGGGCAGTTGCATTGGAGATTCTCCTGACGCGGACTACGCGGATTAACGCGGATCAGATCAAGTTTGATCCGTGTCGATCCGCGTCCACGTCTTTTTCGTCGGCCATGCCTTGCATGGCCATCAGTGTTTGCTGCATGGTGGCGACGAGCATCTGCCGTCCTTGTTCCTGCGCGAACACTTCGGCGCGGGTGATCGAAAGCGTACGCCCGGGCTTGACGACCGTGCCGACGGCGGCCAGCAACTCGCCGCGGGCGGGGGCAAGCAGGTTGATCTTGAATTCGACCGTGAGGATGGAGACGTCGGCCGGCATCAGCGAAAACGCCGCGTAGCCGCCGGCGCTGTCGGCGATCATCGCGACGATGCCGCCGTGCACGAAGCCATGCTGCTGCCCCAGTTCGGCGCGCGCCGGAAGCTCGATCCGGCAGCAACCGGGGACCACCTCGGCAAGGCGCGCGCCGATGAAACGCATCGCGGTCTGGCGCGCGAACGAATCGCGCACGCGCGCTTCGAAGCTGGGGTTGGCGGGGACGAACTGCATCGGGGCGGCGGAAGGGAACTGAATCTAGTTTACCTTTACGTTAACGTCAATCTCGTCTTTTCCTCTTTTCCAATTACTCGATACTCCGGCTCGATGGTCAGGACCTGCAGCGACGCCCGTATGAATGAGAAGCGCGAATTGAGCGGCCGCCCGGTGGCGACTATCGTCTTGCTCGCAACCGGGTGGAGGAAGGACCGCAAGTGGTGGACGAAGAGCAGCCAGACCTGCACGCGCTGACCACGACGCTGGCCGCCGCGGAGGGCGGCGACAAGCAGGCCGCTACGGAGCTGTTTTCCGCCCTGTATCGGGAACTCCACCGGCTGGCGCGGCGCCAGTTGCATGCAAACGCCTCGGGCCTGACGCTCGGCGCGACCACGCTGCTGCACGAGGCGTACATCGACATCAGCAAGCGCGGCGCGGTGTTTCCGGACCGGGCTCGTTTCTTTGCCTATGCCGCGCGGGCGATGCGCGGTCTCATCATCGATTACGTGCGGGAGCGTCAGGCCCTGAAGCGCGGCGGCGAATTCCACCTCACTTCGCTCGACACCAAGGTGGCCGACGGCGTGCCGCAGGTACAGGAACTCGCGCCCCTGAACGATGCGCTCGACGAACTGGCGCTCGCCGAGCCCGCACTCGCAGAGCTCGTCGAACTGAAGTTCTTCTGCGGCTTTTCGTTCATCGACATCGCCGCGATGCGCGGGGTCTCGGAGCGCACGGTGCAGCGCGACTGGAACAAGGCGCGCCTCTATCTGCACGAGGTCCTGCGTGAACCCTGAGTGTGTCGGGTTTCGCGCGGCAAATCCGATTTAACTGGGTTCCGGGTTCGCCCCGGAGCCACAGGTTGCGCCGCTCGTCAGTTCGCACGACTTCCAATGGCCGGGATCGACAAAACCCGCTGGCAGGTCCTCAGCCCGCTGCTCGACGAGCTGCTGGAGGCCGATCCCGACGAGCGCACCGAGCGGCTGGCGAAGATCCAGCACGACGACCGCGCGCTCGCGGCAGAACTGGTGCAGTTGCTGGCGCACCAGGCGCATGTCGAAACCGCCCAGTTCCTCGAAGGATCCGCGCTCGATTTCTCGGGAAGCAGCGCATTCGCCCAGCAGGTCGTCGGCAACTACACGCTCGAGCGGCCGCTCGGACAGGGCGGCATGGGCAACGTGTGGCTGGCGGGCCGTAGCGACGGACGCTACGAGGGGCATGCAGCCGTCAAGTTCCTGAATCTCGGCCTGCTCGGCCACGGCGGCCGCGAGCGCTTCGAGCGCGAAGGCAATCTGCTCGCGCGGCTGGCGCATCCGAACATCGCGCACCTCATCGATGCCGGCGTCACGGCCGGGCAACCGTACCTGGTGCTCGAGTACGTCGAGGGCGAACCGATCGATCGCTGGTGCGACCGGCACGCGCTCGATGTCGAAGCGCGCGTGCGGCTCTTCCTCGACGTGCTCGCCGCGGTGGCGCACGCGCACAGCAAGCTGATCCTGCATCGTGACCTCAAGCCGTCGAACATCCTCGTGACGCGCGAGGGACGGGCGAAACTGCTCGACTTCGGCGTCGCCAAGCTGCTCGAGGACCAGCCGCACTCGAGTGAACTCACGCAGGTTGCGGGCCGCGCATTCACGCCCGACTACGCTGCACCCGAGCAGGTCCAAGGCGGCGAGGCGACGATGGCGACCGACGTCTACGCGCTCGGCGTCCTGCTCTACGTGCTGCTCGCCGGCCGCCACCCGACCGCCGAACCGAACGCCACGCCGGTGGAGCGGTTACGCACGCTCGTCGAAGCGGAACCGCGGCGGCTGAGCGAGAGCGCTGGGCGCAGCGACGTCGCGACCGCGCGCACGCGCTCGTCGACACCGCGACAACTGGCACGCGCCCTGCAAGGCGATCTGGACAACATCCTCGCGAAGGCGCTGCGCAAGGCGCCTGGCAACCGCTATCCGACCGCCGCGGCATTCGCCGACGATCTGCGCCGCTTCCTCGAAGACGAGCCTGTCGAGGCGCGTCCGGATTCCGTGGCGTACCGCCTCGGCAAGTTCGTGCGCCGCTATCGGCTGGCCGTTGGCGCGGCTTCCGCGACCTTGCTCACGCTGATCGCCGGTGTCGTGGGAACGACCTGGCAGGCGTACGAGGCACGCAAGCAGCGCGACGTCGCGTTGCAGGAGATCCGCTACGCGCGCGCCACGCACGATGTGCTGATGTCGCTGCTCGATGAAGCCTTCCGCACCGGCGCCGAAGACCGCTGGCGCGAAATGCTCGAACGCGCGCGCGAGCAGTTGCGCACGCGCCACGAGAAGGATCCGACCTCGCAAGCGCGCATCCTGCTGATGCTCGCTGGACGCTACGCCGGCATCAACGATCAACGCGGCGAAAGCGACGTCAACGACGAGCTGCTGCGCCTGGCACCCAAGCTGGACCCGGGGTTGCGCGCGCAGATCCTCTGCTCGCAGGCCGACACCTTCCTGTACGCACGCGACGTCGCGCACGCCCGCCCGCTCGTCGAAAGCGCGATGCGCGACCTCGCAGGCATGCGCGAGCTTCCGCTCGATGCGATGGGCGACTGCTATCAGACCGATGCGATGCTCGCCGTCGAGCAGGGCGACTTCGATCGCGCCGTGGCGCGCGGGCGCGCAATGGTCGCCCGCTTCGAAGCCGAAGGGCTCGCAGGAGGCCGCCAGTACCTCTACGCGCTGACCACCCTGCAGCGCATCTACCTCGATACCGACCGTGATGGCGACGTGCTCGCGATGCATGCGCAACTCGAGGACACCTTGCGCGCCCAGGGCCTGCTCGATACGACCGGGCACATCCTGATCCTGGACCGGCGCGCGATCTCGATGGTCCGGCGCGGCATGTTCGTGCAGGCGCAGGAACTGATGCACGGCGTGCTCGCGCGCGAATCGGAAAAGAGTCCGATCCCTGCCGTCTTCCGTTCCGGCATCGGCCGCAGGTTGATCGTCACCGGTGCGACGACCGAAGGCATCGCGCTGGCGCTTGCGCAGCTGCCCGAGCTCGAGCGCGACGCGAACCGCAATCAGGTTTACTTTGCGCGCTTCGCGATCATCGAGGGCTACCTGATGGACGGCAACAGCGCGGCAGCCGGCGAGCAGCTTGCGATCCTCGCGAAGTCGATGCAGGAAGGGCAGGCAGCGCCCCGCGAACAGACCGAGCTCGTGCGCCTGCAGGCGCTCTACGCGCTCGCGCGCAACGACGTTGCGGCGGCACGCAAGCAGATCGCGACGATGCAGACGCGCGCCGCGTCGCTGCCGCGGCGCGCGCGCTACGAAGCGATGCGCGGCGAGCTGACCGTTGCACGCGTGGCCCTCGCGAGCGGGGACCTCACGGAAGCAGCGCAGGCGCTGGATCGCGCGGCGGCGGCGGAGCGCGAGTCGGCGGGGTCGCAGGTAGCGGGTGAAAGCGCGTGGCGCGGCGCCATCTTCCTCATGCGCGCCACCCTGCAACGCGAGGCCGGCACGCCCGATCTCGCGCGCGCCGAGGCGCGCAAGGCGCTCGAGCAATTCGCCACGACGCTACCGGCCGGACATCCCTGGCGTCGCGAGGCTGAAGCGCTCGCCTCCGGCGCGTGATAGAACACGCCGCATGAGTGCCATCGACCGGCAGCGCTGGCAGGTTCTGAGTCCGCTGCTCTCCGAACTGCTGGAACTCGACGCCGTCGCGCGCTCGGCGCGCCTGACCAGCATCCGCCTCGACGACGAGGCGCTCGGCCGTGAACTCGCGGACCTTCTCGCGCAGCAGGCGGACGTCGAAACGGCGCAGTTCCTCGAAGGGTCGGCGCTGTCGATTCCCGGCACCGAAGCGCTGGTCGAGCAGGTGGTCGGCAACTACACGCTCGAGCGGCTGCTGGGTCAGGGCGGCATGGGCAGCGTGTGGCTCGCGCGGCGCAGCGACGGACGCTACGAGGGCCGGGTGGCCGTCAAGTTTCTCAGCATGGGCCTGCTCGGTCGCGGCGGCCTCGAGCGCTTCCAGCGCGAAGGCAGCCTGCTCGCGCGGCTCGCTCATCCGAAGATCGCGCGCCTGCTCGATGCGGGCGTCGTCTCGGGCCAGCCGTACCTCGTGCTCGAATATGTCGATGGCGAGCCGATCGACCGCTACTGCGACCTGCGCATGCTGTCGATCGAGGCGCGGCTGCGCGTGTTCCTCGACGTCCTCGCGGCGGTGGGGCACGCCCACAGCAACCTGATCCTGCATCGCGATCTCAAACCCTCCAACATCCTCGTCACGTCGCAGGGCGATGTGAAGCTGCTGGACTTCGGCATCGCCAAGCTGATCGACGACGAGGCACAGGGCGCCGGTGCCACCGAGCTCACACAGGCAGGTGGCCGCGCGTTCACGCCCGAATATGCCGCCCCGGAGCAGGTCGAAGGCGTCGAGGCGTCGACCGCCACCGACGTGTATTCGCTTGGCGTGCTGCTGCACATGTTGCTTGCGGGATCGCATCCGACGGCCGGCGACGCGCGCACGAAGATCGACCAGCTGCGCGCGCTGGTCGAAACCGAACCGGGGCGCACGAGCGACACGGCAACGCGCGCGACCGTCGAAGTCGCGGAAAGACGGTCGACAACGCCTGCGCACCTTGCGCGCGCATTGCGCGGCGATCTCGACAACATCATCGCCAAGGCACTCAAGAAAAAACCGGCGGAGCGGTACCCGACCGTCGATGCGTTCGCGAGCGACCTGCAGCGCTATCTGAATCACGAACCCGTCAGCGCGCGCCGGGATTCGCTGGGTTATCGCTTCGGCAAGTTCGTCCGGCGGTATCGCGTTGCCGTGGGCGCGGGCGCGATCACGATGCTTGCGCTGCTCGCGGGGGTCGCGGGCATCGCCTGGCAGGCGCGCGAAGCCCGCCTGGCGCGCGATCAGGCGCTGTTGCAACTGCAGCGTGCCGATGCGACCAACCGGCTGATCTCGCTGCTCCTGTCCGAGGGCGCGCCGGAAGGCAAGCCGTTCACGCCCGCCGAATTGCTCGCACGCGGCGAAACGTGGGCCGGCAAGCTGTTTGCCAACGATCCGCGCCTGCATGCCGAGATGCTGCTCGTGCTCGGCGACCGCTATGCCGATGTCGAAGAGGAAGCTCGGGCCAAGGCGTTGTACCAGCAGGCATACGAACGCTCGCGAACGCTGGATGCGCCGGCGCTGCGCGGAAACAGCGCGTGCCGGCTGGGCATGGCGCTCATGCAGGGGCCCGTTGCGGAGCACGCGCGCGGACATCGCTTGATCGACGAAGGCCTCGCAGCGCTGCGCGCCGCGCGCGTTCCGCCGGTCGATGAAGCCGAGTGCCTCGCTTCGGCTGCGTACGCCGAGGAGGAGCGCGGTGATCGCGCGGCGGGAGTCCGATATGCCGAACAGGCCCTGCGCATCGTCGACGCTTACCCGGGGCGTTGGGAGGATTCATTGCAGGCGGTGGTGGCGGTCCTCGCCAGCATGTACACGCGCACAGGCCGCTACGGAGAAGCGGCGAAGCTGCACGAACGCGCGATGCAGTTGATGGAAAGCGCCGGCCTGGAGAACACGGTGCGCATGTCGATCACCATCAACAATGCGGCCCACAACCTGTTCAGCGCGGGCGCGACGCTCGATGCCGTTCGCTTGTTCGAGCGAGCGCGGGCCATCGATCGGAACATCGGTATCGCCACGACGCACCTGAGCAACCTCGCGAACGCGCTGATCCAGGTCGGGCGCGCGCGCGAGGCGGCGCAGATGCATCTCGAAGCGGCCGCTGTCGCACGCAGCAGCCGCTCGCCGATCGAAGAAGGCCGATCGCTCCTGGGCGCCTCCAACGCGTTGCGCGAAGCCGGCGATCTGGCGGCATCGCGTCAGAGGCTCGATGAGGCGCGCGCGGTGCTGGCGGGGAAGCTGCCGCCGAGTCATATCGGCAACGCGGCGATCGAGGGCGCCGAAGCGCGGCTGCTGCTCGCCGAGGGCGACGCACAAAAGGCGCTGGCGACCGCGCAGGCTGCGCTGGCGCGCTACGAGAGCGTCGCGCCGCGTTCGTCCGACCGCGCAATGGAACTGGCCGATGTCGCGCAGGCGCAGCTCGCCTTGCATCGACTCGACGATGCTCTGGTCACTTCCGCGGCCTCGGTCCGACTCGCGCGCGAACTGGCTGCCGATTTCCCTTATTCGTACCGCGTCGGCGTCGCCGAACTGACGCGATGCCGTGCGCTGACCGAGGCATCGAAGCCCGTGGGCGAAGCGTGCAGCGAAGCCGAGCGGCATCTAAAGCGCGCCATCGGTGACGATGCACCGCTGACTCGCGAAGCGGCCGCGGCGAACCGGCGCGCCGTGGCGCAGAAGTGATCGCGCTGCGTCACGGCAGCGGGCGCGCGTCGCCAAGCGCGATCATGCCGCGCGCCATCCGGTAGAGGAACCAGAACCAGGTGAGCACGATGCCCAGGCCGCCGAGCATCGCCGCGCCGACCGTGCCGAAGATGGCGCCCCAGTTGATGTTGATCGCGAACCCCTCGTGGCCCCAGTCACCGGTGTCGATGACCTGGCGCGCAATATCCATGATCAGCGGCCAGATCCCCATCATCACGAGCACGAAGAAGATCAGGAACCACAGTTGGGACCACCAGAACGAACGGATCATCCACCGGTGATGCGAATCGATGAAGCCGGCCTCCGGGTGCCCGCGCTTGCTGTAGGAGATGAGGAGCGAGATGAGCGCCGGCCACAGCAGGAAGGCGGACAGCACCATGCACAGGTAGGCGATCCACGCCGCCGTGAATTCTTTGGTTGGCGGCACGGCAGGCGGTGAGGCGGCGGTCGCAAACGGGCTCGACATGGCCCGATAGTACAGCGTCACTTCTCCCCTCCCGTATCTCGCGCGCGGCGTGACAGCTCGATGAAACATGCGCAAGCCCAGCAAGCGGGCCCGCATAAGAAGCGGGAGCCGGCGGGCCGCGCTGATACCCTTGCGCTCATGTCGCGCACGCCCGAGTCGGTGCTGAAAGAGGTCTTCGGATATCCGCAGTTCCGCGGCTTCCAGCACGAGGTCATCGATACGCTGGTTGCGGGACAGGACGCGCTGGTACTGATGCCTACCGGCGGCGGCAAGTCGCTCACGTACCAGATCCCCGCATTGCTGCGCAAAGGCGCGGGCGTCGTCATCTCGCCGCTGATCGCCCTGATGCAGGACCAGGTCGCGGCGCTCGACGAACTCGGCGTGCGTGCGGCATTCCTGAATTCCACCCTCTCGACAAGCGCGGCGGCCACCGTCGAACGGCGCTTGCGCACAGGCGAGCTCGACCTCGTGTACATCGCGCCCGAACGGCTGATGACGGAGCGCGCGCAGCGCCTGCTGGGCGATCTCGGCGCAGCCGACGGCGTCGCGCTGTTCGCAATCGACGAAGCGCACTGCGTTTCCCAGTGGGGTCACGATTTCCGCCCGGAGTACGGCCAGCTTTCCCTGCTGCGCGAGCGCTTCCCCGCCGTGCCGCGTATCGCGCTCACGGCGACGGCGGACGTTGCGACGCGGCGCGAAATCGTCGATCGCCTGCTGGTGGACGCGCGCGAGTTCGTCGCCAGTTTCGATCGGCCGAACATTCGCTACCGCGTGGTCGAGAAGAACGACCCGCGCAAGCAGCTCGTCGACTTCATCCGCGCGGAGCACGACGGGGACGCGGGCATCGTCTACTGCCTTGCGCGCAACACGGTCGACGAGGTCGCAGAGCATCTGCGCACGCACGGGATCGCGGCGCTGCCCTATCACGCGGGCCTCGACGCTGCTACGCGCTCGGCAAACCAGGAGCGCTTCCAGCGCGACGACGGTGTCGTCATGGTGGCGACGATCGCCTTCGGCATGGGCATCGACAAGCCCGACGTGCGCTTCGTGGTCCACCTCGACATGCCCAAGAGCATCGAGGGCTACTTCCAGGAGACCGGCCGTGCCGGGCGCGACGGGTCGCCGGCGCAGGCGTGGATGACCTACGGTCTCGCCGACGTCGTGCAGCAGCGAAGGCTGATCGAGTTGTCGGAGGCAGACGCCAATTACAAACGGCTTTCGTCGAGCAAGCTCGACGCGATGCTCGGCCTCGCGGAGAGCGGCGCGTGCCGCCGCGTGCGCCTGCTTGCTTATTTCGGCGAGTCGAGCACAGCGTGCGGCAACTGCGACAACTGCCTCGAGCCTCCCGAACTGTGGGACGCGACCGAGGCGGCGCGCAAGCTGCTTTCGTGCATCTATCGCTGCGAGCGCGCGAGCGGATTCGCGTTCGCGGCGACGCATGTCATCGACGTCCTGCGCGGCAAGCAGACCGAGAAGACGAAGAAGTTCGGTCATGAGCAGCTGTCAACCTTCGGGATCGGCGCCGATCTGAGCGAGGCCGAGTGGCGGCTGCTGTTGCGCCAGCTGGTCGCGCAGCACCTGGTCGAGGTCGATCACGAAACCTTCAACGTGCTGCGGCTCACCGAGGCGAGCCGCCCCGTGCTCAGGGGCGAGCAGCGGATCGAGTTGCGGCGCCATGTCGCGAAACCGGCGCGAACGCGGCGCAAGGCGGCGGCGCCGGCGATGGGCGCGGCCGATGGCGCGCTGTTCGAGTGCCTGCGCAACTGGCGTGCGGAAATCGCGCGCCAGCACGGCGTGCCTGCGTACGTGGTGTTTCACGACGAGACGCTGCGGGCGATCGCAGCCATCAAACCACGCTCGCTGGAAGATCTGCGCGGGATCAGCGGAATCGGCGCGAAGAAGCTCGAAAGCTACGGCGATGCGCTCATCGAGCTGATCGTGCCCCCGCCCTAACCCTCCCCCGCAGGCCGGGGCGGGGACTGCTCCCTCCCCTGCGAAGCGGGGGTGGAGGCGGGTTTCGCAAAGCGAAGCTTTGCGCCGCCGGAGCGACGCGCGCCTGCCAGCGCTAGGGATGGGGCGGAATCGGGACGCCCCTCACCTTTGCGCAGCCTCTTTCGCTCTCAGTTTCGCCACGATATATGCATTGTCGGAGACGTACAGCAGGCCCGCGATCTTGCGCATCAGGTGCAGTTCATTCGCGGTCAGCGCCTTGTCGGCGTAAGCCGCCCGCCACATCAGCTCGATCAGGTATTCCTTCTGCTCCTGCGAGAAGTTCTTGTTGATGAGGGACGTGAACGGGTAGTAGCCCTCGGCCTTCTCGACTTCGCTCTCGGCGAGCGCAAGCAGCTCTTCGGCCTCCGAATCTGGCAGCGAGAACTTTTCGTGGATGGCGCGCAGGACGGCCACGCGCTCTGCCGGTTGCATCGCGCCGTCGATCCGGCTGACTTCGACCAGCAAGGCCGCCGCCGCGACTTCGACCGCGCGCTGCGCATCTGCCGCGCTGGCGGCAGGATCGGCACCGGCAAGCTTCTCGAAGAATTCGCGCAGGGAGTCGAGCATGAGCGAATCTAACGCAGCAGACCTTCACGCCGCTGACGCGACAATGGCGCTATTTCTTGCCGAGAATGCGGCGGCACTCGGCTTCGTGACGTTCGATCTCGGCCAGCGTTACCTCGATGTCTTCGCGCTGCTGCTCGAGCGCGGCACGATGCTGCGTCAGGACCGCGAGAAATCGCTTCGCCTGCGGCACGGCATCCTTGGACGACTCGTACATGTCGATCAGCTCGCGCACCTGCGTGAGCGAGAGTCCGAGCCGCTTGCCGCGCAAAGTGAGCTTCAGCCGGGTCCGGTCGCGCGGCGAGTACACGCGGCGCAGGCCGCCGGGGCCAACACGCGTGGGCGCAAGAATGCCGTGGTCTTCGTAGAAGCGGATCGCGCGCGGCGTGATGTCGAACTCGCGTGCGAGCTCGGTGATGCTGAAGCTGGGCGCGCCATCCGTACCAGGCGCCGGGTCCGACGGTGCGGCAATGCCCTTGCGCACGCTCATGAAGATCTTTCCGACTCGTCCCTTAGAATCGCCACACTTTACGCAAACGTCAAGGTGGCGTCGCGACGCATGAACGCGCAGGAACATGAATTGACGTATCCGTGGGCCGACGTGCCTGCGCTGGGCACGCTCGTCACGCTGCGTCCCGGCGTGCACTGGCTGCGCATGCCGTTGCCGTTTGCGCTCGATCACATCAACCTCTGGCTGCTCGACGACGAGATCGAAGGCCGCGCCGGCTTCACCGCCATCGACTGCGGCATCACCAGCGAAGCCACGCGCAAGGCGTGGGAGCAGCTTTTCGACACCGCGTTCGACGGCAAGCCGCTGCTGCGCGTGCTTGCCACGCACTTTCATCCGGATCATCTTGGACTCGCGTGGTGGCTCACCGAAGGCGGCGAACGCAAGCGCTGGCAGGTGCCGCTGTGGATGACGTTCAGCGAATACGCGTTCGGCCGCATGCTGTCCGGGCAGGCCGATGCGCGCGGCGACCAGGCCGGAGCGCGCGCGGCGGCGCACTTCGCGGCGAACGGCCTGCGCGAAAGCGCGGCGCTCGAGAAGATCGTCGCGCGCGGTGCCGGCCACTATCCGAAGCTCGTGCCGGCGGTGCCCGGTTCATTCCGGCGCATCTCCGAGGGCGACGAGGTTGCGATCGGGCCCTCCGGGCACAAGCGCCTGTTTCGCGTCTTGATCGGCTTCGGGCACGCGCCGGAACACGCATCGCTGTATTGCGAGGAGGACCGCCTGCTCATCTCCGGCGACATGGTGTTGCCGCGCATCTCGACCAATATCAGCGTGTTCGAGGTCGAACCCGAGGGCGATCCGTTGCCGCGCTACCTGCGTTCGCTCGATCGCTTCCTGATGCTGCCCGCCGAAGCGCTCGTGCTTCCGTCGCACGGCAAGCCGTTCGTGGGCCTGCACCGGCGCGTGGTGCAACAACACCAGCACCACCAGGCGCGCCTCGACGAGGTGCTAGCGGCATGCGCGCGTCCCTCGAGCGCCGCCGACATCGTTCCGGTGATGTTCAAGCGCGAACTCGACCTGCACCAGATGACGTTCGCGCTCGGCGAGGCGCTCGCACACCTGCATGCGCTCTGGTATTCCGGCGCCGTGGAGCGCCGGCGCGGCGACGATCGCTTCGGGCGCTCGCCATCGGCTGCGTCCTGAGCATGCATCCCGGCTAGCATCGCGGCAAACGGCCGCTGGAACGATGCGATATGGTCCCCAACGACGATGAGCCGCCGCGCAAGCGGGCTCGCCCGCAAACCCGGCTGATCACGCTCGGGCGCGACGAAAGCCACAGCTTCGACTTCGTCAACCCGCCGCTGGTGCGCGGCTCGACGGTGCTGCACAAGAGCGTGGCCGACATGCGCGAACGCGTGCGCCGGCGCAACACCGGCGACGACGCGATGCCCGTTGCATACGGCATCTACGGCACGCCGACGCATCACGCGCTCTACGACGCAATGACCCAGCTCGAAGGCGGCGCGCACTCGTGGGCGACGCCGTCCGGCCTGACGGCCTGCACGATGTCGATCCTCGCTTACGTCATGGCGGGCGATCACGTTCTCGTGCCCGACTCGGTGTACTGGCCGACCCGGCGCTTCTGCCGCGACACCCTGCCGCGTTACGGCGTCGAGACGACGTTCTACGACCCGCGCATGGGTGCGGAAATCGAAACGCTGTTTCGCCGCACGACGCGTGTCATCGTTGTCGAGTCGCCCGGATCGCACACGTTCGAGATGCAGGACATCCCGCTGCTTGCATCGATCGCGCACGCGCGCGACGCCTACTGCGTGGCCGATAACACCTGGGCCACGCCGCTGTACTGCCAGCCCCTGAAGCTGGGCGCGGACGTCGTCGTGCATGCCGCGACGAAGTACATCGGCGGTCACTCCGACCTCCTGATGGGCACGCTCACCACCAACGAGCGCGCGTGGCCGCGCCTGCGCGAGACGATGCAGCACTACGGGCTCACGACCAGCCCCGACGATTGCTGGATCGCTCTGCGCGGCCTGCGCTCGATGGGTGCGCGTCTGGCCCAGCATCGCACCAATGCCGACAAGCTGATCGCGTGGCTGCAAACGCAGCCGGAGGTCGACCGCGTCTTGTATCCGGCGCTCCCCGAAGACCCCGGCCACGCGCTGTGGAAGCGCGATATGACGGGTGCGACCGGTCTCTTCGGCGTCGTACTGAAGCCCGTGGTGCACGAAGCGCGCTTTCACGATTTCGTCGACGGCATGCAGCGCTTCGGGCGCGGCTATTCGTGGGGCGGCTACGAGAGCCTGTTGATCCCATCGTTTCCCGAGCGCACGGCGACGCGGTTGGAGTTTCCCGGTCCGCTATTCCGCGTCCACGCGGGACTGGAAGATGCCGACGACCTGATCGAGGATCTCGAGGCAGGATTCGCGCGGTTGCGCCGATGAGCTCCGAGCCGGGCCGGGAAGAAATCAGCCCGCCGGCCGCGGCAGCCCGCGAAGTGCCCGGCCCCGCGGCGGAGCCGCCGCGCAGCCAGGTTCGTTTCTCCGGAAGCGGCAGCGAGTACTTCCGCATCTGGGTGGTCAATTTGCTGCTGACGCTGGTCACCTGCGGCGTGTATTCGGCGTGGGCCAAGGTACGCAAGACCAGATACTTCTATCAGAACACGCGGGTCGACGGCCACGCGTTCGACTATCACGGCGCGCCGCTCGCGATCCTGCGCGGGCGCTTGCTTGCACTCGTGCTGCTCGTCGCCTATTCGTGGTCGTTCGACATTTCGCGCACCGTGGGGCTCGCGACGATCGCTGTCCTGTGCGTCGCCGGCCCGTGGCTCTTCATGAAGGCGCAGCAGTTCAAGTTTCGCAACAGCAGCTGGCGCGGCCTGCGCTTCGGCTTCGACGCCGACCTTCCTGCCGCCTATCGCACGCTGCTGCCGCTCCTGGTGGTCTGGTTCTCGGGCACGATCCTCGGCGCGCTGCTGGTCCCGCTGCCGGTGCTCGGCATCGTCGGCCTTGCCACCGGCCTGCTGTTGCCGCTCATGCACCACACGCTCAAGCGCTACCAGCACGCGCGCATTTCCTACGGCGACGTCGCGGCGCAGTTCCAGCCTGCCGTCGGGCGCTTCTACTCCGTGTACTTCAAGGGGTTTCTGCTGCTGATCGTTGCCTCGGCGGTCGGGTCGCTCATGGCGCTCGGCATTGCATGGGGCGCCAACCACTTCCGCGCCGCGCTTGGGATCGAAGGACCAGGCGATATCCGCGGCGTCGCGATCGTTGCCGGGGGAGCCGTGGGCATCGTCGCGTACCTCGGCGTCTGGCCCTATTTTTCGGCGCGGTTGCAGCAGGTCGTGTGGGGCAACTCGCGCCTCGGACCCGTCCGATTCCACACGTACATCCGCGCGTGGCCACTCCTTTGGCTCGTGCTCAAGTGCGTCGCGCTCACCGTGATGACGCTCGGTCTCTACTGGCCGTACGCGGCGATCGCGCTCGCGCGCTTTCGCATCGAGAGGATGTATGTCATCGCCCCGGCCGAGCTCAACGAAGCGGTCGCCGGCGTGAGCGCACGAACCGTCGCTGCGGGCGAAGGCGCCGCAGACATCTTCGGCCTGGATGTCGGCCTCTAGATGGCGACGGCGCCGGACACCTCGATCGCTGCGACCTGGTTCGACGGCAAGACGGCGGCCGCGCATCCCGTCCGCGTCGACGTCATCGGCCGCGCCTTGGCCCTTCACGATGCCGGCGGCGCGCACATGCGCAGCGTTCCGCTCGAGCGGACCAGACTCTCCGAACCGTCTGCACGAGCGCCGCGCTTCGTCTACCTCGACGACGGCAGCACGCTCGAAATCGATGACGCCGAACCGTTCAACCGCGCACTCGATGCGTTGGGCATGCGGCCGTCGCTGCCCGCGCGCTTGCAACGCAGCGCCGTTGCCGCGACCGGAGCGCTTGCAATCTTGCTGGTCGCCCTGGTCTTCGGCTACACGCAGGGTGTGCCGCTGCTCGCGCGCTGGATCGCGTTCGCATTGCCGCCAAGCGTCGAGGCGCGGCTCGGCGAACAATTCGAACGATCGCTGGACCTGCAGATGCTGAGGGCAAGCGGCCTCAGCGAAGACCACCAGACCCGGCTGCGTTCGATGCTGCAGGAAGCGGCTGCGCGCGGCGCGCCCGGCGTCCAGTATGTGTTGAAGTCGCGCGCGACACGGCAGGGCGCAGGCATCAACGCATTCGCGCTGCCGGGTGGAACGATCGTGCTGCTCGACGGCCTCGTCGAAGCCGCCGCCGACGAAAACCAGGTGCTCGCCGTGCTCGCGCACGAACTCGGGCACGTGGCGAACAAGCACGGCATGCGCAACGTGTTGCAGGCCTTCGGCATCGGGGCGATCGCCCATGCGACCTGGGGTGACTTCGCTGGCGCCGCTGCGAACGTTCCCGTCGTCTTCGGAGCGTTGCGGTATTCGCGCGAGTTCGAGCGCGAAGCCGACGAATACGCAGTCGCGTTCCTGCGCGCGAACGGAATGGACGCGCAGCCGCTGATCCAGTTCTTCGAGGCGATGGCCGAGCGCAAGGATCACTCGGGCGAAGGCGTCGCAGACTTCCTCTCGACCCATCCGCCGACGAAGGAACGGATCGAACGGTTGAAACGCATGTGAAGGCAGAACGCGGACGCGGATTGCGCGAAGCGATGCGGATTTCGAACCCGTGTCATCCCGAGAAGCGAACGCGACGAGGGATCTCGCGATCACTACGGCGGAGATTGCTCGCTTCGCTCGGAATGACAGACAAGATCCGCGTTCATCCGCGCAATCCGCGTCAGGCGCTTTGTTTGCGCGGCTTGTACGGCCGGCGCGCCATCACGCGGTCGTACAGCCAGTTCGGCAGCGCACGCAGCACCTTGGCGAGTACGCCCATCTGCCAGGGGATCACCGCGTAGGTGCGCCCGGCTGCGACCGCATCGGCAGCGGCGCGCGCGAACTTGTCCGCATCCATCAGGAAAGGCATCGGATACGGATTGCGGGCGGTGAGCGGCGTGCGCACGAAACCCGGAGCGATCGTCAGCACGCTGATGCCGTCGCGCTGGAGTTCGACGCGCAGGCACTCCAGGTAGCTGATCGCCGCAGCTTTCGATGCGCAATACGCCTCCGAGCCGGGCAGGCCGCGGATCCCGGCGACGCTTGCGATCCCGACCAGTTTTCCGCTGCGGCGCTTGCGCATCGGCGCGATGAACGGATGGAACGTGTAGGCGAGCGACAGGACATTCGTCTTGAGCACCTCGCCGAACGACTCCAGGTCTTCGTAGAACTCCGTCAGCACGCCCATCGAAATGCCGGCATTGGCGATCACGATGTCGGTGCCCCCGCTTGCAGCTTCGAAGTCGCGCGCCGCCGCGATGAGCGCATCCCGATCCGTGACATCGACCGCGTAGCAGTGATGTGTGCCGGGCAGCGAAGCGACCAGCTCATCCAGCATCGCCCGCCTGCGCGCGACCAGCCCGAGCCGCGCGCCGCGCCTTGCGTACTCGCGCGCGAGCGCCGCACCGATACCGCTGCTGGCACCGGTGACGAAGACGTTCATGCAGGGCGTTGCGCCGCTACTTCTTTGCGCTGCCGTGATCGGTGCGCGCGCGCTGGATCAGGAAATCGAGCACCGCGAGGCTGCCGGAGCGGCTGCCGACCATCGAGGGCGAGGTGAGGTAGCGGCCGTCGCAGGCGAGCGTGGGGGTGCCGTCGATCTTGTAGGCGCGCCAGGTCTGGAAGGCCTTGCTCGCACGCGTCGCAGTCGAGAACGAGTTGAACATGTCGAGCCACTGCTTGCGATCGATGCCGTTGGCGGCCATGAACTCGGCGATTTCATCCGGGTCGAGCATGCGCTTCTTGTTCATGTGGATCGCGTTGAACACCTTCTCGTGCAGATCGAGGCGTCCGAGCTGGTCGAGCGAGTAATAGATCTTCGTGTGGTTCAGCGTGCTGTTGTCCCAGTTGATGTGGATGCGCCGGTAGTCGACGTCGTTCGGCATCTTCTTGCGCCATGCATCCAACTCGGGATTGAACGCAAAGCAGTGCGGACAGCTGTACTGGAAGAACTCCAGCACTTCGATCTTGTTGCCCGACTCGACCGGCTGCGGCGGCTGCACCAGCTTGTAGTCGGTGCCTTCGGCGGGCGCTTTCGGCTGCGCGCGCGCGATGACCGGGAGCATGGCGCCGACAGCCAGCAGGCGGCGCCGATCGAAGTGGAGTTTCATGACAGGCCTTTCGAGGTTCGGTTCGTAACCGTTAACGCGCCAGCGGGCGTATGCGACGACCTGCCCGCAGCAAAGGGTTCACTTCAGCCGCACGACCTGGGCGTCGATGCCGTTCTCCGCCAGATCCTTGCGGATGCGGTTGATGTCGTCGATCTGCCCGTAGGGACCGACGCGCACGCGGTACAGCGTGGTGCCGTTCTGCTCGATGGGAAACACGCGCGCATCCAGGCCAAGCAGGACCAGTCGCGCGCGCATCGCATCAGCGTCGTCCGCGGTCCGGAACGCGCCGGCTTGCAGCAGGTAACGGGTCGTTTCGACTGCGGCCGCAGCCTCGCCTTTCGCCACGCCCTGCTCGGGCGGCGGCGGGGCGGCCTTGGGATCGGTCTTCGCATTGGCCTTGTCGGGCTCGACCTTCGGCGGTTCGACCGGCTTGCTGTAAAGCGCGGTATTGGGATCGGGCAGCTTGCCATCCGCGCCCGGATTCACGTTTTCGGTGGGCCGGTGCACCTTGGTCATGAACGGCACCGGCGCCTTGGTCATGTAGAGCGCGACCCCGACTGCGATCGACAGGCCCGCCACAAGTCCGGCCACGAAGCCGATCACAGTGTTGCCGCTCTGGCGCTGCCTGCTTCCCATCCACATCTCACATTCGTTCCGGCGCCGACACGCCGAGCATGGCGAGCCCGTTGCGCAGCACTTGTTGCGTGGCGGCCAGCAGCGCGAGTCGTGCTTCGCGCACGAGCGCGTCGTCGACGAGCACGCGTTCGGCATTGTAAAAGCCGTGGAAATCGGCCGCGAGGTCCTTCAGGTAGAACGCGACCTGGTGCGGGGCGAGTTCCTCTGCAGCGACCCGCAGCACATCGGGGTATTCGGCCAGCCGCGCGAGCAGCGCCTGCTCGCGTTCTCCGACGAGCGGCGCGAGCGAGGCGCGCTGCGCTTGCGCAGGCGCGAAGGCAAAGCCCTTCTCGGCTGCCTGCGCGAAAACCGAGTTGATGCGCGCGTGCGCGTACTGCACGTAGTAGACGGGGTTTTCCTCGCTCTTGGAAACGGCGAGATCGACATCGAAGACGAATTCGGTATCGCCCTTGCGCGAGACCAGGAAATAGCGCGTCGCATCGCGCCCGACCCAGTCGAGCAGGTCGCGCAGCGTGACGTAGCTGCCGGCGCGCTTGGACATCTTCACTTCTTCGCCGGAGCGCATCACGCGGACCATCTTGTGGAGCAGGTAGTCCGGGTAACCGCGCGGCACCTCGACCCCCAGTCCTTTCGCCGCGGCCTGCAACCCTGCACGCACGCGCGCCATGGTGCCGTGATGATCCGAACCCTGGACGTTGATGACCTTCCCGAAGCCTCTTTCGAACTTGGTGACGTGATACGCGACATCCGGCACGAAGTAGGTATAGCTGCCGTCCGACTTGCGCATGACGCGATCCTTGTCGTCGCCGCTTCCCTCGATGGCCGTCGTGCGCAGCCACAGCGCGCCCTCCGACTCGAAGGTCATGCCCGAATCGATCATCGCGCGCACTGCGGCTTCCACCTTGCCGTCCGCGTACAGCGAGGACTCGAGGTAGAAGTGGTCGAACTTCACGCCGAGCGCCGCCAGGTCCTGGTCCTGCTCCTCGCGCAGGAATGCGACCGCGAAGCGCCGGATGTTGTCGAGATCGTCGGCCTCGCCGTTTGCGGTGACCGGCGTGCCATCGCGCGCCGTGTGCGTCTTGCCGGCAAGAAACTCGCGCGCGATATCGACGATGTAGTCGCCGCGATAACCGCTCTCTGGAAACTGCGCCGGCTCGCCCTTCAGTTCGCGTATGCGCGCCTGCACCGAAAGCGCGAGGTTTTCGATTTGCGCGCCCGCGTCGTTGTAATAGAACTCGCGCGAGACCTCGGCTCCTTGCGCTGCGAGCAGGTTGGCGAGCGCATCGCCGAGCGCCGCCTGGCGCGCGTGCCCGAGGTGCAGCGGGCCGGTCGGATTCGCCGATACGAACTCCACCATCACCTTGCGCCCGGCGCCGGCATCCGACATGCCGAACGCATCGCGCTGGGCGAGCACTGCGCCGACGACCGACTGTTTCGCCGCAGCGGCCAGCCGCAGGTTGATGAAGCCCGGGCCGGCGACTTCCACGGCATCGAGCAGGCCCGCGGCGGCGGGGTTGGTCTTCAGTGCGTCGGCGATCGTTTGCGCGATCTCGCGTGGATTCTTCTTCAGCGGCTTGGCAATCTGCAGCGCGACGTTGCAAGCGAGGTCGCCGTGCGAGGCGACCTTCGGGCGCTCGAGCACGACCGGCACTTGCGCGGCCGCACCAAGCCCGCCGAGCGCCTGCTCGATGAGGTGGGCGATGCGTTGCTTGTGTTCGGGAAGCACGTTGCGAGAGAGATGCCGACGCCGCTCGACTGTGCGGCGTGTGAGGCTTTGTAGAAAAGCTGCGGAGGCGCGCGATTGTACCGGCGCCTCCCGTCTGCCGAACGGATGAACTCCGATGTGTCATCCCGACGCGGTCTTGTCATCCCGAGCGGGTCTTGTCATCCCGCCGGTCTTGTCATCCCGAGCGGGTCTTGTCATCCCGCCGGTCTTGTCATCCCGAGCGGGTCTTGTCATCCCGGGCGACAGCGAGGGATCTCGGGACTGCCTCGGTCGAGATCCTTCGCTGCGCTCAGGATGACACTGGTCCCGCTCGCGCGACGCCCGCCTCGCGTAGCGCCCAACTCACCCCAACGGCCTTGGTCGCCGCAGGCCGCGGCGGGGACAATACGGCTCCGCCATGGCCACCACAGAGTTCGACGATCGGGGCGATATCAGCCTGCCGCGCCTGCGGCGCGCGGGATTCTTCGTCGCCTGGATCGCGTTCTGGGTCCTCATGGCGACGATCGCCGTGCAGGATCACCTCCGCCAGGGCCGCGCCGACATCTGGAAGCCGCTGGTGTGGGAGGGCACGTCGTTCATCGTTGCGAGCCTCATCGTCGGCGCTCAATGGCGGCTTCTGCATCGGCGCGATCGCCTGCTTGGCCAGCCGTTGCGCTGGTTCGCAGCAACGCTCGTGTGGCTTCCTGTCGCCGCCGTCGCCTTCGTGGTGGCGGTCTACGCGCTTCGTTTCGGCGTTTATGCAGTGATCGGAGAGGCCTACCTGCACGACCCCTGGCCGGTCGTGTTTCGCTACGAGATCGCCAAGTTCAGCCTGTTCTATCTGCTCTTCGTCGCGGTCCTGTTCGGCGTGCGTTCGCGCACCGCGATGAGCGCCGAGCGCGTGCGCAGCGAGCGCGCGCGTGCGCTCATGCAACAGGCGCAACTGCTGCAGCTCACGCAGCAGCTCGAACCGCATTTCCTCTTCAACGCGCTCAACACGATCGCGGCAACCGTGCACGCCGATCCGGATCTGGCCGATACGCTGCTCACGCGGCTGGCGGCGCTCCTGCGCGCGGCAACCGACCTGACCCGCCGGCCGGAGATCCGGCTTGCCGAGGAGTTGCGGCTGCTCGACGCCTATGTCGCGATCATGCAGGCGCGCTTCGGCGAGCGGGTCGCGGTCCGCTTCGACATCGACGAGGCGGCACGCTCGTGTCGCGTGCCGACGCTCGCGTTGCAACCCCTGATCGAGAACGCATTCCGGCACGCCGTCGAACCGCGCACCGCGCAGACCACGATCGACGTGCGCGCCCACGTGGCTGGCGAGCGCCTCGCGCTGGAGGTTGCCGACGACGGCGGCGTGCTGAACGCCGGCGCCATATTCGGCGTCGGCCTGTCGAACCTGCAGCGCCGCCTCGCGTTGCGCTACGGCGAGCGTGCACAACTGTCGCTCGAGCCGCGGCCGGGTGGAGGCGTGATCGCGCGCATCGCGCTGCCATGCGAATCCTGATCGTCGATGACGAGCCTCCGGCGCGCGCGCGCCTGCAGCGCATGCTCGCCGCGGTCGCGGACGTCGAGATCGTCGGCATGGCGCACGATGGCGAAGACGCGCTCCAGCAGGCGGCGGCGCTTACGCCCGATGCGATCTTCCTCGACGTGCGGATGCCCGGCGCGAGCGGGCTCGACGTGGCCGCATCGCTGCCCGATCCCGCGCCGGCGGTCGTGTTCCTCACCGCGTTCGACCAGTACGCGGTGCAGGCCTTCGACGCTGCCGCGGTCGATTACCTGCTGAAGCCCGTCGAACCGGAACGGCTCGCGCGCGCGCTCCAGCGCCTCCGCGATCGCGCAGGCGCGCCGCTTCGGCCCGCGCCTGCGAAGCTGCTGATTCCCGACCGCGGCCGCACCCACGTGGTGCCGGTGAACGAGATCCTGTGGCTCGAAGCGGCGGACAACTACGTCGTGGTGCACACGGCGGAGCGCGCGCCGCTCATGCGCAGGACGCTGGCCGGCCTGCTCGAAGATCTCGGCGATGGTTTCGTGCGGACACATCGCAGCGCCGCCGTGGCGGTCGCGCACGTGACGGCAGTCGATCCGCTCGACAAGGGTGACGCTACCGTCGTCGTGCGCGGTGGCGTTGCCGTTCCGTGCAGCCGCCAGCATCGTCCGGCGCTGGTCGAGCGCTTGCGCGGCGCGCGTTGATCTTCCGCCTGGCCACATCATGCGGGCGTCTCGTCCCGCCGTGCTGGCTGCACGAATCGGAGCCTCCTAGCGTGAGGTCTCCACTCGTTCCAGAACGGTGACCGCCATGCAAACGGATTCGACTGCCTCGCAGCGCCTGGTCTATCTCGATTGGGCGCGCATCGGCGCATTTGGCCTGCTGGTTTTCTATCACGTCGGCATGTACTACGTGACGTGGGACTGGCACATCAAGAGTCCGTACGCCAGCGCCGCCATCGAACCGCTTATGCGGCTCGTGTCGCCGTGGCGTCTCGACCTGTTGTTCCTCGTCTCCGGCGCAGCGACCTCGTTCATGCTGCGCTCCGGTGCGGTCGGCGCACTGCTCGCAACACGCGCCAGGCGTCTGCTGATCCCGCTGGTGTTCGGCATGCTCGTGGTCGTGCCGCCGCAGTCGTACTTCGAGGTCGTGCACAAGTTCGGCTACACCGGCGACTACATCACCTTCATGAGCCTGTATCTCGCAGGCTCGCGCGACTTCTGCAAAGACGGGCACTGCCTAATCCTGCCGACATGGAATCACCTGTGGTTCCTCCCGTATCTGTTCACCTACACGCTCGCGCTGTGGGCGATCGTGAGGATCAGACCGGACGTGCTCGAGCACGCCGCGCAGCGCATTCCGGCGTTGCTCCGCGGTGCGCGTCTTCTCCTTGTCCCGATCCTGTTCCTTGCGCTGAGTGCAATCCTGTTCGCTCGCAGGTTTCCGGTGACGCACGCGTGGGCGAACGATTGGTTCGCGCACACGCAGTTCTTCGCGATGTTCCTGCTCGGCGCGGTGCTGGCGCGTGCGCGCCCCGCGTTTACGGCGATGCATCGCGTGCGCTGGCTCGCGCTGGGCATTGCGGTCGCGAGTTGGGCACTGCTCGTGCTCGAACTGCTTCCCGCGCGCAACGCGGGACTGCCCGCCAGTCTGCTGCGCCCGGTTCTCTACAGCGCGCAGCAGTGGTGCGCGATCGTGGCGGTGCTTGGATTTGCGCGGCGGCATCTGACGCACGATGGTCCCGCACGTCGCTATCTGACCGACGCCGTGTTCCCGATCTATCTCCTGCACCAGACGTTCACGATCCTGCTTGCGCGCGCGCTCGCGCCGGCGCAGATCGCGCCCGGCGCTGAAGCGACACTGCTGGTGCTTGGCACGTTTGCACTGTGCTTCGCGAGCTACGAATGCGTTCGCAGAGTGCGCTGGCTGCGTCCGCTGTTCGGGCTGAAGACGACCTCCCTCCCCCGCCTGCGGGAGAGGGCTCGGGTGGGGGCGGAATTTGCATCGACACAGAACGAGAGCTGAGCCCTGCGGCCCCCACCCTGACCCCGCGCGCGGGGGAGGGGATGAACAGTGAGGAAATGGATAATGGATACGCCATGCCCTCCAACCCGCCCATCGACCCCGACGCCATCGCCGCCGAGGTCTTCGCCTTGCTCGGCACCGGTCGGCAGGTGACGCCATACAGCTCGCGCTACAGCGGGCTGGATCTTCCCGCGGCATACGGAATCGCGGCCGACGTGCACGCACGACGGCTCGCGCGCGGCGAGCGTGCGGTAGGGCGCAAGATCGGATTCACCAACCGCCACATCTGGGCCGAATACGGTGTTTGGGCGCCCATCTGGGGCCATGTCTACGACGCCACCGTCCGTGAGCTGGCAGCCGTGGCCGATGGATTCTCGCTTGCCGGGCTGGCCGAGCCGCGCATCGAACCGGAGATCATGTTCCGGTTGTCGGCCGCACCGACGTCAGGCATGGACGATGCGGGGTTGCTCGGATGCATCGAGTGGGTGGCGCATGGATTCGAGTTCGTGCAGTCGATCTTCCCCGCCTGGAAGTTCGCCGCCGCGGACACGGTGGTGGGCTACGGCTTGCACGGTGCGCTCCTCGTCGGCCAACGGTTTCCTGTCGCGCCGCATCGCGAGCGCTGGCTTGCGGCGCTCCCGAGCTTCGAAATCGATCTTTTCTGCGATGGCAAGGTGATCGACCACGGCCGTGGATCGAACGTGCTCGAAGGACCGCTTTCCGCCATCCGTCACCTGATCGAGGTGCTTGCCGGCGATCCGCGCCAGCCGCCGCTTTTGGCCGGCGAGATCGTCACGACCGGCACGCTGACTCGTGCCTTCCCCGTCCTTCCGGGGCAGACCTGGTCTACCGCGCTTGCGGGGCTCGATCTGCCTGCCGCAAGAGTGCGCCTGCGCTGATCCGTGACGCTCCCGTAACGCCCGCGCGCCTAGAACTGCGGGCAACGACGGCGCCAACGCCGTCGCGAGGAGACGCAGAATGCTTGTCGATCATCCGCGGGACGAGCGGGCCGACCGTGTGCCGCTGCCCTGGTTGCTGGTTGTCGTCGCGTGGGCCTGGCTGCTCGCGCTCGCCCTGTTCTTCGCGGCGTGAACCGGCGTCCTGCCGATAGCCGGTCCTTGCGCGCGGCTGACGGACAGGTCGATGTTCAGCGATAGCGCCGACGCTTCGCTTAATCTCGCTGGCGTGAAGCGCCAGCCCGACTCCGCTCCACCGGGTCGCACTCAGCTACGCCTGCGCGGCGCACCCGCTTGCGTGCTGCCCGATGGACGAGTGCTGGAGCTCGAAGCCAAGGACGCGCTGCTGCTCGCTTTCCTGGCGGTCGAGGGGCAGACCGCGCGCGCCACGATCGCCGAGCTTCTATGGCCCGACGCCGATGCCGAGCGCGCGCGCGGCAACCTGCGTGCGCGCCTGCTGCGCATGAAGCAGCGCGTCGGCGCCGAGCTGGTCAGTCCGGGTGCGCTCGCGACGCTTGCTGCCGACGTGACGCACGATCTCGACGAGGCGAGCGAGGTGCTCGCACCCGTCGCGCTCGACGGAGCCGGCGGCTTCGCCGATTGGCTCGAAAGCACGCGTCTCGCGCGCAAGGCACGCCGCGGCGAGCAGCTCGCGGCTGCGTCGGAACAGGCTGAAGCGTCGGGGCAGCTCGCCACGGCGCTCGAACATGCGCAAGCGCTGGTCGCGCTCGACCCCCTGTCGGAGCACGCGCACCGCCGTGTGATGCGCCTGCACTACCTGCGTGGCGACGCGGCGGCCGCGCGCGCGACCTATCAGCGCTGCGTCGAAGTGCTGCGGCGGGAACTCGGTGCCGCGCCATCGCGTGAGACCGAAGACCTGCTGCGCCAGATCGAAGCGTCGGGACCGCGCGCATCGGCGCGTGCGCCGCTGCCGATCACGGTGCTGCGTCCGCCGCGCCTGGTTGGGCGCGAGAAGGAAAGCGCCGCAATGGCCGACGCGTGGCGCGAAGGCCAGCCAGTCCTCGTGATTGGCGAAGCGGGGATGGGCAAGTCGCGCCTGCTCGCCGAGTTCACGGATGGGTCGACCGCCTCGGCCGCGGCGCGTCCCGGTGATGCGTCGGTGCCGTTCGCTGCGGCCGCGCGCCTCCTGCGTGCGGTCCTCGCTCACACGCCGGACGCAATCACGCCGGCCAATCGCGCACGCCTTGCGAGCCTCCTGCCGGAATTTGCGGAAGCCGACGCGAAGCCCGTCGCGAACCTCACGCAGCTCGCCCACGTCGTGCACGAAGTGCTGGACGCCGCCACGCAAGCCGGCCTTGCCACGCTTTTGCTCGATGACCTGCACTTCGCCGACGACGCAACGCTGGACCTCCTTCGCGAAGTCCTCGGCGGCGAACCGGGCACATCGCGCTGGGGATTCGCACAGCGTCCCGCCGAGACTTCGGCCGTCGCGCAGGCCTTCGTCGCCGGGCTGGTTCAGGCGCGTCGGCTCGTCGCCATCAACCTCGCGCCGCTGTCGGTGGATGCGATGACTGCACTCATCGACTCCTTGCGCGTGCCGCTGCTCGATGCGGCGCGGCTCGCGCCTGCATTGGTGCAGCACACGGGCGGCAACCCGCTGTTTGCACTCGAGACGATCAAGCAGATGCTGGTCGCAGGCAATGTGCCCGCGGCGGGCGGCGCGCAGTTGCCCGCACCGAGCAGTGTCGGCGCTTTGATCGCGCAGCGGCTGAAGCAGCTCTCGCCGCGCGCCCTCGCGCTCGCGCGGCTTGCCGCCGTCGCGGGTCCCGATTTCAGCGCCAATCTCGCCGAGCACGTTCTCGGAACCCCCGCGCTCGAACTCGCGGACGGCTGGGCCGAACTGGAAGCGGCGCAAGTGCTGCGCGATGCCGCGTTCGCGCACGACCTCGTCTACGAAGCGACGTTGGCCGGCGTGCCCAGCGCCATCGCACGGGAACTGCATACGCATGTCGCCGACCAGCTCGAAGCGCGCGGTGCGAGTGCCGAGCGCATCGCGGCGCACCGGGTGGCGGCGGCCGATGCGCGCAGGTCGATTCCGGCGCTGCGCGGCGCTGCGGCAAGCGCCGAGGCGAAATTCCAGCGACCGCTCGCCGCTCAGTGGCTCGAGCAGGCCTCGCAGATGCTCGAGCAGATCGGCGATCAGGCCGAGGCGTTCACGGTGCTCGCGCAAGCGGTGCAGCTCCGCCAGAGCTTCGACACCGGCCCGCGCCACGAGGAGGCGACCCAGCGCATGCTCGCCCTGGCCGCGACGCCTGCGCAACGCGCCGAGGCGCTGACGGCGCGTTCCATCTTCCTGCACATCCTCGGTCGCAGCGCCGAGGCGCTGCCGCTGCTGGCCGAGGGCATTGCCGCTGCGCGCGCGGCCAGCGACGACGCGGCGGTCGCCCGCGTGTTGAACGTGCAGGGCATCGCGCTGCGCCGGCTCGGCCGCAACGACGAGGCGATCGTCGCCTTGCGCGAAGCGCTTGCGACAATGCGTCGCCTCGATATTTCGGCGGACGACGATCTCCCGGCGATCCTGAACAACCTCGCGCTGGCGGAGATGGAAGCCGACGATCATGTCACCGCGATCCTGCATTTCGAGGAAGCCGCGCGCCTGCAACCGGACACGCTGACGCGTGCGCGCGTGCTGAACAACCTGGCGCTCTCGCTGGAAGAAGTCGGCAGCGTCGAGCACGCGATGGAGACGCGCATGACCGCGCAGCGCCTGCTGCGCGGCCAGGATGGCGCCGATTTCGCGCGCCTGAACCTGCTCATCTCGCTTGCGGCTTGCTCACGTTATCTGCAGCGCTACAGCGATGCGATCAGCCTGCTCGAACAGGTGCAGGTGCTGGCGACGACGACATTGCACTGGCGCGTCGAGGACCTGCACGTGCAGCGCGCGCTGCTCTGGACGGAACTCGGCGCATGGCGCGCGGCCGACGACGCGTTTGCCGCGATCGAGGCGAACCGGCAGCTGCCGCCGCCGATCCGCGCCGGCATGCTGATGGCGCGCGCGATCTACCAGCTCGCTCGCAACCTCGATGCGAAGGCGACCGTGGCCGAGGCGGAGAAGCTGCTCGCGGGCGTCGACGAGCGCCGCATCTGGCGCCGGCTGCGCATCATCAAGGCGCGGTGTCTGGCGCCCAAGGCGGCGCTTGCGCTGGCGCAGGAAGAGATGGAGCGTGAAGCGACGCGCGGCAATCGCGCGACGCAGATTCCGTTCGCCACGATCGCGGCGCGTGCCCAGCTTGCGCTCGGCGATCCGCAGGCCGCGCTGCGCCTCGCACAGCGCGCCATCGAAGGCATGAAGGGCGCACTCCCGGCGGGCTTTCCGCAGTTCGAAGTGCGCTACACGTTGTGCGAGGCGCTTGCCGCGGTCGAGGATGCCGCTGCGGTCGAGGAGGTGCGCAGGCTGGCCGACGATCTGCAGCGGGTCGCCTCCACCCAGGTTCCGGAGGCGCACCGGCGCGGCTACCTGCAGGGCGTTGCCCTGCACCGGCACATCCTCGCAGCGGCGGAGCGCGCAGCCACCGGATCGCGGCTGCGCCTGCTCAAGGGCTGAGACAGATCAGGGCGCGAGTCGCCGCGTCAGCACGGGCCGCAGTTCGGCATGCGCGCGGCGGATCAGCTCGAGCGTCGTCTCCCAGCCGATGCAGGCATCCGTGACCGAAACGCCGTAGCGCAACTGCGAGAGATCCGCGGGGATCGTCTGGTTGCCCGCGTGCAGATGCGACTCGAGCATCAATCCGACGATGGAGCGGTTGCCTTCCTTGATCTGGTGGATGCAGTCCATGAAGACGAGCGGCTGCAGCGCCGGGTTCTTCATCGAGTTGGCATGCGAGCAATCGATGACGATGTTCGCGGGAAGGCCGGCCTTTTCGAGTGCGGTCTCGGCGAGCTTCACGCTCACCGTGTCGTAGTTTGGCCGGCCGCCTCCGCCGCGCAGAACGATGTGGCCGTGCCGGTTGCCGCGTGTGCGGACGATCGCGGTGCGGCCGGCGCCGTTGATGCCGAGGAAGCTGTGCGGGCTGCGTGCCGAGCGGATCGCGTTCAGCGCGACTTCGAGATCGCCGTCGGTGCCGTTCTTGAATCCGACCGGCGTGGACAGGCCGCTTGCCATTTCGCGATGCGTTTGCGACTCGGTCGTGCGCGCGCCGATCGCATACCAGCTGATGAGGTCGGCCAGGTACTGCGGCGATAGCGGGTCGAGTGCCTCGCTGCCTGCGGGAAGTCCGAGCGCGCCGATGTCGAGCAATAGCTGGCGCGCGCGCGCCATGCCGGCGCCGATGTGAAACGAGTCGTCCATGTCGGGGTCGTTGATGAACCCCTTCCACCCGGTGACCGTGCGCGGTTTTTCGAAGTAGACGCGCATCACCAGCAGCATCGTCCCGGCGACCTCTTCGGCCAGCGCGCGCAGGCGGCGCGCGTAGTCGAGCGCCGCGATCGGGTCGTGCACCGAACAGGGGCCGACCACGACGAAGACGCGCGGGTCGGCGCGTTCGAGGATTGTTTCGAGCGCCGTCCGCCCCCGGGTGACGGTCTCCGTCACCTGCGCCGTGAGCGGCGCGCTGCGCTTGATCTCCTCCGGCGTCGGCATCGGGTCGAGGCCGACGACGTTGACGTTCTCGACGGCTGGGAGCGGGGCGGTGGACATGGGACGGATTATCGACGTTGCGGCCCCCACCCTAGCCCTCACCCGCAGGCGGGAGAGGGAATTACTCCCTCCTCCGCGAAGCGGGGGAGGGCCGGGGTTGGGGGGCCGAAAATCTCGATTCCTCCACCCGAACTACCCCCGCAAACCCCCGGTTCTCGGGGCCTTACCAACCTGCGGAATCGCGCCAAATGGCCGATATGCAGAGAGCCGACGCTTTCATTCCAAGATGTCCGAACTGACGCTCACCTTGCGTGGGCTGCCGCCGCATACGGCGACAGCGCTGCGCTCGATGCTCGTGCTGCTCGATTCAGCGCTGGGCGCGCGCTGGCGCCTCATGGATGCCCCGATCGCCGACGTCATCCTCGTGCCGGGCGAGCGCATGGCCGAAATCCGCAAAGCGGGATCGGAAGTGGAAGTCCCGCTGTTGCTTGCGCTCACCAGCGACAGCGTCTGCCCGCCGGGCGCGTTTGCGGTGCTCAAGCGGCCGGTGACACCGGCGCACCTGGTCGAGGTGCTGCAGCTCGCCGAACAGCTGGTGGAACGCGCGCGCGCCAGCGACGAAGGCATCCTCACCGTGCCGTTGATCGAAAGCCTCGATCCAGGCGGACGCCTCGCCCCGCAGACGTTCGACGCGCGGCTGCGCACCACGCTGCGCGCCGCGACATGGCGGCTGTTCCAGTCGCCCGTTGCCGTCACCGTGCTCGATGACCGGCGCGATTCGATCTACAGCTTCCTGCCCGCGCGCGGCTTCACCACCCGCCTTTCGACCGCGGAGCTCGCGGCCGCTTTCCGTGCCAACCCGCCCGCCGTCTTCGTCGAGCTTTCGGCGGCCGAACAAACCGCCATGGCGCGCGCACGCGAGTTCCGCAATCCCAAGGAGCTCGAGTGGACGTTCTGGATCAGCAACGGCCAACCGCGCCTGCGTCCGGAACTGGATCTGGTCCGCCGCTGGAAGCTGAAGCGCTGGCCCGACTTCGGCCGTTTGCCGCACTACCACGCCGACGTGCGCATGGCCTCGGCCCTGATGGCGCAGGCGCTGACGCTGCACGAACTGTGCGACGTCGCGAAGGCGCGCGACGAGACCGCGATCAACTTCCTCAATGCCACGTTCACGCTCGGGGCGCTTGCCGAAGACACAGCGCCAGAGACGAGCGGTGCGGCGCCCGCAGAGTCGGACAACAAGCAGGAGAAGAAACGCAAGGCGTCGGGACTCTCAGGGCTGATCGGCCAGCTGCGTCGCAAGTTCGGCCTTGCTTCCGCCAAGGCGGCGTAGTTCGCATGGGACCGTACCGCATCGTCTTCGCCGGTCCGATCGGCGCTGGCAAGACCACCGCGATTCAAGCGTTGTCGGACATTCCCCCGATCAGCACCGAGGTCGCCAGCGTCGAAGCCGAAGCCGTCGGCAAGGCGACCACGACCGTGGCGTTCGACCTCGGCCAAGTGCTGCTCGAAAGCGGCGACCTGGTGCAGTTGTACGGCGCGCCCGGACAGGCGCGCTTCGATTTCATGTGGCCGATGATCTCCGAGAACGCGATCGGCGCCGTGATCCTCACCGACAACCGGCGTCCCGACACGATCGAGCTCACGGTGCAGTACGTGCGTGAGTTCGCGCCGCGGGTTGCGGCCGGCAACTGCGTCGTCGGCATCGGGCGCACCGACCTGCGGCGCAAGCCCGGCGTCGACGAATACCAGGAAGCGCTCGAAGCCGCGGGCTTCGCGATTCCCGTGATGGAGGTCGACGTCCGGCGCAAGGAGCACACGCTGTTGCTGCTCGACGTGTTGCTCGCCCGCCTGGAGGCTGCGTACGATGGCGCTTGATCCGCGCGACTCGCGCGTCGGGATGCAGCAGGAGCTGGCGGAGCTCTGCAGGAAGGTGCCGACGGCGAAGCTCGCCGCGGTTGCCTCCGAGGACGGACTGCTGACGGCGACTCACGAGCAGGCTGAACCGAATCCGTCCGATCGCAAGAGCGCGGTGCTCGCCTCGCTCATCGCCCTGGCGCGCACCGCTGCAAAGGAGCACAGCCTCGAGGAGGCGCGCTGGCTCGTGCTCGGCTGCCGCCTCGGCATGCTGGTCGTGCGGCCGTTCGGCCGCCAGAAGCGCCGCTTGCTGCTACTCGTGATGGGCGACTCGGAAAAGCTCGGCCCGGCGCTCGGTGCAGTCAAGGAATTCGCAGTGCGCATCGACGCCAAATTCGGCCAGCCGATGCAGGCAGCTCAAACATCCTGAGTTCAAACCCACGCCGCTTTCTGAAATCGCGAAAGCGGATCGCCTGACTTAGCGAGCGCGATTCTTGTCAGGTCGCCGCGCCTGCCTGAGTCCGCGCGTACGGGCGAGACGCCCGCGTGACGGCACCGCAACTACGGTGCGTGCGTGAATCCCCGGTGTCTCGGCTAATCTCGCTGCATGAAGCGTCGTGGTCCGCTTCCTGACAAGGCGGCGCGTTCGGAGCGATCCGTTGCGCGGTTGCTGCTGCGCGCTGCGCCGGTGTGCGTGCTGCCGGACGCAACGACTCACAAGCTGGAAATCAAGGACGCGTTGCTGCTCGCGTTTCTCGCCATCGAAGGATCGGCGGCGCGCGAGTTGCTCGCCGAGCGGTTGTGGCCGCGCGCCGACGCCGCGCGCTCTCGTGCGAACCTGCGCCAGCGCCTGATGCGCCTGCGACGCCAGGTCGGCGTCGAACTCGTCACAGGGGTGCCGCTGGCGAAGCTCGCTGACGGCGTGGTGCACGACCTCGAGGCCGGCAGCGAAATACTTGCCCCGATCGCTGCCGACGAGGCCGAAGGCCTTGCCGGCTGGCTGCACGCAGCGCGCCTTGCGCGCCGTTCCCGGCGCATCGAGGAACTGGCTGCCGCGGCGGCACGCGCGGAAGCGGCAGGCGAGATCGCGGCGGCACTGGACTGCGCCCAGACGTTGCTCGCCGTCGATAGGGTCTCCGAGCACGCGCACCGGCGCGTGATGCGCCTGCACTACCTGCGCGGCGACAACGCCGCGGCACGCGCCGCCTATGCGCGTTGCGCGGAAGTCCTCGAGCGGGAACTCGGTGCTCGTCCGGCGCAGGAGACCGAAGCGCTGCTTCGGCAGATCGAGAGCGGCCAGCTCGCGGCGGGCGCATCGCGCGGGCCGCTTCCGATCACGCTGTTGCGGCCGCCGACCCTGATCGGGCGGGAGGCACCGCGCAAGCGCCTCGAGGAAGCATGGCGCGACGGACGCACGTTGCTTCTGACCGGCGAAGCTGGCATGGGCAAGTCGCGGCTGCTCGAGGAATTCGTCGCGCAGCTTCCAGGTGTGGTCCTCGTGTCGGCGCGGCCCGGCGATCGCGCCCTGCCGCTCGCATTGCTCGCGCGCCTGGTGCGCCAGACGAGCAACCGCCTGCCGCAGATCGCGCAGCGTCCCGAACACGCCGAGCTTACGCGCGCGCTGCCAGGTGCCACCGAAAGGCTCGAAGGCGCGCGGCCGCGCCGCATCGGCGCGCTGCTCGGTGCTCTCCTCGATGACGTCGCTCTCACGGGGTTCGTCATCGACGATTTGCAGTGGGCGGACGTTGCCAGCCTCGACGCGTTGCGCGAGGCGCGCGGCTTCGACCACCTTGCACGTGTGCGTTGGGGATTCGCGTCCCGTCCACCGGAAGATGAAGAAGGCGCGCAGCGCATCGCGGCTGTACAGGCCGACACGGCCGCCGAGACCATCGCGCTTGCACCGCTCGACGCGGACATGCTGCGTGAGTTGCTCGCGTCGCTGCTGATCGAGCCTGGCGACGCGGGCCTGGCTGTGCAACGCCTGCTCGCCAAGGTGGGCGGCAATCCGCTATTCGTGCTCGAACTGCTGCGGCAGTTGCACGGAGCCGGTGGCGACTGGAGCCGGATCGTCGTGCCGCCGCGCCTCACGGATCTGCTGGATCGCCGCCTGCATGCGCTGTCCGAAAACGCCGTCATGCTGGCGCGCGTTGCAGCCATCGCGGGCACCGATTTTTCCGCGGAGATCGCCGAGGCGGTGACAGGCCTGGGCACCTTGGCACTGGCCGATCCCTGGCACGAGCTCGAGGATGCGCAGCTGTTGCGCGCGACGAGCTTCACGCACGATCTCGCGCTGGCGGCCGTTCAACGCTCGATTCCCGAATCGATTGCGGCGCGCCTGCATGCGAAGGTCGCGGCGCGCCTCGAACGCACGGCGGCCGACCCGGCACGCATCGCCCGCCATCATCTCGCCGCCGGTCAGCAACAGCAGGCGGCGCCTTTCCTGCACGCCGCGGCGCGCCGCGCGTGGCAGGCCGGTTGCGCACGCGAAGGCGCCGAGTTCTACTTCCAGAGCGCCGACATCGAGCTCGCAGCCGGGCGACCCGACGCCGCGTTCGACATCCTGTTCGAAGCAGGCTACGCGATGACCGAAGGGGGCGCGCTGGCGCAGTTGGAGCGCGCCTGCGATCTGCTCACGAAGCTGGCGCGCACGCCGGTGCAACGTGCCCGTGCCTTGCTCGGTGCCGTGTCGCTCTGCCAGGTGCGCGGCGGCGGCAATGAAGAGCTCGCGCAAGCCATCGACGCGGCTCTCATCCAGGCGATCGCTGCCGGCGACCGCGCCGTGGAGGCCGAGTGTCGGTCGTTCAAGTCGCACGTCGCTGCGCGCACCGGACGCCTGCGCGAAGCAGTGGAGCAGCTGGCCGCTGCCGAGACGCTGTTCCGCGAGATCGGCCAGGCGAAGGAGGCGAAGCTGGCGCAGAGCTCGATGGCGATCACGCTTGGGCTGCTCGGCGAGTGCGCGCGTGCAGTCGAGATGTTGCAGTCGCTCGCGCCCTCGATCGATCGCGCCAACCTTGCCGGATTGCGCGCGCAGCAGACGGCGTTTTCACTCCTGCTCGGCCGGCACGCCGAAGCGCATGCTGCCGCGATCTATGCGGCGCAGACGCTCGCCACCGCGGACGTGGGCGACCGTGACTGGCCTTCGGTCGCCGCCAATACGGCCGCGAGCTTCCGCCGCATGGCCGAATTCACGCATGCTCTCTCGGTGCTCGACGAAGCGAAGCAACGCGCGGGGCGGCAATCGCCGTTCGAGCCGGTGATGGAAGGCGAGCGCGCGCAGATCCTGCTCGATCTCGGTCGACCGGACCTTGCCGCACGTTCGTTCGCAGCCTTCGAGAGCTGCGATCCAGCGAAGCAACTGTTTGCTTCGCGCCTCGTGGTGAGCCGCGCCGCAATGCTCGTCGCAGCGGGCAAGCCGGCCTTGCCGGCGCTGGCGGGGACCGACCCGCTTGCGCTCGAAAACGTGCGTGTCGCGTGCGACTGGATGTTCCTGCGCGGGCAATTCCCTTCGAGCGAACTGGCGCTGCGCCAGGCCGAAGCGTTGCTCGCACGCTGCACGAGCTCGAATCTGGTCGGCCTGCGCGTGCCGCTCCTCGCGCTGCTTGCGAAGTTCAACGCGGAGTGCGGTCGGCTGGACGAAGGTCTGCGCAACGCCGAACAGGCGCTCGCGTCGCTCGACGGGTGCATCCCGGCCTTGCTGCCGCTCGTTCACACCTGGCTCGCTGCTGCTTTCGCAGCGGCTGGAAGCGCCGCCGACGCGCAGCGATCCGTGCGCGCCGGCTGCGCTTGGGTCGAGAACACGGCGAGCGCGTCGGTGCCGGCGCAGTTTCGCGAAAGCTTCAAACAGCGCAATCCGATCAACCGCGCGCTGCTGCTCGCAGCGACGCGCGGCTAGAGACGCCGAGAATCAGGCGTCGACCGGCGTCAACGCGTACATCCAGGCATTCTTCTTGAACGCGTGCGTGATCCATACCATCGCGAACGGTTCCAGCAGGCGCGCCGCTTCGATGCCGCCGAGATCCGAGCTTTCCCAGCCGAACTGCTTGAGCAAGCCGGCGACGGTTTGTTTCGCGTCCGCGTCGTTGCCGGCGATGAACATCGTCGGCGCGCTGCGCAGCTTGGGCTTGAACATCATGCCGTTGCCCACCGTGTTGAACGCCTTGACTACCTTCGCCTGAGGGGCCCAGGCCTGGATCTGCTCGCCTGCCGAGGTACTGAAACCAAGCGCCAGACGCGGCTTGCCGCCTGCGAAGTCCAGCGGATTGGTGACGTCGATCAAAACCTTGCCCACGAGATTCGCGGCATTCGCGAGCGCAAGCGCGTTCTGCGTTCCGCTCCACGGCGTCGCGAGAACTGCAATGTCGGCGTCCTTCGCGGCAGCCGCGAATGTCGCGGCATTTGAGCCCGGCGCCGCGGCGATTGCCTTCTTCGCCGTTTCGCCTGCGGGATCGCGCGAGCCAAACGTCGTTTGATGTCCGAGCGCGACGAAGCCGCGGGCGAGCGCCTGTCCGACCGATCCGGTTCCCAGGATTGCGACTTTCATTGGTACCTCCGCATGTCATTGCGGCGCGTGTGCGCCCATGGACGACATGGTGGTCTTATGCGGCCGATCCGTCCAATCACCCCGCGCCGTTCAGGAATCTCTCCACGAGGTGCAATTGCTCCGGCACGTTCAATGCGGGCGCATGCCCGCAGCCGGGAATCGTAACCACGACTGCGCGCGGGCCGCGCCGTCGCATTTCTTCGGCCGTCTCGGCGAGCAGGAGATCCGACGTTTCGCCGCGCAGGCACAGCACCGGAATGTCGAGCGCGTCGTAGGCTTCCCACTGGTCGTAGTCGTGCGGGTGATGTACGAATTGCAGGACCATGTTCGGATCGTAGTGCGGCGTCACCTTGCCGCCCGGCAGGCGGCGCGTCGAGGTCTCCGTCAGTCGTCGCCACTGCTCGTCGGTGAGCCAGCCGTAGGGCTTGTAGATGGTGCGGAAGTAGGTCTCGAGTTCGCTCACACGATCGAACTGGGCCGGATTGCCCGCGTAGCTGCGAATGCGTGTGACGGCTGCCTCGGCGAGCTTCGGCCCGATGTCGTTCAGCACGAGGCGCCGGATGCGACCGCGCAACGCTCCCGCGGCGAGCCGCAAGCCGAGTGCGCCTCCCATCGACGTGCCGAGCCAGTGCATCGATCCGACGCCTAGCTGGTCGACCAGATCGATTGCGACGCGCGCGTAGAAGTCGAGGCAGTACTCCTTCTCCGGCAGCGGGCTCCACTGCGAAAGGCCGCGCCCGATCGTGTCCGGACAGATCACGCGATAACGCGTCGCGAGATGCGCAGCGACTTCATCCATGTCGCGGCCGGTGCGCGCTAGTCCGTGCCACGCGATCACGGCTTCGGGATGACCCGCGCCCCACTCGCTGTAGTGGATCTCGCGCTCCGCGCAGACGATGTAATTCGATGTGAATCTCATTTCATTGCCCTGAGCCGTCCGACGATGCCGCTCGGGAAGTAGTAGACGCAGACGACGAACAGCACGCCGAGCCAGAGCAGCCAGCGGTCCGGCGAAAGGACGAGCGCAACGGCCGGCATCGCGCTGGCGGCGCCGGCGGCGAGCTTGAGCAGTTCCTGCAGGTAGTTCTGCGCGATCAGGAAAAGCGCGGAGCCAAGGACGGCGCCGTACATCGTGCCCATGCCGCCGATCACGACGATCAGCAGGATGTCCAGCATGATCTCGAAGGCAAGCGATGTGTCGGGGCCGTTGTAGCGCAGCCAGAGCGCGAGCAATGCACCGGCGAGCGTCGCGAAGCCCGCGGAAAGCACGTTCGACCAGGTGCGGTAGATCACCGTGCGATAGCCGATCGCTTCGGCGCGAAAGTCGTTCTCGCGAATCGCCTGCAGCACGCGACCGAACGGCGAATTGACACAACGCAGGAGCACGAGGAACGAGATCGCGACCACGAGCACGATCCCGTAGTAGGTCAGCACGCGGCCATCGAGAGAATTCGTCAGGTGGAAGCCTGGCGTGAGCGCTTCAGGCACCTTGAACGAGAGTCCGTCCTCGCCGCCCGTGTAATCCGACAGCTGTGAGGCGAGCGTCTGGAACGCCGCCGCGACGGCGAGCGTGATCATCGCGAAGAAGATTGCCTTCACGCGCAGGCTCGCGAGCCCGATCACGAGTGCCAGTGCCAGCGACAGCACCAGCGCAGCGGCGGTGCCGAGCGCGATCGCTCCCCACCCCGCGCCGAGCCGCGTGCTCGCGATCGCGACGCCATAGGCGCCGAGGCCGAAGAACATCGTGTGCGCGAAGCTCACGATGCCCGTGTATCCGAGCAGGAGGTCATAGCTCGCGACGAGCAGGATGAAGACAGCGATCTTCGCCGCGACGCCAAGCGCCTTCGCACCGGGAAACACGAACGGCGCGAAAAGCAGGGCGAGCACGACGAGCGCGAGCAGGATCGCAAGCGTGCGATTGCGCGGTAAATCGTGTGAGAGCAGGCGGGAGAGCGTGTTCACGGCAGCTTTGTCATCCCGAGCCGAAGGCGAGGGATCTCGACCGTGCGTGGTGCTGGGATCCCTCGCTTCGCTCGGGATGACAGAAAACGATCTCGGGATGACAGAGAAGGGTTCGTCTTCATCGATTCGTCACCGGATACAGTCCTTGCGGTCGCCACAGCAGCACTGCGACCATCAAGGCGATGTTGGAAAACAGCGCCGCCTTCGGCAAGAGAAAGCCGGTGTAGTTCGCGAGCAGACCGACCATCAACGCGCCGACCAGGCAGCCGACCGTCGAGCCGAGACCGCCGATGATGATGACGATGAAGATCAGCACGTTCACTTGCGCGCCGATCTGCGGCGTCACGCTCTGCTGATACAAGCCCCACAGCACGCCGCCGAGCCCGGCGAGCGCAGAGCCGGTGACGAAGACGCCGACGAACAGCGCGCGGATGCGATAGCCGAGGCTTTCCACCATCTCGCGGTCCTGCACGCCGGCGCGGATCAGCAAGCCGATCTTGGTGCGGTTGAGCGTGAACAGCAGCGCGAAGAGCACGGCCGCGCCGACGATCACGGCGAACAGTCGATAGCGCTCGACCGCCGCATCGCCGAGCGCAATCGCGCCGCGCAGCGACTGCGGCAAGGGCAGCGGAATCTGCTGCGGGCCCCAGATCGCCTTGATCAGTTCCTCGCCGATGATCATGCCGCCCATCGTGATGAGGATCTGCTTCAGGTGCTGCCCGTACACCGGACGCACGATCACGCGTTCGAAGGCCAGTCCGACCGCGCCCGCGAGCGCCATCGCGACCAGCATCGCGACGAAGATGGCGAGCAGGTTCGCGCCCAGAGCGGGTGCAGCCATGTAGCCGCTCATCGCTCCGAGCACGGTGGTCGCGATGAAGGCACCCAGCGCGATGAACACGCCGTGGCCGAAGTTGAGCACGTCCATCAGGCCGAACACGAGCGTGAGGCCCGACGCGACGATGAAGACGATCATTCCCATCGCGAGCCCCGCCACCGTCAGCGTGACCCAGGTCGACGGCCGGATGAACGGCAACGCTGCCAGCGCGAGCGCGAGCACGAGCACGAGCGGCACGAAGTCGAACTTTGCTTTCGGCACGCCTGCCGGCGCGATAGGCGGAGCTGCGGCGCTCATCGTGCTGCTCTACTGATGCGCAGCCAGTGAAAGGCCGAGCAGCCGCGCCTGCAGCGCTTCGTCCTGCGCGAGCTCTGCCATCGATCCCCGGTGGACGATGCGTCCATCGTCCATCACCGCCACCGTGTCGCCGAGCTGGCGCGCGACATTGAAGTTCTGCTCGACCAGCAGGACGGTCGTCTGCGTGGCCTTGAGCTCGCGCAGAGCAGCGATCATGTTCTGGATGATCGCGGGCGCGAGACCCTTGCTCGGTTCGTCGATCAGGAGCAGCTTGCGCGGCTCGACGATCGCGCGCGCCACCGCGAGCATCTGCTTCTGGCCGCCGGAGAGCTTGCCGGCCGGATGGAGCCAGAACTTCTTCAGCGCCGGGAAAAGTCCGAAGATCCACTCGAGGCGCCGTGGATCGATCTGCTCCGCGCTGCGCGCCCCGCGCGCGGCGAGCACGAGGTTCTCCTTGACGGTCAGGTCGCCGAAGATGCCCATGTTCTCGGGCACGTATGCGATGCCCGCGCGCGCGATCGACGGCGTGTTCGCGGCAGCGCCGGGTCCGCCGATCTGCGCGCCGTCGAACGTGATCCTGCCGCCCGATGCCTGCCACAAGCCCATGATCGTGCGCAGGCAGGTCGTCTTGCCCGCGCCGTTGCGACCCAGAAGCATCGTCAGTTGTCCGCGCGGCACGTCGAAATCCACGCCGTGCAGGACGTGGTACGCGCCGATATGCGTATGCACGCCCGCGAGCGAGAGGAGCGATGCCGAGGTTGCGTTCACGCTTCCTCCGCCACCGGCGCCGTGCCGAGGTACGCCTGCTGGACCACCGGCGAAGCGATCACGGTGGCGGGATCGCCATCGGCAACGAGCCGACCGTTATGCAGCACGATGATGCGGTCGGACAGCTCGCGCACGACGTCCATCTTGTGTTCGACGAGCAGGATGGTCTTGTCTCTCTGCGCCTTGAGCGCGCGGATCAGGTCGAGGATGACCGGCACCTCGTCCACGCTCATGCCGGCGGTCGGCTCGTCGAACATGTAGACGCGCGGTTCGAGCGCCATCAGGATCGCGACCTCCAGCTTGCGTTGATCGCCGTGCGGGAGGCTGCTCGCGGCAACGTGCCGGCGATCGGCGAGACGCACCAGTTCGAGCAGTTCTTCGGCCTGCCGCGTCCAGTCGTGGTGATCGCTCCAGATCGACATGAAATGCAGCGCTGCGCCCTTGCGGCGCGCCTGCACCGCGAGGCGCACGTTTTCGAGCACGGAAAGATTCGGAAACAGCTGCGTGAGCTGGAACGCGCGCCCCAGACCGCGCTGCGTGCGCAGCGGCGCGGGCAGGGCGGTGATGTCCTCGTCGTCGAGCAGCACCCGGCCGCTGCTCGCCTTCAGCTGCCCAGAGATCAGGTTGAAGTACGTCGTCTTGCCGGCGCCGTTCGGCCCGACGATCGCGGTGAGCGAACCGGGCGCGAACGTGCACGACACGTCGTCGACGGCGACGTGACCACCGAAGCGGATGGTGAGGGATTTGGTTTGCAGCATCGATCGCTCGACGTGTCATCCCGAGCGAAGCGAGGGATCTCGGACTTCGAAGGCCGAGATCCCTCCCGCGGGCTTCGCCCCCGGTCGGGATGACAGGTGCTCTACCGCTTGTTCCGCACCGGCACGTTCATCTGTTCCGGCTTGATCTCGCTTACCAGTTGCGGAATTCCCCAGGCGACGTTCGGATCCACCTTGATCTTGAAGTGATACATGCTCTGCATCGCCTGGTGATCTTCCTTGCGGAACGTCATGCGGCCCTTGGGCGTGTCGAAGCTCAGGCCTTCCATCGTGGCAATGAGCTTCTCCGTGTCCGTGTCGCCGTTGGTCTTCTTCAGCGTTTCGACGATCGCCATCGCCGCCGCCATGCCGCCGGCGGTGAAGAAGTCGGGCGGCATGTTGAAGCGCTTCTGGTGCTCCGCGACCAGCCACTGGTTGGCCGGGTTCTTCGGAATGTCGTAGTAGTAGTAGGTCGCGCCTTCCATGCCGGGGAACTGCTTGTAGTTCGCCATCGCCGGGAGGATGTTGCCGCCGGTCGCGATCTCGATGCCGTAGCGCTTCAGATCGAGATCCGCGATCTTGAACGGATTGCCTGCGCCCGCCCAGATGATGAAGATGACCTTGCGACCGGGCTGGTCCTTCAGCGCGTCGATCAGGCGCTGCGCTCCGGCCGTGAAATCGGTCGTGCTGGTAGGCAGGTATTCCTCGTGCACGATCTTCGCCGTCTTCAGCGCATCCTTGAACGCCTTCACGCCGTCGCGGCCGAACGCGTAGTCCTGCGCGAGGGTGGCGATGCTCACGTTGGGCTTGTCGAGCGCGACTGCATTGGAGATCGCGTCCTGTGACGAATTGCGCCCGGTGCGAAAGATGTAGCGGTTCCACTTGTCGCCGGTGATCGAGTCCGCGACGGCGGGCTCGACCAGCAGGATCTTCTTGTATTCCTCCGCCACCGGCAGCATCGCGAGCGCCACGCCGGACGACGTGGGACCCACTGCGATATCGGCCTTGTCGTCGCTGTACGCCGCCGCGAGCTGGCTCTTGCCGATGTCCGGCTTGCCCTGGCTGTCGCGCTCGAGCACGACCAGCTTCTTGCCGGCGACTTCCATCTTCCCGCCGGTCGCGTACTCGAAGCCCATCATCAATCCGGTCTGAGTCTGCTTCGCATACGCCTCGAGCGGACCGGTCTTGTCGTAGACGTGCGCGATACGGATTTCCTTGCCTTGCGCGAAGGCGAGCCCGCTCACTGCGAGCAATGCCGCGGCGGGGAGCCAACTGTGCAGATGCTTCATCACTGTCTCCTGGTTGATTTCTGGTGTGGCAGCGGTGCAAGGGCCATGCCAAAGCCCGCGCGGCGCCAACGCGTTGATTTGAATGCGCGTCCTTGCAGGGTGCTCGTCCCGCAGGTGTCCGAGGTTCGGACACGTGTCCGGCCGCAGGACACTCCGGGCGCCGGATCGCGCTACGAGATTTCGGGCGGCGCAGCGCGCATCGCCGCCAGTTTTTCATACAGCGTCGCGCGCGAAATGCCGAGCAGCTTCGCCGCCGAGACCTTGTTGCCGCCGGTGGCGGCAAGCGCGGAGCGGATGGATTCGCGTTCGAGTTCAGCGATGCGTTGGGGC
>Ga0335084_10000033_pt1 | contig 77956 bp, 74 predicted proteins | sample Lox_Sample_44_FD_206721 | JGI IMG/M metagenome (GOLD analysis project Ga0335084, IMG submission 206721) | Soil microbial communities from Loxahatchee National Wildlife Refuge, Florida, United States - Lox_Sample_4.4 | ecosystem: Environmental > Terrestrial > Soil > Wetlands | place: USA...
GAGGTTTGGGCCGTATCGATGGTTGGTGGAACGATCTTCCACCGGTGAGTGATGCAGCGTGAGATTTCCAGAGTCTTGGTCCTCAACCTTCTCTGGCACGACCCCCAGGCGGTGCTGAAGCACCGCCTAGGACAAGCACGCCCTTGACACGGACTTCGCTCTTATCGAGGGGCACCCAGTTGCTTGTCTCGGGAACAGTCTGCGAACTTGCGAAGCAGAATCCTCGGGACTAAAGTCCCTCGGAATGACAATAGTGGGGGCGGTGGTGGCACGACTGAAGTCGTGCCCTTTCCTCATCGTGGCCGCCTTGCGATGACAGTGGTTGGGGAGGTCTGAAATTTCGAGGTCAAAATCCCCACTCTAATTTCGCGAAAGGCGCGAAATCAGAATGGTACCCCGGGGAAATCAGGATGGGGCATCCGCGCCGGTGGTGGTTGGGCTGGGGTTGTCAATAGGGAGAAATTACACGAATGACACTATCGTGAGGGAACGGTGGGAGATATAAACCGGCCTGGGGTGTCCCATTTCTGGGCGTCAGGTTGATAAGATTGAATTAAGGCATCGAATTTGCGCGGCCCATGGTGGCCGCGTTTTTTGTTTGGGGGTGACATTTCAGATGTGAAGGAGTGGGCGTGAGAAAAGACATGGGCTCAAAAAAGACTTGTAAAGAACGCGGCGAGTGGGCGGAACTCTGTTTTATGGCGCGGGCGGCGGACCGGGGGTTGAATGTGTCGCGTCCGCATGGGGACTCGGCCAGTTATGACGTTGGGGTGGAACAGAATGGGAGGTTTCTGCGGATACAGGTGAAGTCAACGACGTTTTGCCGCAAGGGATCGTACACATCCAATATTACCGGGCCGAAGCATGAGCGCTATCCGCGGGGCAAAGTGGAGTCTGAGCGTGGGCGCGAGGGCTTGATGCAGCCAGCAACGATGCAATGAGGACGACCGGCAAGAGAAGAGTGGATTTTTTCATTCGGGGATCCTTTTTTATGCGAGGTATGCGCACCTGATAGTACGTGCGAACGGGGGAGATTGTTCCGCGATGCCTATTCTTGCCTATAGCGATGCCGGCGACAGCAGGTCTCTCCACTTCGCTTGCTGCGCTGCGCTCCGGTCGAGATGACAGGGGTTGGGGAGGTCTGAAGCTTTAAGGTCAAAATTCCCCAATTTCGCAAAGAGCGCGAAATCACGATGGGGCACCATCACTTCCGCTATACTTCGGGCCTATGCACAGAATGCTCATTGCAATTTTGCTGGTTGTGTTGGCCACGTTCTCAATCACTCAAACTTGGGCGCAGACTCCTGGGTCTGCACAGACCGCAGTGCTCGCCCCGATCAATCAGTTTGTAGATGGCTTCAACAAGGGCGATACCAAGAGGGTCGTGGCGGCTTGTGCGGATGAAACATCTATCATCGACGAATTTCCTCCGCACGAGTGGCATGGTGCCGGAGCCTGCGCGAAATGGCTCAACGACTTTGATGCCGATGCCAGGAAGAATGGTATTACCGATGGAGTGGTTACGCTAGGCGAGACATTGCACGTGGATGTTAACTCCGACTATGCCTATGTCGTCATTCCTGCGAACTACACCTTCAAGCAGAAGGGGAAGACGGTCAGCGAAGTTGGGTCGATCATTACGCTCTCCCTGCACAAGAGCGCGACCGGGTGGCGGATCACGGGATGGGCCTGGGCGAAGCATTGAGCGGCGCGCCAAGTTGGCCGTTCGTTTTTATCCGCTTCCAGCCCGCACAAATGCGCGAGCCGGCTCTCGACTACGCCTGGGATGACAACGGTAAGGCTCACATTCCTCAACTCAAAATCCCCACCCTAATTTCGCAAAGAACGCGAAATTAGGATGGGGCGCCCTTGAGGCTCAAATTTATCGGGCTACCATTCGCTGTAGAGACTGTCGGAGACGATTTTCCTTAGTTTGTCGAGGCCCTTGATCCACGTCTGGTATTCGCTGCTGGCGTTGGTTTTGGCGACGGCGTCGGCAAAAGCGGCCATGTTGGCATATTCGATGCTCACCACCACCGCACCAGCTTCCGGGCCGGCGAACCGAGCCTGCCATACTCGGGTCTGGGCTTGAAGCCCGAGGCTCTTCATGACCTGCCTGCCTTTTTCGATCTCCTGGGCGTAGGCGGCGGGGTCGTCCGTCTTGACTGTGACTACGCGCAGCACGGTTGCCTTCTGGGCGAAGGCGGCGCTCGATGCTGCACAGACGAGCAGCACAATGGCAGCGGCGGCTGCGGCTTTGCTTATCGATTTCTTCCTCATTGATGGTTCCTCTCTTTTCATTCCATGAGTTGATCACACCGGGCTCGGGCCGGGCACATGGTATGTCCGGGGGGTGGGCAAGTCAAATACGAGCGTGCCCCATCCCTTGCGTTCTTTGCAGTGGGTGGGGATTGCTACCTGGTTACAGCCGCTAGAATCAGTTTTTGATTTTTCAGGATTTCGTCGAGGGCGGCCTGGTTCTTTTTAATTGTGCCCTGGTTGGCGATGATGGTTTTCTGGTTTTTCACGATGGCGTTCTGGTTGGCCAAGATAGCTTTCTGGTTTTTTACGATTGTCGCCTGGTTGGCCAGGATTGTCTTTTGATTGGATAGAACTTTGGCGTCCGCCATGTTTTTTCTCCTGAATAGTTTGCCCGACAGTCTATCACTGGAGGCGGCGCACCTGCCTCAGGACGGACCCATTACCTTGTTCTCAATATCGGGCGGCGCGGCTTCGGGCTTCTCTCCACGATAGACGCGGGCGATGCCGCGCACCAGGCGGCGCAGGGGCAGGCCAGTCTTGGGATCAGCGAAGAAAATTTCTCCCGAGTGGGTGCTGCGATAGAACCAGCGTTTGAGCAGGGCGAGATGCTCCATGGTTTCGAGCGCGCTTCTGGGGCTGGCGGGCGGAAGCGCGGCCAGGGTGGCCTGTATTCGCGACTCCATGGACTGGGACTTGGTGTGCTCGGCGGCCTGGATGGGAAAGGTGAGCGGGCCGGTGATGACGCCGGCATCGACAAAGAAAAACGCCACCGATTCAGGAATGGCAGAGGGCTGCACCATGATCGCGGCAAGTTGGTCGATGCGGCGCACGATTTCGGGAAGCTGGCTGAGCAGTGGCCTGAGCTTGTCAAGTTTCGCGTGCAGGGCGGCGGCGTTTTCAAAGTCCAGGCTGGTCGAGGCCTGGTCGCGCAGCGCGCTTATTTCCCGCACCAGGAAGCTGCCGCTGCTGTCGAAGTAGCTCTGCACCCGGGCCACCTCGGCGTAGTAGTCCTCGTCGCTGCAACCTTTGAAGCAGGGGGCGAGACACATTTTCATTTCGGAATAAATGCAGCCGGGAAATTGCGGGTCGGGATGGAGGTCGTCCACGCAGCGGCGCATTTTGAAGAAATCGAGCGAGTCGCTGCCGAACTTTTCGGCGGCGGCGCGTGATGGGAAGGGTCCATAGTAGAGTGAGCGTCCGTCCCGGCGGCCCAGCCGGGTGGTGATCGAAGCGCGCGGGTATTCATTTTCCATGTGCAGCTTGAGCAGCGGGGCGAAGCGCAGGCGCAGGCGGTCGGCGTAGGTTCGGGGGAAGGCCTCGCGCAGCGTGCGGTACAGGAGGAAGCCGGATTCGAAGTCAGAGCCGGTGGCGGTGTACTGAATGGAGCGGACACGATCGCGCAGGTTCAGTCTTCGCGTCTGTTCCGGAGGGCCCAGCAGGCGTTGCAGGCGGCGGCGCAGATTGGTGGTCTTGCTGACATAGGGTTCGGACTGGGGACCGTCGCCGCGAAGCAGGAAGACGGCAGGCGCAGTCGGGACTGTGGCAAATACTTCCGCGTCGCGATCGGGGTCGAAATCGAGATGCTCGATCAACGTCTTTATTCTAGTTTGAATTAACCACAGAGGACACAGAGGACACGGAGGAAGCCCTGCGCCGCGGCTTCAACGGATCTAAGAAAATCGGCTGTTTGATCCGTGTAGGTCCGCGAAATCCGTGTCCAGGAATTTACCTGAAACTGGCGCTGCGGAACTTCTGGCGGAAGTCTTCGCCTTCCATTTTGATGATGCGGCACATTTCATGCAGGCGGGAGCGCATGCGTTCTCCGATGCGGTCGCCCAGGGTCTCGCGCCGTGCGGACCTCTGGGCGCGGGCGAACTCCGAGGTAGGGTTGGCGTAGGGTTCCTGGCCAGCATCGTCGGAAAAGTTCGTGGTGATGATGGTGGTGCGTTTGTCGTTGTAGCGGGTGTTCAGGATCAGGCTGACTGTGTCCCACACCCATTCTGTGGGTTTGACGGCGCCGAGTTCGTCGAGCACGAGCACTTCAGTTTCGAAGACCGGGCGCAGCACGTCCAGTTCGGTGGCCTTCACAGAATCGTTGTAGGAATTCTGGATCTGCTTCAGCAGCTCGCGGTAGTCATAGAACAGGCAGGCAATGCCCTTGCTGAGCACGAGTTCCTTGATAATGCCGACCGCGAGGTGGGTCTTGCCCACGCCGATGCTGCCGATAAGCAGCAGCCCGGTGCTGTCCACCGGATATTCCTCCACAAACTTGCAGGCGGCAAGGCGGGATGAAGCCAGGGCGCGATGGGGACCTTCAAACTCGAAGTTTGAGAGTTCGCAATGCTCGTAGCGCTTGGGAATGCGGGCGGAGGCGAGCAGGGTCTGGGTGCGCGCTTGGCGGCGGCAGTCGCAGCGGGTTACACGATGATCGGGGCCGATAGAGACTGATTTCCAGCCAGTACCTTCACACAGAGGACACACGTCCGCGGAGACTTTCATGACCTGGGTTCTTTTCCTTATCTAAACTGTGCACTTGCGGGCGGGTACTACGCAAGTGGCAAAGGCGGTGTGCCTGTGTACATCCTGTGCAGCGGAGAAAGGAGTTGTGGAGGGCTGAGGAAATGGCGACCATGGGCGGATGCGGTTCGGCGCGTGCCTGCCTTACCGCTCGCAGGGCCATTTTTCGGGCCTTGGGCAACGGGAAGACGCTGTTTCTCAGGTCGGGGGATGGAGTCGATTTGTATCGTGACCCAAACTCGGCATCCGGCGCGGATTTCCACAGTTGACATTCTCATCGGACGGTAGCTAAATAAGGCCGTCGGGTTTCCCCACTCAGCGAGTGTCTATTCTTTCCTCCCCTGTGCGCGCTGGGGGACTAACGAAACCTGCCAGGAGAGAAGATGAACAAAGCCGATCTCATTGACCGAATCTCAGCTAGCTGCCACATCAGCAAGGCCACGGCAGCCACGGCTATCGACACTACCGTCGACAGCATCACTTCTGCTCTGAAAAAAGGGGATCGAGTAGCGTTGATTGGTTTTGGCACGTTTTCCGTCTCGCAGAGAAAAGCCCGCAACGGGCGTAATCCGCAGACCGGCGCCACCATCAAGATCGCTGCCCGGAAAGTCGCCAAGTTTTCGTCCGGAGCCGAACTCAAGAAAGCGGTCAACCGCGGTAAGTAGGCCCACAGGCTTAAGCGAGAACGGCAGGAGGTCGGTCCTGCCGTTTTTGTTTTTTGCAGGTGTGGGGCGGACACTCCCTTCGACTGCGCTCAGGGCAGGCTTCGTCGGCCGCTGTTGACTCAAACAGATGGGAAACCAAGCCAAAGTCAAAGGCGTCGGACAGGAGTGTCCGACCCACACCCGGGTTGCTGAATCCTGCGGTAATCCTTTAGAATCTAATGTCTCGAACAAGTTTGGAGACCCAATGAAGGCAGCTATTCATCCCGCTTACAACGAAGTTCGTGTTATGTGCGCTTGCGGCAACAGTTTTGTCACTCGCTCGACCCATCAGGGCGACATCCATGTGGAAATATGCTCGGCCTGCCATCCGTTCTTCACTGGCAAGCAGAAGCTTATGGACACGGCGGGCCGGGTGGAGCGCTTCCGCCGGAAGTATGCCAAGGCGGAGCCGGTCAAGAAGTAAGTTGGCCACCGATTTTCCTGGATTTACGAGCCCCTGCTGTTGCAGGGGCTTTGTTTTTGGAGACACAGGTAGAATAAGGTCGTGCGCAAGTACTGGGACAATTCCGGGCCGGACGCGGGCGAGTCGCCCGCGACCACACCAGCAACCGCTCCTGTGCCTTCTTCGGTCATGATCGGGGATGCGCGGATTGCTCCGGCGACCGTGCTTGCTCCCATGGCCGGGGTGACCGATACCGTCTTCCGCCGCTTCATTCGAAATCTGGGTGGGTGCGGACTGATCATGACCGAGTTCACCTCGGCCGACGGCATTCTGCGCTCCAGGGACCGCAAGGCCAAGCTCTACCTGCACTTCTACGAGGACGAGCATCCCATCTCCGCGCAGCTTTTCGGCAGCGACCCCAAAGTCATGGCGGAGGCGGCCCGCATGGTCGAGGGGCTGGGCTTCGACCTGGTGGACCTTAATCTGGGGTGCCCGGCCAAGAAGGTTGTGAAGTGCAACGGAGGGTCCGGGCTGCTTAAAGACTTGCCCGCCATTGGGAAGATCTTCGAGGCGGTGCGGGCTGCGGTGACGATCCCATTTACGGTCAAGTTCCGCGCCGGCTGGAATGACGACAACATCGTATGTGTCGAGCTGGCGAAGATGGCGGAGGACTGCGGGCTGTGCGCGGTGGCGCTGCATGCCCGCACCCGGGAGCAGGGTTACAGCGGTCAGGCCCGCTGGGATTGGATCGCAGCGGTCAAGGATGCGGTGAAGATTCCGGTCATCGGGAACGGCGATATCCGCACGCCGGAAGACGCCTGCGCCATGGTGGCGCAGACGGGATGCGATGCGGTCATGATCGGGCGTACGGCGCCATCGAATCCCTGGATCTTCCGGCAGATCGAGCAGTATTGCGGCCACGTAGGGGCGGGCGCCCTCGCCCGCTCAGCCGAGCCAAGCTCGGCTTTGATGCCAGGTGGCGAAACGAATCTCGAGCGAGCTTCGCTCGCCTCCCCGGACGAGGGCGTCCGGGGCTACGCAGGACGTGGGTATGTGGGGCATGGTTACGACGAGCCCAGCGAAGGCGACCGCTACCAGATGATTCGGACTTACTTCGAAATGTTGATCGAAGAGGAAATGCCGGGGGCTGAAGGCAAGATGAAGCAGTTTGCATCGTGGTTCACGCATGGCGTGGCGGGCGGGGCAGCCCTGCGCAAAGCGATCTACGAGTCCAAGAGCCGGGTGGAGATCCTGGCCAGCGTGGAAGCATTCTTCGAAAATCGCCTGCGGCCGGGTGGCGCGGGCGCCCCCGCCCGCGAGGTTTTGACTTCCATCCCGTAGCGATCCGAAACAACCAGCCGCAGCGGCTAAAGCCGGGGTCATTCGCAGCGATCGAAGGGCACGAGTGAAACTCGTGCCCTTCCCGATTCGCGGGCTTCCCGATTCGGGCGTTTCGCCAAAGCGTCTTAGGCGAGCTGCGCTCGCCTGCCCAGACGGGACGTCTGGGCCTACGTGGTCTTCACGTCAAGCCCAGCGCCGTTTGGATTCCAGCCGGCCGACTCACGCCTGCGACAGGTGGGAGCCGTGCTGGAAGTGGTATTGCAGTATTTTCGCGGCCAGAGTTGGGCTCACGGTGCCTTCTTCGGACCTTGCCGTGCGCACCACTTCGCCGCGGCAAACTACTTCTGCCGCGGCCAGGCCTGCGATCTCAGCGGGCAGCACGAGGTTGATCTCGAGCTGCGCGTTGGGAGCGATTGGTTCTTCCGCCTGGAACAGCATCCCCGAGCGGCTGATGTTTTCGGTTGTGCCCTCACGCCAGCCGCTTTCTCCCACCAGCCGGTATTTCAGCGGCAGGTGGAGATCGAAGCGGGTAGCGCGGAAGGGGGAGGAAATCTTGTTTCGGGTACGAGCCATTGGAGCTGGTTGAGCTAAGCGAGCAGACATTTGTATCTCCTGAGGGAGTGGGGTATCGAGCACCTCCCGCACTTTTGCCTTCAGGGCGGGGAGGGTAAAGGGCTTCTGGAGCAGGGTGATGCCCTCGTCCAGCGTGCCGTTGTGGCCAATGTGGTTCTCCGTGTAACCCGACATGTACAGCACTCTCATCTCGGGACGCGTGGGGGAGAGCTGGTTGGCCAATTCACGCCCGTTCATTCCCGGCATGATGACGTCGGTCAACAGCAGGTGAATGGGGCCTTGGTGTGCCCGGGAAACCTTGATTGCGGCGGCGCCGTCGGGAGCATCGATCACCCTGTATCCCTGGGTCTCGAGTGACTGGCGTGCCAGACGGCGCAGATTCTCTTCGTCTTCCACGAGCAGGATGGTTTCGTGGCCGGGGCTGGGCAAGGCTACATCCGCGGCCAGGGCCGGCTGCGTGGCCAGAGCTTCTCCGGTCGCGCTGAAGCGCGGCAGATAGATCTTGAACGAAGTACCTTTGCCGGCTTCGCTGTATAGCCAGATGTAGCCTTCGCTCTGCTTGACGATGCCGTACACCGTGGACAATCCGAGCCCGGTCCCCTTGAGTCCCTTGGTGGTATAGAAGGGCTCGAAGATGTGGGCCTGGGTATCGGAGTCCATGCCCATGCCGGTGTCGCTGATGGCCAGCATGACGTAGTCGCCGGGCTTTACCGGGGCGTGGAAGCGGGCGTAGTTGGCGTCCAGGGTGACGTTGGCGGTTTCGATGGTCAGCTTCCCGCCGTGCGGCATAGCGTCGCGGGCGTTGACCGCCAGGTTCATGATGACCTGCTCGATCTGGCCGGGGTCGGCTTTGACGGCGCCGATGTCCGGGCCCGGGACCATGACCAGGTCGATGTCTTCGCCGATCAGCCGGGTCAGCATTTTCACGTTCTCTGTGACCACGCTGTTCAGGTCCACAATCTTGGGAGCGAGCATCTGCTTGCGGCTGAAGGCCAGCAGCTGGCGGGTGAGAGAGGTGGCGCGCTCGGCGGCGTTGGCGATCTCCTGCGCATGCCCGCGCAGGGTGGGATCGGTGCCGATGCGCTCCAGCAGGAACTCGGAGTATCCCGAGATCACCATGAGCAGGTTGTTGAAATCGTGGGCAATGCCGCCCGCCAGCCGGCCCACCGCTTCCATCTTCTGGGCCTGGCGCAGCTGTTGCTCCAGGGCGCGGCGTTCGGTCACGTCCTCAGCGAAGAGCTCGAAGAAGATGGTGTTGCCTTCGTTGCGGAAGGCGCGTCCGGAGAGGCGCACGCTGGTATTGGTGCGGTCGCTGCGCACCCAGTCGGCATTGAGGCCGTGGAATTTTTGCAGGGAGCGCAGGTAGTCGGCCAGGCCGAACCACTGTTGCGAGTCGGCATAGAGGTTGGCCAAATTGCGTCCTACCAGTTCGGCACCCGAGGCGTAGCCCAGCATGGCCACCAGCGCCGGGTTTACGTCCAGCAGGATGCCGCCGGAGTCGCAACGGCAAACGCCATAGGGAGCATGGGTGACCAAGGAGCGAAAGTTGATTTCAGATCGGCGCAAACCTTCCTGGGCATAGCGCAGCGCGGCATTGAACCAGCAGATGAGTCCGGCCACAAATACGAACAGAGCCAGATGTATGATGGCCCGCCGGTAGTCGGAGGAACTATGCGCCCCGGCCAGGGAGAAATAGGCGCTGACGGTCAGGGCGAAGGAAGTAGCGACCAGGCCCGGCTTCCAACCGCCGTACCAGGCGCTGACCATAATGGCAACCGCGAACACCACCAGACGGCTTTCCACCACGTCGGAGAGCAGGAAGGCTGGAATCAGGGCAAGAATAATGCTGAGGACGGCGACGCCGTATCGGAGGACTGGGGCCCGAGCCGGAGCAATGCTGCGGTTGCGAAGTAGAAGGGGGAGCTTCGCTCGCATGAGTTAAATTTAATTCCCAGAATGGGATGGCGCGAGTTACGGGAGTACATGTAGGCTGCGTTTTCGGGCAGATGAACGAAAGATTGCTGGAGCTTGGGCAACCTGTGAGGCGGGGCGAGCAACTGCACTTCTCCGGAATCCCCTTTTGCGCCTCTTTTCGGAACGCTTTTGCGGAAAAAATCTTAAAGTCTTAAGCCGCAAAGGACGCAAAGGGCTTCGCAAAGGTCGCAGGTTCAAGGCTTAAGCTGCTGGCGGGACTTGCTGCGGCAGCGGGAAAACGGGACACTATGGGGGACTTGCGAATGATCTGCGGGTTGGCGCGTCGGCGCCCACATCCATGAATATCGGTCTGCTGGGCGGGACGTTCGATCCGATTCATCACGGGCATCTGGCCCTGGCACGCGCGGCGAAGGAACGCTTTGAGCTGGGGCGCATCCATTTTGTGCCGGCCAATGTTCCACCCCACAAACAGAGCCGGGCGGTCACGCCTTATTTCCATCGCTACGCCATGGTGGCGCTGGCCACGCTGGGCGGAAAGGCGTATGTCCCCTCGGGCCTGGAAGCTCCCGGAGTGGTTGCGATGCCAGATCGGGCCGGCAAGGGGCGGCCAGTGAAGGACGCCGTGCCAGGCGCCAATTACAGCATTGACACGGTGAGGCGTCTGAAAGAATCGCTGAAGAAAATCGACCGCGTATTTTTCCTGATCGGAATGGACGCCTTCGCCGAGATCGCGCATTGGCACCAGGCTGAGGCCTTGTTTCGCGAATGTGAGTTCATCGTGGCCAGCCGTCCCGGATATTCTCTGGCCGATGTGGCCAATGCTCTGCCGGAGAGAATTCGCCCACCGCAGTCGGTAAGCCAACCCTTCGCCAAACAGCCGGCGCAGGGCGATCTGGTGTTGAGTGGAGCGACCATCCATTTGCTGGAGAATGTCCACCAGGCCATCTCGGCCACGGCGATCCGGGAGGCCGTCGTGGCGAAGAAGCCGCTGCGCAAGTTCGTGGATGCGGCGGTGGAAGAGTACATAAAGAAGGAAGGGTTGTATGGGTACTCGTCAGGCGTTAGATAGTCGTCGTTGGCCCTTGGTCGTTGGCCAAGCCGAATCTCGGGCAGCGGCGATGGTGTGAGATTGAGCGTAGCTTTCTCCAACTTCCTGTCCGGCCGACACTAATGGCGCCTGACGACGCGGAATGCTCCCGTTCGCGACGTCAGCTACAATGGATTGGCCAACGACCATCGACTGATGATAAAACTACAAGTCTCCGAAGCCATCCGTGCCTGCCTGGAAAAGAAGGCGGAAGAAATCACCATACTGGAGCTGGAAAAAGGGTCGGGAGCGTTCACCGACTACTTCGTGGTGTGCAGCGGGACCAACCCGCGGCAGGTGCAGGCCATTTCTGACCAAGTGGAATTGCGCTTGAAAAGGGCCGGGCTGCGCCCAACTCACATCGAGGGCTACAAGCAAGCCGAATGGGTTTTGCTCGACTACGTGGATTTCGTGGTCCACATCTTCTCTGAGAAGGCGAGGAAATTTTACGACCTGGAACGGCTGTGGAAGTCGGCGCGGCGCATGGAACCGGCCGAACTGGTGGCCAGTCCGGCAAGGCAAAGACGGGCAGCGGTGCGCGGCCTCAGGAAGAAGCGGGCCTGACCGGGGGGCCTCTGTGTTCTCCGTGACCACTGTGGTTAAATCCCATTGGTGAAACTCAAAGTTGTGTGGATTGGCAAGACTAAAGAAGCCGCCATCCAGTCGCTGACGGATGAATACCTGAAGCGTCTGTCACGCTACGCCGAAGTCGAAGGAAGCCCGCTCAAAGACGAAGTGGCGATTTTGAAACTATGCGCCCGGGAAGCCCGGCCCCGGCACACGCTGGTGCTCCTCGATGGCCGGGGCCAGCAGCTTTCCTCGGAAGAACTGGCAAAATTCCTGGGCGATTATCAGGAGCGCAATCCGCTTCCGTTGCTGTTTGCGTTAGGCGGGGCAGACGGCTTCAGTGACCAGGCGCGGCAAGCGGCCACGCTCGTGCTCTCCCTGGGCAAGATGACGCTGGCGCACGAGCTGGCGCGGGTGGTGCTGCTGGAGCAGATCTACCGGGCATTCACCATCCAAAAGGGTCATCCCTACCATTTGGGGCATTGAGACCAATTCAGGAATTCAGGCGTGTACCTTCGTGATGTTTCACCTCATGCCCTTGAGGACTAGAGTCGAGATGGCAGCAGAAGAACGCTGTACTCAGCCCTCCCCTTTAAGGATTGATTGCATGAAGAATCCATTTGAAGTGTTGAAGACCAAAGAACAGGAAGTCGCCAAGGTCAAGAAAGAGATCAATGCCCTGCGGGTCACGATTCAGCTGATCGGGGACGAGAAATCGTCTGCCGCAGACCACAAAGTGGACCTGCACTCTGTGATCGAAATGCCGTAGTTCGCAGTTTCCCACACAGACTAAAAAAGCACATTTATGGAGCACGGGCGTCCTCGCCCGTGCTTTCCCCACTTCCCTCCTCCGCACTGACATCTCGTTTGGCCTCAGTGGGATAGAAGAAGCCCGAGCGGGACGCTCGCGCCTGCATCTGCCGGAACAGGTACAATCAAAAGATTCGCCGGTATGCCGGACATCCGCCGTGGTCTCATCATCGTGAATACCGGCCCGGGCAAGGGCAAGACCACCGCTGCCATGGGCACGGCGCTGCGGGCGGTGGGGCAGGGCATGCGCGTCCTGATGCTACAGTTCTTGAAAGGCTCCTGGCATTACGGCGAGCTGGATGCGGTGCAGGCTTTTGGCGACAAGTTTGTCATGAAGCAGATGGGCCGCGGTTTCGTGAAAGTGGGAACCGAAAAGCCTGACCTCGAAGATGTTCGCATGGTGGAAGAAGCCTGGGCGGAAGCTGCCCAGGCGATCAATTCGGGTGCCTGGGACCTGATCATCCTGGATGAGATCAACTACGCCATCAGCTACGGGATGCTCGATCCCGCCAAGGTGGTGGAGACTCTGAAGAGCAAACCCGAGATGGTGCACATTATCTTGACCGGGCGAAACGCGCATCCGACAATTGTCGAGGTCGCCGACACTGTCACCGAGATGCGGCAGATCAAGCATGCCTACGAGAAAGGCGTAATGGCGCAGAGAGGGATCGAGTACTAAACGTCAGTCGTCAGTCGTCGGTCTTCAGCCTTTTGCCGCCGGAGACCGCCTCAGTTAGCAAAGGTTTTGACTTTCGGCTGAAGACCGACGACTGAAGACTGATTTATGGCGTGGTTCAAGCGACAGGCTGGTGAACTGGATACTTCGGGCGAGCGCAAGGTTCGCACCGAGGGGCTGTGGGTGAAGTGTGAGACCTGCCGGCAGATCATCTGGAAAAAGGACCTGGAGGAGAACCTCAACGTTTGCCCCAAGTGCGACCGGCATTTCCGCATTGATGCCCGTACCCGCCTGGCGCAGCTTCTGGATGACAACGAGTATGAGGTTTCGGATTCCAACCTGACCTCCACCGATCCCTTGAAATTCGTGGATCTGAAGGCGTATTCGGCGCGCCTGAAGCAGGCGCAGGCTGACACCGGGTTGAAAGACGCGGTAATCAACGCCCGCGGCAAGCTGAATGGGCGGACTGTAATCGTCAGTTCGATGGAGTACGCGTTCATCGGGGGAAGCATGGGAGCGGTGGTAGGTGAGGCCATTACCCGGGCCATCGAGCAGGCCACCGAGACCGGCGTGCCCATCGTTATCGTGTCCGCCTCAGGCGGGGCGCGCATGATGGAAGGCGTGATCAGCCTGATGCAGCTGGCCAAGATTTCTGCCGCACTGGCGCGCCTGGATGAGGCCAAGGTGCCATTTATCTCGGTTCTGACCGACCCGACCACGGGCGGGGTGACGGCTTCCTTCGCCATGCTCGGCGACCTGAATATCGCCGAACCCGGGGCTTTGATCGGATTCGCGGGGCCGCGAGTGATTGAACAGACCATCCGCCAAAAGCTTCCTCAGGGCTTCCAGCGGAGTGAATTTCTGCTCGAGCATGGCATGCTGGACGCGGTGGTGCATCGCCGGCAGCTGAAGGCCTACATTGCGCGGGCCTTGGATTTCATGGATCGGTCGTCTGGGGACCAGTCGCCGGTCGTCCGCCGTCAGACATCAGCTTAAAACCTCAGTGGCCAGTTTTCAGTTCTCGGTTGTCAGTTGCTCCATCGAGCTGGCTGCCTCTCCGGTTCAGCCCTCCAGTTCGACGGTTCGACGGGCTAGGCTCGAAAGCTCGAAGTGGAAGCTGGTACCCTAGTTTTAGCTGAAGACTGATCACTGATGTCTTCCTACGAAACTACCATAGCGCGCATGTTGGCGCTGGGCCATGAACTGGCCCAGACGCCTTCGCACAAGTTCGATCTGGCGCACATGCGGGTCTTGCTGGCAGCGCTGGACAATCCGGAGCGGCATTTCCCCAGCGTGCTGATTGCCGGGACGAACGGCAAGGGATCGACGGCGGCAACGCTGGCTTCGATTCTGCACGCTTCGGGGTTGCGGACCGGGCTCTATACCTCTCCCCACCTGGCACGGATCAACGAGCGCATACAAATCGATGGGCAGCAGATCAGCGACGACGATTTTGTCCTGGTGCACGACCTGGTTGACCGTACCGCCGAACGCCTGGTCGGCGAGGGCGAGTTGCCCTGGCATCCCAGTTTTTTCGAGATGCTCACCGCGATTGCATTTGAGCACTGCGCGCGCCGGAAGGTGGACATCGCCGTGCTTGAAGTCGGCATGGGCGGGCGGCTGGATGCAACCAACGTCGCGGAACCGCGAGTCAGTGTCATCACCGACATCTCACTCGACCATCAGAAATTTCTGGGAAACACGCTGGCTGAGATCGCGGGGGAGAAGGCGGGAATCATCCGTCCTGGCGGCGTCGTGGTCACGCTGCCCCAACAGCCCCAGGCCAACGACGTGATCGGAAACACGATTCTGGAACGGAGAGCGCGGGCGGTCAATGCCGTGCCGTATGTGCCGCCCGTGAGCCCCGCTAGCGCCCAGTACCTGGTGGCGGGAACCGGGAAAGGTCCGGTTTCGCGTTATCCGCTGCAAGTGATGGGGAAGCAGATTCTGGTTGAAGCTCCACTGATCGGGCGCCACCAGCTCCGAAATGTCGCTCTGGCGATTGCGGCCGCTGAGGAACTCGGCCGGCAAGGCTTCCCGGTGACGGCTGCCTCGATTGAGCGCGGCATTCGCGAGACGCACTGGCCGGGGCGGTTCCAGGTGGCGCCCGCCAGCGGCGACGCACCCGAATATTTATTCGATGTGGCGCATAATCCGGCTGGAGCCTGGGCCCTGCGTTCCACTCTTTCGGCTGGTTATCCCGATCGCCCGCTGACGTTTATCTTTGGCGCCATGCGGGACAAGGCGATTGGAGAGATGGCTGAAATCCTGTTTCCCCTCGCGGAGCGGGTGATTGCGACCCGAGCCGACAATCCCCGATCCGCCGCGCCAGAGGAGATTCGAGAAGCCGCGTCCCGGACTTCGACGAAGATCGAAGAAGCCGCCGACGTAGCGGCGGCCCTCAAGCTGGCGCGAAGTTCGGCCCAGCCGGGTGCTGTGGTGGTTATTACCGGATCGATATACATTGTAGGAGAGGCAATGCGACAGCTCGGAGCGCGCATCTAACTAGCAGTGCCATCGGCCAAAACACCTATCGAGATGGACAGTCCAGCAGAGGTAGCTCGGGTGAACCCTCGCCTGCGTCCTCCCCAGCCCGCAGCCGCGGCCGCTTCCCGGAATTACGGATGGCTCAGCCGTCTGCGTTCTTACCTTATCTTCGATCCCCTCATCTGGGCGTACACCGTTGTCCTGGGAAGTGTTTCCATTCCGGCGTCGCTGTTCGGAAACCGGGGGCGCATTCTGCATGGCTTCGCGCGCTGCTGGTCCTGGCTGATCATGAAGACGATTGCCTCGCCCACGAAGGTGACCGGGATGGAAGCGATTGACACCTCGAAACCCCACGTTTATGCGGTCAATCACGCTTCCGCGCTCGACATTCCCGTGTTGTACGTTTATCTACCCTTCGAGTTCCGCATTGCCTTCAAGAAGGAACTGCTGTCGTATCCGGTTGTGGGCTGGCACCTCAGACGCTCGGGACAAATCTGCGTGGACCAGCAGAACCCTTCGCGGTCGATCGGCAGCATCCGTGCCGCGCTGAAGAGCCTGAAAGGCGGCATGCCGCTGGTCATCTTTCCGGAAGGCGGCCGCACGCCCGACGGCGAGATCAAGCCTTTCTTGCCGGGAGCGCTGTTTCTGGCGATCAAGGCGCAGGTGGATATTGTGCCGGTAGCGCTGGTGGGCACCTTCGAACTGCTGCCAATGAATACCTATCACATCAAGTGCCGACCGCTGGAAATGCGGGTGGGCCAGCCCATTTCCACCGCGGACTACACATTGCGAAACATGGAAGAGCTCTCGGATCGTGTGCACCAGGCCGTGGAGGATCTGTTCAAGAGCAGCTGAGTGGTACCGAATTAGACAAGTTATTAAAGAATCAGATCTCAGTTGTCAGTTGTCAGTTCTCAGTTGCTGCTTCGGCGGGTTGTGAACGAAGCTCGTCCACTTTTTCGGCGATGGCGTACTTGAGATCATCAATTCCCTTGCCGGTCACGGCGGAAATGGGGAATAACTCCAGATTTTTCTTTTTGCAATAGCGTCTGAGCTTTGCCAGTTTCTCGTTGTTGGCCGCGTCGATCTTTGAGGCCACCATGATCACCGGCTTTTCTTCCAGATGAGCCCCGAAGCTGGCCAGTTCTTCAGCAATGACTTCAACATCTTTGACGGGATCGGGCCTTCCGCTGCCGTCGGAAACATCCACCAAGTGGACCAGCAGGCGATTGCGTTCGATGTGACGCAGGAACTGGGTGCCTAATCCAGCGCCGGTGTGGGCGCCTTCGATCAATCCCGGAATGTCGGCGACTACAAAGCTTTTTTCGTTGGGCGGTTGGCCGACGACCGCTACGCCCAGGTTGGGCTGAAGGGTGGTGAAGGGATAGTCCGCGATCTTCGGTCGAGCCGCCGAGATGCGTGAAATCAGTGTGGACTTGCCCACATTGGGATAGCCCACCAGGCCAACATCGGCAAGCAGTTTCAGTTCCAGGCGGAAGACGCGCTCCTCGCCGGGACGTCCAGGCTCGTGCTCGCGCGGGGCCTGGTGAGTGGAGTTGGCGAAGCGTGCGTTTCCTCGTCCGCCGCGTCCGCCGCAGGCAATGACGATGCGATCGTCGGGGCGGGAGAAGTCATGCACCTTCTCTCCGGTTTCGTCGTCGTACACGATCGTGCCCACCGGCACTTTCAGGAGAACGTCCATACCCTCGCGGCCGGTACGGTTGGAGCCTTCTCCGTGGCGTCCGCGCTGTGCCTTGTATTCGGGATTGAAGCGGAAGTGTACCAGCGTGTTGTGGCGTTCGCTCGACTCCATGATGACGTCGCCGCCCTTACCGCCGTCTCCGCCCGAGGGGCCGCCGCGGGGGACGTACTTCTCCCTGCGGAAGGCCATGCAGCCGTTGCCGCCGTCGCCCGCCTTGACCCGGATTTTGGCCTCGTCGATGAACATGGAAAAGCAGTGGTCAGTCGTCGGTCGTCAGCCCTCAGCCCTCAGCAAGACCATTCGCTGAAAGCTGATGGCTGAGAGCTTAAACAAAAATGCCCCGGCCCACGCCGAGGCTTGGGCCGCTGATGGGGCGCGACCCTGGTTTGATCTTCCGGCTTGCTACTTCGCTTCCAGCGGCTCGATGGTGACGAACTTGCCCATCGAACCTTTGTCGAGGAATTTGATGCGGCCGCTGATTTTAGCGAAAAGGGTGTCGTCTTTGCCACGACCGACGTTGAGGCCCGGTTTGACCCGCGTGCCGCGCTGGCGGACGATGATGGTACCGCCGGGGACGATTTGTCCGCCAAAAGCTTTGAAGCCTAACCGCTGGGCGTTGGAGTCGCGTCCGTTTCGTGAACTGCCTAGACCTTTTTTATGTGCCATTGATTTTCAGTTTCCAGTTCCTGGTTTCTTGTTTCAAATTCCGCGGCGGCTGTCAGCATTTCTACTCGGCGGGCAGGATGCACGCCAGACAGCCCGAGCCTGTCCTGAGGCAGTCGAAGACTGCCGGCACTACTTTTTCTTTTTCGGCGCCGCTTTCTTGGGCGCTGTTTTTTTAGCTGCTTTCTTGGCCGGACTTTTCGCCGACTTCGCCTCGACCTTGGGTACGTCTTCCACTTCGACCGGCTTCTGTTTCTTCGGTTTCACTTCTTTTTTCGGAAGGTCGGGGGCGGAGAATTTCTGGCCGTCGTAGGCGATTTCCGTGATGCGGACCGCGGTATATCCCTGGCGATGCCCGCGCAGCTTCTTGTACTGCTTTTTGCGTTTGTAATGGAAGACCAGTATTTTTGCGCCGCGGCCCTGCTCCACCACTTCACCGGTCACGAGCGCCGCGGATTGCGGGCGCGCGATCTGGCCGGGCTCGCCGGAGACGGCCAGGACGTCGTTGAACTCGATTTTGCCGTCGGAGCCGTTGCCTTGATTCTCCAGCCGAATCACATCGCCGGGCGCCACCCGGTACTGTTTACCACCGGCGCGGATGACCGCGTACATACTTATGCCTCCGTCCAATCTTGTGCCCGTCGCGGCCTGGCGCGATTGCCGGGAACCTGCTGAATTTCCTGTGCTTGCTTTCCGCGTCGGCGCTTTAGGCAACGAATGCGGGGCGGCTCCAGAACGGAGCCGTGAGTACAGGCAAACCCAACTATTTTAGCGTGTGCTGTGGAAAAGCGTCAAACCCACAATCAGCAATGACATCCAGCTGCATGCAGGTTCGCCTTTGAGCTTTCTGCCGCCTTGTGCGACAATTCCTCGCCGCATGGAGGAAACATCAATGTACAAGCGCGTTTTGGTCACCTTGTTCTGTGTGCTCGCACTCAGCTTTTCCACTCTGGCTGCACCGAAGCCCAAGAAGGCTGCGTCGGGTGCTCCGGACAAGGCCTATCTGCAAAAAATTCTGGATGGCTGGAGTGCGGGCAATGCCGCCGACATGGCGCAGTACTACGACCACGGCGACTACAACTTCTTCGATATTGCTCCCCTGAAGTACAACAACTGGGCTGAGTACGAGAAGGGCGTAACTGAGTTGTTAAAGGGGTACAAGAGCATAAAGCTGACGTTGGGCGACGACACCCAGGTCCACACCGACGGCAATCTGACCTGGACCACAACCACCGTAAAGGAAGATGCCGTCACCACCGCCGGGAAGCATGAAATGGCCACCTTGCGCTGGACGCTGATCTTTGAAAAGCAGGCGGGCAAGTGGATGATCGTGCACGAGCACATGTCGGAACCGTTGCAGTAGCGGATGCGGATGCAGATTGCAGATTGCAGAGTGAACAAAATTGTGCGCGACTGGACAAATCTGAGATCTGCAATCTCTACGCGTAAGCCCTGACAAAGAAGTACGCGGTCATGCCTGAACCCACCAAGATCACAAATCCTCGTATCCAGGGTTGCGGCAGTTTCTGCGCGTAGTGGGCCCCGAAATATCCGCCTACCAGAGCGCCCGCGATCATGACGAGGGCCTGCGGCCAGTAAATCGCCCCCTTCACGACGAATACGGCTGCCGCCACGCCATTGACGGCCATTCCCAGAATGCTCTTTAACGCATTCATGGCATGAATGTCGGACATGCCGACGGCGGCCAGCATAGCCAAGATCACGATGCCCATGCCGCCGCCGAAATAGCCGCCATACACCGCGACTGCCAGCTCGAAAAAAGATGCGCCCACGATGGCCGCGGTGGTGGCGTCATGGCCGACGGCCGAAACGCGGCCTCTGGCCAATCTTTTTCCGAAAACAAAGAGCAGCGTGGCACTCAGCATCAGCCAGGGCAGCACTCGCATGAAGGTGTGTGCTGGGGTCCGGAGCAGCAGAAACGCGCCCATGATACCGCCAGCGAGGCCAGTTAGCAGAAGGGGCAAGAGAACTCGGGTCGGCACATCCAGGCGGTCACGATATGCGCCTCCGCTAGCCGTCACCCCTGTCCATAGGGCGAGGGTGTTGGTGGCGTTGGCTGGAATGGGAGGCACGCCCACGAAGAGAAGCGCGGGAAAGGCCAAGAAACTGCCCCCGCCAGCCACCGAGTTCAAGGCCCCGCCCAGGATGGCGGCAATAAAAAGGAAGATGGCGTGCTCGAGAGTCAAGGGTAAAGGTTTATCACAAGACTGGATTCGGCCACGAATCTGGCGGAAGCCAGCCATCGTGTGATCGGGTATCGGTTCGCTACCCTTTGTCCTGCACCACCGTCTGATGGCAAGGACATGCGCGGAGGAGCAATGACCTATCTCTGGAGAAACTGCCGAATCGTCCTGATTCTCCTCACCCTGACCGGCCTGGCCAGCGCCGGTGAAGGCAACACAGCAGTGCAACCTAAGCCCTGTTCCGAGCCGGAGCAGAAACAACTCGACTTCTGGGTCGGCGAATGGGACCTGACCTGGCCGGGAAATAGTCAGGGTGAGATAGCTCACGGAACCAATAGCATCCGGCGAATCCTGGATGGGTGCGTCGTGGAGGAAAATTTTTCCGGCGGAGATGCCATGCATCTGCGGGGGCGGAGCGTTTCCATTTTCGACGTGCGCGTGGGCAAATGGAAGCAAACCTGGGTGGACAACGAAGGCGGCTACCTCGATTTTGTGGGTGAATTTAAAGACGGAGAGATGATCCTGGGGCGCGAAGCCGCGCGTCCCGACGGCAGCAAGGGCCTGCAGCGCATGGTGTTCAAGAACATCAGCCGTAATGAGTTCGACTGGAGCTGGGAAGGATCGAAAGACGGCGGGAACGCCTGGACCATCGTCTGGCCCATTCATTACAAGCGCAAGCTGTAAGGCGGATCTCGGGCGTCGGACCTCAGACCTCGGACTCGGCAGACGGACCAAGGATCGTCTGCAAAGAATGCCTGAAACCTGCAAGGCCGAGGTCCGGGGGGTGAGGTCCGACCCTTTATCCGCCGAACGTGCCGGTCGCCGTTGCGGCGCGCGAGGAGACCCGGTCGCGAATGTCGCGGGCCTTGCTGGCGATGTTGTTGCGGGTTTCTTCTCCGCTGGCGGGAGCCAGCAGCAAGCCCAGACCGACGCCGATGCCCAGTCCCAGGAGAGCGGCGGTGGCGGTGCCGACAAAGTGACTGTCTTCGCCACGGATGACGTCGCTGGCGCGGCTGACCCGGTCGGCGGCAGTTTCGTAGGTGTCCTGCGCTCTTGACCTCAGGTCGTCCACCGTTCCACCTAGACGATTACGCCAGGAATCCAGCAAATAGACGCCGGTGCCCAGCAGAATGTTCATAAGAACTTTGTCCTTGCGTGATCTCATTTCTTTTGCCTCTTCATAGGAATAAAGTCGCTGTTATCAAGATGCCAGAGTTGGGGGTATGGTTGGCAGCCTTTTTTTGCACAGGGCACAGGGGGCGAGGGAGGCAAATACTTTTTTGGGAACCGGCCCCCCGCGGGTGCTGTATAGTTGCGATTACTTACTTTTCCTTTCGTTCTATTGCTAAAGATGCGGACCGCGCCAGAACTGGAGGTTGCGATGAGTGGGAAGACCAGGTGGGTGCTGGCGTTTCTTCTTTGCGCCGGGATGGGCCGGGCACAGACTGCTCCGACGCCGGCGCCGGCAGCGCCCGCCCAGATCGGCTACAAGGCGGCCGCAGATGCCGAGCAAAAGAAAACTCTGCTGCTGCGGGATTTCCATCCCGTCCAGATGCTGCACGTGCCCACGCACCAGGTCCCCAGGGCCAAGTTCTACGTCATCGACGTGCACAATCACGTCAACGATGCCGCCGGAATCGATGAGCACATGGATCCGAAGCGGGTGGTGGAGATTATGGATAACACCAACGTGAAAACGGTGGTGATTCTGACCGGCATGTGGGGGGACAAGCTGCAGCACGTGATCGATGAGATGCTGAAGCCCTATCCGGGGCGGTTCGTTGTGTTCACCCAGTTGGACTGGAGCAAGGTTGACGACCCGGATTTCGGCCAGGAGATGGTAAGGCAACTCGACGATGCCGTGGCCAGAGGTGCTCGCGGGCTTAAGTTTTTGAAAGACCTGGGACTAGGGGTGCGGCTCAAGTCCGGAAAGCTGCTGGCGATCGACGACCCGCGACTGGACCCGGTCTGGCGCGAATGCGGGCGCCTGGGCATTCCGGTTTCAATTCACACCGGCGATCCGGAAGCTTTCTTCCTTCCGACTGACGCCAAGAATGAGCGTTACGAGGAATTGACCGCGCATCCCGACTGGAGCTTTTACGGTCCGCAGTATCCCAAGCTGGAGGAGTTGCTGGAAGCGCGTAACCGTGTTTTTGCCCGGCATCCCGAGACCCGCTTCGTTTCCCTGCATATGGGTTGGCCGGAAAATTTACCCTGGGTAGCCCGCATGCTCGATGAGCATCCCAATGTGATGGTGGAGTTTGGCGCGCGCGAGGCTGAATTAGGCCGGCAGCCGCGGCAGACACGCGAATTCTTTCTGAAATATCAGGACCGCGTGATGTTCGGCACCGACAACGGCATGGACGAGGAGATGTATCGCAACCACTTCCGCTGGCTCGAAACTGCGGACGAATCGTTCGATCCCTGGGGATACCCGGGCCAGGGCCGTTGGGAGATATATGGCCTCGACCTGCCGGATCCGGTGCTGGAAAAAATCTATCACCGGAACGCGGAGAAGATGTTCAGCCAGTTCAAGGGAGAGAAATAATGAAGCGGGCATCCGAAAGTTGGTTTGCTTTTCTACGCTCAGGCAGCCAGGGCCTGCTCGCGACAATGCTGTTGCTGAACATGAGCTGCAGCCGTCCACGGGCGAAGAGCGAAACTCCGGCTGCGGAGCCCTCACAGGTCAAAGTGGAAATAAAGCCGGGTGGACCGATTGTGCTGACCACGAGCGCCGCCGAGTTCCAGATATTGCCGTCAGGGTACATACAGGCAGCTCTGTTCAAGGGCGACAAGAGGCTGACGCTGGACCAATCCGGGGCAGGTGGCAGTGATGTGCTGGTGGCGAACGGCAAACCGGTCCAGTTCACCCTAGAAACGGGCGCTGCCAAGGTCGAGGACAGCGTGGGCAAGCTAGGCCGGGGCAAGCGCCTGGAAATTCCCGCACAGGCGCAGGATCCCTCCTCGTCCAACATCCAACGAACGCTGCAGGTCGAAGTCTATGACGCGTTCCCCACCCTGCTGCTTTCCAGTGCGGCATACAGAAACGCGGGGACGGAAGACATTCAGATCGACAGCGTCGTCGAGCAACAACACAAATTTGATGCTGAGCTGGCGCAGAAGAATGCCAAGCCTTATGACATGTGGAGCTACCACGGGGCGAGCTATGACTGGGGAAAAGACGATGTCGTAAAGCTGGGCCGCAACTTCTCACAACCCAACCTGATGGGCGCGGCGGTGAAAGGCGGCTATGGTGGTGGGATTCCGGTGGTCGCGTTCTGGACCGGTTCGGTTGGCGAAGCCGTGGGCCATGTGGAAAACTTGCCGCTGACTTTGTCGCTACCGGTCAAAGTGGGGGCCGATGGTGGCGTCAACGCGGGCGTGGAAATTGCCGCGAATACCACGCTCAAACCTGGGGAGACTTATTCCACGCCGCGTAGCTTTGTCGCCGTGTACTCGGGTGATTTTTATGAGCCGCTGCATTTGTGGTCAAGCGTGCTGCAGAAAGAAGGCTGGGAGATTCCCAAGCCGTCGGGCGAAGCCTACAACGTGAGCTGGTGTGGTTGGGGTTATGAATTCAACGTCACTCCGGCGGAGATGCTGGGCACGGTTCCAAAACTAAAAGAGTTTGGCATCAAGTGGGCAACTCTGGACGATCGCTGGTTTGACACTTACGGGGACTGGAATCCGCGTGCGGACACCTTCCCCGGCGATTCCATAAAGAAGATGACGGACGACTTCCATAAGCAGGGCATCCTGGTGCAGCTATGGTGGCTGCCATTGGGAGTGGAGGACGGCCAGGGCAGATGGGAGTCGCACAAGTACATCGTGTCAAAGATCGCGCAGGAGCATCCCGAGTGGCTGATCCTCGACAAGGACGGAAAACATGCGCGCATGACGCGCGACCTGGCGGCGCTTTGTCCGGCGGTGCCTGAGGTGCAGGCGTACTTCAAGAAGCTGACGGAGAAATTTATCGGCGAGTGGGGATTCGACGGATCGAAGCTGGACAACATTTACAGCGTGCCCATGTGCTACAACCCGGCACACCATCACAAGTCTCCGCAGGACTCGGTCAACGCTATGGCCGATGTGTACAAGACCATTTTTCAGACCAGCCGCGCCCTCAAGCCGGAGAGCGTGACCCAGAGCTGTCCGTGCGGCACGCCGCCCTCGCTGGCCTGGCTGCCGTTTATCGATCAGGCAGTGACGGCGGACCCGGTGGGCGCAGTGCAGGTGCGCCGCCGCATCAAGATGTACAAGGCGCTGCTGGGGCCGGAGTCGGCGGTGTATGGCGATCACGTGGAGCTTTCGGCCATGGACCGCATTGGCAACAACTGGCGCGAGCACGGTGAAGATTTCGCTTCGACCATCGGCGCCGGCGGGGTGGTGGGAACAAAGTTCGTGTGGCCCAGTCCCGGACCAAAATACAAGGCTGTCGCCCTGACCCCGGAGAAAGAAGAACACTGGAAGAAGTGGATTGGTATTTACAACCAGAAAATGCTTTCGAAGGGAACGTTCCGCAATCTCTACGTCTACGGGTACGATGTGCCGGAGGGTTACGCTATCGAGAAAGATGGCAAGATGTACTACGCGTTTTTCGCTCCTTCGGCCGCACCGTGGAAGGGGGAGATTGAGCTGCGTGGACTGGCCCCCGGAAGCTACCAGGTCACGGACTACGGCCAAGGCAAGAATCTCGGGGCGGTAGAAGCCACGGCGGATGCGGCTCCCCGGTTCAAGACAGAATTCAAAGACCATCTGCTACTGGAAGTTTCGCGATAGAGCATGTGTGGGACGGTGTCCGACCCACACAACCACGATTATGCGCCGTGCTCGCGCAGGAAACGCTCGCGATATTGCTTATCACGGAAGGCTTCGGTGCCTCCGGGACGGGTTACGGAAAGAGCGCCCGCGCGGTTGCCGCTGGCCAAGCAGGCGCGGAGATCTGAGCCTCGGAGAAATTCGTGCAGAAAGCCGGCATCGAAGCTGTCGCCGGCGCCGACCGCATCAACCGCGGTGACATGCAGTGAAGGGCTGGTGAAGCGTTCTTTTCCCCGCTGCGCCAGCGCGCCCCTGGGTCCCAGTTTTACCACCACCAACGGCACGATTTCGGCCAGTTGCTGGATGGCTTTTTCGGGATCATCGGTTCCAGTGATTCTCGTCGCCTCTCGCGCATTGGGCAGCAGCACATCGACGTACTTCAGCAGGTCTTTTACGCCTCCGCCCCAAAGATCTTGCGGATCATCATTGGTATCGAGCGAGATGGTGAGGCCGGCTGCTTTCAGGCGACGGAATAGTTCGGCAAGGTCAGGCTGCAGGGCCTTCTGCAAATAGAGCGACGAAAGATGAAAATGACGCGAATCGGAAAGATAGGCGAAGTCGAGGTCTCGCAATGAGAGCTCGGCGATGGTTCCTGCATAGGTCAGTATGTTGCGCCAGCCCGTGCGCGGCAGAATGATGGTGAGCCCGGTGGTGGTTGGGCCAGGGGTGCGCCTTACTTGTGAAATGTCGACGCCGCCCTCGGCCAGGCGGTCGAGCGCGATCTTTCCCAGTGAATCCTCTCCAATCAGCGACTGGAAACCTACCTTGCTCCCCAAAGCCGACAGATTGTGGGCCACGATGGCGGAGGAGCTGCCCAGGGTGAGCATCATGCGGTCCGCCAGCAGCTCGCGCTCCGGCGGAAGCTCATCAGGCAGGCCATAAAGGATGAGGTCGAGGTTCAGTTCTCCGGCGATGGTGACGTCAAAACGTGGCATGTGAGCGGTCATTATAGACGGTGCGCTTGGGGCGCGTGGTGAGCGGACGGCCACGGAGTTACCCGGATTCAAATCAGCAATGATGGTGAGTGCTCTAGCTACTTTGCGGTGCAAAAGTAATCACTTTGGAGCATAAATTTCCAGGCTTGGGATTCGCTCCTGCGTGCTAGAACGTGGTGTGAGCAGTTACTCCACCGAGCGCGAGGAGGACAGCCCAGTGATCAAGTTGCGGCACCAGCAGCCAAGCGTGTGGGAGGGTTTGTTTGCCGAGGAAGTGGCCGAGCTGTGGGAACCGTGGATGGGAGCGGTAGATGTGCTGTTAGAGGATGACGAGTTATTGGATGGGGTGTACCACGCCCAAGGGAAGCGGCATCCGCAAAGTCGGCAGCGAGGTCGTCAGCAAACGCCGGCGGAAGTCGCCTTGCGCATGCTGATCCTGAAACACGTGCGCAACTGGAGTTAGGAAACGCTAGAGCGGGAAGTGCGGGCCAACGTGGTGTATCGCAGCTTCTGCCGGATTGGCATGGAGAAGGTGCCGGATGCCAAGACGCTGGTTCGCCTGGGGCACGCGATCGGGCCGGAGACCATCCGCGAGTTGCATGATCGGATTGTGGCGCTGGCCCAAGGGCGGGGAGTGATTCAAGGGCGAAAGATGCGGGTAGACACGACGGTGGTGGAGAGCAACATTCACTACCCGACCGACAGTGGCTTGCTGAACGATGGGGCGCGGGTGTTGACGCGGACCATGCAGAAGATCGAGCAGAAAGCGGGCGGCCTGAAACGAAAAGTTCGCAACCGGGTGCGGAGTGTGACCAAGCGGGTGATCGCCATCGCGCAGGCCTTGCGCCACAAAGGGACCGAGGGTGAGCTGAAACGCAAAAAACAGTACCGGCAACTGCTGCGGTTAACCCGGCAGATTCTCAACGATTCGCGCCGGGTGTTGCAGGAAGTCGAAGCTCTGCCGGCACGTCGCCGCCGCGAGGTGCACGGACTAGGTGAGCGGTTGGAGACAGTGGCGGATCAAGTACGCGGTGTGGTGCGGCAAACCAAGGCGCGAGTCTTCGCTGGCTTGACCCAGTTTCCGGACAAGCTGGTCAGTCTGTTTGAACCGCAGACGGAAATCATACGCAAGGGAAAGGCGGGGAAACCCAACGAGTTCGGCAAGTTGGTCGAAGTGCAAGAAGCGGAGAACCAGATCATCACCCACTACGAGGTGTATGAAGAGCGGCCCAGTGACCGGCACCTGCTGCTGCCGGCGGTGGAAGCGCATCGCCGCAAGTTAGGCCGGGTTCCGGGATGGGTGGCTGCGGACGCCGGTTTCTACTCGCGGGCCAATGAAGAAGGCGCCCAGGCCATGGGAGTGAAGTATGTTTCGATTCCGAATCGAAGTACGCACAGTGCAGAGCGGCGCCGATGGGAAAAGCAGCGCTGGTTCAAGCAGGGACAGAAGTGGCGGACGGGATGCGAAGGCCGCATCAGTGTCCTCAAGCGGCGACATGGACTGGGACGTTGTCGCTACCACGGACTGCAAGGCATGAGGCGGTGGGTAGGACTGGGCGTGATCGCCGATAACCTGATCAACATCGGGCGGTTTCTGACACCGCAGCCCGCGTGAGTAGTGCTGCTGGACGCTCCCTGGGTTGCCGGAACCAACGGCAACTCGCGGAATCAGAGTCCACAGATTCGTCTCTTACTCGTGAATCGGCTTCTTAGGAAGCGCCATTTTGCACCGGAAAGTAGCTAGTTGACGATCTTAGAACCGCTGAGCTGGAAGCAAAGCATCTTCGTGCTCTTTTATGAACGCCTGTTTTCGGGAATGACGAACGCATCGGGGATTCGGCGGTCCAGCGCTGCCAAGACAGCCTGGTTGGCCCTAGCGAGCGCCGAAAGGTGCCCATCGGTGGTTTGCTTTGGAGTTCGAACCCACCTGGGGAGATGGGAGATGTCGTGGTCATCGGGAATGAATCTCCAGCGCACCCCATCGCCGTTCTTCACCTTGAGTAAGAGCTCGCGCGCCTGTGCGACGGACGAGCCATACTGTTGAGCCTGTGCTAGCACACGCACAAAGCCCAATTCGGTGATCGAACATGTCGCCATTTCCGGAACGCCACGTACGCCAAGGCGGTTCAGCCAACTTGCAACCCGCGCATGAAACTCATGCTCCAATATGACGAGAGCAAGCAGAGTATTCACGTCTAATAGGTAGATCATGGAAAATCGGCGAGGATTTCGCGCACCTCTGCACTCGTCAGCTTGGGAGCCTTAGGACCGGCGGTTAGAGCCGGCAATCCAGTGACCGGATCCCGAATGATTCGTGCCTTTCGCGAACGAACTTTTCGCGGAATCAGGACAATATGTTGTCCTTCAACTCTGGCCTCCAGGGAGTCTCCCGGTTGCAGTCCGAGTTTGCGCCGGATCCTACCGGGGACGACAACTTGGCCCTTTGTTGAAACTGTTGTGAACACGGTAAGACTATCTTACCACAAATGACGTTCCCGTAAGGAGGAATGGTGGACCCGGAGAGACTTGAACTCCCAACCCCTGCGTTCGAAGCGCAGTGCTCTATCCAGTTGAGCTACGGGTCCATGGGGCAGACTGGCTTTCTTCCCCGACATTGTAGTGCAGCGCGCTGATCTTCGCCTGCGGCTCCCCTGATCGCCTTGAGAATTCAGGCTGTCCGGGACATTTCGCCCTCCGTGCGGCGGGCGCGAACACCCGCCGGACAGCCGGCGAGACTTCGGCGCTACCAACCCCGTTGCAGATAGACTATTGATTGTCGAGGTAGAGCGATGTCTGAGAATGAATTAACCGAGCCCTGGCTGAGGGGGACGTTGCAGGAAATCCCGGCGGTGCAACGGGCAGTGGTGCATGCGCTGCAACTGGCGAAGGAAGACTTGCAACGCTGGTGCGGTGGCCTGAGCGATGAGCAGATCAATGCGCGTCCCGGCGGCCTGGCGCCGGTGGCGTTTCATTTGCGCCACATCGCCAGGAGCCTGGACCGGCTACTTACCTACGCCGAGGGAAAAGATTTGGACGCGGAGCAACTGAGCGCGAAGCAGGCGGAAATGGATCCCGAGGCCACGCGCGACCACCTTTTTGCGGAGCTGAATTCGGCGTTGGCGAAAAGCGAAAACCGGGTCCGGGCCTTCGACCTGGGTGCACTGGAGCAGGGCTGCAACGTGGGGCGTAAACAATTGCCCACGTCTGTCGGCGGGTTGCTGGTGCATGTCGCCGATCACCTCCAGCGTCACGTGGGGCAGGCTATCACGACCGCGAAGATTGTTTCGACGTCTGCTGCTTGAGTGAACCCGCGGCCTCCGCCGCAGGCCGTACTTGCCAGCTCGCGGGGATCCAATTCAGAGTCAACGTCAAAGGTGGCGGGCGAGGGCGCCCGCCCCACACGACTGTGCTTTTTATTGCAGCGACTGCAGATTGAGAATCAGCGACAGCACGTTGCCCAGGACGCTGTACGAGCCATTCGAATAGACACCGTACTGGTAGCGGTTGTAATAGCCGTCTTCGTAACCGCGCTGAAAGCCCTGGCGGAAATAATAGTTATAGTCGGCCTGGTCCACGTAGTAGCCGGTGTAGCCGAAGTTCGCGTCCTGATAGGCGAAACAGTCCTGGTAGTCGGGGCGCCAATGGTCCTGGCGGTCGGCGGCGCCGGCTCGGAAGCCTTCCCGGTAGCCGTTATTCACGGCCTCCCGCAGCAAGTCCGCACCGTACTGATTGATTTCGTAGTACGAACCACCGCGGTTGTAGCGATAGATCGGGGCGGTATAGAAGTACGGGTCGTGCTCGTAGTCGTGACGTTCGCGGCGGAGGCGATCCCGCTGCTCACGCTCACGTTCGTAATATTCCTGCTGAAAGCGGTATTGCGCCATGCGCCTGTGCTGTTGCAGGACGGCAACGCGTTGCTGGGCGATGCGCTCCTGCTGGTCCAGATGCTGGCCGTATTGCGCCACCCGCTGTTGCTGCTGCCGGATCAGTTCCTGCTGGCGTTGCTGTGACAACCGTTGCTGATTCAGGTGTGACTGCTGCTGTGCCTGCCGTTGCTGCTGCTGATTGGGCTGTCTCTGCCGCTCTTCCTGGTGATGCTGGGTCTGCATCTGCTGCTGTACCTGATGCGCATGCTGCTGTTCGGCCTGTTCTCTCTGCCGCTCCTGCAACTGACGCTGTTGTTGCGCACGCTGCTGCTCTTGTTGAGCATGTTCCTGCCGGGCACGCTGCTGCTGCAACTGCTGGTTCTGGCGCTGCTGTGCGCGCTGCTCCTCCTGCTGTTTTTGAAGTTGTTCCTGCTGCTGGCGAGCGCGCTCCTGCTGTGCATGCTGTTGCTGCATCTGCTGATTCTGGTGCTGCTGTTGTTGGGCATGCTCCTGCTGCTGGCGCTCCTGCTGTTGCCGCACTTGTTCCTGGCGCTGTTGGTCCTTTTCCGGTTGCCGCTCCTGCTGCGGTTTGGGTTGGGGATGCGCTTCGGGCCTGGCCGTCTTATCAGGCTTCGATTCTTTGTCGTCCGGATGCTGTTGCTGCGAGTAGAGTGGAACGCTGACTCCTAACAGCAAAAATAGAGACATTGTGAGGACTGCCCCGAGTCTTTTCATGGTGCCTCCGCTGCTTGATTAGATGCCGAAGGGCCGACAGCGCCGTACGAGTTTGCCCGTATTCTGACGGCGGCGCTGCCTTACGAAGACGGCGGCGCAAGCAAATTTCAGGTTCCATTCAGACTTCTCCGGCGGGTGAACGTCAAAAGCGTCGGACAAGAGTGTCCGACCCACACTTACCGACCGACACTTACTGAGCCACACTTACTGCCCCAGGGGGACCGATAAGCTGATGATATGATGCTGGCCGAGCGCGAGAACTGGAGGCCTTATGGCATTTGCAAACGTGCAGACCGGCTCCGGGGCTGTTGGGTCGCAGGGGTCGAGTCACAAGGTCGCCTTGGCGGTGGTGACGACGCTGTTTTTCATGTGGGGGTTCGTCACTGTTCTCAACGACGTTCTGGTGCCTCACCTCAAGTCTATCTTTGACCTGAACTATACCCGGGTGATGCTGATCCAGTTTGCTTTCTTCTCTGCCTACTTCCTGTTTTCGATTCCTTCCGCCAAGGTGATCGATTGGATCGGTTACAAGAAGACGATGGTGGTGGGCCTGTTCACCATGGGATTGGGGGCGCTGTTATTCATCCCGGCGGCCAGCGTTCCGTCGTATCCGTTGTTTCTTGGGGCGCTGATGGTTCTGGCCGCGGGAATCACGGCGTTGCAGGTCGCGGCCAACCCTTATGTGGCCGTGCTTGGGCCTCCGGAAACTGCCTCCAGTCGGCTGAACCTGGCCCAGGCGTTCAATTCTCTAGGGACCACGATTGGCCCCTACCTGGGCGGGATGCTTATTCTGAATGCGACGCGGCAGAACATGGACACGGTGCGGCAGATGTCTGCCGGTGCGCTGCAGGCCTATCGTGTGCACGAGGCGGCGTCGGTCAAAGTGCCTTATCTGATCATCGGGCTTGCGCTCATGGTTCTGGGAGCCGCGATTGCCCTGTTCAAACTGCCGGCGATGCCCGAAGCCGAGCGCCACGGAGGCGGCGGACCGAAGCAGAGCCTGTGGAAGTACCGCCATCTCGTGCTGGCGGCGGTTGGAATTTTCGTTTACGTGGGCGCCGAGGTTTCGATTGGAAGTTTCCTGATCAACTATTTTACCCAGGCCAATATAGGGGACGTTTCGGAGGTGGCTGCTGCCGGTTACGTTTCGTATTACTGGGGCGGAGCCATGGTGGGGCGGTTTATCGGCTCAGCCATTCTGCAGAAGGCGGGCACCGACAAAGTGTTGGGTGTCGCGGCTCTGGTAGCGTGCGCGCTGGTATGCATCTCGATGCTCACCTTGGGGCATGTTGCCATGTGGACCATCATTCTGGTGGGTCTATTCAACTCCGTGATGTTCCCCAGCATTTTCACCCTGGGCATTGCCAAACTGGGGCCGCTGACCGGTGACGGCTCCGGCCTGCTGGTGATGGCGATTGTCGGAGGGGCGATTATTCCGCTGGTGCAGGGCGCGTTGGCGGACCGCATCGGAATTCATCATGCGTTCATTCTGCCGGCCATCTGTTATCTCTACATTGCTTATTTCGCATTCAAGGGATCGCGGCCGGTGGCGGCATAGATACCGTAGGCCCAGGACGCCCCCGTCCGGGCGGGCGAGCAAGGCTCGCCTGGGTTTTTGGGCGCCGTAAAACTTCAAACCCGGCCGGACTCTGCCCGGCTGGGCGGGTGAGGGCACCCGCCCCTACGTGGGTCGTGGTGGTGTGGGCGAACCTTTCAAGGAGGACATAGAGACATGTCAGCAAGAGCCAAAATTCTGGTTGCGATGTTGGGCTTACTGGTGACGCCTTCGCTACTGAGTGCGCAGGAGAAGACGCTGGCTGCAACTCCTCCCATGGGATGGAATAGCTGGAACAAATTCGGATGCCATGTGAGCGAGGACCTGATCCGGCAGATGGCCGACGCCATGGTCAAGTCCGGCATGAAAGATGCCGGCTATCAATACATCGTGATCGACGATTGCTGGCAAGTGGAGCGCGATCCCAGCGGCAACATTGTCGCCGATGCCAAGGCCTTTCCCTCAGGTATCAAGGCGCTCGCGGACTATGTTCATTCGCGCGGGCTCAAGTTTGGGATTTACTCCGATGCCGGAGTCAAGACTTGCGCCAAGCGTCCGGGCAGCCTGGGGCATGAATATCAGGATGCGTTGCAGTATGCGGCCTGGGGCGTCGATTACCTGAAATACGACTGGTGCAACACTTCGACGCAGGATGCGGAGGCTGCCTATACACTCATCCGCAATGCGTTGAATTCAACCGGCCGGCCCATTGTGTTGAGCATCTGCGAGTGGGGCACGGCCAAGCCGTGGCTTTGGGGTGAGAAGGTAGGCGGAAATCTCTGGCGCACCACGGGCGACATTCGCGATCAGTGGGAGAGCAAAGACAAGCACCACCTCGGCATGCTCGACATCCTCGATCTACAGGTCGGAATCGAGAGTTATGCCGGGCCTGGCCACTGGAACGATCCGGACATGCTCGAAGTCGGTAACCTTGGCATGACCACCGAGGAGTATCGCGCCCACTTCAGCCTGTGGGCCATCCTGGCTGCGCCTTTGATTGCGGGCAACGATTTGCGCGACATGAAGCCGGAGGTCCACGACATCCTTACTAATAAGGAAGTCATCGCGGTCAACCAGGACCCGCTGGGCAGTGAGGGCAGGCGGGTGCGCAAAGATGGCGATCTGGAAGTCTGGGCCAAGCAGATGCAGGACGGAAGCCGCACCGTGGTCCTGCTCAATCGCGACACGAACGCAAAGGAGACAGGATTCTCCTGGGAAGACATTGGGTATCCCAACCATTTGAGTGCCGGAGTGCGTGATCTGTGGAAAGCCCAGGACGTGGGAAAGTTTGCCGGGAAGTTCTCCGCTGCAGTCGGGCCTCATTCGGTGGTCATGGTTAAGGTAACGCCTTGAACCACCGTCATGCCGGGGATCAGCTAGACGGATCTCGATACCCAACTGAAGACAAAAACCAGTGATCAGTTGCTGGTTCTCGGTTCTCAGCAACCAGTATCCGGTACAGTACCTTACCCAACCGATTACAGGTTCTTGCCGATGTATGACCCGGAACCGGTCAGCTAAGTTTGACTGGCCGTCTAATCATGCATTGTGGAGGAATCATATGGATAAGGACAGGGTGGAAGGCAAGGTCAAGGACGTCGGTGGACGAGTTCAACGTCAGGTCGGAGAATGGACAGGCGATGATGAGGCCCAGGTAAAGGGCGCCGCCAAGCAGGTGGAAGGCAAAGTCCAGAATGCCTGGGGGCAAGCGAAGGATGCAGTGAAGAAGTCCAGCACGAGCGAGGCTGAAAGAGACGAAGCCGACGGGGAAGAAGCGGAACGGCGGCGGAAGCGCGCAGCCAACGAGTAGCTACCAGCGGGCGCGGGGGGCCTCTGCAGGTCCCCCGGTCTTGAGATTCAATGACTCGGTTGGGGTGGTGGCAGGATGCGAACCAACGCGGCACTCAGCTGGTCCGGCTTGAAGCCAAAAGGACCCGGCAGGCTTTTGTAGGCGACGCGGCCGTGCGCGTCGATCAGATAAATGCGATCGGGCCAGCCGGTGTAGGCCCGCTCGGTCGAGTTGCCAAACTCGTCCAGCACGCTGGGAAACTTTATGCCCAGCTTACGGACGCAGGCCCCGGCGATGTAGGCGCGCTCGTCTTCATTTTTGGGACTGGCGAACACCACCTGGTCTTTAATATTGCTCTGCATCTGCCAGACGTCGCTGGGATGCGCTTCCGTGATGTAAACCACCAGAAAAGCCACGCGGTCGCGGTACTGCTCATGGAGTTTGTTGAGGGCAGGAACCTCCCGCCGGAAGGGCGGTCATGTAAAGCTGCCAAAGACCAGCACCACCGGTTTCTCCTTGTTTAGAACCGAGAGCTGCACTCGGTCCGTCTTGTCCAGCTTGAGCAAGGAGAAATCCGGGGCTGCATCTCCTACCTGCAGGTTTCCGGCGCGCGCCTGAGTCCACAGTGTTTCAAACGGGAAGAGGAGGAAAGGGACTGGGCCTGGCATCTTCGCCATGACCCGGCCGAAGGTCTCTGGAGGCTGATGCATCGACCACCAGATAAAGCCTCCGCAAGCCAGATAAACGACTGCCAGGACGATAGCGGCTATTAACATTCGTTTGCGGGTGGTGGGGCTGAGTTTCAGGCGGAGCTTGAGGTTGTCCCACCGCATGGCACGAACACTCTAGGGGGGAGATGGCGAATAAGGCAATAGTAGATAAATATTAAGTTCGTTAGGCGTGCCGTCTTCAATGACAGTCACGCTCAAAGTTCTTGTTTCTTCCTTAGTAAATCAGCTTCAGGGAAAACTGGATCTGGCGCGACGGCCCGGCGGTCTTGCTGATGACGCCGAAGCCGCTCCCGCGCAGGATGTTGGAGGGCAACCCGAAATTTACCAGGTTGAAGACGTTGAAGAACTCGGCGCGAAATTCGATCGTGCCCAGTTCACTGTTGCCGCGGTGGCCGAAAGGCGTGTCTTTGATGAGCGCGACGTCGTATTGCTGAAAGCCTGGTCCGCGGAAGGTGCTGCGTCCAAACGTGCCGAAGCGGCCGTGGTTGGGGCCGGTGCCGCCGGGGACGTTGATGGGAATCGAGAAGAATGAGGCGTTGTTCGCGCCCCGGCCGAAATAGTCTTCGCGCACCGCGCCGCTGGTGGAAAAGTGCGGCTGCTCCACCAGGTCGGGGCGGTCGGCTCCGCCCGCTCCCACGCCGGTTTGCTGCACCCCCGAGTACACGGTGAAAGGCGGGCCGCTGGTCAGGGTGGTGATATTCAGGAACTGCCAGCCCCGGGTGAGAGTTCGTCCCAGGGGTCGCAGAAAACTTATATGGTCGAGCGGCAGCACCTGGATCAGACTCAGAGTGAAGGAGTGGGTCGCGTCGAACGTCGAAGGGCCCTTCTCTGCGCCTGGGTTCCAGGGGTTCTGAGGCAAGGTCTGGAGCACTACCCCTGCGCCCGCGATCGAGCCTCCCAACACCGCGCTGGTGTCGTCAATCGATTTGGAATAGGTGTAGCTGGCCTGCAGGCCCAGGCCCAAGCGGGCGGAATTCTTGCTGACGCCGGACTGCAGGGCATGATAGGTGGAATGTGAGCGGCTGGTCATCACGCTCTCCGGTCCAAACCCTCCAACGGCATTGCCCGATGAATCGAACTGGGTGAAGGGCGCGAAGGCGGGAGCGGCGCCGCCATAACTGTTGGGCGAATAGACGGCAGGTAGGTGGACACCGGCAGTGGCCACATAGGCGGCGGTGAACTTGAAGTCTCTGAAATCGTGGTCGATGCCCGCGGTGTAGCTCTCGATGTAACCGTTGCGAAAGTTTTTGGCGAGGCCGATCATGGAGAGCAATTGAACCTGATTTCCCGGCGTCAGCGCTTTCAGATCGTTCTGATAACGTTGCAGGTCCACTTGCGTGTTGGGCGGTACGTGGCTGGAATCTCCATTGGGGAACAAAAGCTTACCCCCCGTAGTGTAGGGCGGCGGAAGCGTCACGGGCACCACTGAATTCTGAAAGGGCAGGGGAACGTTGGGCAGCGCACTGGCGTAGAGGGTGGTGGCCAGGGGAATCCCGCCGGTAAGGAAATTGTCCTGCCAGAGATTGGGAACAAGGGATGTAATCGCTCCGCCCGCGTGGAACACAGTGTGGCTGGTGACGGCGTAGTCGAGCGAGAGGCGCGGCCCGAAGCCCTTCCAGTCCTGGTCATAGGGAGGCTGGGGGTTGAAGTAGAAAGGTTGCCTCGCAGTGTGGTCCCAATAAGGAACGTCCTTGCCGCTGGCGTCCACGAACCTGGGCAGTGAGGTACGATTCTCGGCTTCGTGGATGCGGCTGTTTACTTCATAACGCAATCCATAGTTGATGGTCAGATTCGGGCGGGCCTTCCAGGTGTCCTGAAAGTAGAAGTTGTACGCCTCGCGGCGGACGGCGGCTTCGTCAAAGCGGTCGCCGATGGGGGTGACGTCCGCGGCGGCGATGACGCCGTACGAGTACGGCGTGGCGGTAAGCAGGCCGGTCAGCGAATCGGGCAGCGGATCTCCGGGCTGAATATCGTGAGTGCCGCTGGTCGAGGTGATCAGCACGGGAGAATAAGCCGTGCCTCCGCCAAATGTGTACTGTCCGTTGGGATTGGTGCCGAAGATGGTGGCGTCGCGGTTGTGCCGGATTTCCACTCCCCACTTGAAGACGTGATTGGAGTGGACGTAGCTCATATCGTGCTTGAGCTGGTAAAGATTGCTGTACGATCCGAAAATTGAGCCGCCCGGCTGGTTAAAGGCCTGAAATAATCCGTCGCCGAAAGCCATGGCCGGCTGGGTGTGATTGATGGCCGGGAAGAAGGGCGTGCTGCGAATGTAGCTGAGCGACGTGTCGGAAATAAGATTCGGAGAAATTGTGCGCGAATATTTCACGCCGGCATTGCGCTGGTGATCGAAAAACTGCACCGCAAAACTGGGATCAATCGCCGTCTGATCGGGGTTGGTCAGCGGCCCAGTCACCTGGTTGAGGCTGAACCGGGTCAACAGGGAGGCCTTGTCGGAGATGCGGTGGTCAACCCGCACGGAAAACTGGTCGGTGCGGGTATAAATCTTGGAAGAGGCTGCGTAGGTGCGGTCGCCGTAAGCTCCCTTGGGATCGTTGGGCAGAGGATAGTGATCCAGCACCGGGACGATCGCTGGACTGACCGGAACGGTCAGCGTGTCGCCCGGAAAAGTTTCGCTGTCGATGCCCTGGCGCTCCGCGGTGGTGGGGACGGGAAACACCTGCGTGGTACCCAGCACCTGGCGGAACCCCTGATACTGGCCGAAATAAAAAGTGCGGTTGCGCCCGTCATAGATTTTTGGCAGCACCACCGGGCCGCCGTTGGTAAATCCGAATTCATTCCGGACGAACGGGGGAATGCGGCGCTCATCGGCGACGCTCTTGTGGTCGAAATAGTTGCGGGCGTCGAAGGCGGCATTGCGGGCAAACTCGAAGAAACTGCCATGCACCTGGTTGGTGCCGGACTTGGTGACCACGTTGGTGGAGCTGGCGGCACCGTGACCCATCTCCGCCGTCAAGACTCCGGTATTGGATTGCACCTCCTGGATGGCGTCCACGTTGAAGTTGGAAAAAGTCGCGCCGCCCATTTCCGGATCGGTGGTGTCGAAGCCATCCAGGGCAAATACTGTGGCGGTGCCGCGCTGTCCGTTGACCGCGAATTGCTGAGTAAAGTTGGCGGCGCCATTGGCGTCGGTCATGGTGCCGGCGGCGAGTAACAGCAGCTTGCTGAAATCGCGCGCATTCAGGGGAAGACTCGAAACCTCTCCGCTGGACAGACGTTCGCCGCCGCTGGCCTGTGCCGATTCCTCGATGGCGGTCACGAGAAGGACTTCTGTCGTCTGGGAAGACAGTTGCAGGGTGCTGGCGAGCGCTGCGCCGTCCTGAATAGCAATGGGCTTGCCCAGGTCCCAGGTCTTACCGGTGCTTTCCACCGAAAGGTCGTAGTCTCCGGCCACCATGTCCGGGAAGGCGAAGGTGCCGCTGGCTGACGTCGCGGCATGGTAGCGGCGATCTCCTGTGGCCGAGATGAGTTTGATGGTGGCCGCGCCAACGGGCTTTCCGACCTCGTCGCGCAGCACGCCGCGCCACGACGACAGGGCAAAAGCGCCGGGGGCTGACAGCAACGAGGCTATGAGGCAAAAGACATGAAGGGGTTTCCCCAAACGGAAATACATTGCAGGGCATTATATCCGCTGACGTGGGCGCGAGCGTCCCGCTGGTGCGACACCATTGGCATCCGTCCCTTTGCGGTTAACGGTTTTGACGGTAGTCTCCGCGGGATTGAGGACGCACGAGCGCTACGCTCGCGCCTACAGTCGGGCCGTTGCGATATAGTGGCCACAGCATGGCACGCGTTCCGGCGCTTCGAGAAATTCCTACGTTGTTGCGGGCTGCTGCTTTGATGTGCACCGTCCGGCTGGCTTTGTGCATTGTCCCTTTTGCCAGGCTGCGGCGGGGGGTAGCGTTCCTGGCCCGTCCCCGCTTGCGGCGGCCGAGCCACTATTCGGCGAACCAACTCAGCTGGGCGGTGCGCGCGATAAGCCAGTATGTGCCCCGCGCCACCTGTCTTACCCAGGCATTGGTTCTCCATATCATGCTCCGGCAGGAAGGCTTGTCCTCGAGAATCCGGATTGGAGTCAGCAAGGATAAAGGACAATATGAGGCCCACGCATGGGTTGAAAGCCAGGACCAGGTGGTGATTGGCGACTCGGGCCTGCAGCGCTTCACGCCCATGATGGTTTGGGATTGATATTTTGGAACGACAACCAGGGATGACAGCGCGAATCAGGCAGCGGAAACCTAGGTGCAGCGCGCAATCACTCTGGCGACAAACTGAGCGGCCGCAGCTTTCGAAGGAAAGCAGTCACTGAAACGCTCCAGCAGCTCTGCCGTCATCTCGGCGGCGCTCTGCTTGCCATCGAAGGCGCTCAGCAGAAACTTCTCCGCTTCACCCCTGCGCGACAAGGTTGGCGCGTAGTTAGGAAACTGTTTCTTGACCTGCGCGGGATCAAGAGGAAAATTCCACAGAGTTGAGTGGTCGAATCGCGCCTTCGTGGCCGAGCTTCCGGCATTACTGTTTCCGCTCTCGATCTGAATGTTCCAGCGCCACACTTCGCCGTTGTTGGTCTGAATTTTGGCCAGGACGCGATCGTCTTTTTTCAATTCGACCGGAGTCTGGATGGGGAAAAAGCTGTGAAGCCAGTCCACCGTCGGTGCCAGCGGGGAATTGGTGAAAGAAATACCGGGGGCCAGTTCGAGAGCTATCCATGCGGCCAAACCGTGCACCACTCCGTCTCGCGCCGCCACCGAGAGCGTCTCTCCGGCGACATAGGGACTGCTGACTTCTTGAAAGTGAATGGTGGTCAGCAAAGCGGGAGGCGCCAGCACTTCATCAGCGCCTACTCTTATGTGGTAGTCGGTATTGGCTGCGAAGCGGCGAAGGGAGGAAAGGTCGAGGCCATAACGGTCTTTCTTCCAGATGTCCAGGTTCCGTCCATCCTTGATTTCGACCGGGGCCACGAAGAACTGGAGGGAGCGGGGAATAATCCGGCCGCCCGGCTTGAGGAAGCGTTTCCTGGCGTCGAGTAGTATGCCCAGCAACCCGGCTTGCAGACCGAAACTGCATCCGGTATCGGAAACGATTATGTCCACCGCTTCGGGAATCTGGATCTCCTGGGAGCGGCCCTGGCGGAATTCGACAAGGTGGTTGAAGTCGTTGCCGGCGCAGAGTTCTCGCGCCAGGGGCAGCGCGCCGCTCATCTCGACGGCGTAAACCTTGCGGGCGCCGGCCAGACAGGCAAAGAATGAAAGAATGCCGCTGCCGGCTCCAATATCCAGCACCACGTCATCTTTGCGGACGACCTGGCTTATAGCTTTTTGGTAGGTGCCGGTGCGGCTGGTGTCGGCAATCAGCCAGTGATGGAAGGGCAGCGAATCTTCTTCGGACACCTGTCACCCCTGAGGCAAAATGCCGAAAGGCCAAGCGGGCCGGACACCGAGAGGCGTTGGATTTCTTGCGGACGAGACGGGCCAACCAAATCAGGGGTGCTTCATCGCGGCCGTCATCATCATGTTTTCGGCTACACTACCGAAGCCGCCGAGAGCGATCTCTTCAATCGGTCCCAGATCTTCAAGCCTGGGAGACGAATAGGCCGCTTTTGCCGCCGGTTGTCCATGTGTCAGCAATGACGCCTGAAAATCCATACAACCTAGACCTCCAACTCGTCTTCAAGCCGGGTGAAGATGCCTGCTTTTCAGCCACAAGGCCAAGTTCAGGGCCTGCCAGACCAAATCTCCAGCATCGCGGGGGCCGCTGATCGACCGATCGTTCTCGACATTTATGGCATCGAGGTTAACATAAGCTTTTGCCGCTCCCAAGGCCTGCCTGAATTGTTGCGGCACCAAAAGTACCGGGTCCTGTTTGAGCAGCGAGGTCATGAATGCCGCGCCGGGATGTGCTAGAGTCGTGCGCGAGCGAACCATTTCAGGAAGAATCCCCAGCATGCCCTCGCGTATGACCCTTTTCGGCAAAGGGCTGTAAGTTTTCGTGTGCAGGGGGAGGGAAAGAAAGAACTCGATCACCCGGCGGTCGGAAAAGGGATGGCGAGCTTCGACTCCGAGCGTGGCCGCCAGCCTGCCGGAGTGTTCGAAGAAAAACGGCAGGATACCGCAGGTGAAGCTCCAGGCGTGCAGCGTGCCGATGTCCCGGGATGCGGCCCAGAGCTTTCGCCTCTTCAATTCAAGGCGCTCCGGGACTCCGGTTCGAAGAGCGAATTCAGGGTTGATACACGAACCCTCCGGATGAGGCCGGGGCTTGCGACCGCGAAGCCTGCGCCATAGTTCAAATAGGGCAGGCAGCATCGGGGCCAGACCATGAGTTCTCAGGATCGAGAAACGGGATTCGCCAAACTCTCTCGAGCCAAAGGCCAATTCCTGTCGAAGGATCTTCCATTGCCGGGAACGCAGCAGAGTGGAGAGGTAGGTGTAGGGCGGGATCAGGTGGTCGCCGGATATTCCGTCGAGCAGGACGCGCACCCCGGCTTTCCTAGCAGCGGCAAAGCCGAACCAGTTGGTGAAATAGGTGAAGATTTCGAAGGGCTCATCGCTGTCGGCCATCTGCTCCGACATGGGCGAGAGCTGATCGGAGCGCACGATATGCGGAGTGAGCCGGCCGCCGCGAAGGACTTCGCGAATGTAAGGAGTCTCGCCGCATTTTGACTTGTCAGCATCGACCAGTGAGATGGTATGCAATGGTTGCTTGAGGTCCGCGGACAGCAACTCGCGGACGGTGCAGACCACGGACGAGGAATCGATGCCTCCGCTCAAAGTTGACCCGACGGGGTGGGTGCTGCGCAGCCGGCAGCGCACCGCTTCCACGAAAATTTCACGGAAAGCTTCGCCGTATTCCCGTAATGACCCGAGTTTCAAAACGGGCGGCGCCTTGAGGTCCCAGTAGTCTCGTAAGGCGAAGCGGCCGGGACTCACCGTCAGCGAATGTCCCGCGGGCAAGCGCTGGACATCCTGATAGAAAGTGGATGCCTCCTCTTCGCGGTCCATTTCTTCCACCAGGAAATCGGCGACCCGGGATTCGTTCAGCCGGCGGGGAACAGCGTCCAGCGCCAGCAGGGCGCGGATTTCAGATGCGAAGGCGAACAGCGAGGCCGAGCGATGGTAGTAAAGAGGTTTGACTCCTACGCAGTCGCGGGCACAGAACAACTGCTTCTTGCGGGCGTCCCAGATGGCAAAAGCAAAGTCGCCCAGCAACCGGCTCGGGCAATCTTCTCCCCAGCACTCGTAAGCCCGGAGTACCAGGTCGGCATCGGTATCATCGCGAAGCTGCAATCCCTTGGAGTCCAGTACGCACTTTAGTTCCGAACGGTTGTCGATGCGTCCGTCCACAACGAGGCAAAGCGCGCTATCCTCATTCGTAAGCGGCTGCTTCTCGTGCGCCGATTCAGGAGTGGTCTGGAGCAGCAAGTGGCCGAAGCCGACGGGACCAGCGAGCCAGTGCCGGATTCCGTCCGGTCCGCGATGCGCGACCGCTGCCGTCATGCGCCGGAGAATCGGGTCGGTAGCGGGCCGACCATCGAGGTTGTAGAGGCCGGTGATTCCGCTCATGAGGCTATAATTCTAGTCCTGCCACAAATGAGTGAAGTAGCGACACCACGTGAAGCGAGGTAATCCGGTGAGGCGGGTTGCTGACGCTGCACTCGACATGACCGCGACGAGTCGATACCGGCTGTGTGAGTTGCTCGTGGAAAGCTCTGTTCCCCTGCCCGAACTGACCCAAGTGGAGGGCGGAACTCCGGACTGCCGCTTCGAAGTATTGCCTTGCGCCGAGGGTTTCACCGAAGACGTTCACTGGTTCCACCAATGGGCCGATGCGGACAAAGAGACCTGGCTTAAACTCGCTGACCATGGCGAAGATTTCCTGTTGCGCTTTCCTGACCGAGGCGACTTCCTGATTTCGCAGGACGGGAGAGATATTCGGTGCCGTCCTTTGCCGGGTACTCCGCAATCGACCATACGGCATGTGTTCCTCGACCAGATCGTTCCGCTGGTGCTGAGCCGTCGGGAATCCCTCGTCTTGCATGCCAGCGCAATTCTTACTCGGCAGGGCGTGATCGCGTTCCTAGGCAAGAGCGGTCAGGGAAAATCGACGCTGGCAGCATACTTTGGCCAAAGCGGATTCCGGCTGATGTCCGATGATTATCTGGCCCTCCGCAAGAGGGCAGACGATTGGGTTGCGATTCCCAGTTATCCGGGCGTGAGACTCTGGCCTGAAACCAGCGATGGAATATTCAGCGTCCCGCCGCACAGCACAGAGATTGCCCACTATACGGACAAGCGCAGAGTGAACGATCCTGCCCTGGTTCCATTTGCTGAGGGACCGTCGGCTCTCCGGTGCTTGTACTTCCTGAACGATGAAGGCGGCGACTTTCTGGCGGAACCGGCCATCCTTCCGCTGCGGCCGCGAGAGGCTTTCATGAAACTAGTGAGCTGCGCCTTCAGCCTGGATGTCCGCGACAAGGTGCGGCTCGAACGTCAATTTGTGGCCATCGGCCAAATCACTGCGCAACTGCCTTGCTTTCACTTGGAGTATGCGCGAGACTTTGCCATGCTGCCGGCGGTCCGGCGAATGATTGTCGATCGGCCGGTGAGGAGTGAGTTATGGACCTGGCGCTGAAAGATCATCTCAAGGTTGCAGAACAGGTCCTCACCAGCAAAGTCGGCGACGAGACTGTATTGTTGAATCTTCAAACCGGCATGTACTACTGCCTGGATCCCGTGGGAACCCGTTTCCTTGAAGTGCTGCAACAGAACGGGAGGCTGGACGAGGCGCACCATGCCCTGCTGGAACAATACGACGTCTCCGCCGCGAAACTGGAAGCTGATCTGCTGAAGCTTTCTCAGGAGATGCTGACACGGGGCTTGCTGATGAAGGTGAATGAAGCCGCTGCCTGAACATCCTGCCCGCTCAGGGCGATGACCAATACGGGCTGAGCGGGGCGCCACACGGTCGCGCCCCTTTTTGGAACCTCTCATTTCGGCTAGAGTTGTCCAATCCATTTCCATATCAGGCGCAGAGGACGAACCAGGTAATAAAGGAAACCCAAGCGCGCAGGAAATCGCACGCATTCCAGATCCGTCACCTTGGGTGCAAGAACCAGGGTCGCGAAGTAACCCAACTTGTCCAGAGGGCGTGTGAGCACGCGCAGATGGCGGAAGGCCAGGGTCGCTTCCGGTGAGTCTTCAGCAAGAGGTGTCTGGGGAAAGATGCGCAAGCGCTCGGGCAGAGAGGCCGGAGAACAGCTTGCCGGCAACAGTGTTCCCAGGAGGAGTGAGGACACAGCCAGGGTCTGGCGAACGACGTGATCGAGACCCAGGCGTTCCGCCTCATCCATCGCTTTCCCCCAGTTCACAGTTCCGGACAACACGGTCTGATGAATGTCCACCAGCCATTTCAGGACCTGCCAATCATGGTCTGCGGCGTGGATGCAGAGGTATAGGAATTCCCATTCTGGGCCGGGTGAATAAGCCGGAACTGCAAAATAGGTTTGAGGGCGCGCCTCGGCCCAAAGGTCACGAACGGCGTCGGTGTTCTTCGAGGAATGTTGTATGAGGGTCCAATGCACTTCCAGCAGGAAGGAGATGCCGCGGCTTTTACGGACAGCATTGAAGTGCCTGCCGTGACGCAGGGCAAGCCTGGAAAAATACGGATGATTGATCTCGGCAAGGTAGCCGGAAGCCAGAATGAGGTCGATGGTCCGCTTCACATCCTTCGGCGAAACCAGAATATCGATGTCACCGCAAGCCCGGGCCGCCGGGTCGCCGAAGAGCGCCAGTGCCAGGGGAACGCCTTTCAGCGGAATGACCGGTATTCCGGCATCTCCGAGCAGGCTCAATACCCGGGCCAATTCTTCCGCCAGCAATTGATTGCGGAGCGCATTGGCCAGGTAGAGGCTTCTCAGCCCGGACTGGACAGCCTCGGGGACGCCGGCGAAGCCGAGATCACTCAGGTTGCGATAGAGCAGCGGGTAAACCTGGTGACTGCGGGCACGCTGCATGATCACAGGCCATTGCAGCGGGCTGGCGAGGAATGCGAGGGCGCGAGGGCGCTCGTCGGGCGGGAGTGGGCCGCGCGCGAGCAGCAGACAGAGTTCGTCCTCAGGGGCCAAGACAGACGTCGGGAGGGCGGCAAGGTCGGGGGGCATGACTTCGCTCATGATTTCCCGCAAGAGCAATGCGGCGCTCGCATCCCGGTCATCGTACACTCAGGTATACGATAAAACATGGCAGCCAGCGCCCTGGTGGTTGAAGAGGTCGTGAAGTATTTCCCGGTGCCACAAACCGGAGTGCGGGCGTTTCTCAATCCCTTTTCGCCGCTGACCCATCCTGCGCTGCTGGGCGTTTCGTTTCAGGTGGGAGCCGGAGAAGTCGCGGCCCTGATCGGCGCCAACGGCTCGGGCAAATCCACCCTGTTACGCATCTTGGCCACGTTGCTGGTGCCGACGCGGGGGAGGGCCAGCGTTTCGGGTTACGACGTGGAACGGCAGGGCCCGCAGGTCCGCGCCCAGCTTGGGTTCCACACCGCCACCGACGGCGGCTTCTACGAAAGGCTTACGGCGCGGGAAAATCTTACCTTTTTTGCGGCCATGAACAATCTGTTCGACGCAGAAGCGGAACGCCGCCTCGAAGAATTGACCGAATTGATGGGCATGGGCGCGTACATCGACAGCCAGGTGCGGACCCTGTCCACCGGCCAGGTGCATCGTGTGGGGCTGGCGCGGGCGATGATTCACCGTCCCAGCGTGCTTCTGCTGGATGAGCCGACGCGCAGTCTGGATCCGATTGCGGCCGGCGAATTCCGCCGGTTTCTGAAAACGCAACTGGTGGAAGGCCACGGCACTACCATCCTGTTCGCTTCCCATACCCTGGCAGAAGTCGAGCAACTGGCGGACCGCGTGGTGTTGCTGGACAACGGCCGAATGCGGGCGTGCGATTCGCCGCGCGGGCTGCGGACTGCAACCGGCGCGGACACGCTCGAGGAGGCGCTGGAGCGGTTGACCCCTCCCGGCTCGCTGGCTGAGGTGTCCTCGTGAACTCACAGCGTGTGCTGCGCAAGGTCCTTGCCTTCTTTCACCGGGATGTGGCCATCGCCCGCAGCTATCGCATCGTTTTCGCGCTGGAGATTCTAGAAGCATTTTTCGGGGTTGCAACTTTTTACTATCTCTCTCGATTCGTTTCGAACGAGGACGTCAGCCGCGCGCTTCCCGCGGGCGGCGACTATTTCGGCTTTGCGCTGGTTGGCTTCGCATTCTTCGACTATCTGACGGTCTCCATGAGCGCCTTCGACAGCAGCATCACGGAGGCGCAGCAGAACGGCACGCTTGAGGCCATGCTGGTAACGGAGACACCGCTGACCATGATTCTGGCCGCTTCGGCCGCGTATCCGTTCGTCCTGCTGGCCCTGCGGACGGTGATCTATCTGGCGTGGGGAGTACTGTTTTTCCGCTTCCCCATTCACGAAGCCAATTGGCTGGGGGCGGCGGCCATTCTGGCGGTTTCAGTTCTGGCGTTTGCCGGCCTGGGGATTATTTCGACCGGCTACCTTCTGCTCTTCAAACGCGGCAATCCGGCACGCTGGCTGATTGTGGGGGCATCGAGCCTTCTGGGTGGCATGATGTATCCAGTGTCAGTGCTGCCGGTGCCGCTGCAATGGCTGGCGCGGCTGCTTCCCGTCACGTATTCATTGGAAGGGATGCGGCAGGCATTGCTGGCGGGTGCCAGCTTCACGCAACTTTGGCCGAGTGTACGGGCCCTGCTTCTATTTGCCTTGGTCCTGCTGCCGCTTTCGGGGATGGTATTTGCCTGGGCGTTGCGCCGGACCAAGATCACCGGAACGCTCACGCATATGTAAACTGCCTGCCCATTTTGTGACGATTCCACTCTTCGGCTACACACCGGCTCGAAACAACGAATACTGGTGCGAGCCTCCGATTTTGTGGAATGCAGGACAGTTCATCAGCGCGTATTCCAGCAGGGGATTGTGATAGAGGAGATAAACGATTCGCGGACATTGGCGCAGCGACGCGTCCAGGCGAGCCATTACTTCGATGAGTGCGGCTTCGGGCAGAGAATTGAACAGATAAAGCACGATCGGCTCCTCCGGGAAAATGAATTCCCGGGCATCGCCACATACCGCCTCCAGAGCAAAGCACTGCTGTGAATCGCTGCGATAGGCATTCAAGTTTTGCTGCGCTACACGATGCAAAGCGGGAAACAGTTCGACTCCAAGGATGCGGCGAAACGGATAGTCGGCGGACATCAAGAGCACGCGTCCTTTGCCCGAGCCCAGGTCAATGAAGGTAAATTCCCGGAACTCGATTTTCAGGCTCGCCATCATTTCGGTGAAAAGTGCGGGCTCGGTGGGCTGGTAGGCGGAATGAAATTGTCCCAGCAGACGCTCGCGCCAGCCTACGGTCGCGCTGGTGGTGTTGACGCGGTGGTCCCAGTCATATTCGGCATCGCCATAGCGACGGCGGCGTTGCGTGGGCAGAGACTCCCACAGAAATTCTGCGATGCGGCCACAGAAGAACCGGGCAGTCGGCCAAAGTCCATGGCCCGCCCGATCCTCTTGCCAGCGCCGATGCATGGTGGCGAAGAGGCGCGGCCTCTGCGCCGGGATGGCGTTTTCGGGTGGCTGCGTGGTTGTCATTTCGCGTGGGGCGGCACGGGAAGTCCAGCCCAGACATTGACCAGCCCCAGAGTTTCCCGCACCACGGACAGCACATCGCGCGTGTTCCGCCACCAGTGATCTGGATCGAATGGATCTTCGTGGGCCCCGTGAACCCAGGCCCTGGGCTCCTTTCCCACCAGCTTCTGCCACAGGGTCGAGACCCGCCGGGTGTGTTGCGGCGAAGTGACCAGAATGACAGTGGCCTTGCCACTGCGCCGCATCTCGCGTCCTAATTCCAGCAGCTCCTCCTCGGTATTCACGACTGGCCCGGGAAGAACATGGATCGCCGTTTCCGGGACACCCTCGTGCACCAGGATCTGGCGGGTGTAGTCTTCTTCACCGACGTAGTGGATGCCCAGTTTGGCCAGGTCGTCGGCTGGGCTGTCGGGACGGGTGCACCAGACTTCAGGAGCGTACCCCTGGGCGAAGACCTTACCGGCTTCCACAGCACGTTGCGGCATGCCTCCGCCCAGGACGAAAATTATGTCCGCGCGGGAAAGAGGGTCTTCACGGTCGAGCCAGCGGCCGGCGCCGCGAAATACATACAGCGCCATAATCAGGATTAACGCGATCAGTACGCCGAGCCGAGCTCGCTGCATGCTACCATGTTAAACCTGCCACAAAACACGTAGGGGCGGGTGCCCTCACCCGCCCGACCGGGCAAGGCCCGGCTAGGTTTTCGAACCGGCGAAGTCGCGCTTCCGAAACCGTCACGCTTCCCAAGAAACTCTGGCGAGCTGCGCTCGCCCGCCCGGACGAGGGCGTCCGGGCCTACGTGTGATTAGAAGTGGAAGCCGACCTCGGCGGTTAGGGCTCGCGGGGTGACGTAGTGCGTGCCGCTGAAAGTTGACAGGAAGTTGTACAGGGCAACTTTGTTAGTCAGGTTGACCGCAGTCAGGGTGACGCTCCATTTATAGCGTTCCCCGTGGAAAAGATTGTCGTCTCCCACCGCCAGATCAAACAGGTGACGGGGAGCAACACGCGGCGGATTAGTGTCGTCGTTCTCCTTCCCGGGTGCCGGCAAGCTAATCAACGTTGACCCGTAGCCGGATGTGCAAATCCCCAGCGGTGTGGTCAAAGTCGGACGCGCACTGCCGCAGAAGAGACCGGCCTGGAGCTGCTGGTCGCCGGTCAATCCCGTCAGATCAACCGCGCCCGAGGCGTCCGCCACCGGCACTTCTCCGGCAACCAGACCGCTGTCGTAGCGCCAGTTGAAGCCGACCCATGGGCCGGTTTTCCAAGGCTGATACTGCACGTGTGTGGTCTGGTTGAAGCGTTCGTCGTGGTCGATGCGGAAGGGAGCAAACCCGGTCCCGGTTCCCGAAGGGACCGCGCCCGCTCCGCCGATCTGTGGATTGAAGAACCGCGATGACACGCTGGAGAAAACCATCAGGGCCGAGATGCCATGGAAATCGGGCACACTCACGCGTCCCGCGAACCCGGGAATCTTGGAGTTGTGCCACTCAATCGGGAACGTGATGGGAGTGCTGCCCAGCACACTGAAGTCGTAGGCGTTGTGCGTGTATTTCCAGATGTATTCGCCGGAGAAAACCACATACTTTCCAAACGCCTGCTGCAAGCCGGCGTGAAACTCGTTGCGCCAGCCCGGAGCGAATGGAGTGGCCACCCCCGGCGTCACGCAACCCAGCAGCGAAGCCAGGATGAGCGAATTGCATCCCGTGCTGGCCAGCACCAGGTTCTCGTTGAACGGAGTTTCAAGTACCCGGGCATAGGAAATCCGAAGAATAGTGTTGGTCTTCTTTACGTTGTAGGCCACTCCGAGGCGAGGCTGAACCTCCTGATGTGTGGTGAGCCCGTTGTACAAATCGCCGCGCAGACCGAGGTTGAGCGACCAGGCACCCTTGGTGACGGTGTCCTGCAGATAGAGGGCAAGCTGCTTGACGTCGCTATGTCCGCGGAAGCCGAACAAACCGCTGGTGGACCCCGCGCATCCGTCTGCTGCAGCAGGCGTAGGCCGGCTCAGGTCAAAGCAGCCCAGGGAGCCCAAGAAATCGGCGTTGGAGGTGAACGGAGTCGGATGAAGCACGGGATCGGTGGAGACCGACGATCCGCAATTGGCGGGATCGTTCAGACCGGGGCTGCCCACCCAGGGGACGGCGTTGCCGTTGGCATCAAAGCAGGGAGCATTGAGCGCCGGATCCACGACGCCGAAGTTGGTGTTCTCGTCCAGGAAAGTCTGTTGATACGTGGCTCCGGCCTTCAGGTTGTGAATTCCCTTCACCCAGGAAATGTCGGAACGCAGACCGGCGTTGGTCAGGGTCCGGTCCTGGTTAACGGTTTCCTGCTGAATGGGTCCAAGATCGGAAAACGGATTGGCGCTGGGGTAGTAGTTGTACTGGTCGCGGCGCACGAATCCGCCAAAGGTGAACACGGTATGGGTATTGATCAGCCGCGTCCAGGACGGGGCAATATTGAAGGTCTTGATCTGTGAGCGCTGATCGGTGGGGGCGACGGGATTGCCAACTACCGGATCGGTCACGCCGGCATTCAGGTTATCGAACGCGTTCGGGGTCTGGAACCAGGAGCGCGTGAACCCAAGATTCACGTGAAGGGAATCCACCTTGGAGAGCTGAAAATCCACCCGGTCGAAAAGGTTCTCTTCGTTTCCCTTGTCGTGAAATACGGTAAATTCCGGGGGATCGAGAAAGCGGCCGCTGTTCAATCCGCTGGCGGAAATGAAGTTCCCCCAATTCTGGCCGCCGTAGCCCAGATCGACACCGACATCGGCGGTGCCGAAGCTGCCGTAGGACGTCGTAAGGTTGCCCTTGGGCGTGGTCATGCCTTGCCCCGAGCGCGTGGTCACGTTGATCACCACGCTGGTCTTCTCGCCGAATTCCGCGGGTGGAGCGCCGGAGATGACCTCCATCGACTCAATGGAATCCAGGGGAATCTGGTTGGAAAAGACTTTGCTCTGCTGATCGGTGACGGGCTGGCCATCGACCGAAAAGGAATTCTCTGCGTGGTCGCCCAAGCCGTGGAAGAGGCCATTGGAATCGGCAGCAATTCCGGGAGATGACAGAGTCACAAGGGAGCTCACCGATGACGATGCGCTTTCCAGGGGCATCTTGTCGAACAAGCCGCGATCGACGTCGGTGTGGAAGGTGGAAGTATTTTCCAGCAGGTCCTGGCCGTCCGCTTCCACGGTTACGGTCTGGCTCGCACCCTTCACCTCGAGAGTAATGCTGAGGTTGACTGGCACGATCGAACGAACGTCAATGTCCTGAGAGTAGGGCGCGAAGCCCGATCCGGTAACAGCAAGGTGATAGGGATTGAAAGGGATGTTGGGGATGCTGAATTTCCCGCCCTTGTCGGTCCTGACGGTGCGTTCAAAACCGCTGACCGGATTACGAATCTCAACGACCGCGTTCGGCACGACGGCACCGGTAGGATCCACCACCGAGCCTGTGACCGATGTAGAGCTCCCGCCGGACTGCGCGTAAGCATGAAATCCCAAAGGGAATGAGAAAATCAGGATCAAAGCCGCAAGCCGCGACTTCTTGTATGAAGCCAGCATGATTCCTCCGAAAAGTCTAAGAAAAATAGAAAGAGGTGCGCTTCAGGCGCACTTGATATTGGTCAGCTCTTTGAATTTCTAGACTGCCGGAGGCGGACGGACGCTGAGCGCGAAGGCTACGAGGCGCTGCTTGGCGGAGATCGGTTCAGACCGGGGAATCGATGCCCGAACGAAAGTGTGGTTGGGCAGGACTGCCGTGACCTGCGGGGAAGCCGAATGAGCGGTCACGCAGATCGTGCATTTTGCGGCATCGTCACCGCTCGAGTGGTGGTGCGCAACGAATGCCACTGCCGAAAACAGCGTCAGCAGAAGGCAAAGGAACGCAATCCGTTTCGAGAATGACCGCATTACGATTACCGAAAGTACAAGCCGTTAAAGTGTATATCGAAAATAGACACGAACGCAACCGGGGTTGGGAAGCGGTAAAACTCCTGGCCCGCACGATGGTCTTAGGGCGGTAGTAACGAGGATGGCTGGATCAGCAAAGAATGTGTGGGTCGGACACTCCTGTCCGACGCCTTTGACTTTGGGTTATTTTGCTGAATTCCTAAGCACAAGCCGGACATTGGGCTCCGGGTAAAATCCAGAAAGGAAGTCAAATCAAAAAAATCCAAGGCAAAAGCGTCGGACAGGAGTGTCCGACCCACACACTTGGTGCCCTACATACACTTCAGGGACGCTTGAGGTGGATTTTGCCTCGGAAGGAGCGTAGTTCAAAGCGCGAACCGGTGATGGTTCCTGGTTTGAGCAACAGATTTCCGGTGCGGGCTGGGGAAAAACCGGAGGCAACGGGAAAGTCCGGATCGGCCCCGCCTTTAATGGAGCGCGCCTTGATATCGACCAAAGCACTGGCCGGAATCGAGACATTCAGGTCGCCGGAATGACTGGTGAGCAAGTACTCTCCCACCGGGCCGGGATCGCCCTCATAGGAGATGAGTCCGCTGCCTGAGTTGACCTCGACCGAGGGTCCGGTCACATTACGGAGGTTGACGTTGCCGCTTACCGAGTGGATATCCAGGTTGCTACCGCGAATGTCGGTCAGGCTGATAGGACCGCTGAGGGTCCTCACATGCAAGTGAGCATCGCGAATATCGGTGACCTCGACCGAGCCCGCGGCGGCTTCCAGGATGACATCGCCGCGCAATCCCTGCGCTTTGATGGTGCCATCGGAGGAACGCAAGCTGACAAAGGCGTCGATCGGTACCAGGACGGTGTAATCCACCAGGTTGGAGCCTTGGCGGGTCGACACTGACCGCAGCTCGATGCGGTCTCCGTGCTGCTCATTCACCAGGCTGATAGCGTCGGAATGGGTCACGGTCTCGACCACAACCTGCCGGTTCGGCGAAGGCCGGACGGTGATGGGACCATAATTGTTGGTGACGGAAACCACCGCCCTGGGACCGACGGCGTAGGTGAATTCCTTCTTGTCTTTGTCCTGCGCCGCGGCGCTCAGCGCCAGAAGTGAGACGACTACGACAACCCCCGTCGGGACCCCGACCATGTTGCGGAAACTCATACGCCCCCCACCGTCAGGATAATCAAGTACAGAAGTTATAAGCGCCCACAGGCTCGCTTTTCAAGGTGGGTACCTAATTGGCTAGATGCCAGTCCAGCCTCCATAAGAGGCCTGATAGGCAGCAAAATTCGCAGTCGCCGGCCCTTTTTGCCGCAGACCTGAGAGGTGCTGGGGGGACGACAAGCCCTGATCCCTGTAAGTCAGCCACACCACCGCCCTGGGACAACCAAACAATCCCGGCTGGCAACTAAATTATTAGTTGACGTTTGTGCCATGTGTTTCGTCTAATCAAACTGTGAGGAAAATGGCCTGTGCCACCCAGAAAGTCTGAAACTCTTACAGAAGCCGAATTGAGGCTGATGGATGTGTTGTGGCAGAAGGGCTCAGCCACCGTCCAGCAGGTGCTCGATGCGCTCCCCGAGAGACCGTCCCTGGCCTATAACTCCGTCCTGACTACCATTCGGGTGCTTGAAAACAAAGGCTACGTTGAGCACATCAAAGATGGCCGGGCGCACATTTACAAGCCCATCATGGAGCGCGAAGAAGCCACCCGCTCCGAAATACGGCACCTAGTCAGCCGCTTCTTCAAGAATTCTCACGAATTGCTGGTGTTGAACCTTCTCGAAGACCTTGGTTCCGAGAACAAGGGCCTGGAAGCCGCGGAACTGGCCCGCCTCCGGCAATTGTTGCAGGCGAGAGAAGGAAGTAGAGAAGAGCAATGATGATTGCCGTGCTCAGCCTGCAATCCGTGGCCCAGCTTTCCGCCGAGAGCATAGTGAACTGCACCGCGGAAGGCATGGTTATCGCGCTGCTGGCCTGGCTGGTGCTCCGCGCCTTCGGCCCGCAGAACTCGAACACGCGGTTCGCGGTCTGGTTTGCAGCTTTGCTGGGGATAGCGGCGCTTCCGATCTTCGGGCAATGGATCGGCAACTGGGCTTCGGGTGGCGCTGACCTGGTGCAACGCTCCGAGATCACAATGCCCGGTTCGTGGGCACTATACATATTCAGCGCCTGGCTGTTGATGGCGGCTGCAGGTTTGCTCAGAGTTGGACTTGGTTTCTGGCATCTGCACCGGCTCCGCAAGAGCTGCGTGCCGGTTGATGTCGCGACCCTCGATCCCGTCCTGAGGAAGACTTTGGAAGAGTTCGCTTCCCCGAGGTCGGCGCAGCTCTGCGTGTCGGATCGCCTGCGAGTGCCGACCGCAATCGGGTTCAGGAAGGCGCTGGTCGTCATCCCCTCGTGGGCGATGTGGGAACTTTCTGCGGCGGAGTTGAATACCATCCTGCTGCACGAATTGGCGCACCTGCGGCGGCGGGATGACTGGACAAACCTGTTGCAGAAGATTCTAGGCGCGCTGTTGTTCTTCCATCCGGCAGTGTGGTGGATCGAGAAGAAGCTGGCGCTCGAACGCGAGATGGCATGCGATGACCTGGTCTTGGCCAGGACCACGAGTCCGCGGGCCTATGCGGAGTGCCTGGTGTCGCTGGCGGAGAAGAGTTTTCTGCGGCGCGGTCTTGCCCTGGCGCAAGCCGCGGTTGACCGGCTGCGGAACGTCTCGCTGCGGGTATCGCAAATCCTGGACGTGGACCGCCCCAGAGCCACGCGAGTGTGGAGGCCGGCGCCCGTTCTGGTAGGTGGCGTGTCGCTGGTGTGCCTGGTGGCGTTGTCCCAGGCGCCCACCCGGCTGGTGTCGTTCAAGAACGGCGCAGATTCCTCGGCGCCGATGAGTGCCACCGGAACCGACGATTCTGAGGCGAATCAGATATCGCACATGGGGGCTCAGGTCATTCCCACCAAATTCGAGCCCGCTAAGTTCCAATTCAAGCCAGAACGTGTCCGGGCTGGAAAAGACCGTGGCCAGGAAAAGGATTTGCCGGCGTTGATCGCGGCGTCTGGGCTGAAGAAATCGTTCAGGAGAACAAACCAGCCTGATGTCATTCCGGCAAAGTCAGTGCAACAACGGGGCAAGCCGCCGATGCTGGTCCGCAGCAGCATGACGAGTGACAGGTTTGCGCCTCCGACTGTTTTTCTGGTAATGCGAACCGAGTTTGTGCAAAGCCGGCAAAACGGAGCCGGGCCCGTGGTATGGGATCTCTGCGTCTGGCAGGTGACGATAATCGGACCAGGGCAGAAATTAACAACCGAGCAAATTATCGCCAAGGCGATCTGAGTTTTTTTTGCAATCATAAACTAAATAATTAGTTGACTAACTGAAGAGGAGAAGAGAGAGATGAGAAGCTGGATAGCAAACTTCAAAAGCAAGCTGGGCCTCCGTCTGATCGTGCCCATACTTACGATCGCGATGGTGGGCTCGTTCGTGACCTACGATTTTGTGAAGGCCATACCGGCCAAGGCGGCGATGGCCGGTGCTACTGCCACCGCACTCGACGACAACAGCGTGGGAGCGTTGCTCTCACTTGACCATGCCATGGAAACCCTGGCCGCGCGGGTAACTCCGGCCGTTGTGAACGTCACCGTGACTTCGCGCACCAAGGCCAGTATGACCGGCGGCGACGAGCAGGATATGCAGCAATTCTTCGGTCCTTTCGGCCAGTTTTTTGGCCAACCGATGCCGCATATGCAGCAGCCGCGGGTCGAGCACGGGCTGGGCACGGGCGTGATCATCTCGCCCGACGGCTATATCGTCACCAACAACCACGTGGTGGATGGCGCCACCGACGTTCGCGTCACCACCAGCGATCGCAGGATCCTGGCAGCCAAGGTGGTGGGCACCGATCCCCTTACTGACCTCGCGGTCATCAAGATCGAGGGTCACGACCTGCCCAACGTGCCCTGGGGCGATTCCACGAAGCTTCACCCTGGCCAGACCGTGCTGGCGTTCGGCAACCCGTTCGGATTTCGCTTTACGGTGACGCGCGGCATCGTCAGCGCCTTGAACCGGCCCAATCCGTCGTCCGACGACGCACGCAAACCGGGCCAGTTCATACAGACCGACGCGGCCATCAATCCGGGAAATTCTGGCGGGCCGCTGGTGAACGCGCGCGGTGAAGTGGTGGGGATCAACACCTTCCTGATCTCGCCCTCAGGTTCGTTCTCGGGCATGGGATTTGCCATCCCCACACAGATCGTGCGCCCCACGGTGGAGAAGCTGATCCAGTTTGGCAAGGTGACGCATGGCTACATCGGAATCGGAATCTCTGACGTCACTCCTGACAACTCGAGGTTCTTCCACATGGACAAAGCCATAGGGGCGGTGGTGACCCAGGTGGAACCGGATTCGCCGGGCGCCAAGGCAGGCTTAAAAGTAGGCGATGTCATTACCCAGATTGACGGCAAAGAAGTGACCGATGCCGGTGGATTGCAGGTGGTGGTGGGAGAACAGAATCCCGGAACGACGATTCATCTGCAGGTCATGCGTGATGGCAAGAGCATCACTACTCCGGTGACTCTCGAAGCCATGGGCAGCCGGGACAAATCCGGAAATGAAACCTCCAACGCGGGCCAGGGGAAACCCCGCTGGGGAATCGGGCTGGGGGACATCACTCCCGATGTGCGCCAGCAACTGCAGGCCCCGGACAATCTTCACGGCGCGGTGGTCGAGCGCGTACAACCGGGCAGTCCCGCGGACAATGCAGGCTTGCAGCAGGGCGACGTGATCCTCGAGGTCGATCGCAAGCCGGTGCAGAACGCGGCAGAGGTTCAAAGGGCCCTGAGCAGTGTACCCAAAGGACAGGATGCGCTGGTGCTGGTCTGGTCCAACGGCGGCAACACCTTCCGCGTGCTGCATCCGACGGAGGCAGGCCAATCGGATAGCGGTTCGTAACCAGTTCACGAAGTTCTCCCCAGGGAGGCGGGCTTCAGTCCCGTCTCCCCATTTTTTTTGGCCATGATTTTTGAGAGGCTGAATGCCCGTTTCCGGTTCGACGAGGGTTAGTCGTGCTGACTGACGGAGAGCACGTTCCCGTCCGGGTCCTTGAACCACGCGACCTTGTTGCCACCGGGCGCGGTCCAGATTCCGAGTGCCTGATCTTGCACGAAGGGGTATTTCTCGAAGGTCACGCCCCGCCCCTGAAGCCAGCGGACCACCGCCTCAATGTCACGCACTTCCCAGCCCAGAACGGTGTACGGTGCCGGGGCAAAATCCTGCGCCTTGGCGATCCGGATCATGGTTTCGCCAGCCCTCAACACCAGGGCAAACGGCTCGTCGCTGACGAACCGGAATCCCAGCTTGCCCTCGTAGAAAGCGCGGGCCGTTGTGGAATCTTTGGTAGGAACAAAGCCGATCACCTTGCTTGAAGCCAGCATGTCTGCCCCCCGAAGCGAAATCTACGCCCTCGACCTGGCCAAGAGGAAGGTCGATTACTTCCCGCGCCTTGGAAGACCGGCCGCTGCACTTGCAAATTAGCGGCGGCTCCCGTAACTTGAGCGGGCTATGTAACAAATAGACCTGCCCCTGTCAATGTTGTGGCGGCGAGGGGCGCATTTCTGCGGCTTTCCTTTGCAACCTTCGCGGTTAGTTCGAGGGCTACCGCAAGATCAAACCCTTTGCCGCAAAGGGCGCAAAGAGAGGCGGCAAAGGGCGCAAAGACGCCCAAGAGGAGCACAATGGAAATCAACGTCCGCAGGCTTGCCGAGGTCCAGATTGTGCAGATTCGCGGTGCTGTGCGGCTCGGTCCGGGAGTGGACAGCTTTCGCCAGACGGTGGACAGTGCAATGGCTGCGGGAGACACCCGACTGGTCATTAACTTTGCTGAAGTGCCGATGATTGACTCCAGCGGCATCGGGACTCTGGTGAAGGCCATGGCCTCGGCGAAGCAGCGGGGCGGAGGAGTGAAGCTGGTGACGCCGTCCAAGTTCGTGGTGCAAACCCTGAAGCTGATTGGCGTGCTGAATCTGTTCGAGATTTTCGAAGACGAGAACGCTGCCGTGCAATCGTTCAACTTGCACTGACTCCGTGCAGTGTGCGCGCCTGGGCTAGCGCAGATGGACGTTCAGGAGGTTGAAGATTCCGAAGAGGTAGATCGCACTCCCTAGAGAGAGCAGGGCCAGAGTAAGAGTCGCCAGGCGCGAATTGAAAAGGCGCCGGCGGGGTGGCTGTCGGTTCTCGAGGGCGGCGCGGTATTTGTCGATCCACTCCTGGTCCTTGCTCACCTGGCCAAAGGATGACTGTATCGATTCCTGGAGCCGTTTCTGATCGTCCCCCTCGAGTCCAACAAAGCGGAAGGGTTGCTGGGTCCAGGAGATGGGTTTGAGCATTTCCGCAGTGCCGAGCACAGGTCCGGTAGGGGTCACAAACATCAGTTTTACGCGGGATTCCCGATCCGCTGGTTTGGGCAGGGAAAGCATGCCTCCGGTCAGGGAGATGACTTCGAGTTGTGCCTGGGTGCGGTGACCGTCTTCAAATCGAAGCACGGCGTGAGTGACGTCGGACAGACTTAGGCGCGGTGCCCGACGATGGTAACCAGGATTGTGCTTGGGGGGCTCAGGGGTAGGTTGGGGGAGGGCGTTCACAATACGAGTATCCGCTTTGTTTGCCCCAATCAGGAGATTACGGAAGGACCTGCCACGGTCGCATTACCTCAAAAAGTGGGCGTCGGACCTCGGACTTCAGACCTCGGGCGTCAGACCTTCGCCTTCAGCCGGGGCTCACTATGGACTTTGGCTTTGGGCGGGCTGCTGATCGACAAACCCCGACGCGCAATTGCGAGGGCAAGATGCCCCCGCGACAGCCGGCGAGACGCCAGCGCTACGAGGACTTTGCCGGATGAGGCCCGAGGTCTGACGTCCGGCGCCTGACAGGCGGAGGGTTCCTGCCTTTCTGGCGACCAGCACGAAGCCGGAGGCAGCTGCGTCTTTTTCGACTCCCGCCAGACGCGCCCGCCCTTCAGCCTTGTCCCCATACTTCATCTCCGCTTTGCCAAAGCCAGGCGGGCTTCGTAAACCATGCCGCGGATACCACGCGTTTCCGCTTCCGAAACCACGCGGTTCAGTACTGCGGCGGCAGATGGAAGGTCTGCAGATGCCTTGATCTCGGCGCCGGCAATCTCGAATTGCAGCCGCACCAGGCGTTGCTGGGTCTTTGCCGCCAGGGATCTGCCCAGCGCGATCTTCTTGCCGGCCGCGGCTGATTTTCCCTGCGCGAGGAGGGCCTGGGCCAGGACGGCATGAGCCGAGATCTGCGATTCGGCGATCTGGGCGGTACGGAATTCTTCTAGAGCTTTGCGGGCCAAGGTCTCGCCTTCCGATGGCTTGTCTTCCGCAATCGCCAGGCTGGCCAGCAGAACAGAGATCTCAGCCGCGCCGCTCTTCTCTCCAATCCCCTTCCGCAGCTTGATGGCTTCCTGATATTTCTCACGGGCTCCGGACAGGTCTCCCTGTTGCATCGCTAGCGATCCCAGGTTCGCCAGAGCGACGCTCGATTCGTGCTTTTCGCCTGTCTCCTGGCTCAGGGCGAGGGACTCTTCGTAACTTTTCCTGGCATTGGCGAAGTCGCCGGATGCGGCATAGACGTCGCCCATTCCGACCAGGGGATAGGACGACTTGCTCCGCTCTCCGTTTTTGCGAAAGGTTTCCAGAGATTCCTGGTAAGCGCTCCTGGCCCCGGCGATCTCGCCCAAAGCCATGCGTATGTCACCCAGGTTGGTGAGGACGGTGGCGACGCCGTCGGACGACCCCATGGCGCGCCAGATATCGAGCGCCGCCTGAAAATTCTTCTCCGCCTGGGACAGATCTCCGGCCTGCACCATCTGGGCCGCAAGATTGTTCAAGGTCTGCCCGATGCCGGTCTGGTCTCCGACCTCGCGGTATAGGGCGAGGGCTTCTTCTGACATCTTGCGGGCGGTGATCAAGTCCCCCTGGTCGCTGATCACACTGGCCGCGTTGTCGGTGGCGGCCGCAACCCCAGCTTTGCTGCCGATGGCGCGATAAATGGCGCCGGCCTGCTCATACATCTTCCGGGCGCCCGCCAGATCGCCCAGATCATAAAGCGCATTCGCGATGGTGTTGATGGACGCAGCTTCTCCGGCGCGATCGCCGATGGCAGCGGAAAGATTCTGCCCTTCGCGGCACATTTCGATTCCGCCCTTGGGGTTGCCCAGGTTGCGCAGCGCGGCGCAACGAAACTGAAGCGACTTGGACACCAGGTATCGCGCGCCCTGTTGCTTTGCTTTTTCGCCCAAATCCGCCGCAAGGGCCATGGTGCGCTTGTATTCGGAGGCCTCGTTGGCCGCCATGATCTCGTCCACGTCGATGCGCAGGTCCTGCCCTTGAGGCGGCGGAAGCTTTCTCAACCTGGCCAGAGTTGCGAGCGCATCAGAAACTTTGCTGGCCGAAATTTGCGCGCCGGCCAATCGCAAACCGAAATCCAAATTGTCCGGCGAACTCTGGAACAGCGAGTGATAGGTTTCAATCGCCCTGTCCCATTGATGAGAAGCTTCGAAGTATTGCCCCTGAACTCGAAGCTGCTCCTCGCGCCGCAGGCCGCTCGAAAATTCAACCGCTTTCTGGGCGGCTGCAACCGCCTTCGGATCGTAGCCCAGCGCCTTCCAGGCTGGAGCCAGGTAGGCATAGGACATGGCGTGCCGCGGGTCGGCTGCCGCCGCCTTCTCGAAGCTGTCTCGCGCCGCCAGGGGTTCGAAATTGCGCAGTCTCTGCAAGCCTTCCGAGTAGAAGCGCGCCGCTTCCACATTGGCCGGAAGCTCAGCCTTGACGGCGACCTCCTCCGCGGCTGCCGTCGGCCCAACTCCCAACTTGCCGCGCAATTCGGAACCGGCCAGCGTGATCAATTCGTCCAGGTGGGACTCGCTGCCGCGCCGGGTCACGGTGGAAACGATTTGGCCGGTCTTCGCGTCCTGTAACCGGAGATCAACTCGAACGTCCGAGCCATCCCCCAGGTCGAGGTAAGAACCCAGAATGACGTAATCGCTTCCCAGATTTTTTCGGACGCGGGAGAGGGTGTCAGACGCCAGAGTGTCGGTTTCAGGCAGCGAGAGATCGTTCTTTACCCGAGCAACACTTTCTCCAGAGATGGTGAGCAGCTTCTCGCCGGCGGCCAGTTCGCTGGTGAGCATTTCAGAGAGCGCAGTGGAGAGCCACGCGGTGTCGGGACGTCCGGAAAGGTTCTTGAATCCAAGGATGGCGACGCTGCTTCGCGAAGCGACGGCCGGAACCAGCCTGACCTCGACCCCTGGGGGGTGGTGGCGAAGAAAGTAGACGGTGCCCAGGGCAAATCCTACCAGCAGCGCCGTCCCCCAAAGAAGCAAGTGCAGGCGCCAGGGTCGCCGGCCCCAGGGTCTGGGGCGAAAACCCCGCGGTCAGGCGCTCCAGATCCTTTTGGAGTTCCCCTACGGACTGGTAACGGTCGGCGCGATTCTTCCGCAGCGCCTTCCAGATCACACTCTCCAGCCCCACCGATATGTGAGGATTGATCCGCCGGGGCAGCTCGGGCTCCTGGTTCAGGATGGCGTTGATCAACAGTGGGCCGTGGGTTTCCGGAAACGGACGTTTGCCGGTGGCAAGTTCGCAGAGCAAAACGCCCGCCGCCCAGATATCAGTACGGCGGTCGGAAGGCTCGCCTCTTAACTGTTCGGGAGACATGTAGGGCAAGGTCCCGGTCATCTGTTGTGAACTGGTCAGACTGGCCGTCACCGCCAGATCGGCTTCGGGGTGTGCGAACTGGGCCAGGCCGAAGTCGAGGATCTTGAGGCGTCCATCGCTGGTCAGGCGCAGGTTGGCTGGTTTCAGATCGCGATGGATGATGCCCCGCGAGTGCGCCGCCGCCAGGCCTTCAGCCAATTGCATGCCCGGGCGAACCACCTCTTTCGCAGGCAGCGCCCCCGCCGCCAGCTTCTTATCGAGCGGTTCTCCGGCGATGTATTCCGTGACCAGAAAGTCTGTCTGGTCGGCAGTGTCAAAGTCGTGGATGGTGGCGATATTGGGGTGGTTGAGCTTGGCCAGCGAGAGGGCTTCCTGACGAAAACGCTTGCGGGCGGCCTCGTCCGCCAGGGTGCCGGGCGGCAGAATCTTTATGGCCACATCGCGTTCCAGTTGCTCGTCGTGCGCAAGAAAGACCACTCCCATCCCGCCCGCGCCGATTTGCTCCACGATGCGGTAGTGGCTGAGATTTTTCCCGAGCATGTCCCCGAACACACCGGGATGTTAAGCCCAACCGGGAGGTGGGTCAAATGAGGAGAAGGGCACGAATTACGTAGGGTGGACGCCCTCGTCCGCCGGTCGAGGGCAGCTCGACAGGTTCTTGCGCCCAAAACAAGCGGAGCTTCGCCCCCACGTGTCTCCAGGCGTTCCGCTGCTCGGGGTGCCTTCGGCGATAATATCGGGCGGGCAAATTTATGGCAGCATGACCAAATGGGTGAGGAACCGGAACTGATTGCCACGCTCCAGGTAGGGTCGGCCGCCTCTGGAGAATGCTCGGTGTGCCACGAGGTCTTCATCGTCAAGAGCGAGGACGGCAGACCGCAACAACTAAGCGACCGGCTCAGGCAGAGATTCGAGGAACATGTCCGCGGCGTCGAGCTATCGAAAAAAGCGATAGGCCCAAACGGCAATTTGGATTGACAGGCAGAGGCTAACGCCGATACCCTATGCAATACAGATCAGGTTGAATTTCTATGGATCGTCCGGTCATCGTCGTGAGCCGCGTGGCGCAGGAGGTGCGAGTGTTGGTACTCGCCCTTAGCGTGGCCATTCCTGGCCTGGTGCTTGCACCCCACGAGACATTGAGCGGCGGATGATTTAGCAATACCAAGATCAGCAGGAGGCCATCATCCACCGCATCGGATGATGGCTTTTTTAGTTTTTGCAGGTTTGCATGCAGGGCCGCGGAGGCCAGGGAGGAAAAGTTGGCTCAAGCAGAGCGTATTACCATTTTCGATACTACCTTGCGCGACGGGGAACAGTCTCCGGGTTGCAGTATGAACGTGGCCGAGAAGGTGCGCATGGCACACCAGCTCGACCGCCTGGGGGTGGACATTATCGAGGGGGGATTTCCCATCGCTTCGGAAGGGGACTTTGAGGCGGTCCGCGTACTGGCGCGCGAGATCCGCCGGCCGGTGGTCGCGGCTCTGGCGCGCAGTTGTCCGGGTGACATTGAACGGGCCTGGCGGGCCCTGCAGGGCGCTTCTCGCCCCCGTATTCACACCTTCCTTGCGACCTCCGATATCCATCTGCAACACAAGCTCAAGATTTCGCGGCGGCAGTGCCTGGAACAGGCCAGGGACGGCGTCAAGCTGGGTCGGGCGTTTTGTAGCGATGTGCAGTTCTCCGCGGAAGACGCGAGCCGCACCGACGTCAATTTCCTGTGCGAAGTGTTGGAGGCGGTAATCGAAGCCGGCGCGACCACCGTGAACATTCCGGACACGGTCGGCTTTAGCGTGCCCCACGAATTCGCGGAACTGATCCAGACCCTGCGGCGCCGGGTGCGGGGCATCAAGGGCGTGACCATTTCGGTTCACTGCCATGATGATCTGGGCCTGTCCGTGGCAAACTCACTGGCAGCTGTAGGAGCGGGCGCGCGCCAGGTGGAATGCACCGTGAACGGCATCGGCGAGCGCGCCGGAAATGCGTCCCTGGAAGAGTTGATCATGGTGATGCGGGTGCGACCGGAGCACTATCCCTATGAAACGGCAGCGGTTGTCGAACAGCTGTTTCCGTCCAGCCAGCTCCTGTCAGAAATTACCGGGGTTTACGTGCAGCCGCACAAGGCCATCGTGGGACGGAACGCCTTCGCCCACGAAGCCGGCATTCACCAGGATGGAATGATCAAAGACCCGTCCACCTATGAGATCATAGCCCCTCAGTCGGTCGGAGCTCCCCATAATTCGCTGGTGCTGGGCAAGCACTCGGGCCGCAACGCTCTTCGGGTGCGGTTCGAGAAGCTGGGTTTTACCTTCGAGCGGGCACAACTCGACGATGTTTACCGTCGTTTCGTGGCCCTGGCCGACAAGATCAAAACCATCGAGGATGGTCACCTGCTGGAGTTAGTGCGCGATGTGCCCAGCCGGACCGCCACCCTTCCGGACAGTGCGGGCAAGACAGCGTCCACCTGGATGGCTGCGGTGAGTAAAGAAGATGTTCAGCCGGCGCATCCTGATCCAGTCGGCGCAAAGGAAAGGGCGCACGCCGCCCACGCCGCCCATGAGGGCGAGCAGGAAGACTATCTCTGGGGAGTATGATGGCGGCGGTTGTCAGGTCGCCGGTTTCAGCCCTGGAGGCGGGATCGAGCGGCGTGTGGATGTAACCCAGTGGTCAGTTGCCGGTTCTCGGTTCTTAGATGGCCGGCTGAAGATTCAAGATTGAGGGCAGGGTCGATGACAAAAACGGGAGCGCAGATTCTGTGGGAATGCCTGGAGCGCGAGGGCGTGAAGCACGTCTTCGGCTATCCGGGAGGCGCAATTCTGCCGGCGTACGACGCGCTGAAACATAGCGACATCCATCACATCCTGGTGCGCCACGAGCAGGGCGCGACGCATATGGCAGACGGCTACGCCCGCGCCAGCGGCGAAGTTGGAGTTGCGGTTGCGACTTCCGGACCGGGCGCGACCAACATGGTCACCGGCATTGCCACAGCCATGTTGGATTCGTCCCCCATTGTTTGCATTACCGGGCAAGTAGGCAGCAAGCTGATCGGCTCCGACGCGTTTCAGGAAACCGACATCACCGGCATCACCCTGCCCATTACCAAGCACAATTATCTCGTAACACATGCGGATCAGTTGGCACGGGTGCTGCGGGAGGCGTTTTATGTAGCTCGCTCCGGCCGTCCCGGTCCGGTGCTGGTTGACATAACCAAAGACGCGCAACAATCTTCCTGCGAATTCGACTGGGAGGCCGCCCGGCTGCAGTTACCAGGGTATCGTCCTGATCTTTCACCGGAGGAGACTGAGTACGCACATGCTCTGGAGTTGATTCACAAGGCCAAGCGGCCTTTGATACTGGCGGGACACGGAATCATTGTTTCCGGCGCCATGGCGGAAGTGCTGACCCTGGCGGAGAAGGCCGGCATTCCCGTTGCCCTGACTCTGCTCGGTCTGGGAGCGTTTCCTGCTTCCCATCCGTTGAATCTGGGCATGATGGGAATGCACGGCGAAGCCTGGGTCAACCACGCCATTCAGGAAGCCGACCTGCTGTTGGCCCTGGGCATGCGCTTTGACGACCGGGTAACCGGCAATCTCAAGACCTACGCGCAGGATGCCAAGAAGATCCACATTGAAATCGATCCTGCTGAAATCAACAAGAACGTCAAGGTGGACGTGGCGCTGGTCGGAGACCTGCGGGAAGTGCTCAAAGAGCTGCTGCCGCGCGTGCAGTCGGTCGATCACACCGAATGGCTGGACTCCATCGACAAACTCAAAGGCGATTCCGCGGTGCGGGACGTGCAGAAGCTGCCCGACAACGGACACCTCTACGCCGCACACGTCATCAACGATCTATGGCGCGAGACTCGCAACAGCAATACCGTGGTCGTGACCGACGTCGGGCAGCACCAGATGTGGGAAGCACAATACTTCAAGCATGAGAAGGCGCGGTCGTTAATTACTTCGGGTGGTCTGGGGACCATGGGCTTCGCCCTGCCGGCGGCCATCGGGGCCAAAGTGGCGCGGCCGGACGCCGAGGTTTGGGTGATTGTGGGCGATGGCGGCTTCCAGATGACCATGTCGGAACTCGCGACCATCCAGCAGGAGAAGCTGAAAGTCAACATTGCCATCATCAACAACGGCTTTCTGGGGATGGTGCGCCAGTGGCAGGAATTTTTCTACGAGCGCAATTACGAAGCTACGCCCCTGTTGAACCCCAATTTCGTGAAGCTGGCGGAGGCCTACGGCATCCGCAGCATGGCGGTGACCGAGCGCTCCCAGGTGCTGCCGACAGTGCGGGCAGCACGCGATCACGACGGCGCTGTGCTGATCGACTTCAAGGTGGAGCAGGAAGATACTGTGTACCCGATGGTCGCGGCGGGTGCGTCTTTGAACGACATGATCCGGCGGCCCAGTCCCATCGTCGAAACCGCGGCAGACGAATAAGGTAAAAATGCTGAACATATTTGTGGTGTATGTTGAAAACAAGCCGGGCGTGCTCACCCGTGTGGCCTCGCTGTTCCGCCGCCGCGCCTTCAACATCGATTCGCTGACCGTGGGGCGCACGGAAAAGCCGGAAGTTTCGCGCATGACCATCACGGTTGACACCAATCCCGACCAGGCCAAGCGCATCGAAGCCAATCTCTATAATTTGGTGAACGTGCTGCTGGTTGAAAACATCACCCATGAGCCGGCGATTGCCCGCGACCTGGCCATGATCAAAGTGGCCGCGACCCACGAAGCGCGCTCCCATGTGCTCGAACTGGCGAGCGTGTTTCGGGCCCGCGTCGTGGACGTCGCGCCCGAATCTCTCACCATCGAGATCACCGGCGGCGAAGACAAGATTGACGGCCTGCTGGAAGTTCTGCGCCCTTATGGGGTCGTAGAGATGGTTCGCACCGGTATCGTCGCCATGCGGCGCGGCACCACTTCGGCCGGCGCGAATCCGGCTCAGACTAAGACGGCTGAACTCGCCGCCGATGAAGGCGTGTCGTATTCGGTCTAACCGAGTTCGGTTTGACCAAGCTCGCTTCAATAAGTTCCGTTCAATTCTGCTCTGTTATTTACCGAAAGGAAGAGCCATGGCTAAGATGTATCACGAGAAAGACGCCGATGTTTCCTTGATCCGGGCGAAGAAGGTCGCCATCATCGGCTACGGATCGCAGGGGCATGCCCATGCCCTCAGCCTGAAGGACAGTGGGGTTGACGTCCGGGTGGGATTGCCCGCCAGCAGCGAATCGCGGGCCAAAGCCAAAGCCAGTGGCCTGACCGTTGGTACTCCTGGAGAAGTCTCGGCCTGGGCCGATGTCATCATGGTGCTGGTACCGGATACGGTTGCGTCTGAAGTGTACAAAAAAGAAATCGCACCCAATCTGACCGCCGGAAAGACGCTGATGTTTGCCCACGGCTTCAACATCCGCTTCGGGACCATCACGCCGCCGGCCAATGTAGATGTTTCGATGATCGCCCCCAAGGCGCCTGGACATCGGGTGCGTGAAGTCTTCGTCGAAGGCGGCGGCACACCGGCGTTGCTGGCCGTCCACCAGGACGCCACGGGAAAAGCCAAGCAGCTGGCGCTTTCCTACGGCAAGGCGATTGGAGCGACTCGCGCCGGCGTGATCGAAACCACCTTTGCCGAGGAAACCGAAACCGACCTCTTCGGTGAACAGACCGTGCTGTGCGGAGGAGTGAGCGCGCTGCTCAAGGCGGGATTCGAGACCCTGGTCGCGGCCGGCTACCAGCCCGAAATCGCCTACTTCGAATGCCTGCATGAACTGAAGCTCATCGTAGATTTGATCTATCGCGGCGGCCTCAATTACATGCGCTACTCGGTCAGCGACACCGCCGAATACGGTGACTACAGCGCCGGGCCGCGCATCGTCACCGAGCAAACCCGCGAAACCATGCGGCAGTTACTGCGCGAGATCAAGGACGGATCGTTTGCCAGGAAGTGGATCAAAGAAAACGAGACCGGCCGCGAATGGTTCGAAGCTACCCGCGAAAAAGAACAGCAACAGCAGATCGAAAAAGTGGGTGAGGAACTGCGCGCCATGATGACCTTCCTCGATCCGGTCACGATCAAGCAAACCAGCAAGCGCACCAAAGTTCCGGCGTAGTGGTTCTTGTAGCGCCGCCGTCCCGGCGGCTGTGGCGGCGGGCGTCCCGCCCCCACTGCGAGGGCGAGACGACCTCGGGCTTCCCACCCGATCCAACCCGCTTGCTTCCAGGGGACCTTTCTTCCTGATTGAAGATTACGACCAGTAGTCAGTTGTTAGATCTCAGTTCTTAGTTGACTGCTCTTGACAACCTGCCCTGCCCTCGTCAGACTAAGAGGCGAATAAATAGCGAAACTACCTGCCTTCCAGCCAGGGGCGATGTTCATTGAACTCCATTCCCGCTCGGCTTTCAGCTTTCTCGAAGGCGCCTCTCTGCCCGAGGACCTGGTCGCCGAATGCCACCATCTGCAGATGCCGGCCATGGCTCTGCTCGACCGCGACGGCGTTTATGGCGCCCCCCGTTTTTACATGGCGGCAAAAAAAGCGGGGATCAAGGCACATCTGGGAGCGGAAGTCACATGTGAGATTTCAGATTTAAGATCGAAGATTGAAGATTTGAAACCCGGCAAATCCGGGTCAATCCGCAATCTAAAATCTACAATCTGCCAACCCTGCCGCCTCCCCCTCCTCGTCTCTTCCCGCGCTGGCTACCAGAACCTCTGCCGCCTGATTACAAAAATGAAGCTGCGGGCACAAAAAGGCGAGGGCGCGGTCCGCAAAGAAGAACTCGAGGAACATGCGGACGGGTTGGTCTGCCTGACCGGCGGCGACGACGGACCTCTCGCGACTGCGCTGGCTCGTGGTGGCATGGACGAAGCACGTCACGCGGTGGACTGCCTGACCGGAATTTTTGGCCGGGGCAACGTCTATGTGGAACTGCAGCGCCATTTTCATCGCCAGCAGGAAGTGCGCAATCGTTCCGCCATCGAAATTGCAAGCTCACTCAAACTTTCCTTGCTGGCCAGCAACGGCGTCTGTTATGCGACGCCGCGGGAGCGTGAACTCTGCGATGTGTTCACCGCCATTCGCCACCACTGCACCCTGGTCACCGCCGGGCGTTTGCTGGCGCGCAACTCCGAGCGGCATGTGAAATCGCCGCAGCAAATGCAGCAGCTCTTCGCCGACTTGCCCGAAGCCGTGGCCAATACAGTGGAGCTCTCCTCCCGGCTCGAATTCACGTTTGAAGCTTTGGGATACGAATTCCCCAGGTATCCTGTGCCGGACGGCGAGACCATGATGTCGTTTCTGCGGGAGCGTACCCGGAAAGGTTTTCAGCAGCGTTATGGGCAGGGAGATGCGGACCTCAAAAGCCGCGCCCGGCGCCAGATTGAGCGCGAGCTGACGCTGATCGAGAAACTCAAGCTGCCCGGTTATTTTCTGATTGTGTGGGACCTGGTTCGATTCTGTCGCGAGGAAAATATTCTTGTCCAGGGGCGCGGCTCGGCCGCCAACAGCGCGGTCTGCTATTCGCTGGGGATCACGGCAGTCGATCCCATCAGCATGGAATTGCTTTTCGAACGCTTTCTGTCCGAGGAACGCGGCGAGTGGCCGGACATTGATCTCGATCTGCCCAGCGGTGACCAGCGCGAGCGCGTCATTCAATATCTGTACAGACGCTACGGGGAACGCGGCGCGGCTATGACCGCGAACGTCATCACTTATCGCAATCGCATGGCGTCCCGCGAAATGGGCAAGGCCCTGGGCTTCGATCCCGAAACTCTGGACAAAGTTTCGACCGCGGTCTCCACCTGGGAGTATCGCGATGCTCATGATGCGCTGGACCACCGCTTCCACAATGCCGGCCTGGACCTGAATCATCCCCGCCTGCGCAAATATTTTGAGTTGTGCGAAGCGGTGCAGGACCTGCCACGCCATCTGGGCCAGCATTCCGGCGGCATGGTGATATGCCAGGGACAACTCGATTCCGTGGTCCCGCTCGAACCCGCGTCCATGCCGGGGCGCCTGGTGGTGCAGTGGGACAAGGAAGATTGCGCTGACCTGGGCATCATCAAGGTGGACCTGCTGGGCCTGGGCATGATGGCCGCGCTGGAAGATTCCATCACGCTCATCCGCGATCATTATGGGGAAGAAGTGGATCTCGCCCACTTGCCGGCGGACGATCCTACGGTTTACGCCACGCTGCAAAAGGCCGACACCATCGGCCTGTTCCAGGTGGAAAGCCGGGCCCAGATGTCGTGCCTGCCACGCCTGAGACCAAAACGGTTCTACGACATCGTGGTGCAGGTGGCTATCATTCGCCCGGGGCCGATCGTGGGGCAGATGGTGAATCCTTTTTTGCAGCGTCGCATGGGACGCGAACAGATTACTTATCCGCACCCGTCGCTCGAGCCGGTGCTGAAGCGTACGCTGGGGGTCCCGCTTTTTCAGGAGCAGTTATTGCGCATGGCCATGGTGGTCGCGGGATTCAGCGGCGGCGAAGCGGAAGAGTTGCGCCGTGCCATGGGTTTCAAGCGCTCGGAAACCCGCATGCGGGAGATCGAGGCCAAACTTCGTGCCGGCATGGAGCGCAATGGCATTTCACGCGAGGCGCAGGAGCAGATCGTACTTTCGATTACTTCTTTCGCGCTGTATGGATTTCCCGAGTCCCACGCCGCCAGCTTCGCGCTGATTGCTTACGCCAGCGCTTATCTGAAGTGTCACTACCTGGCTGCTTTTACCGCTGCCTTACTCAATAACCAGCCCATGGGCTTTTACCGTCCCGCCACGATTGTGAAAGACGCGCAACGCCACGGACTGAAAATATTTCCCATTGATGTGATGAGGTCGGAGTGGGAGTGTACAGTCGTCGGTCGTCAGTCGGCAGTCGTTGGTCGGGAAGTCGGTCCGGAAGATGACGGCGATTTCGCGGAACCGATAAGCCCAGCCGCGGAGCGGCGACAGAATGCAGCCTACGGCGTAAGCCGTGGGTCAGTCTTGCCGAACGGTGGGCGGGACGCCCACCGGACAGCCGGCGGGACGCCGGCGCTACGCCTTGGGCTTCGCTATGTACGCGGGTTGCGGGAAGACGCTGCTCACGCAATCGTTGGTCAACGCGGCCTGGCGCCGTTCAGTTCCATTCACGATCTCATCCAGCGCGTTCCTGAATTGCGCAAAGACGAATTGAATACGCTGGCGGAAATCGGAGCGTTGAATTCCATCGGCACTTCACCACGGAGACACGGAAGCACGGAGAACGACAAAAATGATTTCTCCGTGGCTCCGAGCCTCCGTGGTGGAACTCTGCATCGCCGCGATGCCCTCTGGCAAATCGAGCGCTCTGTCCGTCACTCCGGGCCGCTGCTCGACCAGCTTCCCGAACCTGATGCCAGATCTCCGCTGCGCCCGATGAATCCTGAGGAGCGGCTGGTGGCCGATTTCCGCGGCACCGGGCTGACTGTGGGTCCACACCCCATGGCCTACCACCGCGAACGCATGGACGCGATGGGAGTGCGTAAGGCCAGCGACCTTACCGGCATTCCCAATGGCAAATATCTACGTATTGGGGGATGCGTCATCGCACGGCAACGTCCCGGAACTGCCAGGGGTTTCGTCTTTCTCAGTCTGGAGGATGAGACCGGGGTCGCCAATGCCATCATCATGCCCGACCTGTTTCAGAAAAACCGTCTGCTGGTGACTTCGGAGCAGTTTCTAATGGTGGAAGGGACCCTGCAAAATCAGGATAACGTCATCTCGGTGAAGGCGCAGCGGGTAATGCCACTGTCGATTACCCGGGCGGAGACCAGTTCGCACGATTTCTACTAAGACTTCGATGTAAACGATTACCAAAATTGTTTCGCGCAAACAGATATTTTCTTGATTCTTCTCTGCCGCATTCACACCCATTCGGTTTATGATTGAAATGCAAATTCGCCACAATTTATTCCGGGCCACCGCGTGAAAGTTCCAACCCGCTGGGGCTCAATCATTAATTCGGTTCGTGGTGGGGCTCTAATACCTGAACCTTGGCCTACATATCATAAGGAGTGCCGTTTATGGCTCGCGCAAAGACCGTTGGGAATGGCAGCACAAGTCGTAAGCAGGTTGCAACCATGCCTGCACCGAAACTGGTTGAGGTAAAGAAGGATTCGTTCGCCGCGAATCTGGAAGAGGAAATCCGCACTCGGGCATACCAACTGTACGAAGAGCGGGGATACATGCCTGGTCATGAGGACGAAGACTGGCTGGTGGCGGAGCAGGAAATTCTGAGCCGTCACGACCGCCAGCACAGCGCTTAACTCCTGGGAGCGGTCAGGAGTTTCTGCCGGCATCGCCTTGAGATGTACGGCTGGGGATTTCCCGCGTAGTTCGGCGGAGCAAAGCATGGGCGGAGTAATGTTGAAAGCGCGTTACTCTGCCCTTCTGGTGTGTCCTTTCGCGTGATCTCAGTTGCTTCAGCCCGTGCTTTCTGAAAAAATACCTATCCGGGCTACCCCATGCCACAAATTGGAAGTTTTGCGCTCTTGCTCGCGCTGGCACTGAGTGCGTACTCATTTCTCGCCGGAGTATTGGCTTTGGCCAGTCCGGGCACGGGGTCGGAGCGGCTGGGGGAAACCGCGCGCCGCGCCGGCATCGCCACCTTTGCGGTCGTCTTCCTCGCGGCTCTCGTCCTGGTGATATGCGCCTTTCAGGATAATTTCTCCATCGCCTACATTTATCATCACAGCAATCGCGATCTGCCGGCGCCCTACAAGTTCGCCACGCTGTGGTCGGGACAGGAAGGATCACTGCTGTTCTGGTCGCTGTTGCTGGCCGCCTACGGATTCGTCTTGCGGCTGCGGCACAAAACTGATGCCCGGCTTTTTGCCTATGCCTCCGCCATCATTGCCGCGGTGCAGATCTTTTTTCTGCTGTTGCTGAATTTCGCCGCCCATCCCTTTGCCCTGATGCAGGGCGAACTGCCGGCGGACGGCGCGGGACTGAATCCTCTGCTGCAATATCCCGAGATGGTGATTCATCCTCCCATGCTGTACCTGGGATACGTGGGCTTCACCGTGCCCTTTGCTTTTGCCCTGGGCGCACTCATCATGCGCTATCCCGGCGAAAAGTGGATCCGCATCACCCGCCGCTGGACCATGGTGACCTGGGCTTTCCTGACTTGCGGCGTGTTTCTGGGCGCGCATTGGGCGTACTCGGTCCTGGGCTGGGGCGGCTACTGGGGATGGGACCCGGTGGAGAATGCGTCGCTGATGCCTTGGCTGACCGGCACCGCGTTTCTGCACTCGGTGATGATGCAGGAAAAACGCGGCATGCTGAAGATGTGGAACATGTGGCTGATCTTCGCCACTTTCTGGCTGGCGATTCTGGGCACGTTCCTGACTCGCAGCGGGATCATCAGTTCGGTGCATGCCTTCGCGCAGTCTTCGATCGGGGGATGGTTCAAGTGGTTTCTGCTGATCACGTTCGTCACTTTTACCTATTTCTTTTTCAAGAACAAGTCGCACCTGCGCAGCGAGCACAGGCTGGAGTCGCTGATCTCGCGCGAGTCTAGTTTTCTGTTCAACAACCTGCTGCTGCTGCTGGCTTGCTTTACCGTGCTGTGGGGCACGTGGTTTCCGCTGATTTCGGAATACGTACAAGGCAACAAAGTGACGGTGGGGCCGCCCTTCTACAATAAGGTGGCCATCCCAGTGACTCTGCTGTTGCTGTTGCTGACCGCGGTGGGTCCGCTGCTGGCCTGGCGCAAGACGTCGTGGGAGAGTCTGAAGCGCAATTTCAAGTGGCCCGCGTTGGGCGCGCTTGCGGTCGGGATTCTGATGGTCGCCTTTGGGGTCCGTCCCTGGACGGACATCGCGTACTTTTACGCGCTCATGGCCGCGATGCTGTCTGCGCTGGTGGCACTGACTGTGTCATCGGAATTTATTCGCGGCGGCCGCGTGATCGCGCGCCACACCGGACAAAGCCTTCTGGCCTCCATGGTGCACCTGTTCCATCGCAACACCCGCCGCTATGGCGGCTACATCGTGCACTTCGGCGTGGCCGTCGTGATCATCGGCATTCTGGGCACGCCTTTCAACCAGGACAAAGAAAAGGAAATGGGCTTTGGCGACAGGATGACCATCGGCTCCTACACCCTGGTCTGCGAGTCTTACACCCAGGATGACAATCCCAATTACAGCAACGAGTGGGCCATCATTAACGTCTTCAAGGGCGATCGCAAGATCGAGACTATGTATCCGGAGCGGCGCTTTTACAAGGCCAGCCAGCAGCCGCAGACGCTGCCCAGAATTCGGTCCACTTACAAAGAGGACCTTTACCTGACATACGAAGGGCTGAATGAGCAGACCGGCCGTCCCATCATCAAGGCCCACCTGAATCCACTGGTGATGTGGATCTGGGTGGGAGTACTGATCATGATCGGCGGGACTGTGCTGGCCCTGATCCCGAATGCGCTGCCGATTCGAGTCCCGGCTCCGGCCCGGATCCAGACGGCTCCGCAGGGAGCCGGAGACTGAAGTGAGGGCGATTTCAGATTGAAGATCTCAGATTTTAGATTGGGATGACTTTCTGACATTGACCGCTGGCTGCGCCAACCGCAAGTTGCGACGAGATAGGTAATCTGAAATCACGAATCTGAAATCGGAAATCATGAAGTCGGCGTCCAATTCCGTGGTGCGTGTTTTTCAGGCGGGGGCGCTCGTCCTCATGGTATTTGCGCTGCTCGGCGCCAGTGATGAAGCGGCACGCTTCAACACTCTGGGTCACCGGCTGATGTGCGTCTGTGGCTGCAGCCAGATTCTGCTGGAATGCAACCACGTGGGCTGCACCTATTCCGACCGTATGCGCGGCGAGCTCATGGCCGGACTCGATCGCGGCGAAAACGACGATTTGACCTTGCAGGACTTCGTGCAGAAGTACGGTCCAACTGTGCTGGCCGCACCCACCGGCACCGGCTTCAACCGGGTAGCATGGATCATGCCGTTTCTGGCGCTTGCTCTGGGGCTGCTGACTACGGTATTCATCGTTTTGGCATGGAAGAAAAGGCCCGCGATGGACGCTCCTGGCGGTGTCATCCCAGTCAGCGGTAGGGAGCTTGAACGCTTTCGAAGCCAGGCCAGGAAGGACACTGAACTATGACAGTCGCAACTCTCACCTGTGCCATGGTCACCCTTTGCGTTCTTTTCTACGTGTTCTATCTTCCGGGAAAACTGCAGATGGGTCCGGAGAAAACCCGGTTCGCGTATTTGCAGGAGCGCAAGGAAGTGGTGTATGAGAACCTGCGTGACCTGAATTTCGAGCACCAGGCGGGCAAGCTTCCCGATCAGGACTTTCAGTCGCTAAAGGCTTCGCTCGAGGATGAGGCCGCCGGCATTCTGGCGGAAATGGCATGGCTCGAACAGGCCGCTACTCGCCCACTTCCCAGCCGAAAGGAAACCAGAATTTGAAGCTCTCCCCCAAGCTTGTTGCGGCTGCGCTGATAATGCTGCTCTCCTCCGTCGCCGGAGCGCAGACCTTGAGCGGCACGCTCAAGAACGGAACCACGGGAAAGCCCGCCGCCGGTGATGACGTCATCCTCATCAAACTGGGCCAGGGCATGGAGGAAGCCGCCCGCACCAAGGCTGACGCCAGCGGCCACTTCAGCTTCAAGGTTCCGGACGCGGGCCCGCACCTGATTCGCGCCGTCCACCAAGGCGTGACCTACCACAGCATGGCGCCTCCAGGGACGAACTCGGTCGAAGTGCAGGTCTTCGACGTAGCCAAAAAGCTTAACGACATCAGCGTGACCGCCGACGTCATGCGTTTTCAAGCGCAAGGGAATGATCTGCAGGGAACGCGGCTGTTCGCGGTGTACAACACGTCCACTCCGCCGCGCACCCAGATGAACGACCCGAACTTCGAGTTCTATCTGCCCGAAGGCGCGCACATCCTGGAGTCCTCCGCTGAAACCGCGGGAGGGCAGCCGATCAAGGCGGATCCGGTTCCGCAGAAGGAAAAGAATCGCTATGCCTTCATCTTCCCGTTGCGTCCGGGCCAGACCCTGTTTCAGGTTGGTTTCGAACTGCCCTACAGCGGTGAACTGAGCATCGATCCCAAATCCCTCTACCCGGCGCAACACTTTGTCGTGATGCTGCCCAAGACCATGCAGTTTTCAGCCGGGCCCGGCAGCGGCTATGAGTCCCGGGCAAATCCAAAGGAGCCGAGCACCGTGGTGCAAGTGGCGTCGAACACCGAACTGGGCCAGCCGCTGGCATTCAAGATTTCAGGCACGGGGACTTTGAGCGAGGGTGACGACAACGGCGGAAACGCGCCTTCAGGCGATAACGGGGCCACTGCCAGTCGCGACTCCCGGCCGGGAGGCGGACTGGGGCCGCCCATCGATGCTCCCGATCCCCTGGAGAAATATCGCTGGTACATCCTCGGAGGCTTTGCGGTGGTGTTGGCTGTGGGGGCCGTCTACATAACAAACCGGTCTCGTTCGGCGGAACGGTCGCTTGCGACCATCTCCGGCTTCGGCGCATCTGATGCGGGTGGAGCAGATAGTTTCCCCGCCGGTCCCCCGGCCCCCGGCCGCTCCGGGTTGCTGCTCGAGGCGCTGAAGGAAGAGCTTTTTCAGTTGGAAGTGGAGCACAAGCAAGGAAGCATTTCTAAAGCCGAATACGAGCGGGCCCGTGCCGCTCTGGATCAGACCCTGGAACGAGCTATCAAGCGCGGAGCCTCCCCGCCCAAAAACGTTCCGGCCCGGGATTAAACGCCAGGGGCAGTTGACGCATCTCAATTTAAGCGCATATCATTTCCGTTTGACTCATAGCCGAGCGCATTGAGGACGCGGCCTGCGGCCGCGAAGTTATTATCCATGGATAAAAAGAAGCTGGACTACTTCAAGAAGAGGCTGGAAACGCGGCAGGTAGAGCTGCGCCGCATGGTCACGCGCACCGAACAGGATGGGCGTACAGTGGACGAAGACTCGGCCCAGGACATTGCCGACCGGGCCGCGAGTTCCTACACCAAGGAATTCCTCTTTCACCAGAGCAACAACGACCGTCAGCTGCTGCAGATGGTGGATGGAGCGCTAGAACGCCTGCGTGAAGGCGAGTTTGGGGAGTGCATCGCCTGTGGCAAGGAAATCAATGCCAAACGTCTGGAGGCTGTGCCCTGGACGCGGCATTGCATCGAGTGCCAGGAAAAGTTGGAACAGGGAATTCTGGAAGAGAGCTCGCGTTAGTTCTGAAACCGGTGTGGGGCGGAGACTCCAGTCCGCCGCCTTTGAAGTTGACCTTGGTGTTGTCAGAACAAAATCACACAACCAAGTTCCAACATCAAGATCAAAGTCGAAGGCGGCGGACAGGGAGTGTCCGCCCCACACGTGTTAGACTCAATGACGGTCATTCCACAGCGCCAATCTCAGCAGAAGGGACGTACGTGCGAGCAGAAACTCGTCATCGACTTAAAGAAGACAGATTCAGCCGGGCCACCATGGGGGCTGCCGAAGCGACCGTCCATTGGTCCGAGGAGCACAAATCAAAGCTCATCGTCGGAGGCCTGATTCTGGCTGTGGTACTGGGGACAGGTTTTGGGGGCTGGTACTACCTGAATCAGCAGGACCAGAAAGCCAGCATTCTGTTGAACCAGGCGGTGCGCACTCTGGACACCCAGTTGCGCCCCTCCGGGACTCCCGCCGAACCTGATTTCCCGAGTTTCACTTCTGCCAAAGAACGCACCACCGAGGCGCGCAAGCAGTTCCAGGCGATCGTGGACCAGTATGGGCACACTCGTACGGCTGAATTTGCCCGCTATTTCCTCGGTCTCACATCTTCGCAGTTAGGGGACAATACAGCCGCGGAGCGAGACTTGAAGAGTGTGTCCTCGACCCACAATGAAGACTTGGCGGCGCTCGCCAAACTGGCCCTGGCCGCGGTCTATCGCGACACCAATCGCAGCAAGGACGCGATTGACCTTTACAACCAGTTGATGGCGAAGCCGACACGCAGCGTGGGCAAAACGACCGCACAGATGGAACTGGCGGAAACCTACCAATCCACCCAGCAGCCGGCGGAAGCTAAACGCGTTTACCAGCAGATCCAAAAGGAAAATCCCGCCACCGAAGTGGCGCAATTGGCCGCCCAGAAGCTGCAGCAGCTGAAGTAGCGAAGTTCCAGCCTTCGGACCTATTACTCTTTTGTCCTAGTGAACAATCTTTTCCACTCCTGCTGCGGAGTTGGGTTAGTCAGGGCGGGTTTCAGATTCACTGCCACGTGCTCTTTGCGTCCCATCCCGATTAAAGAAGTGATAAGGCCGGGGGCGGAGCGCGAGAACTGAATGGCGTTGTCGGCATCGGTCTTCATTCCCAGGACACCGCTGACGACATCGGGCAAACCTTGCGTGAGCCTGGCCTGATACAACGTGGCGCTGCCCATCACGGCGATCCCCAGGCGGGTCGCCGCCGAAAGCAAAGACATTTTCTCTCTCCCCGTGCGCTGGTTGACCAGCCCGTAGGCCTCGGGCATGGCCAGATTGAAGGGAAGTTGGACGAAACGGAAGCGGTGATGCTCTCCCGCAACTTCATGCGCGATTTTCGCCAAGTCAAATAGGTCCATGTAGTCGCGTGAGCTGTCGGCCACGCGGAAGGCGCTCCAGGTCGCAACCCCGTAGTACTGAAGCCGGGCTGCCTTCACCTGTTTTTCGAGGGCGGCAAAGGCGTCTTTCAGGCGCTGGCGAAAAACTTCGCGGGACACGTCCGCCAGCTGCGACTCCGGATTGTGGATGTAGAACAGGTCGATGGTGTCCAGGCCGAGGTTGCGGCGCGAGCGCTCAATCTGATTTTCAAGATAGGCCGGCGACATGCAGTGCATACCGCCCGCCAACTCCTTGGGATCGAGGACACCGGTCTCGACGTACTCGCGATGAAAGTAGCCGCGCGGGTCAGGGGGCGGATCGCCGTCGAAGGAAAGATATCCGGCCTTGGTGCAGACCAGAACCTCATCACGATGCAACTCTCCAGCGTCGATCAAGCGCTGGATTGCCGCTCTGATGTTGCGTTCCGAACGCTGGTGCCGGTAGTTGATGGCAGTGTCAAGCACGTTGATTCCGGACCGGAGGCCGGACTCGATAGCTGCGATGTAGGCTCTATCGGCGGCATCGCTGGGCTCGCCGAGATAGGTTCCCAGCCCGATCGACGACAGCCAAAGCTTGCTCGCGCCCGGCACGTGCTCGGCCTGGCGGAAGTGGCCGGCATCGCGCAAGTTGGGGAAGCGGTCGCGATAGCGGGCGGTGCCGGCTTCAGTGGCATGGCCGGGAAGCATG